>Ga0316222_1002150_pt1 | contig 21773 bp, 12 predicted proteins | sample TBH18011metaG_FD_206008 | JGI IMG/M metagenome (GOLD analysis project Ga0316222, IMG submission 206008) | Freshwater microbial communities from Trout Bog Lake, Wisconsin, USA - TBH18011 | ecosystem: Environmental > Aquatic > Freshwater > Lake > Hypolimnion/Profundal zone | place: USA: Wisconsin...
AACGCGGCCCATGCCCATAAACTGTTCAGGCCGTTCCAGCGACTGCACCGCCAGGACGAATTCCCCGGCATCGGCATCGGCCTGTCGACGGTCAACCGCATCGTCCAGCGCCATGGCGGTTCCATCCATGCCGAAGCCGTGATCGGCAAGGGCGCCACGTTCCACGTCATCCTGCCCGGATCGGGGGGGCCACGACAGGAGGAAGTTGAGCATGAACCATGGCAGAGTTCTGTTGGTGGAGGACAACCGCCAGGACGAGGCTCTGATTTTGCGGGCGCTACGCAAGATCAACCTCGCCAATGAAATCGACGTGGTGCGGGACGGCCAGCAGGCGCTCGACTTCCTGTTGGGCGTCGGCGAGTTCGGCGACCGCCACGAAGCCGAACTGCCGGTGTTCGTCATGCTCGACATCAACCTGCCGCGCCTGAGTGGCCTCGAAGTGCTGGCGTCGCTGCGCGCCGCTCCGCGCACCCACCTGCTGCCGGTGGTGATCATGACCTCATCCGACGAGGACCAGGACCGGCTGCAAAGCTACACCATCGGCTGCAACAGCTTCGTCCGTAAGCCGCTGGAATTCGCCGAATTTGCTGAAACGGTAGCCCGGCTGGGGATCTATTGGGGCGCGGTCAACCTGCCGCCATGAGAATGGGACGGGCGCAGGTGGCTCAGCGCGACGCGTGGTCCACCACCATCGCCACCTGCTTGCAGAATGGATTGACGGCGATGACACGGTAGCGGACGCCGAGGGCGGCGGCGTATTCGGCGAAGGCCCGGTGCTCGTCGTCGCGCCAGCTGCGGTTGCCGATGAATTCGTCGAATACCAGCACGGTTCCCGCTCCGATGCGGCCGGCCAGGGCGGTCAGCACGGTGCGGGCCGAGGAATAGATGTCGCTGTCGATGTTGGCGAAGCGCACAGGGCCGGGATGGGCGGCGAGGAAGGCCGGCAGGGTGTCCTCGAACCAGCCGGGGTGCAACCGAATGCCGTCGGCCGCCGCCGGCAGCTCGCGGCCGGTGGTGAGCACGCCGCGGGGGTTTCCGATCCACGCCTCGGGCAGGCCTTCGAACGAATCGAAGCCGTGCACCACCTGGCCGGCGACGGCGGCGATCGCCATCAGCGAAGTGCCCCGCCGCACCCCGAATTCCAGCACCAGCCCTGGCCGCCGGGCCTGGGCCACCGCCCAGCGCAGCAGCGCCGGCGCCACCCCGAACAGGCGCAGATCGGGGGCAAGGTCTGGCAGCAGGGCGGCGGCCGACTCGACCACATGGGCGTGGCGGCCACTGTGGGGCCGCGGCGGACGGCCGGTCAGCACGTCGTAGGCGGCCAGCATCGCCCCGTATTTGCCGTTGGCCTTGGCACAGGCGGCGGCCCGCTCCAGCCGGCGTTCGGCCTCGGACAGGCCCAGCAGGTCAAGCGCCGGCCCATGGCTGCCGTACCAGGCCGCCGCCAGATCGGGGGCGCGGTCGATCAGCGCGTTCCAGCTGGCCAAGCTGGCGGCGGCGTCGCCGAGGCTGGCCTGGCTGACCGCCGTCTCGTAGAGCATCTGCTCGCTTGGGCGCGGCGTAGCGGAAGCAACCCGAAGGACATCCTCGTAGCGGGCATCGCGGCGATAGGCGCCGGCCAGCGCTTCGGCCAAGTGCGGCAGATCGGGCGCCAGGGCCGCCAGTCGCTCGAACACCAGCACCGCGGCGCCCGGATCGGCGGCGAGCAGGTAGGCGCGCCCCAGCAGCATTTGGATCGCCGGGTCGGCCGGCGCCGCCGCCGCCGCCCGCCGCAAGTGGTCAAGCGCCGGCGCCGCCCGCTTGCGGCCAAGATGGACCGCGCCCAGCAGCGCATCGCGCCCCGGACAATCGTCAGGCAGGGGCGCCAGCAACCTCATAGCGGCGTCGAACCGGCCGGCGGCGACCTCGCGCGCCGCCGCCGTCAAAGACTCTGGTTCCGCCACGTGCATCCAACCGTGCTTGAAGGGAAGCCGCAGGCTAGCTCAAGCGGGAGGGTGACGGAAGAGGGGCGCCGCCTACAGGGGGGGGGCGGCCAGCATCGGCGGCTGTGGGTGTGGCGGCAGGGTGGAAAGCGTGCCATCCTGCCCGCCGGAGGCACGCCCGGCGTCGAGACCGGCCGCGACGTATTGATTGAACAGTGCGGCGGACCATGTGCCGCTTCCGCCCGTCGCGATCGCCGGCGGGTCGGTGACATTGGTGCCGCCGCTGCCGTCCCGGGACAGGCTCCACCGAGAATTCAGATAATTGCCGACCAGCGCGATCTTGTCGGTTTGGCTGCCGTCGCTCACCGTCAGGGTGCCGCCCGATGCGGTGCCGCTGAAGCTGGCGGTCATATGCCCCGACACCCATTTTAGGTCGGCCAGATCGAGCTCATTTCTCGTCGTCAATCCGGCGACGGTCCCGGTAAACGATGAGGAGTGGTCGAGTTTGAGCTTGCCGGTGCTACCCGAGGCGAAAGTCACCGCTTCGCTGGCGGCCGCCGCCAGTTCCAAGGTCGCGCTGTTGGCGATGGTCAGCGTCCCGGTCCCGCTCACCGCGCCATCCAAGACCAGGGTGGCTTGGTTCTCGACGATCATCGCGCCGCCGCCGGTGACGGCGCCGCCGATCGCCACCGAGGCGGAATTGGCGACGGTCACCGTTCCGTTGTCGGTGATCGCCGCCGACAGGGCGTTCGACCCGGTGTAGCTGCCGCTGGAGACGAGGAAATTGGCGCCGCTGCCGATGGCGACCGCCCCCGCCTTCAGCTTGCCGCCATTGAGGGTGACCGTTCCCGCGGTGACGATCAGGGCGCCATTGGGAGCGCTGGCGCCGCCCGTTCCCGCCAGCGTCAAGGTGCCGCCGCTATTATCGGTTACCGTCGCCCCGGCATCGTTCACCGTCAAGGCACGCGCCGTATCGGCGCCGGAAATGGTGACCGTGTAGCTGCCGCTGGCAGCAATGGTCGCCGCGTTGGTCGCCGCCGGGACGCCCGTCGTCCAATTCGAGGCGCTGGTCCAATTGCCGCCCCTGGAATTGGTCCATTGATCCTGAAAAGTGACGGCTTCACTGGCGGTGGCGGTGGCACTGACGTCGCCATCGGCATCCGCCTCGGTCGCCGCCGCCATCAGGGTGAAGTTGGCGGTGGTCGCGGTGTCGATGGTTAGGCTGGACAGCGTCCAGCCGCTGACATTGATCGCCGCGCCAGTCCCGGTCGAAGTCTGGCTATGGCCGTGGCCGTCGCTCAGCACCGCCCCGGTCGGCGCGCCGCTGATGGTCAAGGAATTGAGGCTATTGCCGTCGCCGCTGAGGCCGGTGATGGTGGCAGCCAGGGTGCCGAGGGCAACATTGGTGTTCGGGGCGCCGGCGACGGTTGCCGCCCAGGTCAGGGTCGGGGCCGTCGGGTCGATCGTTACGGCTTCGGCGGCGGTGGCCGGGGCGCTGACCACGATGCCGTTGCCCTGGGTGGCGGTGGCGGTCAGGGTGAAATTGGCATCGTTGGTCGGGGTGACGGTTAGGCTGGACAGCGTCCAGCCGCTGACATTGATCGCCGCGCCAGTCCCGGTCGAAGTCTGGCTGTGACCGTGGCCGTCGCTCAGCACCGCCCCGGTCGGCGCGCCGCTGATGGTCAAGGAATTGAGGCTGTAGCCGGCGCCGATGCCGCTGGCGAGGGTGCCCAGCGCCACCGCGCCGCCCTCGGTGCCGGGGTGGCCGGCCGCCCAGCTCGGCGCAGGCGGCGGCGGGGTTGTCGGGGTCGAGAAGGCGAATTCACTGGCCGTCAGCGCGGACAGCGTGACGCCGCGCAGGGTCAGAGTCTGACCGCCGGCCATGGTGAGGACGACGTTGGCGCCGACCTGGCTCATGTTGGCTTGGGCGGCGGCAAAGCTGGCGTAGGAATTGACGATCGAGATCAGGTCGCCGCTGGCGAAGCCGGCGATGGCGTCGTTGCCGCCGCCGCCGGTGATGACGAACGTCGCCGCCGCGCCGTTGCCGACCAGCAGATCGGTGCCGCTGCCTGCCACCAGGGTAGAGCCGCCGCCGCTGCTGGCGACCATGCGGATCGGCCCGGAATTGCCGATGATGGTGCCGGCGGCATAGGCATAGAAGTCGGTAATGCCGGCCTGCATGGTGTAGGTGCCGCTGCCGCCGTACCAGTCGATGGTCTCGATGCCGTGGACGCTGGGCAGGATGATCTGTTCGGCATTGGTGACCAGGAAGGTGTCGTCGCCGCTGCCGGCGACGAAGATATCCTGGCCGCTGGGGCTATAGAATTCGGTCGCCACGCTTTCGGCGAACAACACGCTAGGCGTCGTGCCGCCGGCCACCTCGGTCACCGGGGTGGCGCTGGCCGGCGGGTCGCCGGTCCAGGTCGCCGGCGGCGGAATTGGGCTCACCCCGGCCGCCGGTGTGGCGTTGACGTTGGCGATGGTGTTGGCCGAGGCATAGGCTTGGATCGAGGCGATCTCCATATTCGCCGGGAACGGGGTCGAGGAATTGGGATTGCCGGGCCAGGAGCCCCCCACCGCCAGATTGGCCAGCAGGAACATCGGCACGTTCATCCCGGCCGGGGTCGCGGTCTGGAACACCTGCTGACCGTTGACATAGAAGGTGATGGTCGAGGGTTCCCAGTCGACGCCATAGGTATTGAACCCGGTGGTCATGGTGGCGACGGTGTTGGACTGGCCGACCGAGGTGTCGTTGGCGCCGTAATGAATGGTGGTGTAGTCGGTGGTCGGCTGACTGCCGAGCATTTCCATCACGTCGATTTCCGGCGGCCAGGTCAGGTTGGCCGGCAGCATCCAGAAGGCCGGCCACAGGCCCTGGCCGGCCGGCAATTCGGCGGTGATTTGGAAATAGCCGTAGGTCTGAGAAAAAGTGTTGGCGGTGCTCAGCATGCCAGAGAGATAGGGCAGATTGTTGATGTCGGCGGCGATGCTGGACGGTGTCGGGGTGGCGGAAATGGTCAGCACGCCATTGTTGACCGAGAACGGACTGACACCCAGGTTGTCGTAGCTGGGGTCGATGTAGAACTCCTGCTCGCCATTGGACGGCAGCGACCGTCCCCACGGATACCAGGTGTCGAAGGTGCCGTTGGGGTTGCTCGCCGAGCGCAAATTCAGGGTGTTGAATTCCGCGTCGAAGACCAGCGAGTAGCCGCTGAGGCTGAGGGTGGCGGCGCTGCTGGCGGGCTGAACCACCGCGCTGGTCTGGATCGCGGCGCCGGGACTCGTCGGCGGGTCCGCCGTGACGGTCGGCAAACCCAGCGGGGTTTCGGTCGGACTCAATCCGGGTACCGGCGTCGTCCCCACCCCGGCGGCGGCCATCGCGGCGGAGGCGCCGCCACCACCGGCCGAGGACGGCGCGATGACACGGCCATGGGCCAATGGGGTCGCCGCCGGCAATAGCGGCGAAGAATTGGACAGCTCCCCCCGCCCGCCGTCGGCCACCGCCGACATCGGCGGCGAGTCGTGATGGTCGAAGGGGGGAGGAACGGATCCCTCGTGATGGACGGCCGCAATCGTCTCGCCGCCGCCGGGCACCGGCCCCGGCGACGACCGGTCACCGTGGGCGGCCGGCATTTGGGGGGCGAGCGGCGGCGACACCGCCAGGGCTTCCTTATGCCCGGATCCGCTCGGCCCGGCCTGGTTGGCCGCCAGTGCCCACAGGGCGGGCCACAAGGCCCGGCCGTCGCCGCCGTCGACATGGCCGTGGCTGAACGAGGCGGCGTCGGCGCCCGGCTTGCTGGCCGAAAGCGGGCCGACACCCGGACCGGCATAGCCGGTGGGGAGGCTGAGTTGTCCTTTGTCCTTCGGCCGTTTCGACTTACCTGCGCTGAAGTCTCTGGTTGCCATCGCAATAAAGCCCCAAGCATCGCCGCCCGGTTTCGTCGGCCCCGCAAACCTATCGACCGCCGACGCCAGTCCAAATATGGCGGCCCTCATACTTGGCCCGATGCCCCCCCGGGACGGCGTCCGGAGGAAGGCGGCAACCGAAAGGGGCGGCGGCGACGCCCCGGATGAATAGGGAGCGGGGCATCCGGACACTTATGAGGGCGGCCATATTCCGAGGCCCCCGGCGCCAGGATAGATTTGGACTGCGCTTCCACCAATCGAGCGCCGGCAGGGGAGATCGATGACCGAAGCGGCGAAATCCGACCATCCGCCTGCGGACGAGGCCCCTCCTGGCGACGGTGGCGTCCTGGCTCTGACCTACGCCCTGCAGCTGCTGGGCCTGCCGGCCGATGCCGGGCGGATTCGCCACCAATTGGGGCTGCGTGGCCCTGCCAATGCCCATGATCTGCTGCGGGCCGCCCGCCAGTTCGAGGTCAAGGCGCGGTTGGTCGGCAGTAGTCCGGCCCGCCTGGCCCACACCCCGTTGCCGGCTATCGCGTGTCTCGACGATGGCGGCTTCCTGCTGATCGGCAAGGTCGGCGACGACCACTTGCTGGTGCAAGACCCCCTGGCGCCAAGGCCGCAATTGCTCGCCGCGGCCGACTTCGCGTCCCGTTGGAACGGTCGGCTGCTGCTGCTCAGCCGCCGCGCCAGCCTGGTCGAATTGGCGCGGCGCTTCGATCTGTCCTGGTTCGTCGGCGCCATCCACAAATACCGCAGGATCCTGGGCGAGGTGCTGCTGGCCTCGTTCTTCCTCCAGCTGTTCGCCCTGGTCACGCCCCTGTTCTTTCAGGTGGTGATCGACAAGGTGCTGGTTCATCGCGGTTTGAGCACCCTCGACGTCTTGATGATGGGGCTGGCCATCGTGTCGGTTTTCGAGGTGGTGGTCGGGGGTCTCAGAACCTACGTCTTCGCCCACACCACCAACCGGATCGATGTCGAGCTGGGCGCCCGGTTGTTCCGCCACCTGTTCGCCCTGCCGATCGCCTATTTCCAGAACCGCCGGGTCGGCGATTCGGTTGCCCGCGTCCGCGAGTTGGAAAATATCCGGCAGTTCCTGACCAGCTCGGCCCTGACCCTGGTGGTCGATCTTGCCTTCACCACGGTTTTCCTGGCGGTGATGTTCTATTACAGCCCGCTGCTGACCTGGATCGCGATCGGCGCCTTTCCCTTCTACATTGGCCTTAGCCTGGCCATCGTGCCGATCTTCCGCCGCCGGCTCGACGAGAAATTTCGCCGCGGCGCCGCCAACCAGGCGTTCCTGGTCGAGGCGGTGACCGGGGTCGAAACCATCAAGGCGATGGCGGTCGAACCCCTGATGCAGCGACGCTGGGAAGAGCAGCTGGCCGCCTATGTGCGGGCGAGCTTCCGGGCGCTAACCCTGGCCAACGGCGCGACTCAGACCGCCACCTTGATTCATAAGATGACCGTCGTGCTCACCCTGCTGTTCGGCGCCCGCCTGGTGATCGGCGGACAGTTGAGCGTCGGCGAATTGGTCGCCTTCAACATGCTGGCAGCGAATGTCAGTGGCCCGATTCTTCGTCTGGCCCAGCTGTGGCAGGACTTCCAGCAGGTCAAGGTATCAATCGACCGCCTTGGCGACATTCTCAACACCCAGCCCGAGCCCAGCCAGACCGTCGGGCGGGGCGCCCTGCCGGCGATTCGCGGCGACATCGCCTTCGAGCATGTCAATTTCCGCTACCGCCTCGACGCCCCTGCCGTGCTGGCCGACGTGACGCTGTCGGTGGCAGCGGGCCAGGTGGTCGGCATCGTCGGGCCGTCGGGGTCGGGCAAGAGCACCCTGACCAAATTGGTGCAGCGATTGTACGTGCCGGAAGCGGGACGGGTGCTGGTCGACGGGGTCGACATCGCCATGATCGACGCGGCGTGGCTGCGCCGCCAGATTGGCGTCGTGCTGCAGGAGAACGTGCTGTTCAATTGCAGCGTCCGCGACAACATCGCCCTGGCCAATCCGGCCCTGCCGATGGAGCGGGTGGTCGAGGCGGCCCAACTGGCCGGCGCCCACGAGTTCATCCTGCAGATGGCCGAGGGCTACGACACCGAGATCGGCGAGCGCGGAACCTCGCTGTCCGGCGGCCAGCGCCAGCGCATCGCCATCGCCCGCGCCCTGATCAACGACCCCCGCATCCTGATCCTCGACGAGGCCACCAGCGCGCTCGATTACGAATCGGAATCGATCGTCCAGGCCAACATGCGGCGGATCAGCGCCGGCCGCACCGTGATCATCATTGCCCATCGCCTTTCCGCCGTGCGCGGTGCCGATCGCATCATCACCGTCGAGCAAGGTCGGATCGCCGAGGACGGCACCCATGACGAGCTGATGCGGCGTGGCGGACGCTACGCCAGCCTGCACCGCCTGCAATCGGCGACGGCCTGACCCAAACAAGGATAATGCGATGGCCAGTACGGAAGTGACCGTTCGGCGCGCCGCTTGGTTATCCCGCCGCGGGCCAAGCGCCACGGAGCTCGAGTTTCTGCCGGCGGCGATCGAGGTGATCGAAACGCCGCCCTCGCCGCTCGGGCGGGCGATCGGCGCCACCATCATTCTATTCTTTTGCATCGCCCTCGCTTGGGCCGCTTGGAGCAAGGTGGACGTCGTCGCCACCGCCTCGGGGAAGATCGTTCCCACCGGCCGCACCAAAGTGGTGCAGCCCTATGAGATCGGTGTTGTCCGCGCCATCCGTGTCGAGGACGGTCAACGGGTCAAGGCAGGCGATGTCCTGATCGAACTCGACCCCACCATCAACGCCGCCGAGGGCCGGCATCTCCAGGCCGATCTGGTGGCGGCGCAGCTCGAGGCGGCGCGCCTCGCGGCGGTTCTGGCCGATGCCGCCGATCCGATTGAGGCGTTCCAGCCGCCCGAGGGCGCCAGCGCGGAATTGATCGCGACCCAGCGCCGCTTCCTGCTCGACCAAATCGCCGAGCAACGCGCCAAGTTGGCGGCGCTCGACAGCCAGCGGGCGCAGAAGGAGGCCGAGCGGGCGAGCAGCGCCGCGACGGCGAGCCGGATCCAATCCCTGCTGCCGATCCTGCGCCAGCAATTCGAGATCCGCCAGACGCTCTACCAGCATGAGACCGGCTCCAAGCTCAACTACCTCCAGGCTCAACGCGACCTGACCGAGCAACAGCAGGAATTGCTGGTCCAGAAGAGCCGCACCCACGAGGCCGAGGCGGGGCTTGCGGCCATCACCGAAACCAGGGTGCAAGTGGCTGCCGAATTTCGCCGTGGCCGGCTCGACGAACTCACCAAGGCCGAGCAGAAGGTGGCGGAGCTCGCCCAGGACCTGATCAAGGCCGGAAAGCGGAGTGCCCTCCAGGAACTGAGGGCGCCGGTCGATGGCATCGTGCAGCAACTGGCGGTGCACACCGTCGGAGGCGTCGTGACGCCGGCCCAGCCGCTGCTGGTCCTGGTCCCCGCCGACCAAGGCCTAGAGATCGAGGCGACGGTGAGCAACCGCGACATCGGCTTCGTCCACCCCGACCAGGAGGCCGAGATCAAGGTGCAGACCTTCACCTTCACCCGTTACGGCTTGCTGCACGGCAGGGTGCTGACGGTCTCCGAGGATGCCATCGACCGCGCCCCGCCGCCCACCGGCGAAAAGCGGCTTGGGGCCGACCTAGGCGCGCCCGGGTCCGACGAGGCGCGGGAGCCCGCCTATGCCGCGCGCATTTCGCTCGACACCGCCCGGATGGTGATCGATGGCAAGCTGGTCAGTCTCAGCCCCGGCATGGCGGTCACCGTGGAGATCAAGACGGGGTCGCGCAGCATCCTCGGCTATCTGCTGTCGCCACTGCGCCAATATCGCCAGGAAAGCCTCAGGGAACGGTGAGAACGCTGACGGCGTCAAACCTCGCCATGGCCGAGGGGGCGGCCAGCCAATCGAAAGCGGGCGGTCAGACCGAGGACGAAGGTGCTGGCGCCGGCGTCGAGTTGAGCGATGACGTGCCAGGCCGCCGCGGCCCAGGCCCATGGCAGGGATCCGCCCAGGCCGATGGCCAGCAATAGGTCGGCGATCGTCGGGAAGTGGCGGGCTCCACCGAAGACATGGTCCAGCAGGACGCTTCCCCAAATGACTGATGCCGCTGCCAAGAAAATCGTCGATATATCCTTGCGCATTTCCGGTGTCTTTCCCAAGCGCGCGAACCGGCGTGGATAGACATCAGGCTACGTTCGATCGCCATCGAACCCCAGCGACAGGAAGGGCTAGCGCCGACGGAGAAACTGCGATAACATCCTGTTTTATTTATATTTTTTCGTCGGTGGCAGCGCCGCCCGCCGAAATAGCCGCCACCGCCGCCAAGGGCGGATCCAATCGGGACGATTGCTTGACCATCCGTCTCGGCCTGGGCGCATCCGGGCCAGCATATGATCCCAATACTTAGAACTACTCCGGCATCGCCCGGACCGACCGGACCTTCGTCCACATTGACTTCAATGGGGCATCGGAGGTTTTGTCGGTCGCCATGACCGCAGGGAACCCTTGCCGTCATCGTGACCCACATTCGACCGTTTCTGTCGCTTTCGGGGGGGATCCAATGGCAAACACGCGTTCGGAATCGACCATGGCCGGTCGGATGCGATCCTGCTCACTGGCCCTGGCCTTGTTGGCCAGCGGTTCGGCCGGAGCGGCAATGGCCGACGAGGTTGGTTCGAAGGGCTGGCAAGATACCGCCGGCGCCCATTTTTCCCTGACCTTTGCCGATGTGGTCAAGTCCGACAGCGCCATCGACGGCCGCGAATTGCTGCTGCGATTCAACCGCCCGCTGGTTGGCCAGCAGCCGACGGCGCTGCTAAGCCAGCTGCCCGACTGGCTGGAAGCGGTGGACGTGACCTACGACACCGTGGTGCTGCGGGCCAAGCGCGACGTCACCTGGCGCGTCTCGACCCAGGAGCATGGGGTGACCGTCGACTTGGTGGCGGCCAGCGCCACCACCATCCCCAGCCGGGCCGAGGAAAATCGCTTCGCGTTGCAGCGGGCGCGGGTCCTATCGGCGACCGGGCATGCCGACCAGGCGCGGGCCATCCTGGCCACGCTCGATCCCGACGACCCCGAAGTGATCGGCGCCGAAGCCGAGGTCGAAGCCCGCGCCGGCCGCACCAATGACGCCCTGGAAATCATCCGGCGCGGCTTGGGCGAGCACCCGACCGATCCGGGATTGGAGATCGCCCGCCGCAGCCTGCTATCCACCGATGGCAGCAATGCGGTGGTCACCACCCGCGAATACGCCCATGTGCGTAACGCCGAAACCTGGCGGTACTCGCTGATCGAGGCGCAGCCGATCACCGTGAACCCGACGCTGACCGTCGGACTGACCGGCGAATTCCGCAACGAAACGGCCCCAGACGTGATGCGGTCCAATGGCGCCGTGGCGCAATTCGACGATTATCGCGAGCGCGGCGCCCTGTGGGCGGAGAAGCAGTTCAGCGACGACCTGCGCTCCCGCCTAACCTTGTACGGCGCCACCAACACCCTCGGCGGCGGCATCGATACTCATCTCCAGGCGTTGGGCGGCGAGCTCAATGCCGGATTGATTTATCACCAGCCGTTCTGGGACACCCCCGAAGGAGTCGCCAACAACGGCACGGTCGACACCGTCCTGGCCGGCTATCTGGCCTCGCCGCAATCGTGGCTGAGCGCCGCAATCGAGCTGCGGGGCAACCGCTACGCCGAGCAGAATATCCACTTCGTCGGCAGTTCCGGTGGTGGCGTGGTCGAAGTCAGGGCGGAGCCGTTGGACCAAGTTCCGCAACTCGCCCTGGTTTACAATCTCGACGCCGAATATTTCGCCCACACCGCCTGGCGAACCGACGATTCCGGCGAACGATCCCAGCCGCTGGAGCTGCGGTCGCGCGAATTGCACGAGGTCGGATTTGAACTGGCCGAAGACAACCTATTGGTTCGCGATCTTTACGGCACCCTATTCGGCGGCTATGCCTGGGACCGCCTCAACACCGACGGCCCCTATTACGGCGTCAACATGGGCTACCGGTTGATCGGCTCGCTGGAGCTGGAGGCCTACGCCAATCGCGAGCATCTGGGCACCGCCGATCGCCCGGGTGTCACCACCCGGGCCGGCGTGGATCTACGCTTTGAGTTCTGACCTCACCGCCCCGCCGCCAGGAACGCGACGGTGGCGGCTAGGCCATCGCCAAGCGCGGTGTCGGCGGTGATGCCGAGCGCCGCCGCCGCCGCCGCCGGGCTGCCCAACGACGCCCGAATGTCGCCTTGTCGCGGCGCCTCGAAGACCAGCCCGACAGGGCGGCCGCAGACCACGCCCAGGGTTGCGGCCAAGTCAAGCAAAGTGGTGGTGCGGCCGGTGCAAACGTTGAGGACCCGCAACCCGGGGGCGGCACGCTCCATCGCCCCGCGCAGGAAGCGCACGACGTCGGCGACATAGACGAAATCCCGGGTCTGCTCGCCGTCGCCGAAGATGGTCAAAGCGCGATCGCCAAGGATGCGATCGGCGAAAATGCCGATCACCCCCGAATAGGGCGATGCCGGGTCCTGACGCGGGCCATAGACATTGAAGAAGCGCAAGGCGGTCACCGGCACGCCATAGGCGTCGCCGGCCACCGCCCCGTGCAACTCGCATCCCAGCTTGTCGGCGCCATAGGCCGACAGCGGCCGGAGCACCGCCGCCTCGATCAGCGGCAGCTGGGTGTTGCCGCCGTACACCGCTGCCGACGAGGCGAACACCACCGGACGAGCCGGGCGGGTGCCGCGCGGACGGGCGGCGTCGAACACGGCGATGCTACCGGTCAGGTTGGTCCGGTGGGTCGCCACCCAGTCTTCGCTCGAGCGCTGGACCGAAGCCACCGCCGCCAGGTGGAAGCAACCATCCACATCGGCCATGCACTGGCGCACCAGCCCGGCGCTGGCGACGTCGCCGATCACGATTTCCACCTCGGGCGGAACGTTGGCGCGCTTGCCGGTGGACAGGTCGTCGAGCACGCGCACGACGTGACCGTCGGCCATCAGCGAGTCGACCAGATGGGAACCGATAAAACCACAGCCGCCGGTAACAAGATATTTTGCCATAAGACAAAACTCCCCTGAAAAGCTTGGATAAAACGGGAAAGAAACCGTCACTCCACCGTGACGCTCTTGGCCAGGTTGCGCGGCTGATCGACGTCGGTGCCCTTGGCGACGGCGACGTGATAGGCCAGCAATTGGACCGGGACGGCGTAGACGATGGGGGAAACGAAGGGATCGACTTCGGGCAAGGCCACGGTCAGCGCCTTGGTGCCGAGGCGATCGATGCCAGTGCGGTCGGACAGGAAGATGATCCGACCGCCGCGTGCCGCCACCTCCTGGAGGTTGGACGCGGTCTTGTCGTAAAGCTCGTCCGAGGGCGCGATGACCACCACCGGCACCTTGGCGTCGATCAAGGCGATCGGACCATGCTTCATCTCGCCGGCGGCATAGCCCTCGGCATGGATGTAGCTGATCTCCTTGAGCTTGAGCGCACCTTCGAGGGCGATCGGATAGCTGGTGCCGCGGCCGAGATAGAGCACGTCGCGGGCGTCGGCGATCTCGGCAGCGATCGCCCGCAGGCACTCGTCGTCGGCCAACACCTCGGCGATCCGGGCCGGCACCTCGGCCAACGCCCCGGCCAGCCGGGCGGCGACGTCGTCGCCGATGGCGCCGCGCCCGCGGGCCAGGGCCAAGGCGAGGCAGGCCAGGGCGGTCAGCTGGGCGGTGAAGGCCTTGGTCGAGGCGACGCCGATCTCCGGCCCGGCCATGGTCAGCAGCACCGCATCCGATTCCCGGGCGATGGTCGATTCCGGAACATTGACCAGCGACAGGATGTGCTGGCGCTGGCCGCGGCAATAGCGCAACGCCGCCACGGTGTCGGCGGTCTCGCCGGATTGCGAAATGAACAGAGCCAGCCCGCCCTCGGCCATGGCCGGCGCCCGGTAGCGGAACTCCGAGGCGATGTCGACCTCGACCGCAACGCAGGCCAACCGCTCGATCCAGTATTTGGCCACCAGCCCGGCATAATACGAGGTGCCGCAGGCGATGATGGTGACCCGCTCGATCCGCTCGAGGGCGAACGGGAGGCCGGTCAGGGTGACGCCCGGACCGAGCAGTGCCGCCAGGGTGTCGCCGATCACCCGGGGTTGCTCGAAGATCTCCTTGTGCATGAAGTGGCGGTAGCCGCCCTTGTCGATCAGCGCCCCCGACAGCGCCGTCCGCCGGGCCTCGCGGCTGACCCGGCGCCCGCCGCGATCGCGGACGGTCACGCCGTCGCGGCCGAGCACGGCGGTGTCGCCGTCGGACAAATAGCTAATGGTCTGGCTTAGGGGCGCCAGCGCCAGGGCGTCGGAACCGAGATAGGTCTCGCCATCGCCATGGCCGATCGCCAGCGGGCTGCCGCGGCGGGCGGCGATCATCATGTCCTCATGCCCGGCGAACAAGATGGCCAGGGCGAAGGAGCCGTCGATGCGCCCAAGCGCCTGCGCCGTCGCCGCTTCGGGCTCGAACCCCAGCTCAAGATAATGGCTGATCAGCTGCACCACCGCTTCGGTGTCGGTCTCGCTTTCAAAGCGATGGCCCAGCGCCGTCAGCTCGCCCCGCAGTTCCAGGTAGTTCTCAATGATGCCGTTGTGCACCACCGCCGCCCGAAGGGTGGCGTGGGGATGGGCGTTGACCTGGTTCGGCACCCCGTGGGTGGCCCAGCGGGTGTGACCGATGCCAATGGTCCCCGCCATCGGCCGCTCGGCCAGCAGGGCTTCCAGATTGTTCAGCTTGCCCGCGGCGCGGCGCCGCTCGATCCGCCCGTCCGCCACCGACGCGATTCCGCTCGAGTCGTAGCCGCGATATTCCAGGCGTCGCAAGCCGTCGCATAGACGCTGGGTGACGTCGTATTGGCCAACGATGCCAATGATTCCGCACATGCCGATTCTCCCTGCCGAGTGAGCTGCGGGCACGGTGAACGCGGCCGGAAGGGCCGCCGCACCCGCGCACCAGCCCGGGAAGTGTGTTGCGTCGCAGCGACATCAAACGGGGCGCCAGTTGTGTAACCGAACGCCGTAACGGGCGCGATCGGCCTATAAATGGCTACATATCCCTTTTCATCGAAAAAATCGTTGACCTTAACGGGGCATCATGTGAGTAATTTGCCCACGCTTTACTGGATGTTCCGTTATCCTTTTGGGTATTTTCACTAAAGGTGTTACCTGAGTTGCTTAAAATAGAGGATGGAGGCGTTATGCGGTCCTATCTTGTATTGGCATTGGCATTATGCATGTTGGGAATGCCTATGCCGGCTCGGGCGGCGGAGTTGCGCTGGCTGTCCTATTACGCCGACGTGGCGAAGCCCGAGGAATTGGCCGGCTTCGATCTGCTGGTGCTCGATCCCGACCGTCATCCCGGGCTGGAGGGCCTGGCCGAACGGGGCAAGCTGCTGGTCGGCTACCTCAGCCTTGGCGAGGTCGAGCGCTTCCGCAGCTACTTTGGCGCGGTCAAGGGTGAAGGCAGCCTGCTTGGCCCCAACCCGCAATGGCCGGAAAGCCAATATGTCGACCTCCGCGACCCGCGCTGGCAGCGCCGGGTGGTCGAAGAGCTGGTACCGGCGATTCTGCGCAAAGGCTTCGGCGGGGTCTTTCTCGATACCCTCGACAATGCCGCCTACCTCGAAGCCCAAAATCCCAAGGCCTATGCCGGAATGACCGCGGCGGCGGCGCACCTGGTCAAAGAACTGCGGCTGAACTACCCGCAAATCACCATCATCATGAACCGGGGCTACGAACTATTGCCGCAGGTCGAAGGCGACATCGACATGGTCCTGGCCGAATCGTTGTACAGCAGCTGGGATTTCAAGAAAAAAACCTGCTTCGTCGTGCCGGACTCCGACTACCACGAGCAGGTGAGGTTGCTTAAGGCGGCAATGGCCCGCCGTCCCGGGCTACGCGTCCTGAGCCTGGACTATTGGGACGCGGCCGACAGGTCGGGAATGGCCCGGATCTATCAGTTGGAACGGGCCAACGGCTTTTCCCCCTACGTCGCCACCATCGGCCTCGACCGCGTGGTTCAGGAGCCCCGGCAATGAACCGTCTTAGCATCATGGTCGCCGCGTTGCTGGTGTCGACCGCCGCCAGCACCCCTGTCACCGCCGGCCAAGCGAACCCTAGGCCTGCGACCCACGGCCCAATGATTCCCGGCCAAAGCCCGGTCAAGCGGGTGGTGCTGGCGCTTTATGACGGCCGCGCCGGCCTGCCCCGCGACACCATTTCACACCGCTTCGCCGAATTGCCGTTGAACCATCTGGGATTGGTCCTGCGCTACCAGGATGTCAGCCAGCCCCTGCCCGCGCTCGACCAGATGGACGACGTGCGCGGCATCCTATGCTGGCTCGAGGACGGCCAGCTGCCCGACCCGGAAGCCTATATGCGCTGGGCCGAAGCCGCCGTCACCGCCGGCAAGAAGCTGGTGATGCTGGACGGAGTGGGAATTCCCCAGGATGGCCAGGACGCGGTCAGCCCGGCGCGGCTGAACCGTTTCCTCGAAACCCTCGGCCTGCAATTGCACCCCAGCTGGACACGGACCCAGACCGATACCCGCTTTGTGGTCAAGGACCCGTCGATGGTTGAATACGAACGCAAGCTGGCGGGGATGTTGCAGCCGTTTCAGCAGGCGGTCCCGGTCGATTCCAAGGCGGTGTCCTACCTGGTGGCCCGCAACGGCGACGATCCCGCCACCGACAGCCACCTGGTGATCGTGACCCCGACCGGTGGCTACGTCGCCGCCGACTTCGCCTATTCCGCCGGCGCCAAGGAAAACCAGCAGCAATGGTACCTGAACCCGCTGGCCTTCTTCCGCGCCGCCTTCGCCACCGACGACCTGCCCAAGCCCGATACCGCGACTCTGGCGGGACGGCGGATCTTCTATAGCCACATCGACGGCGACGGCTGGAACAACGTCAGCGAATTGCCGGAATACCAGCGCCGCGGCGACGGCTCGGCCAAGGTGATCTTCGAGGAAATCCTGCGCAAATATCCCGACCTGCCGACCACGGTCGCCCCCATCGCCGGTGATCTCGACCCGGCTCGCGGCGGCCAGGTCCAGGCCCGCGAGACCGCCCGCGCCATCCTCGCCTTGCCCAACGTCGAAGCCGGCACCCACACCTACACCCACCCCTTCGTCTGGGACTTTTATGAGGATTACTCACCAGAAAAGGAAAAGCCCTACCTCGACAAATACAATTCACTGATCGGCCGGCTGACCAAATCCTATGGCGGGCGGCAGGAAACCGCCGGCGAAGGCGGCGGCGAAAGCGGCGAGGGCCAACTGCCGCGCTACATTTTCGACCGTCCCTTCGATCTGCGTGACGAGGTCTTCGGCTCACGCGACTACATCCAGACCCTGCTGCCGCCGGGAAAGCGGGTCAACGTCATCCAGTGGTCGGGCGACGCCAACCCGTTCGAAGCGGCCTTGGCCATGGCCAAACAAAGCGGCATGGCCAACATCAATGGCGGCGATTCGCGCTTCGACCGCGATTTCCCTTCGTTGACCTGGGTGGCACCGCTGGGATTGGAGGTCGGGACGCAACGGCAGATCTATGCCTCCAACAGCAACGAAAACACCTATACCGAGCTGTGGAGCAACCGCTTCTACGGCTTCCGCTATCTGCTCGGCACGGTTCGCAACACCGAGGTGCCGATCCGGCTGAAGCCAATGAACGTCTACTACCACATGTATTCGGGCCAGAAGCAGCCGGCGCTGACGGCGCTGCAGGCGAACTTGGATTACGCCCGCTCCCAGCCCTTGGTGCCGATCGCCACCAGCCAATTCGTCCGCGTCGCCGAGGGGTTCTATTCGACCAAGTTCGTTCCCACCGGCCCACGCTCATGGCGGATCCTCGATCGCGGCGAATTGCAGACCATCCGTTTCGACCAGGCCACCACCGTCGCCGTCGATTTCGCCCGATCGAGCGGCGTGGTCGGCGCCCGCCACACCCAAGGCAGCCTCTACGTCTATCTCGACGGCGACGCGCCGACGCCGGAGATCGTCCTGACCGACGACCCAACCCCCTGGATCGAGCCCCAGGCGCCGCGCCCCTATCTGGTCGAATCGTCGTGGCGAATCTGGCATCTGCAGCCCGGCGACAATGGCCTGGCCTTCGAGAGCGAGGGCTACGGCAGCGGCCAGATGACCTGGCGGGTCGCGCCCAACAGCCGCTGGCAAGCCAGCATCGGCGCCCAATCGGTCGCCGCCGCCGCCGGGCCCGAAGGCCTGCTGACCGTCACCGTCCCCGCCTCCGGCGAGGCGCCCGCGCCGGTGAGCATCGTGTTGCGGAGGACCGCCCCATGAAAAAGCAGGCAGCGTTGTTCGGCGGAGTTGTCGTGGTCGGCTTGATCCTCGGAACCGTGCTCATTCCAAGCGACGCCGAGGTCGGCTTGATGCGCTTCAAGGACAAGGATTTCGTCACCGCGCGGACGGTTTATCAGCGCCGCTACGAGTTGGGCGATCACTCGGTCGGCGTGGTGTTGCCGTTGACTGAAATCCATTTGAACAACGGCGACGTCGAAACCGCGATCGTCCTGACCGAGCGCTTCGTCGCCGACCATCCGGCCAATTTCCAGGCCTGGCGCCGGTTGGCCACGCTGCATCAGTTCGCCCAGATGCCTGACAGCTACCTGGCCGATCTCGAAGCCATGGCCAATCTGCGTCCGGAGCCGGCGACCTTGCGCGAGTTGGCCAAGCTCTACCGCTTTCGCCAGCGCACCGACGATGAAATCGCCGTTCTCGCCCGCCTAGCTCGGGACCACCAGGCGATTCCGGCCGAATACTTGGATCTCGCCAATCTCCAGGTCGCCGCCGGCCGCGGCGGCGACGCCTTGGCCACCCTGGCGCACCGCCGTCGCTATTACCCCGACGACGACAATGTCGACGCCGTGCTGCTGTCCGTCAACCTGCTGATCCACGCCCACCGCGACAACGACGCCTTCGCCCAGGCCGAAGCCTGGCTGCATGGTCGCCACGATGTCGATAGCGCGGTGCTGCTGGCCGGGCAAATCGCCGAGGACGGCCACGCCGCCGCTGGGCTCCGCCTGCTGTCGCCCTACCTGTCCCTGGCCGATGCCGATCATCTCGATCTGCTCAGCGAGGTCACCTGGCTGGAATTGTCCAGCGACCGTGGCGCCGACGCCCTTGGCCGGCTGGTCGCCCTCCGCCGCCAAGGCCGCCTACCCGCCAAGGCGGTGCCGCAGCTGGTTCAGGCGGCGCTAATGGTTGGTCAGCCCGCCACCGCGCTGGAAGCCATCAATGGCGACAGCCTGCCGCAGCTGCCGAACGATCTGATCGCCGCAATCGGCCAGGCGGCGGTGGCGGCCAACCGGCCCGATTTGGCCTTGAAGGCATTCGCCGAACTGTCGGATGCCTTCAAGGGCCGCAATCCGGTGCTGGCCGCCGACCTTGCCCTCCAGCTCAAGGACCGCCGGCTGGCTGCGGAATGGGTGGCGCGGGCGGAACAGGCCCGCCTGGCGCCGGCGGATTCGGTCCGTCTGACCGAATTGCTGATCGCCCTCGATCGCCCCCAGGACGCGTTGACCCGCCTGGACCGACTGATCCGCGACCGTGATCTGCCGCCATCGGCGCTGCCCTCCTTCGCCGCCAGTCTGTGCGCGGCCAACCTGGCGGCGCCGGCGCTGCCGATCCTGGCGACGGCGCGGGTCCGGATGCCCTCGGCCGGTGCCGACCAGGCCTGGGCGGTGGTGGCCTTGCGGGCCGGCGAGGCCAAGCAGGTCGCCGCTTGGCTCGATACCGTACCCAAGGAATCCGGCGGGGCGCTGACCGACGCCCTGTATGTCGCCGCCCGCGACGCCTGGCGGCCGGATCTGGCCCTGGTGATCGCCCGGCGGATGGCCGCCGCCAACCGTTCCGCCGCCAACACCCTGAACCTGGTCGAGGCGCTGAGCGCCAACGGCCACTGGGCCGAGGCCCAGCCCATGCTTGCCGCCGTCCGGCCAAGCTTGCCCAGCGACGACACCCGCCTGATCGAAGTGATGATGGTGGCGTTCAAGGCGGGGGCACCGCTGGGGGGAGAATTGCGCGGCTATTGGCGCGGCCGCTACGCCGCCGCCAAGGAAAACGACCATGAGGAAGCCTTCGAGGCCCTGCTCGATATTCGCGATTTCGCGCCGATTCTGGCCGAGATGGCCCGCCGCGCCAAAGCCGATCCCGACGAGTGGCTGGCGGCCTATGCCGAGGCTTCGATCAAGCTGGGCAACACCCGTCAACTGATCGCCATGCTCGAAGGCGATCTATCCGCGGCCACCCTGGATGAGGAGCGCCTGGACGACCGACTCGAATGGTTGGAAAAGGCGGCGGGCCGGGCCGCCACCCTGCCCCACCTGCGGCGCTTGGCCGATCGCTTCGGCGGCGATTGGATCGGCACCTATGAAGAGGCCCTCGACCAACTCGGCCGCCGGCCCGAATTGCTGGCCTATCTGCTGGAGCGCGCCCACCAACCGGCGATTTCGGCCGAGCAAAGCCGGGAGATCGCCTACCAGATCCTCGACCTGGGCGACAAGGACGCCGCCGAGGCGCTGTTCCGCGCCCTGGCGGCGACCGCGCCGGCCGAGTCCGAAGACGTCAACGAATTGCTGTTCCTGTGGGGGCCGCGGCCAAGTGCCGAGCGAGTCGCCTGGCTGGCCGGACGGTTGCGCAACGCGCCGTCGGCAGCCGAGCGGCTTGGCTGGCTACGCCAGATGATCGCCGTCGAAGCCCCGGCCGCGGCGGTCGAGGCGGTCGAGCCGCAGGATCTGGCCAAGGACTCGACCGAGATGGTCACGCTGTGGGCGGACGCCCTGGGCGCGGTCCGCGACTCGTCGGCGGTCGCCGCCCGGCTGCGCGCCGCCATGGACGCCGATTCGTCGCCTGACCACCTGCGGATCTACGCCGAGGCCGCCTATGACGCCGAGTCGTGGGACCTGGCGCTGGGGGCCTACGGCAAGCTGATGGCCGCCCACCCCAAGGGCGGCGACGACCGCCGTCGTCTGATCGACGCGGCGATGGCCTCTGCCGACAAGGCCGCCGCCGCACAGGCCTTGCAGCGTTACCTGGCCGCCACCCCCGACGATGCCGAGGCGCTGGCCGATCTGGGCGAATTGCTGGCCGGCTTGGACGACGAAGCCGGCGCCCAAGCGGCCTGGCAGGCGGCGCTGGATACGCTCGACCGTCACCCCCAGGCCACCGGCTTCGAACAGCGGCGCCTCAAGGCCGTCCTGCTGCAACGGCTCGATCGCAACAAGGAAGCGGCCGAGATCTACGCCGCCTTGGTGGCCGAGCGGCCGAAGGACCAGAGCCTGCGCGCCGACCTCGCCGCCGCCCTGCTGGATTCCAGCCAGATCGAAGCCGCCGGCGCCGCCCTGGACCAATCGGAACCCTGATCCAGCATCCTTTCATCGTCACGGCCGGACGACAAACGTCCCAGGAGAACCCGATGCCTCATGTCATCGCCACGCCCGCCGGCGCCAAGAGCGCCGGCTTCAAGGACCTCAAGCTTAACTGGCGCTCGCCGCGCCTGCGCCGCTCGGCGGTCGCGGAAATGGCGATTTTCTTCCTGGTCCTGGCCGGCTTGGATTATGGGATGGCCGACGGCCACCGCTTCATTGGGGTGGCGCCGCACCCCTGCTGGCTGATCGTCATCCTGGCCAGCGTGGTCTACGGCCTGCAAACCGGTTTGGCGGCGGCACTGTTGTCGACGGCCTTCCTGCTGGTCGGCAATCTGCCTGACCAGACCATGGACCAGGACGGCTACGCCTATGTCTTCGGGCTGAGCCAGCTGCCGCTGATGTGGCTGATGGCGGCCTTCGTCTTCGGCGGGGTGCGGCAGCGGCAACTGCGCGAACGCGCCGAATTACAGGCCCGACTGGCCGAA
>Ga0316222_1002155_pt1 | contig 21741 bp, 21 predicted proteins | sample TBH18011metaG_FD_206008 | JGI IMG/M metagenome (GOLD analysis project Ga0316222, IMG submission 206008) | Freshwater microbial communities from Trout Bog Lake, Wisconsin, USA - TBH18011 | ecosystem: Environmental > Aquatic > Freshwater > Lake > Hypolimnion/Profundal zone | place: USA: Wisconsin...
ACCTCGAAGCGGAATCAACAACTTGACGAAACCCTGAAAAAACAGTCTTCTTTGCCCGGAAGGTGCAGCACTTTTCGAGCGCCGCCCGCCGCACTTTTCAACCGCCGTTTACACCCGCGAGGAGCTGGCCGGCGCGCTGCGCCAGATCGCCGCATATATCCAGAGCTTGGGCCTCGCGGAATCGCAGGTGCTGACCTCGGGCTATGACGTGGTGGTCTGGAACAACACGCCCATCACGCTGGTCGCGCCGGCGGTGTCGGGCCTGGACAATTCCATGAGCACGCAACTGGGCGTCTGGCTGTCGGCGGTGGCCGGGGCCAAGGCGTATCAGGTGCAATATTGCATCGGCACCGGTTCTTGGTTGGAGGCGGGCATCTGGCCGAACACCAAAAACATCGTCCTCAAAAATCTCACGCCGGGCACGGTCTATGCCGTGCGCGTCCGCGCGGTGGGCGGGTCGGAGCAATATGGCCCGTGGAGCCCGGCCATCTCGCTGATGTGCACCTGAGGCAACCGGCTGATGGCCGGAGCCGGGGCGGCGGACGGGGAAAAACCCAGTGCAAGTCCTGACCCCGCCAGCCGGCAGCCATCAGCCGCCCTTCCCCTTTTGCCACTGGAGCCATCCACACGCAAAACCGGGCGGTGGTTATGCGGCCACGGCACAACAAACTCGCAGTTTGGTTGGCCGCCCATCGCCCGGTCATTTTTTTGGTGGCGCAAGTCACATGGTGCGCCCTAGCCTCGTGACTTAGAGCGTCACGCCAGGATTTTTTTCGTAGGCGGAACCCAGGCGGCAGAGTTCATCCAGCGTTTCGGCAAACAGGTCGAACAATTGTTTCAGCCGGTCCACGTCCTTGATGACGCCAGTCACCTGAAAATACAATTCATCCACGTCCGGCGGAAAGTTTTGGCCGCCCCAGAATCGGTTCTCGTCGTCCTTCACGCAAAAATGGATGGTGGGCTGGGCGCTGATGAGTTCGCGGAGCCGGGTATCAGCCAAGAGCCGGCGCAGCTTGGCCTCGTCATTGCCCTTGATGATGAAAGCCTCGTCGAACTGCGGGTCGCCGATGTTCACATCCTGCATCCCCAGCCATTTTCCGATGTCGCTGAAGATGCCGCGCCGGTAAATGGTGAACTGAAAGCCGTCGGGGTTGACATAGGGCGCGCGCATCCGGGTGTAAGTGATGGCAGATTTGCCGGTGGAGACGACATAGGTGTCCAGCGTGACGAGCCACTGGCCATGGGCGGCGTCCACCTTGCTGCTGCCACCCCAAAAACTGCCGGCAGTGAGGTTGCCGCCAACGGCGGTGGCCACCTGCTGCCAGATTTCATCGCGGCTGGGTCCGAAGAGATCGCGGAAAATGCTCATATGACTGGGGGCGACTTTAGCCACTCTGCCGGGCGGGCGTCCATGATAATTGGCTGGAAAAATTGGAACCGGACACCCTGGTCTTCCGTGATCCCGCCCGGAATACTTTTAACGTCCGGGCGGGATTCAAAACTGATGCTCGCAGCGGCGCGCTGCCCGGTCCGTGCCAGAAGGGCCACCGAGCAACGCCGGCAGCGGTGGCCGGGCGCCAGCATCTCACCGGTCAAACATCAACATCAGGTAGGCACCGAACAGCAGCAGGTGGACGCAGCCGAGCAGCACGTTGGTTCGCGGCAGGGAAAAGGTCAGGATGCTCGTGAGCAGCGTCAACAGCAGCATCACCGTGCCCACCGCATCAATGCCCAGCACCAGCGTCCGGCCGGTGACCAGCGACACCGCGATGACCAGCGGGATGGTCAGCCCGATGGATGCCAGCACCGAACCCAGCAGGATGTTCACCGACCGTTGCAGGCGGTTGGCCAGCGCCGCGCGGATGGCCGCGATGGATTCCGGCGTCAGCACCAGCAACGCCATGATGAATCCGCCCAGCGCGGGCGGAGCGCCCAGCTTGAACACGATGGCATCCAGCGGTGCCGCCATCTGCTTGGCCAGCAGCACCAGCGGCAGCCCATAACCTCCCAGCATCGCCGCGTGGTAAAATGTCGAATGCGCGGAATGGTGTGCCAGTTCCGGTGCCGCGATTTCCGCCGCCTCCTCCGGAGCCATGAAAAATCCGCGATGCCGCCGGTTCTGCACAAACAGGAAAACACCGTAGATGCCCACCGACATCACGGAGAGAAAGACCATCTGAAATTTTGAGAGGGTCGGCCCCGCCGTTGCGTGCGTGTAGTCCGGCAGGATGAGGCCCAGCACCGTGAGCGGCAGGATCATCACCAGAAACGCATTCGCGCTTTGCAAATTGAAGCGTTGTTCGTGGTGGCGGAGGCCGCCGAGCAGGAGGGCCAGCCCCAGAAAACCATTCAGCACCAGCATGACCACGGCAAACATCGTGTCGCGCGCCAGCGTGGGCTTGTCCGAGCCGGTGGACATCACGAACGCCACCATCGCCACCTCCAGGCCGGTGATCGCCAGCGTCAGGAGCAGCGTGCCCGCCGGTTCACCCAGCCGGTGCGCGAGCTCATCCGCGTGCCGCACGATGGCGATGGCGGCCGCCAAAATCACACTGCAAATAATGGCCAGCAGGCCGACCAACAACGCCGGCTGGTCCAGCGCCGTGGCAATCCAGCCGTGGCCGAGCAATGCCAGCGCCAGAGTAACTACGGCGAGGGCGAGCGGCCATTCGCGCCACCACGGTTCAGGAACTTCATCTTTCACGCCGAGAGTCTTGCCCGGTTTAAATGGTGGCGCAAGTCCGCGCCGCGAAAACACCAACAGATTTCATTTCGCTGGTTTTCTTTGCCGTCATTTCCAGCCTGACCCGATTCGCGTAACCTTGAAAACCAAAATGCGTCTGAATCCGCACGCCAACGCCACTATGACCACACGCATTCTGTTTCTCCTCGCCGCCGTCGCCGCCATGATTGCTAATCCGGCGCGCGCCGGGGCGGCGGACGCCGAAAAGCCGCAATACTACGAGGTGCGGATCTACACCACCCAATCCGCCGAGCAACAACAGCGGGTCAACGACTATTGGCAGACGGCGGCGGTGCCCGCCTACAACCGCCTGGGCATCCGGCCGGTCGGGGTTTTCACCGAGCTGCACGATTCCGCGAGCAACCACATTTATGTGCTCATCCCGTGCGACTCGCCGCCAGATTTCGCCGCCATTCCGGGCCGGCTCGCCGCCGACGCCGATTATCAGAAGACGGCCGCCGATTTTTTGAACGCGCCGAAATCAAATCCGGCCTATGTCCGTTTTGAAAGCTCCCTGCTCGTCGCTTTCGACGGCATGAAGCGGATGGTGTTGCCGGCGGCGGACAAGCCAGCCAATGTTTTTGAACTGCGCACGTATTTGAGTTCCAGCGAGGGCAAGGGCCTGAATAAAATCAAGATGTTCGAGAGCGGTGAAATTCCGTTGATGCAGGAAGTCGGACTGGCCCCGATCTTTTACGGACGAACCATTGCCGGGCTGAACCTGCCTTGCCTGGTCTATATGACCTGCGCTGAAACCCTGGACGCACACAAGCAGCACTGGAAGGCATTCTCCGCGGCCCCCGTCTGGAAACAGTTGACGGGCGATCCGCAATACAAGGACAACGTGTCCCGCATCATCAGCGTCCTGCTCAAGCGCACGGCCGCCTCGCAAATCTGAAAGTTGCCGGCGGCAGGCCCGGCGCGCCTGGGATTGCGCGCCCTGCCCGCCCTGCCCTTGTCAAAATAAAAAACCCGGTGAACACCGGAGGAAAAGTGCTCACCGGGCGATGCCGTCACGGAGGAATTTTATTTCGTTCGCGCCGGGCAAATCATTTGCCGCGATACTTGGACGGGTTGCGGATGCGGTCAAGCCGTTCGGCCTCGCAGTTAGCCAGGGACGCATTTTGCTGGCGCTCCTTGGCGGCTTTCGCCACGGTTTGGGGCAGTTCGCGGATCTTTTTCAGCCATTGGCTGAAGGCGGAATTAATCGGCTTCAACATATTCAACGGGCTTTCACGACGCCGGCCACCGAGGCTTTCAGCCGCCGGTAAATGGTTTTGACAAACGCGTCGGCACGGAAACCGGCCGGGCCTTCCCACGGTTCAAACCCCTGGCGGCCGTCCGCCACAAAGTCGCCCCGGCGCACGCGCTCATGAAATTCCAAGGGGCGCAGATCCCCGGAAACCACGGCGAGTTCAGATGGAACGGTTTTGTTCATCAGGCGCGCTTGGGTTTGACGAACAGCAGCACGAGGCCAAGCACGAGCGACAAGGCGCCCACGGCCGGCGGTATGAAATGGCTGTTCGTGGTGGCAATGTGCATGCCCATAAAATTGATCGGCTCGCCCGGCGTGGTGAAGCTCAGGCCGGAGTAGGCCAGCACCACAACGCCCAGTGCGATGAGCAGGACGGAGAAAATGGTCTTGGTGTTCATGATAAATTTGGAATTTAAAAAATGAGGGTGGCGGGCGGGTTCAAACCGGCCTCCGTCCGCTGATGACCCGCACGAGCACCATCACGATGGCGATGACGAGCAGGATATGGACAAAGCCGCCCATCGTGGTGCCGGTCACCAGGCCGAGCAGCCAGAGGATGATGAGGATGACCGCGAACGTGTATAACATAAAAACTTCTTTCTTAGGGACCGGCTGGCGCCTGTGCGCCAGCCGGCGGGGTTGGTTTGGTGATTTACTGTGCGGCCACCGGCACGGCGATGGTCATGTTGTTGATCACGCTAATCACGCCGGTGATGTCCGTGGCGAGCTTGGTGACGAGGCTGCGTTCCGCGTCGTTCTTGGCGATGCCGCCCAGGGTCACGACGCCATCCGTGGTGGAAACCGAGGTGTGCAGCGCGCTGGTGGACGAATGCGAGAGCAACGTGGACTTGACCTGCGCGGTGATGGACGCGTCATCAATCTTGTCACCGACGGTCGGGCCGGGCGTGGCGGGCGTCGTGGTGATGGTCATCTCGTTGTTGACCGACTTGACGTTGTCAATGTCCTTGGCGTATTCCGTGGTGAGTTCGCGCTGCGCCGTGCTGTCGGCCACGCCGGTCAGGGTGACGATGCCGCCGACGGTGCTAACGGTGGTGCCGGTGGCGCTCACGTTACGGTGGAACAGCAGCGCGGTCTTGACCTTGGTGGTGATCCACGCGTCGGAATGTTCCGGTGGCGGGGTGCCGACCACGGTAAGCTGGTCGTTCACGCTGCTGACACCGGGCAGGCTGGAGACGGTGTTTTCGGCGAGCGTCTTGTGCGAATCCTCGGCGACGGAGCCGGTCAGCGTGACGATGCCGGCCTTGGATTCCACCTTGATGGAATCGTCCTTGAGATAGGTCTTGAACACATAGGACTTGGTGGCGGCCGACTCAATGCGGTCGTCCGTGTCGGCCGCGCGGAGCGGCGAACTGGTGATGAACAGGGTGCTCACGATGGCCGCAAGCGTCAGGGGATGGATGGTTTTCATTTTATTTTTGTTTTGTTTGTTTCTGTTGTTGGTTGACCGACACCGGCTATTGTCTTCGCCTCAGCGCCCGGCGGGGATTAGACCCTTGGGGCGGCGGAAGCAGATTGTTGGTTGCATCATGGTTTACGGGGCGGGCACAGTGACCGTGCTGGACTGGACGGTCACGGCGCCCGAGGCATTGCCGCCCGCGCCGGCAAACAGCCGGCCGTCCACCGTGGCACCGCTGCTAACCGTGATGGTGACAAAGGCCAGGATGTTGCCTTGAAAAATGGAGGTCGTTCCCAGGGTCGCGGAACTGCCCACCTGCCAATAGATGTTTTTCGCCTGCGCACCGCCGGCCAGAACAATGCTGGTGCCGGAATCCGTAACGAGGGTGGACGCCATCTTGAAAACGAACACGGCGTTTGCGTCGCCCTGGGCGTCGAGCGTCAGGATGGCGTTGGCACCGGTCCCGGAGATGCCGGTTGAACTTCCGTTCACATAGAGCCCGGGGGCGAGCGTCAGGCCGCCCAGGTCGCCCGGCAGCGAAATCGCGTTGACCGAACGGTTCACGGCCTCGTTATAGGCGGCGAGCAAACTGGCCTGGGCCGTGATGACCGCCTGATCGTTTACATGAATGGTGCCGTTGATTTCAGACGGCGGAATGCCCTGGGCCGAACCCGGGGACAGGCCGACGTCACCATTGATCTGATCGGCACTGCCGCTGATGGCGGCAGTGGCCATAATCGCGAAAGTGGAGGCCGCACCCAGCGGAATGGCCAGAAGATTTGCGTCCGCCTGCGCTCCCGTGGTAAACGTCCAGACGACCGCCGCCGCCAGCGGATTGCCGGCCAAGTCCGTGGCATTGGTGCTGACGGTATTGGTATAAGTGGTGTCGGGAGCAAGATCAGTGGCGGGGATGAAGGTTGCAACCTGGCTGGCAACGTCATAGGTGACGGTTCCCGCCACGATGACCGAACCCGGCCCGGTCACGGTGAAGCTGTTGGTGCTGATGGTGGCGGGATCCATGGGCTTGTTGAAAGTGGCGTTGAGCGACTGGTTGACGGCCACATTCGTGGCCAGATCCGTGGGGTTGCCGTCCACGACAATGGGCGGGTTGGTGTCGGCGGCCGCGCCGGTGGTGAAGCTCCAGACAAAGTTGGTGGCCAGAGCATTGCCGGCCAGGTCTTGCGCGCCGGTGGTGATGGTGGCCGTGTAAAGCGTGTTAGTGGCGAGGCTCGCGGCCGGCGCAAACGTTGCCACGCCGTTGGCATAGCTGACGGCACCAGTCACGGTGGTGCCGCCCTGCTGCAACTCAAAGGTGGTATTGGTCAGCGTGGCCGGATCCATCGCCTTGCTAAAAGTGGCGGCCAGCCGGCTGTTGATGGCCACACCCGTGGCCGTATTGGTCGGGACGGTGAAACTGACACTGGGCAAAGTGTCGTCGGTCGAGGTGCTCGTGGTGAAGCTCCAGACAAAGTTGGTCGCCAGCGCATAGCCGGACAGGTCTTGGGCGCCGGTGGTGATGGTGGCCGTGTAGAGCATGTTGGTCAGCAGTCCCGTGGTCGGCGCGAACGTCGCCGTGCCGTTCACATAACTCACCGTGCCGCCCACCGGTGTGCCGGCCTGCTGCAAGGTGAAAGTGTTGCTGGAGATGGTGGCCGGATTCATGGGTTCACTGAAGGCAGCGGTCAACTGGCTATTGATCGGCGCATTCGTCGCCAGATTCAACGGACTGGTAACGATGACCACGGGCACCATGGTGTCGCAGGGAATGCCGAGTCCGTCGGTGGTCAGCACGACGTTGATTCCAGTGCTGTCGGTCAGGGCAATCATGTGAATATCGAGCACATCCGGCGCCCAGTTGGGGAGCTTTTTCAAATCCAGCCGCCCTTCCTTGTCAGAAATATTCGCCTGAACGGTTTCGTCATTGAGCGTCAGATTGTAAACCGTGCGCGGAACCAAGCCGGAAGCCCGCAACGAGAACTCAGTGGAGCGCTCGCCCGCATGAATGAGCAGATCTCCCTGGGCGCCGGGCAGGAACCCGGGGTTGATCAACGGCTGGTTGACCAGATAATTTCCCCGGTTCGGATTGGTCAAAAATCCGCGCAACACCGTCGCCAGACTTCCGTTAACAATGCTCAGTTCACGGATCCCACAGAGGGGATCCAGCAGCGCCGGGAGCGGCTCCGTGTGCGAACCGTTTTTCCCCTGGCTCTTTTGTTCGTAGGTCACACTGATGGCACCTTTCCGATCCGTGGTGAAACTGGCCACATTCGTCGTGTTGGTGGCATCCCCGACCACGGCCACCAGCCCATACGTCGTGTTGGGATCCAAATTGACCGCCGTGATTTTAACCTCCTGAAGTTCAACATTCCCCTGGCGGGTAAGGGTCACATTGATCTTGCCCCGGGCATTGGCATCCACGCCGGTGGCGTCCAAGTCGGTTTCGGTGATCAGGTGCAGGACACCCGTTCTGTTCGAGCCGGCCACCGCCGGGTGAGCGGGCATCATCACGGCCACCGCCAAGCCCAAGGCCAGTCCCCAGAAATTCAAAGGGTGGCTCCGGCGGGCCGGCAAACTATTCGTGGGTGGTGCGCAATGGTTGTTTAACATGACCGTCACAATGACGGATGCTGACGAATTCTGCCATGGGGTGTAACCCTACCGCATTGGGTGGACGCTTCAGGCAGTTGCTGGCGGCTCAAGTTGAAATCAAATTGCAAAATTGCCAAAGGCCGGAAAAACCTTCAGCGCACCTTTCTGCGAGGGTGAAAACATTCCCGGGTGCGCAGACCAGCTTGATTTCGACCTGCCGAATCCAGGCTTCACTGGCGGCGGCGACCCGAGTTTTGCCAGCCGGAAAATTTTGGCCGCCAACGGTCGCGAACAAGCTTGGCTTTGGCGCGTATTCGTCCGCCGCGTAACGCGTTTGATATACCGCCGCCAATCCACGAAAAAAGGCGGACGGAAGTTTCCGTTCGCCTTTCGTGTCTGAGATTTAATTTTGCTCAGTAGCGGTAATGTTCCGGCTTATACGGCCCTTCGACCGGCACGCCGAGATACTCGGCCTGCGACTTGGTCAGCTTGGTCAGCTTCACGCCGATTTTCTCCAAGTGCAGGCGGGCGACTTCCTCGTCCAGTTTCTTGGGCAGGCGATAGACACCGATCTTGGCGGTGGCCTGGTTCTTCCACAGGTCGAGCTGTGCGAGCACCTGGTTGGTGAAACTGTTGCTCATGACGAAGCTCGGATGGCCGGTGGCGCAGCCGAGGTTCACCAAGCGGCCTTCGGCGAGCATGTAAATACTGTTGCCGGTGGCGAAGGTATATTTGTCCACCTGCGGCTTGATGGTGAGTTTCTTCACGCCCTTAGCGTTGTTCAAACGGTCCACCTGGATTTCGTTGTCGAAGTGGCCGATGTTGCAGACGATGGCCTGGTCTTTCATCTTGGCCATGTGCTCGAAGGTGATGATGTCCTTGTTGCCGGTCGTGGTGACGTAAAGGTCGGCGGTGCCGAGCGTGTCTTCCACGGTGGTCACTTCAAAGCCTTCCATCGCGGCCTGGAGCGCGTTGATCGGATCAATTTCAGTGACGATGACGCGCGCGCCGAATCCGCGCAGCGAGTGCGCCGAGCCTTTGCCGACGTCGCCATAACCGCAGACGCAGGCAACTTTGCCGGCGACCATCACGTCGGTCGCGCGCTTGATGCCGTCGGCGAGCGATTCGCGGCAGCCGTAGAGGTTGTCGAATTTGGACTTCGTGACGGAGTCGTTGACGTTGATGGCGGGAACGAGGAGCTTGCCCTGTTCGAGCATCTGATACAGACGATGCACGCCGGTAGTGGTCTCTTCGGAAACGCCGCGCCAGTCCTTCACGACTTCATGCCAGAAACCGGGACGTTCCTTGGCGACTTTTTTCAACAGCGCCTTGATGACGGCCACTTCGTGGTTGTCGCTGGGTGTATTGACCCAAGTGTCGCCGTTTTCCAGTTCATAGCCTTTGTGGATGAGCAGCGTCGCGTCGCCGCCGTCGTCCACGATGAGCTGCGGACCTTTGTTGCCGGGATGCGTGAGCGCGCGGAGCGTCAAGTCCCAGTATTCTTCGAGCGTCTCGCCCTTGTGCGCGAACACCGGGATGCCGGCCGCGGCAATCGCGGCAGCGGCGTGATCCTGCGTCGAGAAAATGTTGCAGCTCGCCCAGCGCACGGACGCACCAAGTTCCACGAGCGTCTCGATGAGAATGGCCGTCTCGATGGTCATGTGCAGCGAACCGGTGATGCGCACGCCTTTGAGCGGCTTGCTCGCGCCGTATTTTTTGCGAATGGACATCAGGCCCGGCATTTCGTGCTCGGACACCTGGATGGTCTTGCGCCCCCACTCGGCGAGCGAAAGGTCGCGGACGGCGAAGTCCTGTTTCGCTGCGCCGTTCTTGGCGGCGACTTTCGTCAGCTTGGCACGGGACGGAGGTAATTTAATGGTAGCCATATTGGTAATTCTATTTGTTTAGTTCAATTTCAAGGCGCGCTTGAGCTCCTTGACTTTGTCGGTTTTTTCCCAGGTGATGGCCGGATCGGTTTTGCCGAAGTGGCCGTAATTGGTCGTCTTGCCGTAAATCGGGCGGAGCAGGTTCAACTGCTTGACGATGTTCGCCGGCTTGAAGCTGAACACTTCGCGCACAGCTTTTTCAATCTGCTCGTCGGTGATGCCGTTGATCGCCGTGCCAAAAGTGTTGATGCACACGCTGACCGGCTCGGGATAGCCGATGGCGTAGGCGAACTGGATTTCCGCGCTCGTGGCGATGCCCGCCGCGACGATATTCTTCGCGACGTAACGGCCCATGTAAGCCGCGCTGCGGTCCACCTTGCTCGGATCCTTGCCGGAGAACGCGCCGCCGCCGTGACGGCCCATGCCGCCGTAGCTGTCCACGATGATCTTGCGGCCGGTCAAACCGGTGTCGCCCTGCGGTCCGCCGACGACGAAGCGACCGGTCGGATTGATGAGGAACTGCGTCTTCTTCGTGAGCAGATGCTTCGGCAAAACTTTCTTGACGATGTGCTCGATGCAAAAATCCTTGATCGTCTTGTGCTTCACGTCATGCGCGTGCTGCGTGGAGATGACGACGTTGGTGATGGCGACCGGCTGGTCGTTGATATATTGCACGGAGACCTGGCTTTTTGCGTCGGGCCGGAGCCACGCAACCTTGCCGGTCTTCCGGATGCGCGTAAGTTCGGCGCCGAGCTGGTGCGCGAACATGATCGGCGCAGGCATCAGCTCCGGCGTCTCGTTGCACGCGTAACCAAACATCAAACCCTGGTCGCCCGCGCCCTGCTCGGCGGTGTCCTTGCCTTCAGCGGCCTTCGCGTCCACACCCTGCGCGATGTCGGGCGACTGCGACGTGATGGCGTTCATGATCAAAACCTTGTCGGCATGAAAAACGTCGTCATCGTGCGTGTAGCCGATCTCGCGGATGGCGTCGCGGGCGATCTGGTTGAAATCGAGCCTGGCCTTAGTCGTGATCTCGCCGCCGACGACGACGAGGTTGGACTTGCAGTAAGTCTCGCAGGCGACGCGGCTGAACTTGTCCTGCGCGAGGCAGGCGTCCAGCACGGCGTCGGAAATGGTGTCCGCGACCTTGTCCGGATGGCCTTCGCCGACGGACTCCGAGGAGAAGATGAAGTTTTTGCTCATGGAATTAATTTTTGGTTGCTCGCCAACAACATATTGACGTATCAAGATAGGATGATATAAAGAATGTAGGACGCGTCAAATGGAATTTCAGGAAAAGTTGCCCGCGCCCAAACCAACATGACCTCGACCCTAAAATCTTTGCGGGCCTTGTCCGACCCGACGCGGTTGCGCATCGTCGCGCTGCTGGAAAAGGACGAATTGTCGGTCAACGAACTTCAGGAAGTCACGCGCCTCGGCCAGTCCCGCATCTCGACGCACCTCGGCCTGCTCGCCGACTGCGCGCTCGTGAAATCGCGGCGCGACGGCAAGCGAACTTTCTACAAACTCAATCCCGACGCCGACGCCGTAGCCGGCGAATTCATCCAGCTCGCCATCCGTGGCGCGAAGGAACTCGCTGAACACGCCAGCGATCAGATCAATTTGAAGCGCGTGCTCGCCCGCCGCAAAGAACAGGCGCAGGTTTATTTCAACCAAGTAGCCGGCCGCTTCGACCGCGTTTACGGCCCCGGCCGTTCGTGGCAGGCGTTTGGCCATCTGCTACTGCGCATGCTGCCAGCCATCACCGTTGCGGATCTGGGCGCGGGCGAAGGTTTGCTGAGCGAGTTGCTCGCGCGGCGCTGCAAAAAGGTCATTGCCGTGGACAACTCGGAAAAGATCGTGGCGTTCGGCGCGGCCAAGGCGAAAAAGAACTACCTGAAGAATCTCGAGTTCCGCCAGGGCGACTTGCAGCACCCGCCCATCGAGGCGAATAGCGTTGACCTCGTGATCTTGAGCCAGGCGCTGCACCATGCGGAAGACCCGGCGGCGGCCCTGGCGAGTGCGGCAAAACTGCTAAAGCCGCACGGACAAATCCTGTTGCTCGACCTGCTCAAACATAACTTTGAAAAGGCGAGAGACCTTTACGGCGACCGCTGGCTGGGTTTTGCAGAGAGCGACCTGCACCGCTGGCTCGAGGTCGCCGGTTTCAAGAAGATTGAAATCAGCATCGTCGCCGCCGAAGAACAGCCGCCGCATTTTCAGACCATCCTCGCGAGCGCGGAAAAGTGATTTCGCGCGCAGACCTCCAAGTTTGCGAAAGAAATTTCACTTCGCCGCTTTCGCGTCCGCCGCGCGTCATCCTTTCCGGTTTAGCCGACAATCAGATTCACCATCTTTTTCGGCACGATGATGACCTTCTTGATGGTTTTGCCGACGAGGAATGGCTGCGCCTTTTCCGCCGCCTTCGCCGCCGCTTCAATCGTTCCGTTGTCCGCATCCACGGCCACTTTGATCACGTCGCGAAACTTGCCGTTCACCTGCACGGGAATTTCAATCTCGCTCTCGACGAGCAGCGCCGCGTCAAACTTCGGCCACGGCGCGTAGGCCAGCGACGGCGCAACTTGACCGAAAGTGGAATGCAGCCGCGACCACAATTCTTCCGCGAGGTGCGGCGCGAATGGCGCGAGCAGTTGCAGAAAGGTTTTCATCACCGACAACGGCTTCGTCTGCCACGTCATCGCCTCGTTGATGAAAACCATCATCGCCGAAATCGCGGTGTTGAAACGCATCCCGTCCAGATCCTCGGTGACTTTTTTGATGCATTGATGCAGCGCCTTGAGTTGCGCGGGCGTCGCGTTCAAGTCAGTGATGCCGCCATCGAGCAAAATTAAATCAAGCAGTTCGCTGTGGCTCTGTGGCTCTGTGCTCAAAGCTTCCGCTTGTTCAAACGCCGTCTCGGCTTTTTCATCCACGAACAAGCGCCAGACGCGGCCGAGAAAACGATACACGCCCTCGACGCCCTTGGTGTTCCACGGCTTCGTATCCTGTAACGGACCCATGAACATCTCGTAAAGCCGGAACGCATCCGCGCCGTATTCCACGAGCACGTCGTCGGGATTCACCACGTTGCCGCGCGACTTCGACATCTTCTGTCCGTCTTCGCCGAGGATGAGACCTTGATTGACGAGCTTGTAAAACGGTTCGGGCGTGGAAACGTAGCCGAGATCGAACAAGACCTTGTGCCAGAACCGCGCGTAAAGCAGGTGCAATACGGCGTGTTCCGTGCCGCCGACGTAAAGATCCACGCCCGCCGCCTTGCCATTCGACGCCATCCAATAATTGTCCGCGTCCTTGCCGACGAACGATTGCGCGTTCTTCGCATCGGTGTAGCGCAGATAATACCAGCACGATCCCGCCCATTGCGGCATCGTGTTTGTTTCGCGCACGGAGCCGTCGGGTAGATTGAGCCAATCCTTCGCGCGGGCGAGCGGCGGCTGGCCGTCGGCGGTGGGTTTGTAATCTTCGAGCGACGGCGGCAGCAGCGGCAACGAACTTTCCGGCAACGCTTCGTGATACAGATTTCCGGCGGCGTCCTTTTTCCAAACAATCGGGAACGGCTCGCCCCAGTAACGCTGCCGGCTGAACAGCCAGTCGCGCAGTTTGTAATTGATGGTGCGCTTGCCTTCGTGAGTTTCTTCCAACCGCTTAAGCATTGCCTGTTTTGCTTCTGAAGTTGTAAGACCATTTAACAATTCAGAATTTACTGCGATGCCGTCATCAGTAAAACCTTGCCAATCTTTTTTTGGGTCGGTTGGCTGAACAACTTGAACAACCGGCAGCTTAAATTTTTTGGCAAAATCAAAATCGCGGGTGTCATGCGCGGGCACAGCCATAATTGCACCTGTGCCGTAACTCGCCAAAACATAATCGGCAATCCAAATTGGAATCGGCTTGTTCGTGACGGGATTGGTCGAGTAGCTGCCGGTGAAAACTCCTGTTTTATCTTTTGCCAATTCTGTGCGTTCCAAATCGGATTTCTTCGCAACTTGGGCGCAATATGCTTCGACCTCTGCGCGCTGTGACTCTGTCGTCAGATTTTTCACAAACGCGTGTTCGGGAGCGAGAACCAAATAAGTTGCACCGAACAATGTGTCAGGACGGGTTGTAAAAACGGTCAAATCATAATTTGTGTTCGGGTCTTTTAGGTCTTCTGCATCAAAATAAACCAAAGCGCCTTCACTGCGGCCAATCCAGTTCTGCTGCATTGCCTTTAGCGAATCAGTCCAGTCAATCGTATCAAGGTCTTGAAGCAACCTTTCGGCATAAGCGGTGATACGAAGCATCCACTGGCGCATTGGTTTTCGGACGACAGGAAATCCACCAACTTCACTTTTGCCATCAACCACCTCTTCATTTGCCAGAACAGTGCCGAGCTGTTCGCACCACCAAACTGGTGCTTCCGTCACATAAGCCAGACGCAATTCGTTAATTCGGTCTCGCCGATACTGAACTTTTCCCGTCGAATTTTCCTGCATCCATTTTGCGTGAAAAACTTGGAGCGTTAAATTTTTCTCCCATTCAGATTTTCGTTTTGGAGTTTCAGAGAAAACGTCTTCGAGAATTTCGATTGATTCAGCTTTTTGGGTGACGGGATTGAACCACGAGTTGTAAAGCTTCAGAAAAACCCACTGCGTCCACTTGAAATATTCCACGTCGGTGGTGGCGAGTTCGCGCGACCAGTCGTAGCTGAAGCCGAGGCTTTTGATCTGGCGCGTGAAGTTGGCGATGTTCGCCTCGGTCGTCACGCGCGGATGCTGACCGGTCTTGACGGCGTATTGCTCGGCGGGCAGGCCGAACGAATCCCAGCCCATCGGATGCAGCACGTTGAAGCCGCACGCGCGGCGGTAGCGCGCGAGAATATCCGTGGCCGTGTAGCCTTCGGGATGTCCGACGTGCAGCCCCGCGCCGCTCGGATACGGAAACATGTCGAGGATGTAGAATTTGCCAGGCAAGTTTTCAGCACTGGCGGTTTTCCCCTCAAGCCCGTGACGTTTTGAAAACGGATGCCCGTGCGGAAGCACCTCGCCAGGATTGAAAGCGCGGAAAGCCTGTTGTTGCTCCCAAGTTTGCTGCCACTTGGGTTCGATCAGGTGAAACGGATATTGTCGGCGACTGCTGGACATAGAGCCACCGATGATATGCGAAAAAGCGCGGGACTCAATCGCGGAATGATAAGGTCAGGCGTTGGCCGGCTGGTTTTGCCATACCAGCCGCAAACCTTCGAGCGTCAAATCCGGCGCGACGGCGGAGATTTCCGGCAGCTTTGCCGCAATCAGTTTCGCATAGCCGCCCGTGGCGACGACCGGCAGTTTTTTTATTTTCAACTCGCGCTTCAATTCGCCAAGCAGCCCCCGAATCAACCCGCGATAGCCATGCACCGCGCCGATGAGCATCGCCTCCTCGGTGCTTTTGCCGATGGCGGTTTTGATGTCGCGGATTTCAATCTTCGGCAGCAGCGCGGTTTTTTCGTGCAGATAATTCGTCATCGCCGCCAGCCCCGGCGCAATGATGCCGCCGACGTAATTGCCGCGCGCATCCACCACGTCGAACGTGACCGCCGTGCCAAAATCCACCACCACCACCGGCGCGCCAAAACGCGCGCGGGCGGCCACCGCGTTCGCCAGCCGGTCCGGGCCGATGGAATTTGGCTTCAAATAATCAATGCCCACGCCGCGAATGGTTTTGGCGTTCAACTCCAGCGCGTCCAGCTTCCAGCCGGCGCGCACCAGCTTGCGGGCGAGCGGCGTCGCGCGCGGCACGACGCTGCACAGAATGGCGCCGGCAATCTTGTTTTTGCCGACAAACTTTTCCACCCGCGCCGCCGCACCGCCGCCGAACCACGCCAGCGTCGGGATGTCGGCTTGTTTCACCACGCGCCGGACGTCGGCCAAGCCGACGTGCGTGTGCGTGTTGCCGATGTCAAACAACAAGATCATTTCTTCATTCATCCTTCTGCCTTCTTCATTTTTCCAAGGTGACGTCGCCGCCGATAACACGCTCCAGATGGCCGTGCTCCGTGCGGACGAGCAGCGCACCGTCGTCGTCCAGCGCCTCGGCGCAGCCGCGGATTAGCCGCGCCCCCATCTGCACCGAGACATTTTTGCCGATGGTCAGGCAGCCGGTTTCCCATTCGTCCGCAAGCTGCGCGAACTGGCCGCCACAAATCCGCGCGTAGTCCACATCCAGTTCGCGCAGAATTTCCGTGGCCAGCTCGGCGCGGGAAATTCCCTCGCCGGTCTCGATTTTCAACGACGTGGCGATCTTCCGCAGCTCCGGCGGAAATTCCGCCGCGTCCTGGTTCACATCCACGCCGATGCCGAGGATGACGTGGCGCACGCGGTCCACTTCCGCGCTCATCTCGGTCAGGATGCCGACGACTTTTTTTCCACCAATCAAAAGATCGTTCGGCCATTTAATTTCGGCAGAAATTCCCGCGACATTTTTAATTGCGCGGCGAACGGCTGTCGCGGAGGCCACCGTCAACTGCGTTGTCTCCTGCGGACTTAATTCCGGGCGCAGCAATACGGAAAACCAAAGTCCCTTGTGCGTCGGCGACGTCCATTTCCGCCCGAGCCGTCCCCTGCCCTTCGTCTGCGACTCGGCGAAAACGACGACGCCTTCCTTGACACCGTCGCGCGCGAGTTTTTCCATCACGTCGTTGGTGGAAGTCGTCTCCTCAAACACGCGGATGTCGCGCCCGACGACCTTGGTTTTGCCAAGCCGCGCGAGCAAATCATCCGCGTGCAGCGCGTCCGGCGAACTCACGAGGCGATAACCAAAATGCGGGCCGGCTTCGATTTCGTAGCCGGCGCGGCGCAGTTCCTCAATGCGCGACCAGATGGCCGCACGACTGATGGCCAACTCCTCCGCAAGCTGCGCACCGGAAACGCCGTCAGGATTGGCGCGCAGGGCGGAAAGGATTTTGGCGTCCGTGGTCACAAAAACATTCAACATTCAACGTTCAACACTGAACATCCAAGACGGGCACACCCTGTCGCATTCAGCGTTGGGCGTTGAATGTTGAATGTTTCTTTCATTTCTCAAAATCCAATCCAATGTCCACCGCCCGCGCGGAATGCGTTACCGCGCCGACGGAAATGAAATCCACGCCGGTGGCGGCGATGGCGTGGACGGTCTTCAAATTTACGCCACCGCTGGCCTCGGTCTGCGCGCGGCCACGAATTATTTTCACCGCCGACCGCAACTGCGCCGGCGTCATGTTGTCGAGCAGGATGATGTCCGCGCCGGCAGCGGTGGCTTGCGCGACTTGCTCCAGCGTGTCGGCCTCGACCTCCACCTTCAGTTTCGGAAATTTTCCGCGCGCGCGCGCGACGGCGGCGGCGATGGCGTTCGGCTTTTCGTTTTGCAGCGCGACGAGGTGGTTGTCCTTGATTAGCACCATGTCAAAGAGGCCGACGCGATGATTTTTTCCGCCACCGCAGGCGACGGCGTATTTTTCAAAGCGCCGCCAGCCGGGCGTGGTCTTGCGCGTGTCGAGAATTTTCGCCCGCGTGCCTTTGACGGCATCCACAAATTGCGCGGTGGCCGTGGCCACGCCGGACAACCGCTGGACAAAATTCAGCGCGACGCGCTCGGCGCTCAAAATCGCGCGGCTGGAACCGGAAATTTTCAGCAGCGTGCCGCCAGCTTTTACACGACGGCCATCACGGACGAGTTTTTTGATTTTAATTTTCGGCGACAGTTCGCGGAAGGCGATTTCGGCAAATTGGATGCCCGCGACGGTGAGCGGTTCGCGCGCCCGCATGAGCGCGACGGATTTGGCGCCGGGCGGCACGGTGGCCTGCGTGGTCGCGTCGCCGCCGCCGAGATCTTCGGCGAGGGCGGCGCGGACGGCGCGGCGGATTTCGGCGGCGGTGAGTTCCACGCGCACAAGATGGCGTCCGGCGCGAAAAGGAAAAGCAAAATTGCGCTATTTGGCCGTGCCGGCGAGAAATTCTTCCGCGATGCGGTCGAGCTCGCGCACGGCCTCGGTGTCGGGGCTGACGAGGAGCATGAGCAGCCGCCGATCCGGGCGCGCGACGAAACGCAGGTGGCCGTATTCAAACGCCCACGTCGTCCAGCGTGGGGACAGTTCCGCCGCCGCCAGCGGCCCGTGCAGCTCCGCAAACTGCTTGAGCAGCTTCTCGATTTTCTCCGCCGGGTAGATTTTCTCGTCGCCGTAGCCGGCGCACTTGCCGTTGGGCTGGCGGACGCCACAGGCGAGCATGCCCGGCACGGCGGGCAGCGCGGCGAACCAGGTTTTGAAATCAGCCTTCATGGTTCACGGCTTGGCAGCGACGCGCACAAACACCAGGCGGTCGGCGCGCGGCTGGAGGATGGCGCGACCGTCGGCCAATTGGATTTCAACGCGGTCCAACCGGCCGAGCTGGAGGTCGGGAATCAGTTTTTCCGCGCGCTGGGCGACGGCCTGCAGCAGCGTCACGCGATCGGCGGCGGCGGGACATTGCCAGCTGTAATGCACTTCGCCGGCGCCGGAGCAGATGAGCATTTCCGCCGTCTGGCCGGAGGGTTCGCCGGAAACACCCTTGGCGGCGGCGGAAATGTTTTCACCCGACTGGGCGCGCTGGGCGAGCTGTTCGCGCAGGCGCAGCGCCTCGCCGAGCAGGAATTCCCAGGTGCGGTTGATGGTGCGTTCGGACGGCACCTCGAACTCGCGCAGCTCAAACGTGCCGCCGGTGATGGTGAACAGTTTCTGAAAGGCGCGCTCGCCGGCAATCTCCCCGCAGACGGCGTGGACAATCTGCCCCCGGTCAATGTAAATCCGGCCGAGCGGCTGCTCGTGAAACAGCTCGAGGACGGAGGAATTGCCCCCGAGACATTCCATCTGCACCAGGTCCGGCAGGCCGACGCTGCGCAAAACGCCCTGGAAACCCTGCGCATTCTTCCAGTCCAGCAGCTCGCACAGCTTGTCAAAAACGGATTTCAAGCCCTCGGGCGAGACGGGTTTTTCGAAAAACAAGTCCGCGCCGGCGGCCAGGCTGGCGGCGCGGATTTCCTCGGTGGCCGGATGGGCCACGACGACTTTTTTGAACGGGGCGTTTGCCCGGCCAAAGCTGCCGAGCAGCAGCGCGACGTCCAGCACCGGCGTGTTCACGGCCAAGACGACCAGCGCGATTTTTCCCGCCTCGAGCACAGCCAGCGCCTCGGCCGCGTCCGTGGCCGTATCGATCTGCCAGCGGTCGTCGCTCAACGCGCGGAACGCCTCGCCCGCCATGGCGAGGTCGTCGCGGTCGTCGTCCACGACCAGGACGTGGCGCTCGCGCTCAATCTTGTTTTCTTTGGCCTTCAAAAATTTGGTTCAGTTCAGGGCGGCCAGCGCGGCCTGCGCCGCCAGTTGGACGGCGGGATCCACATCGCGCACGGCGGCGGCGAGGACGGGCTCCGCGCCGCGTTCGCGCAGCCGGCCCAGCGCCTCGGCGGCGGCGAGGCGCAAATCGCGGTCGCGGTCGAACAGCAGATCCGCGAGCAGCGGCAGCGCCAGGTGCGGCGGCGCAAACGCCTCCGGCTCCGCCGGCGCCGGCGGCTGCCCGGCCGGCTGGCCGCCATCCAGCTTGAGCTGCTCCAGCAACTGCCGCGCGTTGAAACGCACCCAGTAGTCGGGATGCACCAGGGCTGAATGGATCGCCGGCAGCGCGGCGGGCATCTGCTCGGAGCGCTCCCAGTTCGGATCCAGCTTGCGGACTGCCGCGTGCGCCAGGTTGCGCACTGTGCGTTCCACGTCCATCAGCGCAACGACCACCGGAACCAGCGCCCGCCGGTCGCCCAGTTTTGCCAGCGCGCCAATCACCGCCTCGCGCACGTCATGATCCGGGTCGTGGACCAGTTCGCACAGGGCGGGCACGGCGGATTTTTCACCGATGGAACCAAGTGCCTTGGCCGCCGCGCGGCGCACATCCCAAAAAGTGTCGCGCAGGGCGTTCACCAGTTCCGTCACGGCGCGTTTGCCGCCGCAGCGCGCGGCCGTGTCCACGGCAGTGGTCCGCACGCCCGGGCTGGAATCCTTCAGCAATTTTTCCACGTCGGGATAAGTCGTCGGGTCGGCGATGCGTTCCAGATTGTCGAGCGCGGCGATGCGCACGGCGGGGCTGTCCTTGTGCAGCGCCTCGAGCATGGAACGCGTCAGGCGCGGATCCTTGATCTGGCCGAGCGTCTTGACGGCGGCGAGCTGCTTGTTCGGCGGGCCGTAGCGCATCAGTTCCAGCAGCGGCTCCACCGCCTCCGCGCCGATGGTCAGGAGCATCTGCAAATTTCCCAGCGCGAGAATCTGGTGGATCTTTTGGTGCTCCGTCGCCGGCCGCCAGCCCAGCCGGTGCAAACTGCGCGCCGCCACCGCCCGCACAATTTGGTCCTGATCCCGCAGCAGCGGCACCAGCCGGTCAATCGCCAGCGGGTCGCCGAGCTTGCCGAGCGATTCCGAGGCCGCCGCGCGCGCCAACGGCACGGTGTCCTTGAGCATCTCGATCAGCGGCACCGCCGCGCGCCGGTCCTTGAAGCCCACCAGCGCTTTGGCCGCCGCACAGCGCACGTCCGCGTCGTTGTCCTTCAGGACGCGGATGAGCAGGCCGACCGATTTCGGGTCAGCCTCAAACGCGAGCCGTTGCACCACGGCGAGGCGCGTCTGCGGATTGCTGGCGCGCAACTTCTGATGAGTCCACCAAAGCATTTTTTGAAAGACGGAAACGTTCCGTTTCTGAATGTCACAAATCTCTAACATCCGGTAGCAATTATCCAGCCGGAAATCCCTTGGCTAGACCGCATGAATATGCGGTGGCACCACGCCGGGGGTGAGAGTTGCCAGCATGATTTGAAGACCACCAGTTCAAATCTCCAAACCATGAACGCGTATCTGCAAATGCGCAGTTCAAGTGTCTGGATTTGGACAGCAAATCTCCAGATTCGGATTCCCTATCTCCAGATGGAGAAGCACAATTCCAAAACTAGGACAGCAAATCTCCAGATGTGCCGTGCGAATTTTCAGATAGCGACATCAAGTCTGCGGATTCGGCTTCATGGTTTGGCCGCGCGCGCCCGAAATTTTAATAATTCTTTGCATTCGTTACGCTTAAACCTGCATTTTGACCCCAAAACCTATGATAGCATCTGACCATGGATGCAAGTGGCATCTACCCGCGACAGTCTTGGACGGTCGCCGCCGCCGGGTTGAAACATGACCGTCAGGAGAACAAAGCAAATGCCAGCAAATCCTGGTCAAGTAGATGCAGACACCAACGCCATCCTCAAAGCGTGGGGCAAATTCGCCCCCACCGCGAGCTTTGGGGGCATGACGTTGCAGCAATACACAACCAAGGTGCAGCCATCCTTCGATGCCCGCACTGAAATCAGCACCCGCGAAACCGAAATCACCTCGTGGGCGGACAAGCGCGATGATGCCGACGTGGTCACCGACGCGACCAGCACCGCCGTGATCAAAGGCATCGTGGGCGACCCTGCCTACGGTGACAACAGCGACCTGTATGAGGCCTGCGGCTACATCCGCAAGAGCGAGAAGAAGAGCGGCCTCACGCGCAAGCACAACACCCCGACGCCCACGCCGCCGGCCAAGAAAACCCCGCCCGCAAGTTGACGGCGGAAAAGCGAGGAACCGAAAAACACGAGCGCGGAAGGGTCAACCGTCCGCGCTCTTTTATTAGCTGAATGAAAAAAAGTTTGTTCTTACGCTCGCTCGCATCCTAGACTTCTCCCCTAGGAGAAGAAACGACCAGCGCACGCCTCAATGTTCCCAGCAGTTCATCCGGCTAATACCGCCGCAAGATGAGAAAAGCTAAAATCCCTTCACACAACGAAAGCC
>Ga0316222_1002156_pt1 | contig 21735 bp, 18 predicted proteins | sample TBH18011metaG_FD_206008 | JGI IMG/M metagenome (GOLD analysis project Ga0316222, IMG submission 206008) | Freshwater microbial communities from Trout Bog Lake, Wisconsin, USA - TBH18011 | ecosystem: Environmental > Aquatic > Freshwater > Lake > Hypolimnion/Profundal zone | place: USA: Wisconsin...
GACCGTCCAGAAATTATTGCCCATCTTGACCGGCGCAGTGGCGCTGTAGGTGGCGTCGTCGAGATAGCCGGTCAGGCCAGCAGCCACGAACAGACCCGGCGCCACCTGCCACGAGATGTTCAGCGGCGAGATGATGGTGTTGAAATTGCCGCTGTTGGATGATGCATGGCCGAAGGCGGTGGTGGTGTTCCAGCCAAAGGGCTGCTTGATGAAGGCGTAGTAGTTCCCGCCAAGGAGCTGCACGCCGGGCGACCAGACGGCAGAGAGGCTGGTGCCGACCAGATCAATCTTCACCGGCATTGACGCGCCGGAGCCGTTGACCACCTTCATCGGGCGGTCATAGGTGTTGTCGGATAGATACAGCCCCGGCGGTGGTGCGGCACCGGCTGGCACGCCGATCATGACTCCGGACAGATACGGCACAATGCCGTTTTCCTCTGCCCGCGCCGATTTGGCACCAACCAGCGGCATCACCATCGCCATCGCGACGGCGCATGACACAACGCTCTGAGAAACCCTCATGTCCAACGTCCTCCCCCGAATGTCCGGCCGTTGTGTTCACTCGGCCGCTATGTCGCGACCATGCCATAGGGGTTTATATATATCAAACATTTTTATCGATAAAAATTCTATGGCTATTTCCGGCCTGACGACACGGCGCGGTTCAGCGTTTTCGCGGCTGATCGGCAATTCTCTGCATGATGGGCCAACAGACCCTAGGATAATGTCGCCACCCATGAGCGCGGCACCGAGATCGCCATTTCCAGCACCATCTGCCCATAAGCCTTGCCCTGTGGATCGATCCGCCGGGAGGCCATGCCGCCGCCACCCAATGCGTTCTGAATCAGGAAATTCAGCGCGTGCAGGCCTGGAGCCTCGAAGCGTTCGGCTGGGCCTTGCACCAGTTGATCAAGCTGGGTGACGATGCGATCCGGCGTTAATTCCCGACGTAGCAGCGGCAAGAATTTCGGGTCGCGGGCGATGATCGCCACGTTGGAGGAATTGCCCTTATCGCCCGAACGCGCAAAGGCGAGGCGCGAGAGCGGCAGCGTGACGGTCGGCTCATCTGGAATGTCCCCTGATGGCACAGCGATCGGCGCTGGCGGTGTTAAACTGCCGCCGCATGGCACCGCCACTTCCTGCACCGGTCCATCACCCACTTGCAGCCGGGGGGGGCCAAGCGCAGCCTTGTCGATGAAGAAGGTGAACAGCCGCACCACCGGTGTGGCTTTCGGGCGACCGTTGTAGATCCCGGTGGTGCCCGGCGCGCAACTGAGGCCGATGGAGCCGAGTTCGCGGGCAAAAATCTCCAGCGCATCGCGGCTCGCATGTTCCACCACCAGTCGCAGCAGAACCTCACGCGACGCCCGCCCCTGCGATTTCGGGCCGTAGGAGGTCTCGGCCCCCAGCGCCTCGATATGGGTGGCAGAGAAATCGGCAAAGCCGCGTTGGGCGAACAGCATCCGCGCACGCGCAATCAGTGTCTCCCCCGTCCGCTCCGCCTTGCGCGCAGCATCGGGGCCGACGATGGAGACGGTGGCCACCGCGCGATAGCCGTCCTGATAGGTGGCCGAGACCTTGTAGACCGCACTCGGCGCCCGTCCGCGTGCACCGGTGACTTCCACCTGATTGGGTGCGATCTGGCGCAAATTCACCTGGGAAAAATCAGCGACGACATCGGGCAGCAGATAGGCGGCGGGGTCGCCGATTTCGTAGAGAATCTGCTCGGCCACCGAGCCCGGCTCGATCAGCCCGCCAGTGCCATCTGGCTTGCTGACGACAAAACTGCCATCCGCGCGGCACGTCGCAATTGGGTAGCCGATATTGTGCCAATCCGGCACGCGCTCCCAATCGGTGAAATTGCCACCCGTGGCTTGCGGCCCGCATTCCAACACGTGGCCGACGAGGCTGCCTGCGCCGAGGCGGTCGTAATCATCCGCCGACCAGCCGAATTCGTGCATCAGAATGCCGAGTGCGAGCGCGCTGTCGGCGCAGCGCCCGGTGATGACGATGTCCGCGCCTTGGTCGAACGCCGCCTTGATCGGCAGAGCACCAAGATAGGCATTCGCGGTCAGCATGCGTTTGGGCAGCACTGCCCCGCTGACATGCTCGCGCACGCTCTCGCGCAGCCCATCGAGCAGCGGGATCAGATCATCGCCTTCCACCACGGCGACGGTGAGCGACAGCCCGAGTTCGGCAATCGCCGCCTCCAACGCCTGCTTGCATCCCGCCGGATTAACGCCGCCCGCATTGGTTGCCACCCGCACGCCTTTGGCCGCGAGATCGGGCAGCACTGCCTTCAGATACGCGACCGCATCGGGCGGATAGCCACCATTGGGGTCCTTCATCCGGGCGCGGGCGAGCAGCGACATCGAGACTTCGGCGAGGTAATCCATCATCAGATAATCAACGCCTGCGCCGAGAAGCTGGCCGAACGCCATCGGGCTGTCGCCCCAAGCGCCGGACGCCCCGCCAATGCGGATGGTTTTCTCAGACATCGGAATTCTCCTGCTGCCAGCGCGGCTTGCGGCGCTCATTGAAGGCGGCCAGCCCCTCGGTGGCGTCGGCGGTGAGCGAGGTGACGCTGATCAGCGTCTCGGCAAACGCCATCGCCTCGGGGAATGCCATCCGCTCCATCGCAGCGATGGCGTATTTCCCGCGCCGCAATGCGACGGGGGACATCAGCGCGAGTTTGCCGAGCAGGGCTTCGACCTTGGCGTCGAGTTCCTCAAACGGTGCGACCTGATTGGCGATGCCCATTTCATAGGCGCGCGCGGCAGAGATCAGATCGCCGGTCAAGCACATCTCGTTGACATGGCGCGCGCCGATGATGCTGCGCAGAAACACCAGCACCTGCATCGGAAACACGCCCACCTTCGCCTCGGGCAAGCCGAAGCGGGCGTGATCAGCCACCACAATCAGATCGCACAGCCCCATCAACGCCATGCCGCCGGCCACGCAATCACCGTTGATCCGCCCGATCAACGGCACGCCGAGATCGCGTACGCGCCGCGCCAATTGGCCGAAATCGGTCATCGGCTCGTCGAGGCCCAGGATGAACGTGCCTGTCCCACCGCTCAAATCGGCCCCGGCGCAGAACGCCTTGCGCCCCGCCCCGGTCAGCACAACGGCGCGAATGGCGGGGTCGAGCGTGGCGATGGCCTCCTGGATTCCCGCCAGCACCGCTTTGTTCATCGCGTTGCGACGTTCCTCGCGGTTGATGGTGATCCACAGCGCCGAGCCGCGTCGTTCGGTCTGAATGTCGGTCATCTCTCGCGCCTCAATAGGATTTCGGCAGGCCAAGCACGCGCTCGGCGATGTGGCAGAGGATCATCTCGCGCGACACCGGGGCGAGTTGGGTTGCCACCATCTCGCGGAAATAGCGCTCGACATGGTACTCGGCGGCGTAGCCCATCCCACCATGCGTGCGGATGGCGCGGTCGCACGCTTTGAAGCCGACATCGGCAGCGAGATACTTCGCAGCATTTGCCTGCGGGCCGCAGGGTTGGCCTGAATCATAGAGTTCGGCTGCGTGCAGCGTCATCAACTCGGCGGCATAGAGTTCGGACCAGCATTCGGCGAGCGGGTGCTGAATGGATTGGTTTTTGCCAATCTTGCGACCGAACACGACGCGCTCATTGGCGTAATCGACCGCCTTCTCTAACGCCCGCCGCCCCATGCCGATCACTTCGGCGGCGTTGAGGATGCGTTCGGGATTGAGGCTGTCGAGGATGTAGCGAAAGCCGCGCCCCTCCTCGCCGATGCGGTTTTCCACCGGCACGATCAGATTGTCGTAGAACACCTGATTCGAGTTCACCGCGTGTCGGCCCATCTTGGGGATTTCGCGGATTTCAACCTGGCTGCGGTCAAGATCAGCGTAGAACAACGTCAGCCCATCGGTGGGTTTGGCGCAGTCCTCAATCGGCGTGGTGCGGGTGAGCAGCACCACCTTGTCGGCTTGCTGCGCGGTGCTGGTCCAGATTTTCTGACCGTTGATGACGTAGTGATCGCCCTTCAGCACGGCGCGGGTTTTGATGCGGGAAGTGTCGAGCCCGGCATCGGGTTCTGTCACCCCGAAACAGGCACGCGACGATCCATCAATGATCGACGGCAGCCACGCCGCCTTCTGCGCCGCTGTGCCGTGTTTGACGATGCTGTGCAGGCCGAAAATGTTGATATGCACCGTCGAGCACGCGGCAAAGGCACCCGCCGAACGACCAACCTCCTGCATCATGATCGCTGCTTCGGTGACGCCCAAGCCGGCCCCGCCAAATTCCACCGGCATTGCGATGCCGAGCCAGCCGCCCTCGGCGAAGGCTTTGGCGAATTCGTGCGGGAAGCTGTGGGTGCGGTCCTTCTCGCTCCAATAGGCATCATCGAAACGGTCACAGATCGCGCGCACCGCATCGCGGATCGCCTCGCGCTCCGGCGTGGTGGCCAGCGGTTCGAATTGGGTCATGCGCCTCTCCCTGTCAGGTTTATTTTTCGATATAGCGAAGATAATTTCTGTATTAGAGTTGGGTAATCGACAGAAATCCGTTCGGCCACGTCGCGTTGACACTCTTCATACCGAATTGTAGTTCGAGGTAGCGAAAATGGTGAATCATGTCGAAGATTGTTGAGCGCGTTTTGGATCTGCTGGAACTGTTCGCCGCCGAGAAGCGCCCGTTGTCGCTCTCCGACATCGCCAGATTGCAGGGGATTGCAGTTTCCAGCTGTCACGACGTGCTGCAGGCGATGCAGGCGCGCGGCTATATCTATGAACTTGCGCCGCGTGCTGGCTATTACCCCACCCAGCGTTTGCGTCTGCTTGGCGAGGTGATCAGCGACCATGATCCCGTCATCGCCCGCGCCGATCTGCTGCTGCGCTCGCTGCGCGACACGCTGGATGAGACCGTGCTGCTCGCCAAGGTCAGCGGCCACAACGCGATCTATCTGCTCGCCTTCGAGGCGAGTCATCCGCTGCGTTTCATGGTTGATGTCGGCCAGCCGATCCGCAGCCTGCACGCCACTTCGGCGGGCAAGGCGCTGCTCGGCAGTCTGGATGATGGCGAACTGGAAGCCTGCCTCAAAACCCTCAAACTTCCGGCCACCACGCCGCAAACCCTGACGTCGCGTACTGCTCTGCGGGAGGATATCGAGCGCGGCCGGGCGCGGAGCTGGTTCCTCAACGATGAGGAAAGCATGGAGGGTGTAACCACGATTTCGGCCAGTTTTCGCTGGAACGCGGCGGTCTACATCGTCACCGTGGCGGGTCCCACGGCGCGGGTTCGCCTTCGGCTGGAGCAGGCTGCGGGGCTGCTGACCAGCATGTGTCAGATGCTGGAGATGCGACCCGAGCCGCTCAGGCGATAAAGCGAACGCGAGCCGCTCAGGCGCTGGGGTCATCGCCCAAGACCTCCGCATTGTGTTCGCCGAGATTGGGTGCCAGACGGCGGATTTCGGCGGGGGTTTCGCTGAAAATCACCGGAAATTTGGTCACGTTCAATGCACCCTCGGTTGGGTGCTGCACCGTCTCGAACAGCCCGACTTCATTCAGATGCGGGTCATCGAACAGGTTTTGCAGCGAATTTACCGGGCTGGCCGGGATGTCAATCTCGGTGAGCACCGTCAGCCACTCCGCATTGGTGCGCGCGGGCAGATGTGCGGTGAGGAATTTGCCGGTTTCCTCGGCATTGATGTTGCGGTTCTGTGGGGTGGCGAAGCGTTCATCTCGGTCGAGTAAATCGGGGCAGCCGACCAGCGCGGTGAAAGATCGCCAATGCTTATCGGTGTAGACGACGAGCGAGAGAAAGCCGTCTTTCGTCGGATATGGCCCGCGCGTGGTCGCCAGAATCCGGCCATAGCCAACCGGGCCGATTGGCGGTGAAAACGCATTGCCGCCCATGTGATCGGCGAGCACGAATTGCGCCATCGTCTCGAACATCGGCACCTCAATCGCCTGGCCCCGGCCGGTTCGCGCCTTGTGGACCAGGGCGGCCGTGATGGCGTTGGCGACATAGAGGCCAACGATGCGGTCGCACATATTCACCGGCGCATAGCGCGGCTTGCCATCTACCACGCCGAACAGCCCGGCAATGCCGGAGGCGGCCTGCATCAGATCGTCATAGACCGGCTTGCCGGAATTCTGCCCGGCTGAGCCGTAGCCGACAGCGGCGCAATAGATCAGCCCAGGATTGACCGCCCGCACGCTGGCCTCGTCCAGCCCAAGCCGCTGCAATCCGGCGGGGCGGACATTGGTGACCAGCACGTCAGCACGCTGGGCGAGGGCGAGGACGCTCGCCTTGTCGGCAGGTTTCTTGAGGTCGAGCACCACGCTGCGCTTGTTGCGGTTGGCCTGCAGGAACATCGGGCCCATGCCGTGATGGCGCCACGGCCCGATCAACCGCATCGAGTCACCGCCTGGGGTTTCCACTTTCACCACATCGGCCCCAAGATCGCCGAGCATCTGCGTGGCCGATGGGCCCATCACCACCGTGGTGAGATCGAGCACGCGCACGCCGCTGAGTGGACCCGCTGCCGGGATCGGATCTTCCGGCCAAATCTCTGGAGTCTGCTGCGTCATGGTGGATCTACACCTTCAAAAATTTCGTAACCCCGAATAAAAATTCGGTATAGCGATTTTCTTGAGCGTTTTGGCTCCGCTGTCAAGCGGTGCGCATTGATCTGTCCCGCTCCCGTATTCCCACTTGACAGGCGGCACAGATTTCAATGATTTTCGGGATAACGTAGTAAATTTCGCTTCCACGTTAAAAGCGGAATGGGCAACAGAGCGCCGCAAGGCGTCGGGGGGAGAGACGATGAGCGACCAGATTGCGCAGAATGCGGCCGTCGGCATCGACGGAGATGGCGCGCGGATCATGCGGCGGGTGACGCTGCATCTGATCCCGTTCCTGCTTGCTTGCTATTTCATCTCCTTCCTCGACCGGGTGAACGTGGCCTTCGCCGCGTTGCAGATGAACAAGGATCTGGGCTTCTCGCATTCGATCTACGGGCTGGGCTCCGGGCTGTTTTTTGTCACCTACTGCCTGTTCGAAGTCCCGTCGAACCGGATGCTCACCCGTTTCGGTGCCTCGCGCTGGATTGCGCGGATCATGGTGACGTGGGGCATTTGTGCGGCGGGGATCGCCTTCGTGGTTGGCCCTTACAGCTTCTACACGATGCGCCTGCTGCTCGGTGCCGCCGAGGCCGGGTTCTTCCCCGGCGTACTGTATTTTCTCACATTGTGGTTCCCGGTCGCCTATCGCAGCCGGATCATCGGCATGTTCATGGCAGGCGTGGCCATCAGCGGTGTGGTGGGTGCACCGTTGTCGGGATACCTGCTGACATTGGATGGCGTGGCCGGGCTACATGGCTGGCAATGGCTGTTCCTCGTCGAGGGTGTGCCTGCAATCTTCCTCGCCCCGCTCTGCCTTGTGCTGCTCAAGGACTCACCGTCTCAGGCTGGATGGTTGGCCGAGGCGGATCGCAACTGGCTGATGCAAACGCTCGCCAGCGAGCATCAGGCCACCGATGTCAAGCATGGCAGCGGCTATTGGGGCGTGGTGTTCGACCCGCGCGTGCTGTTCCTCGCCCTGATCTATTTCACCAATGTCTGCCTGATCAACGGCATCCTGTTTTTCCTCCCGATGATCGTCAAAGGCTTTGGGTTGACCAATACGCAGACCGGCTTCGTCTCGGCGATCCCCTCACTGTGCGGCCTGTTGGCGGTGGTCTGGTGGGGGCGACGGAGTGACAAGCTCGGCAATCGTCCGCTCGCGGCAGGGATTGCCAACGGTGTGGCCGGACTGGCGCTGCTTGCTTCGGTGCTGCTGAACGATCCGGTGGCACGGATCGTCTGCCTGAGCATTGCATTCGGTGCCACGCTCTCCTTCACCGCCCCATTCTGGTCGATCCCGCCCGCTTTGCTGACCGGCCCGGCGCGGGCAGCAGGGTATGCCGCGATCAGTTCGCTTGGCGTGCTTGGCGGGTTCGTCGCTCCCACCATCATCGGCTTTCTCAAGGACGCCACTGGCGATTTCCGCCTCGGTCTCGGCATCGTCGCCGTGGCCGCGATATGCGGGGCCGTGGCGCTCAACCGGATCGGCGGACGGATGATGCGCGCCGCCCAGACGCATACCGCCTGATTGTGCCACAAGGATTTTAAACCATGACTGAGAAATCTCCCTACGTCATTCGCATCGAGGACGTGGTGCCCTACAGCCCGGCCAACCACACCGGCACCAAGAATTATCGTCTGGTGGGTGCTCATAACGGCGCCAAATACATGGAAATCGCGATGGGCGACATCGAGCGCAACGAGGGCTCGCCCGCCCACGCGCACCCCGATCTTGAACAGGCGGTCTATATCCTGGAAGGCGAGGCGATGGCGGGGATTGATGGTGTGGATCACCACGTCAAACAGGGCGACATGATGTTCTTCCCCGCCCGCGTCTTCCACTCGATCAGGGTGCTCAGCGAGCGGATCAAGCTGCTGGTGATCTACTCGCCCCCCTATGGCGAAGACCCGAAAAAGGTGATGCACCCGACATAAAAAACTCTGCGCCCCCTGCTGCTCGGGCCTTGGCCGCGGCTTTGCCCGCCCAAGGCCCGGGTCATGCGTCGCCGGTGGGCTCCTGAGATGCGGTGAACCAGTCGCAAATCGTGCTGCCATTGACGAAGGCAACGCGCGAACTGGCGCGCAGAAGGTCGAGCATGCCGCGCAATTCGTGGATGCGATGCGGCACGCCGATCAGATGCGGGTGCAGGCCGATGGCAAAAACGCGCACATTATCCGCCGTCTCGTTCTCAAAGCACGCCAGCGTGTGGCGCACCCGGCTCAGCATCTCGCCAGTGGCGTGGCGTTCGATGGCGTAGATGATCGAATCATTCACATCCAGATTATAAGGCATCGCCACAAGCGGGCCGTGCTTGGTGGTCATCCAACTCGGCAAATCGTCCACCACCCAATCGCAGACATAATCCAGCCCGGTCGCCTTGAGCATATCCGGCGTATCGACCGTCTCGCGCAGGCCGGGTGAGAGCCAGCCGCGCATCTTTTGGCCGGTGAAGCTCTCGATTTTGTCCTTACAGGCACCGATCAGCGCCGCCTCGCCGCCTTCGACGTGATTGGTGGCCTTTTGGTGCATGCCGTGGCCGATGAATTCCCAGCCCGCTTTCAGCATTGCCTCGGCAGCTTGCGGATAGGCGTCGATCACACCCGCATTGAAGCTGGTGGAGGCGGGCAGGCCGTCGAGCAGGTCGAGAATGCGCGGCATTCCGGCGCGCATGCCGTAATCAGCCCAGGAGAAATTCGGCACATCCGGCACCGTCTCACGCCCATGCGGTGGGGTGACGATGGTGCGCGGCATCGGGTTCTCAAACACCCAATGCTCAACATTGACCACCAAATGCACCAGAATCGTTTTGTCATTCAGCGGCGGCAATGTCGGCCGGGCCGACGACAGGCGATAGGGAATGCGTGGATTGGCCATGGTCTGTCATATCCTCAGTGATGCGCGTGGGCGCCGCGCATTTCGGCCATGATGGTGGCCTTGTAGTGAATGAATTCCACCGATGTCAGCGCCTCGATGGAGCGCGGGCGCGGCAGGTCGATGGCGATGTCGCGGGTGATGCGGCCGGGGCGGGCGGTCATGATGCACACACGATCGGCCAGCAAAATCGCCTCGTCGATGTCGTGGGTGACGAACAGCACGGTGGTTTTCAGCCGCTGCCACACATCGAGCAGCAATTCCTGCATCGACAGACGGGTTTGCGCATCGAGTGCGCCGAAAGGCTCGTCCATCAGCAGCGCCTTGGGCTGCATGACCAAAGCGCGCGCAATGCCCACGCGCTGACGCATGCCGCCGGAGAGTTGCACTGGCAGGGCGTCGTGGAATTTCTCCAGCCCGACCAGCCGCAGCAATTCCTGCGCGCGCGGTTCATAGACGCTGCGCGGCACGCGGCTCACCTGTGGGCCGAATACCACGTTCTGCCACACTGTCAGCCAGGGCATCAGCGAGGCTTCCTGAAACACCACGCCGCGATCCGGTCCAGGTTTGGTAATGCTGGTGCCGTCGAAGCTCAACAGCCCGTCGGACAGGGTTTCGAAGCCGGCGAGCAGGTTGAGCAGGGTGGATTTGCCGCAGCCGGACGGGCCGAGAAGGGCGACGAATTCGCCCTCGGCCACGTTGAGATCAACATTCTCCAGCGCGCGCACGCCGGTTGGGCCGCCATAGATTTTGCTGACCCCCGAAAAGCGGATCGTGCCCATTGGCAACTCCTAACCGTTGAAAGACTGCATGCGCCGCCAGCGCAGCACGCTGTATTCAAGCCGCAGGATCAGCCAGTCCGACAGGAAGCCCATCAGGCCGATGGAGACCATATCGGCGATCACGATATCCATCCGCCCCACGTAATAGGCATCCCACAACACGTAGCCGAGGCCGGATTTCACCGCGACCATCTCGGCCACGATCACCGCCGTCCATCCGATGCCGAGGCCAATGCGCAGCCCGGTGAAGATCGAGGGCAGGGCTGCGGGCAGCACCACGCGCATCAGCACGTCTATCGGTCGTGCGCCCATCATCTGCGCCGCGCGGATCCAAGATTTTTCCACGTCGCGCGCGCCTTGGGTGGTGTTGATCACGATCGGATAGAACGCACCGATGGTGATCAGGAACACCGCGCCGAAATCGCGGATGCCAAAAATGGCCAGCGAGATCGGCAGCCAGGCGGTGATCGGCACCGGGCGCAGCCATTGGATCGACGGATCGACCATCGCTGCCACCAATTTCGACCAACCCAGCACGGCACCCAGCGGCACGCCAACCACGATGGCCAGCGCAAACCCCTTGGCCACCCGCATCGCCGAGTAGCCGAGATTTTCCGCCCAGGTGCCGACATAGGGCGATAACGTCATCGGCCCCGCTTTGCCGAACGCCCAGGTGATCCAGGCGCTCCAGACGCGATCCGGTGTCGGCAGCGCACCGCCGGCAAGCGCGCCATCCGTGCCAGCGGCCTGCCAGAGCAGAACCGCCACCACCGGAAGGATCGCCGCCAACAGCCACTTGCCGCCACGGCTGCGGAACAGACGACGGAACAAATTGCCCGCCTCCATCAAGATTTCATGGCATTGGTCAGCAGCGACCCGTCCCAATACTGATCAATCTCGCCCGAGACATCTTTCGGGATCACACCCAAATCGTTGAACGCCTTGGCCTGCCGCTTGATCTGCTCCGGCGTGATGGTCGGGCCGAGTTTGATGATCTCGGCGATCTTGAGCGACACTGCGCCATCCAGCCCGGTCATTGCGGCAATCGCCGCTCCGAATTTCGGCGTGGCGGCGCTCAATTCATGCATTTGCGACACATAGGCGCTCACGAAGCTCTGCACCGCTGCCCGCTTGCTGTCCATGGCGGCCTTGTTGGCGACCAGCATGCCCAATTCTGCCCCCACCGCCTTGGATGCGGAGTAGTCGAGATTCTTGGCGAAATAGCCGTAGCCCTTCATCACCGGGATGGATTCGAACGGCTCCCATGTGACGATGGCATCCACCTCACCCTTGTCCAAAGCGGTGTCCAGATTGGTGCCGGCGCCCTGGATATTGACGGCGGTGAACGAGTTATACGGAATGCCTTTCTCGATCAGGGTCGCGGCGAACTGGAACCAGACGGCCGAGCCGGGCGCGATGGCAATTTTCTTGCCCTTGATGTCGTCCCAACTGTCGAACTTGGTGCCGACGCGACCAACGACGTATTTCGGCGAGGAGCCGACGCCCATCAAGCCGACCATGTTCGACGAGCCATTGGCCAAGGCGATGGCAAGGTCCGCTGGGCCCACGGCTGCGACATCGAGCGATCCCGCCAGCAGGGCGGTGCGGGCGTCGGCATAGCGGACGAATTCCACCAGCTTGATGTCCATGCCGGCTTTCTTCAGCACGTCACCAGCCAGAAGGATCGGGGCCAGATGACCGACTTTCTCATAGCCCACTGTCAGACTGACGGGCGCGGTTTGGGCGCGCAGAGCGGTGGGTAGCACGGTGGCAAAGCCGAGGGCTGGAAGCCCTCCCAGGATCGTACGACGCTTCATGAACCCTCTCCCTGATGGATATGACCGTAAAACTTATCGACCGGTGAACACCGGCTCCCTCTTCTCGCGGAAGGCCAATTGCCCTTCACGATAGTCAGCGCTGGCGAAACAAGCTGCAACCAATGCATCGACCGCGCCAACATCGCGATCGCGTTCCGTCTTCGTCATTTCCACCAGCGCCCGTTTGATCGCCCGCAGCGTGAGCGGCGCATTGGCGGCGATGCGGGCGAGATAGGCGGTGGCATCGGTGCGGAAGCTGTCAGCGGGGAAGAGCGCGTTGATCACGCCCAGGCTTTGGGCTTCCTGCGCTTCCAGCACGCGGGCGGAGAGCAGCAGATCAGCCACCGGCCCCATGCCCAGCTTGCGCACCATCAAATCCATCCCGCCATAGCCATAGCCGAGGCCGAGCCGCGCTGCGGGGATGCGGAACCGGCTGCCGCTGGCCGCGATGCGCAGATCGCAGCACATCGCCAGCCCGAAACCGCCGCCATAGCAAATGCCGGAAATCACCGCGATGGTCGGTTTTGCGGCATGGGCCAGGGCCGCATTGCCGAGTGCTACCGCCCGGTCATATGCCGCCACCGCTGCCTCGCCGGTGCGCATATTGCCGAATTGCGAGATATCGGCCCCAGCGCAGAACGCCCGCTCTCCGGCCCCGGTGATGGCAATGGCGCGCACCGCATCGTCTGCTTCGGCGCGCGCCACGCAATCGGCGAGGCCGGTCCACATATCGAAGGTCATCGCATTCATGCGGGCGGGCTGGTCGATGACCAACCACGCCACCCCGCCCTCGGCGCGATAGGCGATGTGCGGGATATGTGCTGAAGCCTCCATCACACCGCCCCCTCTGCGCGCAGACGGGCGATGGCGTCGGCGGCCATCCCTGCCTCGGTCAGCACGCTCTCGGTGTCAGCCCCTTTATCGGGCAGCGGGCAGACCAGCGCGGCGGGGGTGCGGGAGAGAGTGATCGGCTGGCCGACCAAAGTGATCTCACCACGTTCTGGATGCACAACGGGCTGGGCGATGCCCAGATGCTGCACCTGCGGATCGGCGAACACTTCGTCCATCTTGTAGATCGGCCCGGCGGGCACCGAATGCGCTTCCAGCTTGTCCAACATCGCCGCTGAACTTTCGGCAGCGAAATACGGCGCGAGGAGTGCCATCAGCGCCGGGCGATTGCGATAGCGAGCCGCTCCGGTGGCGTAATCGGGATGTGCGGCCAAGCCTTCCAGCTTCAACGCCGTGCACAGCGCCTTGAACTGGCCGTCGCCGCCGACGCCGATATTGATAAAGCCGTCTGCCGTCTGCACCACGCCCATCGGGGTGGAATAGGGATGATCATTGCCCGCCTGCCCCGGCACCTCGCCTTCGACCAGATAGCGGGCGGCCTGGAAGTCGCACAGCGAGATCTGTGCCTCCAGCAGCGAGGTATGCACCCACTGACCCAGGCCGGATTTCTCCCGCTCGGCGAGGGCCACCAGAATGCCGGTGGCGGCATAGATGCCAGCGGTGGAATCGGCCACCGCCACACCCGCCCGCATCGGCCCGGTGCCCGGCTGCCCCGTCACCCACATCAGACCGCCCATGCCTTGGGCGATCTGATCGAAACCGGCGCGGGTGCGATAGGGGCCGGTTTGGCCGAAGCCTGAGATCGAGGCCAGAATGATGCGCGGATTGACCGCCGACAGCGCCTCATAGCCGATACCCAGCCGCTCTTTGACGTCTGGGCGGTAATTCTCCACCACCACATCGGCGGTCTCAACCAGCTTCATGAATACGCGCAGCCCCTCGGGCTTTTTCAGATTGAGGGTAATCGAGCGCTTGTTGCGATGAAGGTTTTGCATGTCGTAGCCAATGCGCGCACCGGACATACCCTCATTCGGATCAACGCCATCCGGGGCTTCAATTTTGATCACGTCCGCGCCGAAATCGGCCAAAACCCGGCAACAGGTCGGCCCGGCGCGCACGCGGGTCAGGTCGAGCACGCGCAGATGCGACAGAGCGGGTGAGGCAACAGGGCGCGTCATGCGGGAACTCCGTCGAAAAGGGGCGGGGACGGCATGGGGGCGAGGGCAGTCTGTATCGTGCAGGCGGCGGCCAGCAGCGCCAGATCAGCACCACGGCGGCCGACAAGTTGCACGGCGATGGGCAGGCCGTCGCTGTCGAGCCCGACCGGAATTGCAATCGCAGGCAAACCCAGGCCGTTCACCCAGCGGGTGAGGGCGGAGAGTTCGTAGAGCGTGCGGGCGGAGAAGCGCGGCGTTGTGGGTTCACACACCTCGATGTTCGGCGTGCGGATGCGCATCACCGGCAGCAACACCGCATCGGAGTCACCGAGCAGATCGCGCCAGTCCTGAGCTTCCAGCCGGAGCAGTTCCTTGCGTGCGGCAGCCAATGCGGCATCATCGATTGCCAGTCCCTTGCCCAGTCGAGCCGCGAGCACCGGATCAAGCCCACCCGCTGCGATCCGGGCGCGATTGGCACGGGCAGCTTCGGCTTGCATCACCGTCAGCACCGGAGGATCGCAGGCGGCGATCAGTGGCAACAATGCGGTGTCGGAGGCGGTCAATCCGGCTCTGCCCAGTGCTGACACGGCCCGTTCCAAGCCGATGGCGATATCTGGCGCACAGCCCGCCGACACGTCGCGCGCCACACGCACGGACACCACCGGCGCGGAGGGGCGAGCGTCAAACATTTCTGCCAACTGCCGCAGCACCGCGCCGTTCTTGGCCAGGAAGCCCAACGTGTCCAGTGACGGTGCCAATTCCATCGTGCCTGTCACCGGGATCAACCCGTGCGTCGGCTTCCAGGCTGCCACACCGCAACAATGCGCCGGGATCCGCAGCGAGCCGCCAGTGTCCGAGCCGAGTGCGAAATCCACCACCCCCGCCGCCACCGCCACCGCCGAGCCGGAGGACGACCCACCGCAAATATGGCTGCCGCTCCACGGATTGCGCGGACGTCCCTGCACCGGATTGCCGCCCGAGGGTTCGTAGGCCAGCGGCGTCATCGTGGTGAAGCCGCTCAACTGCGCGCCCGCCGCCAATAGTCGGGCTGCCACTGGGGCGTCAGCTGCAGGCAACGGGCCGGGGAGGGGTGTCAGGCCGCAACTGGGCTGATGTCCGGCTATCTCGACCAGATCCTTCAGCGCGAATTTCAGGCCGTTGAGTGGGCCGGTGGGGATTGGCGCGCGCCCTTCGGCGGTTGCCACAAAAGCACCAAAACGATCCGTCAGGCCGATCAACGGCCGCACCTCAACATGCCTGCGCGGGCCGGGTCTGCGTCGGAATGCTGCGTCGGCGATATGCGCAAGACCAAGCCCCCATGATCGAAGATGGAAGCGTAGAACGGCTTTCTGAGTTTAAGGAATTGGAAAAGGTCGCAAGCAGTTTTCGGATTACACGAAACCGGATTGCCGCAGCCGGGCCAGCAGCAACGCGGTGGAGAGATCGAGTGGCGTGTCAGACGGCACGATCACATCCAGGTCGCGCAACGCCCAGTCTTCCTCGATGCCCACCAGATGCAACCCCAGCGATTCCGCGAGCGGGCGCAGCGCCATTTCCGGCAGAATACCCACGCCCAACCCGTGCAGTACCATCTGGCACATCACTTCGAAGCTGCGCACCTGCACCCGGATTTTCATCACCTGCCCGGCCTCGCGCGCCTTGCCGACGGTGAGGCGATAGACGGCGGTGCCGGTATCGAGCGAGACGAATTCCTCGCCGAGCAATTCGGCAAACCGCACCTGTTGACGGCCCACCAGCCGATGACCGGGCGGCACGGCCACCGCCAGACGGTCTTGCGCATAAGGATGCGTGTCAAAACCATGCACCACCACGCCGCGCACAATCACGCCGAGATCGGCCTGTTTGCGTTCCAGTGCGAGCAGGGTCTCCGTTGTGGGCCGCTCTTCGAGGTCGATCTTGATATCGGGATGATCGCGCGCAAAGCCTGCCAGATCGGCGGCGAGGCGATGCACCAAAGCGGAGCTGGAGGCGACCACCCTGATTCGCCCCCGCGTGCCGTCACGCTGTTCATCCATATTGGCGGCGAATTGGTCGGCCAGACGCAGCACGGATTGCGCATAGCGTTCCGCCACCACGCCCGCCTGCGTCAGTTCGACACCATGTGGCAGACGTCGCACCAGCTTGGTGCCGGCCTCTTCTTCCAGCAGACGCAGCCTGCGGCTGGCGGCAGAGACCGCCATGTTCAACTTCTCTGCCGCGCGGCTGAGGCTGCGCCGCTCGCAAATCGCCACGAACAGACGCAGCGAATGCAAATCGTGATGGAACATGTGGCCTGCCGCCCGCGTGTCTGCCACTCGGATGCCGCCTATTTCATCCCGGTGATCGAAGCCGCCATCGCGCGCGGGTCACGTGCGGGCCAGCGACCGGCATCGACCTGGGCGAGGAAATCACCAAGGATGTCGTTGAACATCTGCGGTGCTTCCAGATTGATGGTGTGACCGCAATTCGGCATCACCGACAGCGCCGCGGACGGGATGGTGCGCTTCATCAGCAAGGCGGGCGGCAGGCAGGGCCAATCCTCATCGCCGGTCAGGATCAGTGTCGGCACCGAGAGTGCGGCCATCTCGGCGGTGAGGTGATACAGCGACGGGCGCTGCTTCTGGCAGCCAAGCTGGGTGTTGGCCGAGCCGAGGGCGGAGTGTTCGGCCAGTTGCTGCTTGAAGATGGCAAATCCGCGCGGGTCTTTCGCCGCGAACTGCACGCGGGTTGGGCCATAGGCGTAGCGCTCGGCGAAGGCGGCCATGCCGTCTTGCAGCAAAGCGGCCACAACCGTATCCGCCTCGGCTTGAAACTGCGTGCGCTTATCCGGCTCGGCGCCATAGCCACAGCCAGCGACACAGAGCGATAATGCGCGGTCGGGATGGCGGAAGCCGAAATGCAGCGTGGCGAATCCACCCATCGACAGGCCGCAAATATGCGCCTTCTCAATCCCCAGATGGTCGAGCACCGCTTTGATGTCATCGGCTGCCCGCGCCTGACTGTAGGAGCCGGCATTCTCCGGCACGTCTGACGGTGGATAACCGCGGGCTGCATAAGAAATCGCCCGATAGCGCCGCCCGAAATGCTGCATCTGGGCGTCCCAACTGCGATGATCGCCTGCGAATTCATGCACGAAAATCAGCGGCGCGCCGGTGCCGACCTCTTCGTAATGCAGGCGGATACCATCATCGGTGGTGGCATAGGGCATTGTTGTTCCTTCCGTTCAACCGGTGAAGCGCCATCGTTGTGTCGGCGTTGTGCCGATCATGGACTTCGAACCGTGCCTTCGGAAAGTCCCGCACATGGTGGGGATGGTACGTCGCTCCGGCTAACGCCCACCTCACTCCGGAAAACCACGGAAGGTGTAGCCCACATTGCGGATGCTGACGATCACTTCGCGGTTGTCGCTGAAGCCCAGCTTGCGACGGATTTGATGAACCAGATTGTCCAGTGAACGGTCGTCATCCGTATTCGGGCGGCGAAGTACTTGGCGTGACAGCGTGTCGCGGGCGAGCGGCGTGCCGGGGGCTGCGGCCAGAATTTCCAACAAACCGAACTCCGCTGACGTCAACTGCACCACTGTGCCGTCAGGGCGATAGACGCGGCGTTCGACATGCGCGATGCGCCACTGCCCTTGGCTTGGTGCGGAGACATCGCGGTTCACGCGGCGCAAATGCACCCGCACGCGCGCCACCAGTTCCCGTCCGCTGATCGGCTTGAGCAGGAAGTCATCCGCTCCCAGTTCCAGAGCGATGACGCGATCCGCCTCGTTTTGGCTGCCGGTCAGAAATAAGATCGGGGCGGAGGTGATTTTGCGAATCGATTGGAAGTGCAGAAGCGTATCGAATGACCCCAGCCGTTGATCAAGCACAATGAGATCAGGCTTCCAGCCTTCCAATGTGGCGATTGTACTGTTCCAGTCTGTGCATGTTTTGCAAACAATACCGCTCTGTTCCAGCGCCTCGCGGATCTCCTGAAGAAGGGCTTGGTCGTCATCTACGAACAGAACAGTATTCTGGTCGTCACCTGATGAGTTAGCCATGCCAATCGTCCTCCGAAATCAAAATGGCCGTAATTTTATGAGGATATAGTAAATCAAATCAAATATTACGGATAGGAAAATGCAAAAAAATTATAGAACTGTATAAATCAATGATCGTTTATGACAAAATTATACAAAAAATTACGAGAAATTGTAATTTTGCGCCGAGGTCAAGTGGCGGGGATTCAGAAATGAATCAGCGGTCCGGTTCCAGAGAATCGGGCGGGTGCTTTGGCAGTCGTTACGGAGTTCGGGAGGACGTGATTTCAGTGTCTTGGTCCATATCGGTGTGCGCGTCTGCATCGTTTGTACCATCAACCTTGTTAAGGCCGATGAAGACATAGCCGCGCCCCCGGATGGAGCGAAACGCGGTATCACCGCCCAAATGCGGCTCCAGCAACTTCTTGATTCGCGAGAGCATATTATCGACAGAGCGATCCGTGGGAGAGTTGACGCGCCGGAAAATGGCTTGCGAGATTTGGTCTCGGGTCATCAAACTGCCTGCCCTTGTCTCGGCGTAGAGCAGAAATGCGAACTCGGTGCTCGTCATGCGCACAATCTCGCCATTGGGCGCCTGCACAATGCCGCGCACCCGGTCGAGGACCCAGCGCTGAGAAGGCGCTTCAGTTGCATTTTGGTCCGATTTTAATGCGGGCGCTTTCACCCTCCGCAAAACCGAACGGAGGCGGGCGAGGAATTCGCGCGGGTCGCATTGTTTGGAGATGAAGTCATCTGCCCCACATTCCAACGCAACAATGCGGTCCACCGCATTGAGGTTTCCGGTGAAAACAACGATGCCGCCAGAGTATTCTTTGCGGATATCAGGAATCGCCACCAGCGTATCTTGCCCAACGATGAATTGATCAAGGATAAGAAGATCCGGATTGATCTCTTTTAATTTTCTGGTAATTGAGATTATGTCTGTAGTGAAGGTGGTGGAAATTTTATATCGTTCAAGATATTCTGAAATTTCTTCGCAAAAATCAGCGTCGTCCTCTACAAAAAGAACTGAAAACATGGTGCATCTCCCCGCAAATGGAATGGCATCACTGAACATCCACGGATTCAATGACGTCGGCCTCGTTGGGCAGGTCGGGTAGGTGGGGCAGGCGGACTTCAAACACCGTTCCGCCGTTCTCACTGGAGACACTGATCACCCCGCCCATTTCCGCCACCGATTTGGCGCAGAACGACAGCCCCAGCCCGGTGCCTTTGCCGGCTTCTTTCGTGGTGAAGAAGGGGGTGAAAATTTTATCAATCACTTGCGGCGGGATGCCGCCGGCCTGATCGGCGATGCGGATGGCATGGCCGCCATTGTGCTCGGCCACTGCGATATGGATCGAGCGTGACAGGAACGCGCTGCGCGTGGGCTGATTGTCATCATACGCATCGCAGGCGTTGACGATCAGGTTCATCAGCACCTGCTCCAGGACCGCCCGCGTGCCGGTGATTTGTGAGATGTTCGCTGCAATCTCAACATACGGCACCACGTCGGATGCCGTCATACGGGCTTGCCCAAGCACCAGCGCATCTTCGATCAATTCGGCGGCTGAGAAGCTTTCGCTTTTGGCCAAATCCTTGCGTCCGAAATTGCGGATGTGGCTGATGATTTTTTCAACCCGCAAGGCCTGCTTCTCGATGCGCTGGAACTTGGCCGCCACTCTCTGGCTGACATCGGGAAACCGCTCCAACTCCATCAGGCCGTTGGCGGCAGCCATGGCGATGACGGCGAGCGGTTGGTTGACCTCATGCGCGATGCCGGCGCAGACCTCGCCGATCACGGCCAGACGCTCGGTTTGCTCGCGGAATTGACGGCTTTCGAATTCAATCGTCACATCGCTGGCCAGATGCAGCAATTCGGCAGTGTCGGCGGATTGTTCGATGCGTATGCAGTGGATGCGCATCCAGCGCCAATCGCCATTGGCAGCTTTGAACCGCAACTCCGCCACCGCGTGACCGTTGCGCGCGCAATCTCGCCGCATATCCAGAAAGGCCTGGCTGCTGGCAGCGTCCAAGTGGCTGGGCAGGAAGCCTTGGCGCTCCACATCTGCCGTCGGCCACCCCCAGATTGTCGCCTCTTTCGCACCAACCAGACGGAGACGCTTGGGCGCGTCCAGGCGGTATTGATCGCGGAAGAGCAGCACTTGGCTCTCCCGCAGCAGCGCATCGAGATTTTCGTGTGCCTCGATCAAGGATGCTTCGGCGACTTTCCGCTCGGTGACATCACGCGAGATGGCGATGTAGCGCAGATTGGTGGCCCGGGTCGCGTTCTCAGCCCTGAAAAGCACCAACTCGGTCTCAATCCAGACAATGGAACCGTTGCCGTGATGAACCTGATAGTCCACGCGGACGGAATCGAGACCGTCGATGAGGGCGTTGATTGTTGAGATGACACGGTGCTTGTGCTCTGCCACCACATGGCCGCCCGCGCGCGTTCCAAGCAGCTGTTCAGGCGTGGTTGCCAGCATGCGACACAGTGCCGCATTGGCGTAGATATAGTTGAACCCCTCATCCAGCAGCCCAATCATGTCGGTGGCGCGGTCGGAGAATTGCCGCATCAGGGCCTCGCTTTCGGCCACGGCTGCGTTGCGGGCACGCTCGGCGTTGAGGGTTTTGGTTCTCTGAACGCCAAAGCTGATGGCGAGTGCGGCAATGATCAGCACGACACTCAACATCGCAGTCTGCTGCCAAATGCCGACCACAGCCGCTACGGTGGCCTGCATGATATCTGCCTCGTCAACACCGGCGGCAACGAGCGTATCGGTGCCCGGCACGGCCTTGAGGGCGAAGAAGCGACGTACTCCATCCTGCGGCGAGCGATGCAGTCGTTCCAGCGAGCCGTGGGTGAAGGCTTCGTCAACATCGCTGATCGTCGCGTCGTCAGTCTGATTGGGCGGCAATGGCTCGCTGCGCATCAGCAACCGCCGGTCCCGACGCACCAGGGCGAAAATGCTGTGATGTTCGGCCCCCAGCGTCTGCGCGATGCGCCCGAGCATGGCCGCATCAACAGACACCACCACCACCGCCTGCAATGCCCCATTATTGTCGCGCACGGCGGCGGACATCTGGACCGTCCGTTGCCCGGACACCTTCCCCAACACGGGCGAGCCGGTGAAGAAATCCTGACCGTCTATGGCAATCGCGCGAAAATGTTCGCGTTCGGACAAATCGACCGGTGCGGCGGGGAGCGGTAAATTTGACCATAGAATGTAGCCGTTGGGGGCAATCGCCGCCACTTGTGCGATGTCAGGCCCAACTTGGCTCATCGCCAGTCTCAACTCATGCATGGCTGCATCAGGGGATTCTCCCGCCAATGAGGCGCGGGTGACGATGGCGGCGATTTTTTCCAATGATCCGATTTGCACAATGGTGCGCGACCATTCCGCCGCCAACAATCGGCTCAAGCCGCGCGCTTCAGCAAAGGCACGGGTCTCAGCGGCGTGGCGGGCGCGCTGCACCATGGCCGACGCCACTGCCCAAGAGGCGGCGATGCACAGTAACAGCGCCACGACAATTATCGCATTCGCCCGCAGGCGACAGACGCGCCGCTTCATCCAAGTCAATTGTCGTGCCGAGCATCGATCCTGAGTCTTCAACGAAACGTCCCCAAGCAAAAAA
>Ga0316222_1002158_pt1 | contig 21725 bp, 15 predicted proteins | sample TBH18011metaG_FD_206008 | JGI IMG/M metagenome (GOLD analysis project Ga0316222, IMG submission 206008) | Freshwater microbial communities from Trout Bog Lake, Wisconsin, USA - TBH18011 | ecosystem: Environmental > Aquatic > Freshwater > Lake > Hypolimnion/Profundal zone | place: USA: Wisconsin...
TGGAGTGCACGAGCGGGGTCCCCATGGACAGGTCTTCGTCCATGGGGTGCACGAGCGGGGCCTCACTCTCGTCGAGCTCATCGTCACCGTCGCCATCCTGTCCATCCTTGCCGGTGCGGCGGTCCCTATTGCCCGCTTCCAGGTCAAGCGGCAGAACGAGCGGGACCTGCGTTATGAACTGTGGCAGATGCGGGATGCCATCGACCATTACAAGGACGCCGCCGACAAAGGCGCCTTCCAAACCAAAGTGGACAGTCAGAACTATCCGCCCGACCTCGAGACCCTTGTCAACGGCGTCGATGTGCAAGGCAAAAAGGTCAAGTTTCTCCGCAAAATCCCCGTGGACCCCATGACGGGAAGGGCCGAGTGGGGCATGCGCTCCATGCAGGACGACCCAACATCAGACTCCTACGGTGGGCAAAGTGTCTTCGACGTCTACTCAAAGTCCCAGGGAACGGCCCTGGACGGAACTAAATACTCCACTTGGTAAACCAGGCGGATTGGCATCAAGAGGAACCTGTGCGCGCCACTTATAAACAAGACGCAGGCTTTACGCTCATCGAGCTGATGATCGTCATGGCTATCATCGGCGTTCTGGCCACGCTGGCTATCCCCAGCTTTGTGGGCGCTCTCAAGCACGCTCGCGAGGCGGTGCTCAAAGAGGACCTGCACGTCATGCGCGCGGCCATTGACTCCTACACCATGGACAAGCAGAAGGCCCCCCAGTCGCTCGACGACCTCATCCAGGACGGCTACCTCAAGACGATTCCAGAGGACCCCATGACCCACAGCAAAGACACCTGGGTCACAGACACCAGCGACGCCATGCATTCGCTCGACCAGACTGACCCCGGCATCGACGACGTCCACTCCGGCGCACAAGACCAGGCCTCCGACGGCCAGCCCTATTCAAGCTGGTAGAGGGTCTCCAGACAAATTCCGTGTGCCCCAGGTCCGGACTCTCTCGGACCTGGGATAATTCCCAGTCCCCCCATAGGCACTCATGGCAACCAATCCCCACATCGGCGCTGCAACTCCCCCCGTCGAGCAGGAACTCGCTTCAGTCCACCGCTTTTATGCGGCACTGTCGCCCCTCATCCACCCCGAAACCGGCCTCGGCGGCAAACTCCTCTATGCCGGCGAGTTGGACCAGTACGGTTCCCGCCTCGTCCGTGCGGCAAACATAGCCGGGGCCGCAACTCTCGCCGCATCCGCCAACGCGGCAGCCCTCCGCCAGGCCATGCGCGACGGCGTCATCGATTTCCTGGTTACCTCGCTCGATGAAGCCCTCCGCATCCTCAAAAACGAAATCCGCAAGCGCCAGACAGTCGCGGTAGCCGTCTCCCTGGCCCCTGAAGTGATTCTTGAAGAGATGCTCGATCGCGGCGTCCTGCCTGACCTGCTCCCAATCACTTCCCTGCCCACCGCATCTGAGGCGGTGCTTTGCACTTTCGTCGACCAGGGCGCGCAACGTATTCAAGCCCAGCCCCTGCTGCCCGGCAAGCAGTTTCTTATCCTGCCCATTCCCGCCCAGTTTGCGCAAAGCCCCGCTGCTTTTGACGCCCTGCTGCGCTCCCATCTTCCCCCGGACGACCACGCTGCCCACCGCTGGCTGCGCCTCTCCCCCCGTTATCTGGGCACGCAGGCGCGCCGACTCCGCACCCTCGCGTGCAGCCCGCAAACCGCCTCAAAATTGCTTGAAATTTTAGGACCATCAGCCCAGCAATGAGCCTCATCGCCGTCCTTCGTCTCTCCAACGAAAGGGCAAAGAATCTATAAATATCTACAAGTAAAAAGCTACTCCTCTACCTTCCCCACAGCCTCAATCCGCTTCCACAACTCACCCACCCCGTATCCGGTCTTGGCTGAAATGGGCAGCACCTCTTCCAACTCCAGCCCCTTCTTCAGCGCCAGCAGGTTCCGCGTCCGTTCATTCCCGCTCAACCGGTCAATCTTGGTGGCTACAACCACAAAATCCCGCCCCGCCGCCCGCAGCCATTCAAACAGCTTGGCGTCATTCTCCTGCGGAGGCACATTCGAGTCCACCAGGCAAACGCACAGCTTCAGAGTCGAGCGAATCGCCAGATACGGATCGATAAACTCCGCCCAGCCGGCTGAGATTGACCTCGATATCTTCGCGTAGCCATAGCCCGGCAAATCGGCAAAAATCAGCTTCTTCCGCTGGTTCAGGTCAAGGAGTGAGAAAAAGTTGATCGCCCGCGTCCGCCCCGGCGTAGACGACACCTTGGCCGCTTTTTCACCCACCAGCGCGTTCAGCAGGCTTGATTTGCCCACGTTCGAGCGACCCAAAAAGGCAATCTCCGCCAGGTTCGGCTCAGGAAACTGCGACGCCGCCATCGCTGATAGTAAAAACTGTGCCGTGTACCGCATTACTGCCGCGCCGGCTGGTTCGTTGGTAGGTCTGCCGCCGGAACTGCCAGCACCTCGGCCTCAGCAAGCGCAATCGGAGTCAGCGGGCCTTCCAGCGCCAGCGCCAGCACCTCGTCCATCTGATCCACAAAGTGCAGCTTCATTGCCTTCTTGATGTTGTCCGGCAACTCGGCAATATCCTTCTCGTTCGCGCGCGGCAATATGATCTCAAAGATGCCCGCCCGCAGCGCAGCCAGCAGCTTCTCCTTCAGTCCGCCAATGGCCAGCACCTTACCCCGCAGCGTGATCTCCCCTGTCATGGCAATGTCGCGCCGCACGGGAATCTTCGTCAGTGCGCTCGCCAGCGCTGTCGCCATCGTGATACCCGCCGAAGGGCCGTCCTTCGGAATCGCTCCCTCGGGCACATGCAGGTGCAAGTCCACGTTGCGATAGAACTCGCGGCTCAATCCCAGCGCCTGTGCTTTGCCGCGGATATAGCTCAGCGCCGCCTGTGCGGACTCCTGCATCACGTCGCCCAACTGCCCTGTAATCGTCAGCTTGCCCTTGCCGTCCAATACCTGCACTTCCGTGGTCAGAATGCTTCCGCCCACCTCGGTCCAGGCCAGCCCCGTCACCAGGCCAATTTCGCTCTTCTCATGCACTTCCGAGTCGCGATACCGCGCCACGCCCAGAAACTCGTTGATGTTCTCCGCCGTAACTTCTTCCTTGTGCTTGGCCCCGGACTTCACCACCCGGCGCGCCACCTTGCGGCACACGTTGCCTATCTCGCGCTCCAGGTTTCGCACCCCAGCCTCGCGCGTGTAGTAGCGGATAATCTCAAGAATCGCTTCGTCCTTGAATACGATGTTCTTCTCGCTCAGCCCCGTCTGCGTGCGCTGCTTCTTCACCAGGTACTGCCGCGCAATCTCCAGCTTCTCCTGCTCCGTGTAACCCTGCAGGCGAAGAACTTCCATCCGGTCCTGAAGCGCGGCAGGAATCGTGTGCATCACGTTCGCCGTAGCCACAAACAACACCTGCGAAAGATCGTAGTCCACGTCCAGATAGTGATCCTGGAAGCTCGTATTCTGCTCCGGATCAAGCACCTCAAGCAGCGCTGAAGCCGGGTCGCCGCGGAAGTCCGAGGAGATCTTGTCCACCTCGTCCAAAAGGAATACTGGGTTCTTCGTCCCCGCCCGCTTCATGTGCTGGATAATCTGCCCCGGCAGCGCGCCAATATAGGTCCGGCGATGCCCGCGTATCTCGGCCTCGTCCCGCACCCCGCCCAGCGAGAGCCGCACAAACTTGCGCCCCGTGGCTTTTGCAATCGACATGCCCAGCGAGGTCTTCCCTACTCCCGGAGGCCCGGCAAAGCACAAAATCGAACCCTTCGGATTCTTCACCAGTTGCCGCACCGCCAAAAATTCCAGAATCCGTTCCTTGATCTTCTCCAGCCCGTAGTGGTCTGTATTCAGCACCTTCTCGGCATAGTCGATCGAGCGAGTCTCCTTCGACTTCTTTTCCCACGGCACTGCCAGCAGCCAGTCAATGTAGTTCCGGCTTACTGTAGACTCGGCAGACATCGGCGGCATCGCTTCCAGCTTCTTCAGCTCCTGGATCGCCTTCTCCAGCACTTCCTTCGGCATCCCGGCGGTTTCAATCTTCTTCCGTAGCTCGTCGAACTCGCTCTTCTCGCCCCGGCCCAGTTCCTTTTGGATGGCCTTGATCTTCTCGTTGAGGTAGTACTCCTTCTGTGCCCGCTCCATCTGCCGCTTCACGCGCGACTGGATGTTCCGGTCCAGGTCCAGCTTCTCAATCTCAATGTCCAGCACATCGGCAATCCGCGCCAGCCGCGTCGCCGGATCAAAAATCGCCAGCAGTTCCTGCTTCTCCTCAATCCCCAATTGCAGATTCGCGGCAATCGTGTCGCTCAGCTTCGCCGGCTCATCCATCTTCACCGTGGCGATAATCGTCTCGTAGTTCAGCGACTGCTGTAGCTTCACGTACTGCTCAAACAGCCCGGTCACCCGCTGCATCAGTTGCTCGGCGGCCGGAGTCATCTCAAAGTGGCTTTTCGCCACCCGCACCGTCGCCACAAAAAAGCCGTCCCGGTCCGTGACATCGGTGGATTTGGCGCGTTCCACGCCCTCAACCAGCACCTTGATGTTGCCGTCAGGCATCTTCACGCTCTGCACAATCGTGCAGATCGATCCCACCTGAAAAATATCCTTCGCCTTGGGCTCGTCAATCGAGGCATCATGCTGCGTCGCCAGAAATATCTTCCGGTCGCCGCCCAGCGCCTCTTCCAGAGCGCGCACGCTCGACTCCCGCCCCACTACAAAGGGCGTCATCATATAGGGGAATATCACCATGTCCCGAATGGGCATCATGGGCAATTTACGTGCTTCGGTCTTTTCGCGGGGAGCAGTCATTCAGACACCTTAATCTTTAGACGCGCAAGGTCAACTCCAGCTTCAAACCCTTTTCAGCGCATGTTCGATTGTATCGCGGAACGGGACGCCGCGAGTTTGGTTCACTGACACTTGAGATGACCGCAACCGCCACGCTCGGGGTCCGATGGTCAGTTCTCAGTCGGGACTTTTACCGCCTCGTCAATAACCACAATGGCCTTCAGCATAATCTCAGGTGCAGGCCCCGGCAAATAGCAAAGGCGGCCACTGTCCGCGGACCCTCAAGAGTAGACAGTGAGAGTTACGGCGGGACGCAAAAAGCCCCTTGCCGCGATAAGCGAAAAGGGGCTCCTTGCATAAATAACTCACGTTTAACCTTACCCGGCTTTTTCCAGCAGGCACAGCGACAGATCCCGCCGCTCCACCATATCGCTGGTTATCTCCAGATCGCGCACCCGCTTGTTGTTCGGCAGGTGATACATCAGGTCCAGCATCAGCTCTTCCAGAATCATCCGCAATCCGCGCGCGCCCACCTTGCGGGCCAGGGCTTCCTTGGCAACCGCGCAGGTAGCTTCCTGGGTAAAGTGCAGCCGGACATTCTCATACTCGAACAGCCGCTGATACTGCTTCAGGATGGCGTTCTTCGGCTTGGTAAGAATGTCGATCAGAGCCGCTTCATCCAGCTCGTCCAGAATCCCCATCACCGGCAAACGTCCAACAAACTCCGGAATCAGTCCGTACTTGATCAGATCCTGCGGCTCGGTCTTGCGCAGCAACTCGGTGTCGCGATGCGACCGCGTCGTCGCCGCATCTGCTTCGGCATCTGCGGCCTTGAAGCCCAAAGCCTTCTTGCCGATGCGCCGGCCCACCACGCGCTCCAGGCCCACAAAAGCCCCGCCGCAAATGAACAGGATGTTGGTCGTGTCGATCGCGGTGAACTCCTGGTGCGGATGCTTGCGTCCGCCCTGCGGCGGAACATTCGCAACCGTGCCTTCCAGAATCTTCAGCAACGCCTGCTGCACGCCTTCGCCAGATACGTCGCGGGTGATCGAGGGGTTCTCGTCCTTGCGGCCAATCTTATCAATCTCGTCAATGTAGATAATGCCCTGCTGCGCCCGCGTCACGTCTCCGTCGGCGGCCTGCAGCAGCTTCAGGATGATGTTCTCCACATCCTCGCCCACATAGCCAGCTTCGGTCAGCGTCGTCGCGTCCACAATCGCAAACGGCACATCCAGCATCTTTGCCAGGGTCTGCGCCAGCAGCGTCTTCCCTGATCCGGTCGGGCCAATCAGCAGAATGTTGCTCTTCGCCAGTTCTACTTCGTTGTTGCGCACCCGGTTCATCTGGATGCGCTTGTAATGGTTGTAAACCGCCACCGCAAGCTTCTTCTTGGTCTGGTCCTGGCCAATCACAAAGTCGTCCAGGAAGCTCTTCACTTCCTGCGGCTTCGGCAGGTGCCCCGCAGCGGCAGCCGGGGTCGCTTCGCCGCGATCGTCCTCCAGAATCGAGTTGCAGACGGCTACACACTCGTCGCAGATGTAAGCGCGAGGGTAGTCGCTCGGCGACGAGATCAACTTGGCTACGGCATCCTGCGACTTGTGGCAGAACGAGCAGCGCAGTGCTTCTTCAGGTCCCGTGCGCGTTTTCATTTCTTTGCTCCCTTTGGACGTGCCTGTAATTCTCCGCCCCTCGCGGGTCCGGCCTGTTCCATTAACCTATGTGCGTGGCCGGTCAATGATCTCGTCGACAATGCCATATTCCTTGGCCTGCGCCGCGTTCATGATAAAGTCCCGTTCCACATCCCGCTCAATCCGGTCCAGCGGCTGGCCGGTGTGCTTGGCCATCAGTGTGTTCGTAATCTCGCGGATGCGCAGAATCTCGCGCGCATGAATGTCGATATCCGTCGCCTGCCCGCTCAACCCGCCCATCGACGGCTGGTGAATCAGTATGCGCGAGTTCGGCAGAGCAAATCGCTTGCCCTTGGTTCCCGCCAAAAGCAGGAATGCGCCCATGCTGGCCGCCTGCCCAATACAGTACGTCACCACGTTGTTCTTGATGAACTGCATCGTGTCATAAATCGCAAGCCCCGCCGTAATCGATCCGCCTGGGGAATTGATATAGAGCGAGACGTCCTTCTCTGGATCCTCACCTTGCAGAAAAAGCATCTGCGCCACAATCAGGTTCGCTACCTGGTCGTCGATGGGCGTGCCAAGAAAGATGATGTTGTCGCGTAGCAAACGGGAGTAAATGTCGTAGGCGCGCTCGCCCCGGCTCGTCTGCTCAACCACCATGGGAACCAATGCCATTGAGTGTTCTTCTCGCTCTTTGGTTAGGGGCCGCTTGCTCCCCGGTTTCTGTCGCCCGTGCGGCGCTTGCCGGCCGCACGGAGTTCTCAATCCCTTTACTACCCTATGCCGGCAGCCGTTCGTACAGTGCCGACGCCGTCTTCTCGCGCCGCAACTGCTCCCGGATTCTGCCCAGCCCGCCTTCTTGAGTCAAGCGCGCCTTCAATACATCCACGGGCTCGCGCGACTGCAATGCGGCTAACTGCATTTCACTGTCCAATTCCTCATCGCTGACGGTAATGTTCTCCTCATTCGCAATGCGGTCCAGCAGCAGCGAGGATTTCACCTCGGCAATTGCGCTATCCCTCTGGGCCAGCCGCAGGCGGCCAAAGTCCAGCTTCCGCATCTGCTCCGGGTCCATTCCCTGCGATGCCAGGGCGCGCAATCCGCGCTCCAGCCGGGCGTCAATCTGCTCCTGCACCAGCGACTCCGGTACCGGAAACGAATAGCGCTCCGTCAGCGCGGCAAAAAGCCGATCCTTGGTTTCGCCTTCCACGCTCCGGCGCTTGCGGCTCGAAAGGTGCTCCCGCACCCGCGCTTCTAAATCCGCAAAGCTCTCGTATGCGCCGATCTCCTTGGCAAAGTCGTCATTCAACTCTGGCAAAGTGCGCTTCTTGATCGCCTTCACTTCCACGTCATAGGCCACGGTCTTGCCCGCCAGCTTCGGCTCGGCATAGTCCGCCGGATAAATAACCTCAGCCTTCAGTTCCTGGCCCGGCTTGGCTCCGCGCAGGGCCGTCGTAAAGGCCTCTACCGTATCCTTGCCGCCAATCTCCACCAGGGAGTCTTCTCCAGCCACCGGCGCTGCCTCGGCGTCATCCGCAATCTGGCCCTTGTAGGTTATCTGGGCCCAGTCGCCATCCACCAGTTCCCGGTCTTCTTCTACCGGCTCAACCGTGGCCCGCGACTCGCGAAGCTGGTCAATCTCCTGCTGATACTCCTCTTCCGTTATCTCCACGGAAGGCTTTTCCACGGTTACCGTCTGGTAGCCCTCGATGGAGAACTCGGGAACGTACTCAAATACCGCCTTCACGTGCAAAGGCGCGCCGTCTTCCACCGTCAGTTCCACCACCTGCGGCTGGCCCACGGGCTTCACGCCCAGTTCCATCACCGCCTTGTTGAACCGCTCGGGCAGCAGGGCGTCAATCACGTCCTTCTTGATCTCCGCGGCAAAACGACGCCGAATCACTGACTCCGGCACCTTCCCCGCCCTGAAGCCGGGAATCTTGGCATATTTCCTGTAGTTGGCGGCCACATTCTTATAGCCCTTGGCAACCTCTTCCACCGGAATATCCAGCACCAGTTCCCGCGTGCAGTCCGGATTCAGAACCGGGCCATGCTGATGGCCCTCGTGGTTGTGGCCTTCGTGGTCGTGATCGTGACCTTCGTGGTCATGACCTTCATGATCGTGGCCTTCGTGGCCAGTCGTTGCCTCAACCGCGTCAGGCTGGGGGGTGTTTTCGAGGGTGTCAGCAGAACTCAACGTTTTACCTTCCAGGCGCTCTGGGCGCCAATCAAACTGCCACTTGGGGCGGTTGCCCCGCTGCAAGCTATCTATTCCGGCCTGCTCACCGCGATGTTCTCCTGCAAATCGCCGCTCTGGACTGCCGTGCAAGGCAGATTCAGAGCCGTGTGGCCGGGGGAATACCTCATCTCATGGTAAGAGGGTTTGCTGGCAGGGTCAAACCGGACAGAGGGAAACAAGGCACAAATGCACCGCAAAAGGCACGTTACTGCTCGGTGACCTGGGGCTTACGAACGTAAGGTAGAAACCGGGGATGCGCCGCCCCGCACTCAATATAGTGTCGCCGGGCCTCATCCAGGCTCAACTGCCCGTTCACAGTCAGCCGGACTTCGGCCGCGTCGCTATCCTCCTGGCCATCGTCCTCCCACCAGCACACCGGGCACAGCTTCAGCGCCTCCGGGGCATCCAGCGTCTTGTATCCGCAGCATGGGCAGCGATAACGCGTCTGAGTCTGAACAGTCTCCACAATTTCATAGACGCAGTTTGGCGCCAATGAGTTTACCCGCAGCACTTTCTCCCCCCGGAAAGCCCCAACAAGACCTCGTCCTAGTTCACGGATGTTCGTTGCTCTCTCCCGCGCCCCTGCCGGGTGCCCCATCCTCGACACGCCTTTGTTCGAGTGGCTAGTGCTTTGAAAGGGCACGGCTTCAGACGTACCGCAGGTTAATGAAAAACCCTTGCTTTGCTTTTTCGGAGGAAGCGTGAGGCTTCAGCCTCACGAGTAAACGCATCGATTGAATCGGGTTTTAGCCCGGGGCCTTTTCCAGCACAATCAAATTGACTTTGTCAGCCGTCTGAGCTGCCGGAGAATCCTCCCCGGCAGCCCCGTGCTGCGCCTGAAATCCCTACGGCACAAACACCCGCAGCCTTACCTGCCACTTCGTGCTCTGGCCCGGCTTCAGCGTCACCATGCCGGTATCCATCTTCCCCCACTCCTTGCCGAAAGGATCGGCAAAGTTGTACTGGTGCTCGATTGCCACAAACTGCTTGTCCGGCGGAGCATACATCTGGATCGTCTTGATCTCCGGCGAAAGTCCTTCAACCTTCACGCCATACTGCGCCGCCGGATCAATCACCTGCACAATCGCCGCGCCGCCCTTCCAATCCAGGTGGCTCCAGTTGTCGTCAAAAAACTCCTTGCCCAGCACCTTCCCGCCTGCCGCCTGCAAGTCGAACCGCGTTCCCACAACCGGTTCCAGCTTGCCGGTTGGGAACACGTTGTCGTAGCCGTCCACTGTCGCCAGTTCTGACCCCGGAATCCGCACCCGCGCCTGCGTCCGGTCACCGGAGGGCAGGTTGAAATACGGGTGCCACCCAAGCGCGATGGGCTCCGCCTCGCTGCCCACGTTGTGCGCCACAATTGACGCGTCCACAGCCTCCGCCGTAAGCGTAATCGTCACCACCAGGTCAGTCTTTGACAGCCAGTGCCCGCCAAAGTTCCCCGCGTGGATCACGCCCGTTACCTGCTCCCCGCCCGGCGTCTTCGTCACCCGCAGGTCGTCGGTCCTGCCTTTCAGAATCAGTCCGTGCATCGCGTGCCGCTCGGCCGTCGGCAGCTTGCCAATGTTGTTCGCCGGCAGGGTCAGCATGTGCCCCTCCCACGTCGTCGTCAGCGTCTTGCCATCCGCCGAGAGCTTGCCGCGAATCCGGTTCGGATAGGGAACCAGAAAGGCCGCGCCCAGCCGGTATCCCAGATCGCCAAAATCGTCATCGTCCTTGTCCAGCATATTGGCGGCGCTGGCCAACTCCGGCGACGCAATCACATTCACATTCCCCTTGCCCGGGAAATTCGCCGTGACATACAGAATCTCCATCCCCCGCCCCGGCAAAACCGTAACCCCGGTGAACTCCGGCCTGGTCGTGCTCACGGCGGCGCGCGTCAGGTTTACAACCTTCTGGCCGCCAATCTCCGTCACGCCCTGGGCATGGCCATTCAATGCAGACAAACCCGCCACAACAACCGGCAAGGCAACGCGCAACCACATGCGTACACGGGCACTAGGTTTCATCTCAATCCATTCCTGAAAATACATTCGATTCTCCGCAATCGGCCCCCCTCCCGCGCCGGCGTTCCCAGCGGCAGAAAGCCTATTCCGAAGGCAGTGCAATTCTAGTGCAGCCAGCCATCTCAAGGCATCGACCCCAAAAGCTGAGCCCAAAAAATGGTAGTGAGCCAGTTTGGATTTCCACCAATCGGGCCGGCACCTACGATAACAATGTGGCGCACTCTGCCAGGCTCCTCCAGTGTGAAACTTCCGAATGGGCGACAACTCGCTCGGAGCCCGGAGAGCAAGTATCTGGTTGATTGCCCGCCAATAAATCAGAGAGCGTAAGATCGATAAAACCTATGAATTGGCGTTTCTTTATCTCGATAGCTTTTGCTCTCGGCTATCTCATCTGGATATGGCGGGATCGGAAGACGTACTGCCATACAGGACTCTTGTTGGCGGTGATCGGTTCGACTGGCATTCTGATTACTCTCGGCTGCGATTACGTCAAGACGCTTCCATCTCACGCCCCTCTACGCACGATCAAGGGCCTCGCCACGAATAGAAGCTCGTCGTTCTTTGACCATTCTCATTCAGACTTTATGTTGATAGAGGACAAGACCGATCGGCGTCTACTCTTCACCACTGAGATTGATGGCCCTTGGCCCGACCAGCCAATTTATGCGACATATGTCGATGACGGAAGGTTCATGCCGAGCGTTGTCAGAATCGAAATTTTCACTGACGTCGAACATCCTTGGCGCAACCAAAAGGACCATATCGGCTGGATAGGTGAGGCTGAAGCGAAAAGGAGAGCGCCTCTGGTAGTAAGTGCGCTAGGATTTCTGTTTTTGTTAGCTGGGGCCTTTGCCCCAACAACGGGTCCCAGATACCGCAAGAACCTCAAAGAAGCCGCACAAGTGGAAGCTTCGGGCGAATAACCGGCCAACAGGACCTAGGCCCGCTTTTTGCCTAGAATCCGTCAAGGGTCACGATTGGCGACGATACTGCAACAACGCTTAACAGGCACCTTATTTTTGGTAGTATCCTGAGTCAAATGCACCGTCGACATTCGATTGAATGCGTCACATACAAAGCCCTCGACAAACTCCGCACATCAGCGAGGTGGAGGTGGGCTGGCTCGGGGTGTGGATGGCGGGGTGGAGTGAGATGACCACGCCTGACAAGGTCTTGTTCACTGGATTTGCGCTGGGGATCTTCCTGATTTTTTGCGGCGTCGTAGTTACAAATCTGGCACTACAGAGAATCCGTGGCGTACTAAACAGAGATCGAGCGCCGCAGGACCAACTCCGCTGGCATGACGCAGTTCAAGTCGTCGCACAAAGACTAATCGAAGAGTATCGTGCCGCGTATCCAGAAGGACCGCTTTATCGCAATCTCGTCGTTGGGTATTTCATGTTTGGCATTGGCATCGCTGCAATGTGTATCGGAATAGGATTGGCGATCTTGCTTAGCTAGCCTTGGTGCGCGGTCTTGCAAGAAATGCGTGTATAGTCGCGCAGAAACTCGAATTCCGAGCGAATAACCGCCAATACGGAACTTTGCCAGATTTTCGTAGCTTCAGTAGGCATTCTCTTGTGGATATCCAAACTGGTCCGCTACCCGGAAAATCGAAATCTCGCGCCACCGCCCCGCAGCCTGTTAAAATTCCTCCACCTTGGCGCGCATACCTGAACAATCCGCTGCTTATGAAACCGTGCTGGAGGTTGCCTTCCCCGGCCGTCCGCACCAGTTCGTCCCCTTGAACCACTCCCCCTTCCTCATCGGACGCGGCAGTGACTCCGGCAACCATCTGCAGCTTGAAGATCGCCGCATCTCCCGGCGCTGCGCCAGCATCACTGCCGGGCCCGGCGGCTACTGGCTTGAGGATCTCGGCCACCGACAGGGAATCTTCGTCAACGGCCGCCAGATTCAGCGCGAGTTGCTCCACGATGAAGACCTCATTCAATTCGGCCTCGACGATTGTTATGAGATAACCTTCCACTCCGCCGCCGCCAGAACCTCCATCGAGCACATGCTCACCCGCATCGGCAGCATCCCAGCCATCGCAGCCACTTTGCCCTCCGGCGGCCTCAGCAAACTCAATCTCCTGCTTGAAGCCACCTCGCTGCTCCACTCGCAGCTCCCGCTCGACTCCGTCCTCGGCTCCATGCTCGATCACGCCATCGCCATCACCCACGCTGACCGCGGCCTGCTCCTCGAGCCGGACGCCGCCGGTTCCCTCAAGCTGCGCCTTGCCCGCAGCAGCGCCGGGCATAGCCTGCCCCCCGAGAGCATTACGCCCAGCCAAACCGCGCTGCGCCAGGCCATTGAGCGCCAATCCGGCATCATTACTGAAGACCTCAACCTCGCCGGCCTCGACCTCAAGAGCGCTGAAAGCATCGTCATCCAGGGACTGCGTTCCATCGTCGCCATTCCGCTGTATGCCATGCCCAGGGCCAACTCTGACCAGTCCATCGTTCTCCAGCGCGGCCAGCTTCTCGGCGCCGTCTATCTTGACTCAACACAGCCCGCCGCATTCTCTGACCTTGACCGCCAGATTCTCGATGCGCTCGGCGTTGAGGCCGCCAGCATCCTCGATAACGCCCGCCTCGTCGAGCGCGAGCGCGAGCGGCAGCGCCTCGAGCAGGAACTCACCATCGCGCGAGACATTCAACAGGCCCTCCTTCCCCAGGGTTTGCACGACTTCCCGTACCTCGCCGTAACCGGCGTCCACTCACCCTGCCTCGCCGTCGGCGGAGACTACTTCGACGTCTTCCCCATCAGCGACGACCGAACCGCCTTCCTCATTGCCGATGTATCCGGAAAGGGCCTCGGCGCGGCCCTCCTCACCACCATGCTCCAGGGCGCGCTCTCCGCCATGTCGCTCGGCACTGATCCCGTCCGCGTCTTCAACCACATCAACAAGTTCCTCTGTGAACACTCTGAGGTCGGCCGCTACGCAACCATGTTCTTCGGCATCATCAGCCGCGACGGCACCCTCAACTACCTCCGCGCAGGCCACCCCTCCCCCCTCCTCCTCCGCCGCGGCGTCGTCAGCGACCTTTATACAGACGGCTCGCTGCCCGTCGGCCTCATTGAAGAAGCCACATTCACCGCCACCAGCATGAAGCTTGAGCCCGAAGACACCCTCGTCCTCTTCAGCGATGGCATCACCGAGGCCGAAGCTCCAAACAGGGAGCTCTACGGCTTCCCCAGACTGCGCGAACTCCTCACCGGCCGCCAAAATGAGTCACTTGAATCCCTGCAAAAGGTTGTCCTCGATTCCATTGAGGACTTTGCCAACGGCGCAGCCCAGTCAGACGACATTACCTTGCTCGTCGTCCGTTACCGCGCATCCGCTTAAGCGCTTGCGCGCCGCTGTAACAGGACTGTCATAATCGCCCGTTACCATTACGGTATCGGTGCAGGCGGTCAACTGAACCGTCCCGCTGCCCAGAAGGATTGTTGATGAAGATTGCGGTTGAAGAACTCGATGGTGGCATCACAAAGGTTGTCCTCGACGGACGCTTGGATATCGAAGGTGCGGCAGCCGTCGATCTTCGCATGAACGTTGTTGCAGGCAGCAGCAAGCTGCTCCTGCTTGACATGCAACAGGTCTCGTTCCTGGGCTCTATGGGGCTTCGCTCCATCGTCGTCCCCGCTCAAGCCGTGCGTCGCCGTGGTGGCAAGGTCGTCCTCTTCGCCCCTATCCAAATGGTTGAGGAAGTCTTCAAGGCCAGCGGCATTGATGCGCTCATCCCCATCCACCATAACCTCGGCTCCGCACTGGCTGCGCTTCAGTAGAATTGCTACTGCCACCAGGTTTCGCTTATGTCACAGACGCACGCACACAAAGCGGAAACCAGTCTCACTCTTGACAGTCGCCTGTCTTCCCTGGCGCTGGTCGCGCCCTGGCTCGATGCCCTGGCAAGTGAACACGCATTCCCCGCCGACCTGCGCTTTGCCATCGACCTCTGTCTTGAAGAAGCGCTCTCCAACGTCATTCGCCACGGCTATCGCGACCAGCCAAACCACGCCATCGCTCTCAGCTTCACTTCAGACGGCAAAAGCTCCCTCTCCTTTGTCATTGAAGACAACGCGCCGCACTTCACCCCGGCCGAGCAGGAAGCGCCACAGCCCATCCACGCCTCAATTGATACATTGCAGCCCGGCGGCCAGGGCATCCGACTTATGCGGAAGTTCGCCGGCGCACTCGCATGGCAGCAGTTGCCAAACGGCAATCGCCTCACCATCACCTTCCCCGCCGCCACGCCAATACTGGATTGATAGGCAGGGAGAACCGCGCAGCGCCACACCCGATGCCCAGGCAAAATCTCTTTGCTGTACCCCGAAAATAGGGCCGTTAGGCCGGAATCCCGAGTCAGGATACTGGGAAATCGTATTCAATCTAGCCCCTGACCCCTGATCCCTGACCCCAGCCCCCTGCGATTGCAGATCATTACCCCGCATCGGCGCACAATAGTCTCATGAGCTGCCTCTGCATCAATGCCCACCTTCCCGCCCTCGATGGGTGCCGTCTGGGTCAAAAATCGTGTACCCCCCTCCCCTTGGCGAAAATCTCCGTTTTTCGTCCTATCTAAATTTAATAAGATTAAATATTTCAATCACATACGAGATCAGCCTATTAACCACTCAGTAACACCTCACAGTACAAAAACGTACCTGAATCGCACAAAAGCAGCCATCTTTGGCCTATTTTCTGGCCAAAAATGGCTGCTTTTGTACTCTGAAGCGGCCCTGCATTTCCAGGTGGAGCAGAACCTTCTTCCGTTGGACTCCTTGGTCGGCCTGCTTCCGTCCGTCTTCTCAGGTCATCGCAACCCGAAAGTCCCGATCGTCAACAACAACGCCTAGCGCTGAACCCGATGCAACACCACTGGAACATTCGCGGGAGCCTTGCCTGCTGGTCCTCTCGACGGGTCCGAGCCATCCGGCGGAGGTCCAATCGCGGGCCTCGGCCCAACAGGTTCGGCAGTGTGCGGAGCATGGGTTTCCAGCGTTCGTTGCAGCTCAATCTGCTCTCCCTTCAGTGTTCCCGCATAGCTCGCGGTGCCCACTTTGAAAGTTACGCTGCTGCCATCCACCGCGCCTGCTTCAATCGGTGTCGCTCCATCGCTTCCGCCAAAACCGCCAGAGGAGGGGCTCTCAACAGTGCCGGTAAGTTTTCCCCCGCTCTGCCGCAAGGTGAACAGCGCGTTCTCGCCTGCCGCAGTGCCTGCTGCAGGCACTGGCCTCCACAGCCCTGTGATGCCTGCGCCCGCCGGAATCTCGCGCTCCCAGGCCGCAACTTGCGGACGCAGTTTCGCCGCCTTCGCCGCGATGGTTACACTCGCAGGCGCAAGCCCTGCGGAGGTAGCCTCCACAGTGATGCTGCCTTGCGCCTTGAGAGACTGGACTACGGCCATGCAAAGACCGCAGAACGCCTTGCGCGTTGTGCCCTTGTCGGGCTCCTGATTCGTTGGGTCGCCGTTACCGGTGCCGATCAGTTTTCCCTGGCCGGTTACCTTGAACGTCACTTCGTTCTCCGTGATCGGCAGCACGCGGTCTTGTGCGTCGCGCACTTCAACAGCAAACATGGCCACATCCTCGCCATCGGCGGAGACCTCCATGCGGTCTGCATTCATCACCAGTTTGGTGGCGGAGCCAGTCGTCTCCCGCTTCGCTGTCATCACCTGTTTGTCCGCTTTGAAGCCTCGCGCCTCAATCGTGCCGGGAGCATACTTCACGATCCAGGCCAGATGCGAATCCTTCTTCATCTCCTTCATGCCCAGGCTCTGGCCATTGAGGAAAAGCTCCACTTTGTCCAGATTGGAGTAAACCCAGACCGCGATCTCCTTGCCTTCCATTCCCGGCCAATTCCAATGCGGAAAAAGGTGCAGAACCGGCTTGGCAGTCCACCACGACTGGTAGTAGAAAAACGTGTCCTTCGGAAAACCGCAGGTGTCGATAATCCCGTACTGCGAACTGATGTTCGGCCAGCCGTTCGGCGAGGGTTCGCCGCGATAGTCGAAACCGGTCCACACAAAGCCGCCCGCAAGCCATGGGCGCGCGTTGCAAAAGCTCCACCAGCCTTCAGCCGATGCCCTGCCCGTCGTAGTGTACGGATCGTAGGAGCCAACATAACCCTTGTCATGGTCCGTGATGTAGATGCCGCGCGTGCCCACGGCGCTTACTGTTTCAGTGCCTATCACCGGCTTGTCAGGATGTGCATTGTGATAAGTCTCGGCGCCGGGGTCCATGTAGTTGTAGCCCATCACGTCACACTCAACCAGCCCGCCAACGCCAATGGCGTGGATCGGCGCAATCGACACCGGCCGCGAACCATCATGCTCGGTCGCAACCGCCTTCATCGCGGTCAGAATATGCAATCCCTTGTCTGTGTTCGCCTGGCCTTCTTCATTGCCCATCGACCACATGAAGACGCTGGGATGATTGCGGTCGCGGCGCACCAGGTTGGTGAATTGGCTCAGCCCCTCAGGATTTGAAGACATCATGCGCGTCTCGTCAAACACCAGCATCCCCAGTTCGTCGCAGGCATTCAGCAGCTCCGCCGTTGGAGGATTATGCGACGTCCTCAGCGAGTTGCATCCCATCTCCTGCAGCTTACGAATGCGGTAGTACTGCACCGCGTCTGGCAGCGCTGCTCCCACGCCGGCGTGATCCTGATGATTGCAGGTTCCCTTCAGCTTGACGGATTTCCCGTTTAGGAAGAAGCCCTTGGCCGGGTCAAATTTCAGCGATCGAATCCCGAAGGGCGTCTCGTAGCGATCAACCAGGTCTCCGCTCGCCCTTACCTCTGTAATCAGCTTGTAAAGGTTCCTCTCTTCGAGCGACCACAATACAGGCCGCTTCACTACAATCTCCTGCTTGTAGGTAAACTCACCGCCTTGCGGGATGGTCGAAAGCGCGGTAACTGCCTTGCCTACTTCACTCCCGGTGGGATCGAGAATTGTCGAGATGACACGAGTGCTCTCGGCAGTCAAACCCCGATTCCCCACCTCCGTGCGAATCGAGAGAGTGGCTCCGCCGCTCCCAACCTGGGAGGATACAAACGTACCCCACTGCTTTACATGAACCGGATCCGTCTTCACCAGCCACACATGGCGGTAAATTCCCGCTCCTTCATAAAACCAACCATCGCTCGACGTCGCATCCACGCGGACCAGCAACACGTTCTTTCCGCCCGGAGTTGCGAAGTCAGTCACATCAAAGCTGAAGGGATCGTAGCCGCCGCTATGCCGACCAATATAGAAGCCGTTGAAGACCACCATCGTCTCCCGGTAGGAGCCATCAAACTCCAGTGTGATTCGCTTGCCCGCATCCGCTTCAGTGAGTTCAAAAACCCGGCGATACCAACCCACACTTGTCGCGGGATAGTTCCGGCCCAATGGGTAGAATCCTTTGCTGGCAAGAGCGGGGTCATTTTCAAAAGGCAGTTCAACGGCCCAATCGTGGGGCAGGTCAACTGGCCGCCAATCGCCATCGTCAAACGCGATATTGCCGGCTGGAATAAAATTTCCCGTCTTCTGGAAGCTGCCCGACCTGCCGTTGCCAAAGGCAAAATCCTTCCCTGCATCACTGGCATTGCCAAGGTGGAATCGCCAGCCAAAATCCATCAGAAGACGCTCCCGCCCTGCTCCCTGCATGGAAGGCTTATGTGAAGCGCTCGCGGGTAGCTGCGCCGGCGTCTCTCCGCCAGTTTGAATCGCAACGCCCATCGGGCCTAATCCCTGCGCTGCCGCCGCTGCGGCTGGCGCAAGCAAGCTGGTCTTCAACAAATCACGACGTGATAAGTTCTTCATTTTTCCCCTCATGATGGATGTTGCAAGATGCATTCCCATAATCTGCAAAAATCGTGGAGTTTTGAATCCGAATCAAAAGACTAGCAAGTATACGCCTAGCTCGGTGCCACATCTAAGCCATTCATGGATTCAGGCTCAGAATCAAAAGCCTTAATCTGAAACAGTTCGATTCACTGCGGGGGCACAGTGAAATAGAAACACCGCGCTGTTGCTCTTGCAACGGCGCGGTGTCTGGGGAAACAAAACCCGGCCAATAGCTGCCTGATTCCAGCTTATGCCGAATCGCGCTTGATCAGGGGCGCGTCCAGATAGATTCGGCGGACCTTGTCCGTTCTCGTCTGCACCACTTCAATCAGCAACTCGGCGGCCTTCTTGCCCATTTCAAACGGCTGGATGGCAAACGTAGTAAGTTGTGGCCTGAGTGCCGTGCCAATGGGCAGGTTCCCGCGGCCTAGAACGTTTACGTCTTCGGGAATGCGCATGTGCAGTTCGTCCAGCGTGTGGTAAACATCCGGAACCAGTTGGTCGTCCGCGCAGAAAATCGCCGTGGGGGGATGCGGTTGCGCAAACCAGGTCGCAATCTTGTCATGAATGAGCGCGGGAGTGTATTCGCTGTAGAGGTGAAGCTTTGCATCAAAGCGCATGCCCGCCTTGGCCAGACCGGACTTGAAGCCTGAGAAGAGCTGCGGCGTCATCGGACTCTTGGCCGCGCCGCTGATCAGCGCAATCCGTGAATGCCCTTTGTCCGCCAGGTACTCGGCCCCGCGGCGCCCCACCTCAAAGTCATCCACACCCACATAGTTGATCTTGTCTTCACCGGCGTAGCAGTTTGTCATCACAAACGGAATACTCGCCTTGTTCAGATCGTCGATGCTGTCCTTCATATCCTGGATCGAGCAGAGCCTGGTATTCAGCACCACCACCCCATCCACAAAACGGCTCTGCGTCAACTCCCCCTTGGTAATCCTGCCGCTCTTGGCGCTGTGCGAGTAGATCATCAAGTGGTAACCGCGCTCCATCACGCAGCTCTGGATACCGGCAAGAACCCCCGCGATGAAGTTATTGAAGAAAATGGGATCACGCATCGGAACCACGAGCCCGATAATCTTGGTAGACCCCCGGCTGAGTGCCCTTGCCAGCCCGCTGGGCGAATACCCCAGCTTCGCGGCTATATCCAGAATCAGTTTTCTCTTTGGAGCCCCCACCCTGGGTGTCTTGGGATCGTTCATCACCAGCGAAACCGCAGCAATTGAGACCTCTGCGGCCTTCGCAACATCGTAAATTGTTGCCATGTTAAGCCCTCAAGTCAGCTGGAAATCATGCCCGGCAACTTCCACCCGATTGTAGTGGATTCGGCTCCCCTTCCCAACCTCTGTGGCGCATTTCAACCTAATTCCAGTTGACACGCCCTTAAAGTTAAGGTTAACTTTAAGGGCGAAGTCAAGGGGTTAACACCAAAGCATTTCCGCGACCTGCATCACAGCCCCAGGGTGAACTACTCCACCGGACACACTGGCGAATGGCGCCAGGTTTCTGCTCTTGGAATCCGATGCTAATGAAGGAGTACGCAACTCATATGGTTACCAGACGAACATTCTGCGTCCTGCTTGCCGGGGCCACACAGCAGGTATACAGCCGTAATTTGCTTGCGGCGCCAGTTTGGGCTGCTGATGGCGGCGATAATACGCAAGCGGTTGGAAGCCACGGTGAAATGGCTTTCCCCCCTTCGCCCGATTCAGCGCGCCCATATGTCCTTTGGATGTGGATGGGCCATAACATCAGCGCAGCTGGCATTACGCGTGACCTTGAGGCGATGAAGGAGGCGGGCATCGGCGGCGCCACCATCTTCAGCCTTGCCGACACAACCATGCCTTGGCCCTCTGCGATTCTCAAGAGCCCCACTCCAGAGGTTGTCACCTGGACCGAGCCATGGTGGGCTTTGGTACGGCATGCGGCCAGCGAATGCGAACGCTTGGGCCTGGAACTGATCCTGCATAACTGCGCTGGCTATGAGGCCAGCGGAGGAACGTGGATTACTCCTGAGTTGTCCATGCAAGAGGTGGTCTGGTCCCAGCAACGGGTGAGTGGCGGCTCGCATTTCAAGGGCAACCTGGAGAGGGCCAAAGTAGATCCGCATCCGCACGCGCAGTTTCCCAAGTGCTACGTCCCCTCGGAAGACAAGGTGACGATCCCCTTCGTGGAAGCGCGGCAAAAGTACTATCGCGATATTGCCGTACTTGCTCTTCCATCGGAAGGAGTTGCGCACAAAGACCAAGTCCTCGACCTCACCGCTCGCATGAATCAAAATGGCGATTTTGACTGGCAGGCGCCCGCGGGCGATTGGACTGTTTACCGCTTTGGGCACACCACCACTGGAGCGATGATTCAGCCGGCGCAATGGGATGCAATGGGACTTGAGTGCGACAAGATGAGCCGCGAGGCCGTCACCTTCCATGTGCAGCATGTGCTGGGCGAGATGAAGAAGCACCTCGGCGAGCACATGGGCAAAGCGCTCACTACGCTTTATTTTGACAGCTACGAGGCAGGCGATCCCACATGGACGCCGAAGATGCCGGAGGAGTTCAAGAGTCGGCGCGGCTACGACATTATGCCCTGGCTGCCTGTACTCGCCGGCAGAATAATTACTGGCGATAGTGAAACACTCTCCTTCAAGAAAGATTTCAAGCGGACCGTCGAGGACCTCTACCGTGACAACTACTGGGCCACTCCAGGGCCGTTGGCGCACGCCGCAGGTGTCAAGTTCAATGCCGAGCCCTATGAAGGCCCCTGGAATATCGGCGAAGTAGTGCGATCTCTCGATACACCGACAGTCGAGTTCTGGACAACCAACAACCGCTATTCTCCCAGCAGCCTCGATCCGGTGGTGAAGGCAGCGCACCGGCTTGGGGACCAGCTTATAGCCGCAGAAGCCTTCACAACCACACCGGAATTCGGCAAATGGAACGAGCACCCAGCCTGGCTCAAGCCCATTGGCGATGCTGCCTTTTGCGCAGGCGTTAATCGGGTGAACATTCATCACTTCGTGCAGCAGCCGTGGGATGAAAAGTACAAGCCGGGCAACGTGATGGGACGTTGGGGCATCCACCTCGGCCGTTACCAGACTTGGTGGAAACCCGGCCACGCGTGGCTGCAGTACCTGTGGCGCTGCCAGGCGCTATTGCAGCGCGGGGAGTACGTTGCGCCATCGCATGAGACCAGCATGAAGGCCGCCTCCGATGAGCTTGGCCCGGAGATTCAGAGCA
>Ga0316222_1002161_pt1 | contig 21708 bp, 16 predicted proteins | sample TBH18011metaG_FD_206008 | JGI IMG/M metagenome (GOLD analysis project Ga0316222, IMG submission 206008) | Freshwater microbial communities from Trout Bog Lake, Wisconsin, USA - TBH18011 | ecosystem: Environmental > Aquatic > Freshwater > Lake > Hypolimnion/Profundal zone | place: USA: Wisconsin...
CCGTAGACGTGGCCGTGGCAGCCGACCAGGAAGAGGCGCTGGGTCGAGACGGTCAACGGCACTGACAGGCGAAACCGGGTGCCGGCCGCCGGCCGCTGCAGGACCTCGACGGTGCCGTTCATCATTGTCGCCGCTTCGCGCACCACCGACAGTCCCATACCGCGGCCGGCGAGGTCGTCGACGGCGCGCCGGGTCGAGAAGCCGGCGTCGAAGATCAGGTCGAGCAGCGACTGACGCTCCAGCGCCGCCGCTTCGTCCTCGCTGAACATGCCCGATTCCACCGCCTTGGCGCGGATGGCGGCGTAATCGAGGCCGCGCCCGTCATCCTCGACCACCACCGCCAGACGGCCTTCGGCGACCTGGAAGGTAAGGGAGACGGTGGCGAAGGGGGGCTTGCCGGCGGCGAGGCGCTCCTCGGGCGGTTCGACGCCGTGGGCCAGGGCGTTGCGCAGCAGGTGCATCACCGGATCTTTGAGACCCTGGAGCACCATGCGGTCGGCTTCGACGTCGAGTCCGACGACCGCGACCTCGACCTGCTTGCCTGAGTCGCGGGCGATGTCGCGGACCATCTTGCGGAAGCCGGCGAACACCGATTCGGCCGGCACCATGCGGGTGTCGCGCACCTCGAGCTGCAATTCGCCGCCCAACCGGCGAAGCGTCCAGCCGGTCCGCTGCTGCATCCGCCGCGAGGCCCGGGCTTGGCGCACTACGCCGCGCAACAGCAGGTCCATGGCGTCAAGCTGGCGGTCGAAACCGGCGGCGCGGTCGCCCCCGTCTCGGACGCCGCCCTCTTGCCCGCCCTGGTCACGGTTGACCGTCGCCGCCACTTTGCGCACCCGGCGCCACTGCTTTTCCAACTCGCCCAGGCCGCTGTCGATGGCGATCAAACGGTCGGTGACCGCCCGCTGATTGAGCGTCTCAGTCAGCAGTTCGTTCGAGGTTCTGAGCAGGCGGTCGAGATGCACCGCCTTGACCCGCACCGACTCTTCGCTGGCCCGCGCCGGCGCCGGCTCGGGCGCCGCGGCGGGCTCCGGCGCGGGGGGCGCCAAAACGGCGACCACCGGCGCGACGGGGGCCGGAGCGGTGGGCGGGGGCGGGGAAGCGGGGGCGGGGGCGATTCCGGCCAAGACGGCATCCAGCTCGGCGACGATCGGCTCGATGTCGGGCGGAATCTGGTTGGCGGCGTTGGCGGCGACCCAATCCTCGACGGTGTCGAGCACCCGGTTGATCAGGGCGAGAACGTCGCGGTCGAATTTGATTTGGCCGGCGCGGATGCGGGAGAACAGGGATTCCAGCCGATGGGCGATCTTTTCGATCGGCATCAGGTCGACGGCGCGGGCGGCGCCCTTCAGCGAATGGGCGCGACGGAAGGTTTCATCGAGTTGGGCGATGCCGCTGCCGGCGCCCTCCTTGCGCAGGGCGAACTCCGCCATCAGCGCCCGGATGGCCTCCAGGTGCTCGCGGTACTCGATATCGAATGCCGCGAGCAGCTTTTCGCGGATATCGATCAAAGCCGGTACTTCTCCAGGGTCTTGGACAGCTGGGCGCCCAAATGGGTCAGTTCGAGCGAGGCCTTTTCCAGCTGGGCGGTGGTGGTGGCGGTCTGTTGGCTGGCATGGCGAATCTCGTGCAGGGCCTGGGTGACCTGCTCCAGGCCAATTTGCTGCTGATTGGTGGCGCCGACGATCTGCTGGAAGGCGTGGACGCTTTCCTGGATGTTGCCGGCCATCTGGCGGATGGCCTGTTCGGAAATGCTGGTGCGATCGCGGCCGATCTCGACCCGTTTCAGCGCCTCTTCGGTCAGCATCACCGAGGTGTTGATGCCCTTCTGGGTCTGCTCGAGGATGCCGCGCACCTGGGCGGTGGCGCCCTTGGCCTGGTCGGCCAGGTTCTTGATCTCGTTGGCGACCACCGAGAAGCGGCGGCCCTGTTCGCGGGCGTCGGCCGCCTCGATGGCGGCGTTGAGCGCCACCAGGTTGGACTGCTCGGCGATGTCGTTGACGGTGGCGATGATCTCGCCCACCGCCTGGGTGCGCTCGGACAGGGTGATGATGTTCTCGGCCACGGTCTCGGCCTGCTCGCGGATGGCCTCCATGCCGGCCGAGGCGTCGCTGACCGCCTGCAGGCCGGCGGCGCCCGAGGCCGACACCGCTTCGGCGCTGCCGGCGACCTGGCGGGCGCGTTCGGCGACTTGCTTGCCCGACAGCGAGATCTCTTCGACCGTGCTGGTGATCTCTTGGACCGCCGCCGCCTGCTCCTTGGTGCCGGCCGCCTGCTCCTGGGTCGAGGTCAGGATCTGCGCCGCCGCCATCGTCAGGTTGTCGCACACCGCGCGGGTTTGGGTCGCGATGTCCCGGAGGCCGAACAGCATGTCGTTGAACGAGGCCAGCAACTGGCCGAGTTCGTCGCCCGAGGTGACCTTCTGCGGCTCGATGCGCAGGTTGCCCTGGGCGATCTGGTGGGCGGCCTCGGCGCAGGCCTGGAGTGGATCGGCGATCTGGCGGCTGATCATCAGGCTGAGCGAAATGCTGGTCAGGGCGGCGAGGATGCCGACGATGATCTGCAGCCAGGCAACGATCTCGATATCGCGTTGCGCCTGGTGGTCATAGATGGTGACGACCTGCTCGGAATCCTTGACCAGCCGCGCCTGGGTGGCGAGCAGGCCTTTTATCATCTCGGCACGCTTGGGATCGGCGGCGGCGACCGCTTGCAGGCGCTGGGCCTCGCCCTCCATCTCACGCACCAAAAGGGCTTGCTCGACCAGCTTGGAGCGGAGGTCGGGCGAGGCGGCGGCGGGCACCACCGCGCGCTCGCCGGTGTCGGCGTTGATCACCGCCGAGCCGCCATTGGTCAGGGCGTTGAGGGTGTCCTTCAGCGCGTCGAGGGTGGCGGCCGGGTCGGCGCCGGTGGCCAACCCGGCGCTCAGCACGTCGGCGACGTATTTCTGCGCCAGCATGGTCTGGCGGTTGGCCAGGCTGGTGCGGTCGGCGCCGACCTTCTGGTTGCCGTTGGCCACCACGTTGAAGCCGATCAACCCGGCCAGCAGCAGGATGAAGGCGACCGCCATCAGGCTGAGCTTGTGGCGAAGCTTGATCGACTTCCACAATGAGAACTGAGGGGCGGTGGTCATCAGGCTGTCCTTAGGTTGGGCCGAAGCCGGAGGCGGTGGCGGCACGGCGGTCTTGCAGCGGCTCGACGGTGAGGATCTGGCGAGCGTCGAGCAGGATGATGGTGTCGGGCGAGATGCCGGCGATGAAGCGCTGGGGCAGGCCGTTGCCGGATTGGTGGGGCAGAGTCAGGGTGCGCTCGTCGATCCGGCGGATGCGGTCGAGGGTCTCGGCGCGAATGCCGATCTCCCCCGGACCGCCGCGCAGAAACAGCAGCAAGGCGGGGGAATCGGCGGCCGGTTCGGGCAGGCCGAGCATGGCGTGCAGGTTGAGCACCGGACGGATCTCGCCGCGCAGGTTGACGACGCCAAGCAGGTGCTGCGACACCCCCGGCACCGGAGTCCAGGCGCCCAGCGGCATCGTCTCGATCAAATCGGCCAGCGGCAGGGCGTAGGTCTCGCCGCCGATGCCGAAGCACAGCGCGTTGGTGCCGACCGGATGGTCGTCCTCGTCTTGGCGGGTGACCGCGAGGCGACGGGCCCGCAGCTCCAGCAACGTGGCGGCGAAGCCGTCCGGGGCGATAAGGTCGCCGGTCATGCCGCTCCGATCAGCTTCAGTTGCATCTCGACGGTCTCGCGCAGTTGCCCGGCGGTGATGTCGTCACCGTCGCGGAAGGTGGAATCGTCGGAAAGACCGTCCAGTAGCCCAAGCACATTGCGGAACGACCGCGCCGCCCCCACGGCATCGTCGCGGCGCCACAAAAACAGCCCGAGGTGATAATGGGGCAGAACCATGCGGCGGTCGAGGTAAATGGCGCGCCGCAACGCCTTCTCGCTCTCGTCCAACTGCCCCATCTGCTCCAGCACCAGGGCGCGGAAGAAATGGGCGGCGGGGTCGAGGGCATTGGCGGCCAGCAGGGCGTCGCAGTTGGTGATGGCGGCTTGCCAATGGCCGGCATTGGCGAGGGCGCGGACCTTGTCCAGGCCGGCGGACTGGGCCGGTGCGGCGGCGGCAGGGGCGGCCAGGGTCGGCGCCGGAACCGGCGGGCGCGGCGTGGCCGGTCGCGGCGGCGGCCGCGCCACCGTGGCCGGCGCGACCGGCGCCTGGAACCGGGGCGCGGCGGGGCGCTCGTCCGCGGCGGGGAGTTCGACCTTTTGATAGAGGATGGCGCCGGGACAGGTCACGGTGCGGAAGTTGCGGAACAGCTCCATGTTGGGCTCGGCATGTCCCATCACCAGCCAGCCGCCGTCATTGAGGCTGTCGCGAAAGCACGGGATCAGGGTTTCGATGGTGTCCCGGCTGAAATAAATGATGACGTTGCGGCAGATGATAATGTCGAAACCGGCGATATTGTCGATGACCGAGGGAAAACGGTTCTTGATCAGGTTGTGGTGCTGGAAGGTGACGACACGCTTGTATTCCGGCTTGAGAAGCCATTGCTTGCCCGACTTGTCGAAGCAATCACGCAGGATGTCCTCGGGAATGGTGCGGAAGGCCCATTCGTCGTAGCGGCCTTCGCGGGCGCGGGCGAGGAATTTCTGGTTGATGTCGGTGGCGATGATCGAGACGTGCCAGCCGGCCAGGCGCGGCCCGAACTCCCGCTTCAGCATGATCGCCAGCGAATAGGGCTCGGGGCCGGTGGCGCAGCCGGCGCTCCAGATGCGCAGGCGGCGGACGTCCCGGTTGCGCTCCAGCAGGTCGGGCAGGATGACGTCGCGAAAGGCGTCGAACTGCTCCTTGTGGCGGAAGAAATAGGTCTCGCCGATGGTCAGTTCGGCAACCAGCAGGTCCATTTCCTCGCCCTTGCCGCTGTCGCCCAGGAGTTCGAGATAGGCGCGGCAGCTGTCGATACCGGTTTCGGCCAGGCGGGACTGGACGATACGGGCCAGTTCCTCGTCCTTGTCGGTGTAGAAGGCCATGCCGGTGGTGTCGATCACCAAAGCCTTGAGGCGGCCGAAATCGGGATCGGCGGTCACCGCCCGCACTTTGGGCGACATGGCGTCGATGCTTAAGCCTCCCATGTGTCGGCCACTTGGGTCTCGGCCAATCGAGCCTGGGTGCGGGCGCAAAACTCGGCTAAGCGATCGCGCTCGGCCTCCAGCAGCAGATGGGGCCAGGACAGCAGGTGAGCCGAGCCGGTGGCCGAGACCAATTCCGCCACCAGGCTGCCGTTGAAGGAATTGTCGCCTTCCATCGGCAAGTGCTGGAAGCTGTCGCCGGCGCGCACTGCGTCGACCGGGCCGACCAGCAGGCCGAGCGGCGGCTGGTCGCGCATGACCAGGATTGAGGCTTCCAGCCCGAAGGCGATTTCGGTCTGGCCCAACAGCCGGTCAAGCCGCAGCACCGGCACCGCCACGCCGCGCAGGTTGAGGATCCCCTCGATCAGGGCGGGCAGTTGCGGCGGCCGCGCCAGCTGGGCGATCGGCACCACCTCGCGCACGGCGGCCACCGGCAACGCGAAGCTCTCGTCGCCAAGACGGAAGGTCACCAGGGCATGCAGATCGGTCTGGGATCCATCGCTCACGTAAACCTCTCCCTTTCGCTACATGTTATAGCCAATAGTGGGAGTGGGGGGCAATGCGATGCAGAGCCTGATCGTGTCATCGCGAGCGATGAGAGGAATGATAAACCGGAATTTACATCAGGCCGACGGCGGTGGCGATCATGCGGATGCCCGACAGGCCACCCAGCACCAGCAGGGCGGAGGCGGCCAGGGAGACCAGGACGAAGGCGACCAGCCACATCCGGTTGTCGATGAAGAAATGGATCAGGTTGAGATGCATCTGCTCGAAGCCGCGGCGGTTGCCGTAGAGCAGGCGGTCGAGCTGGTCCTTGCGCTGGCGCACGCCCTCGCCGGCGGGCTTGGCGACCCGAGCGGCGTGCTCGCTCTGCCAGCGGGTCAGCGCTTCCAGCGCTTGGTCGCGGCCGATCAGCGGCGCCAGCTGGATCCCGGTCTTGGCGACGGTCTTGTAGTGACGGTCGAGGAATTCCTCGGCGAAGTCGAGATGGGCCAGCGCCGCCGGGCTACGCGGTGCGTAGGCGCAGACCGGCAGCCGCGCGCTAGCTGCTTCGATTACGGTGGTATCGCGGGGGATCTCGGAGCGGTAGACGGTGCCGCCCAGGCGTGAGCGGATCAGCTGATTGATCTTGCGGGTGGTCTTGTTGCGGTCGTTGATGGTGAACAGCACGCCTTGCAGCAAAAGCCCCTTGTTCAGGCCCTCCTGAACATACTTGATCGACGGCAGGGTGCGCAGCAGCCCATCATTGGCGTAGGGGGTGGCGGTCACCGGGATGATCACCGCGTTGGCCGCCGCCAGGGCGTTGATCGGCAAGATGCCCAGGGCGGGCGGGCAATCGATGATCACGTAGTCGCAATCCAGCCCGCCGCGGCCGAGGATGGCCACCATGGTCCGCTGCGAATCCTTGAGTTCCGACAGCTTGATTTCGATCCCGGCCAGGCTGTAGGTCGAGGGCAGGATGCTGACATTGGCGAAGTCGGTGGGGATCAGCACGTCGGCGATTTCCGCCGAGCCGATGAAGATGTCGAAGATGCCTTTCTTGACGGCGGGATCGATGCCAAGGCTCTTGGTCGAGTCACCCTGGGAATCGAGGTCGACCAGCACCACCGACTTTCCGAACGCGGCCAGGCAAATGGCCAGGTTCGTACTGGTGGTGGTCTTGGAGATCCCCCCCTTTTGGTTAAATACCGCGACGATGTAAGGTTTCATCTTGACTTCGCGCCCATGCTGGCCGGCCGCATTCGCGGCAACCCCGAAACTGCCTTCGTTCACATCCTTGCCCAGCTTATCGGATCCCCCGTGACGATGTCGCCCACATCGATTCTATCCTAGCATAGAGGTTAATCATACAGGGCCGCCTTGCGCAACCAAAGACCGGTAAACATTGCCGCTGAAATGAAACCGTGCGCCCTGTCTTCAGAATTTCACACGATGGAATTTCACCTTGCCTCCAATGTGGCGAAGTTGCGACGCTTTGGCAGCCAAGAAGAAAGCACTATGTCGCTCGTTCAGGGCGGCTTGCCAGCGACGGCAGGGCGGCCCGGCCCCAGAAGGCGATGATCGGGCACAGCAGCAGCCCACCGCCGGCATAGGGCCGGTGCAGGCGGTCGTCGGCGCCGAGCGCCACACTGCGCAAGCCGATCATCCACAGGCCGCCGATGCGGGCGGGGGCGGCGAAGGGGCCGCCGTTCCGGGACCGCGAGAGGCGGGTGGCGATGGCGGCGAGATCCTCGGTCACCGGCCGCCCCAGCACCGCCACCACCGGCCCGCCCGGCTCGGCGAGGTGGTAGCCGGTGGCCGAACGCACCGCCTCCAGCGCCACCAGCCGGCCGGCGAGGGCGCGTAGCCGGGCTTGAGCGGCCGCGACCGCCGCCGCATCGGCGAAGACGCCGCGGCCGGCGAGGCCCAGGGAATCGATATCCTCGACGCGGCCCAGTTCGATTTCGGCGCCGTCGCGATCCAAGCGATAGAGCCGGCCGGATTCCAGCCGCTCGGCTGGCTGGGGCTCGACGGTTCCGACCAGCAGCCGGCGGCGGGCGCGGGTGGCGCCGACGAAGGCGATGCGGGCCTCTTCCCCGGGGTCGCCGCGCTCGCTCTTTGGCAGCATCAGGTGGACCACATCGGCCTCGCGGCCCTTGGAGGCGTGGATGGTCCCGAGAATCGGGCCGCTGGCGCCGGCTTCGGCCAGGCACAGCTCGATTGGCGGCCGCTCGCCGGCCAGGCGGCGGCGCAGCAGCGCCATATCGAGGAATCCGTTGCCGCCGGGTGGCGCCAGCCGGGCCAGGGCGGCCCAGGCCACCTTCGGCGATTCGGTGGCCAGCGCCGTGCCGGCGACGTGCTCGTCCCAGCCGGCGGCGAACCGGCCTTCGGACAGGGCGGAGCCGTCATCCCCGCCCAAGGCGGCGGCGAGCCACGGAGCCAAGCCGGCGGGGTGGCCGGACAGGCGCAACCGGTGGGCGATGCCGGCGCCATGCAGCCGGGCCGAGGCGGCCAGCACCTCGGCGCGGCGGCGGAACAGCACCAGGGTGTCGTCGCGGCACCCTAAGTCCTGGGAAAGGATGTCGCCGGCGCGGCCGTCGGCCAGGCGGGCGATCTGGCGGCGGATCGCCTTCAGCCGGCGGGCGGCATCGCCGCTGTCGTCGAGCACCCGCCGGCGGGTTTCGCGGAAAATTCGGGTCAGATTGGGCTCGCGGCTGCGGAACACCGTCTCAAGGCGGAGGAGCTGGAAATCGGGACGCCGCCGCAGGCGGTCGAGCAAGGGTTCGCGGCCCCAGCCGGGGGCGCGGTCGGCGAAGCCGTAGATCGCCTGGGCCTCGTCGAGGAACACGGTCAGTCCGGTCGCCGGACCCAGGCGGTCGACCATGGCGGCGACCAATTCGGCCCGCAAGCCGACGATGTCATGGGCCTCGTCGACGATGACGTGGCCGATGGCGGCAAACCGATCGGTCAGGGCGGCGCTGGTCTTGACCAGGTCAAGGATGCGCGCGATGTTGTCGTCGTAGCCCTGGTCCCCCTCGGGACCCTCGTCGGCCTCGGCAGTGGGTTGGATCGCCCAGGCCAGCGAGTCGAGGGTTGAGATGCGCACTTCCTGGGCCAGGGCGGCATCGCCCACTGCCTCGGCGATGCGGCCGCGAATTTCGCTGATGGCGGTGCGGGTGAAGCTGACCAGCCAGATGGCGGTGGGAGCGACCCCTTCCTGGCTGATCAGCCGCGCCACCCGGGCGCAAGCGATGGCGGTTTTGCCGGTTCCCGGCCCGCCGTCGACCAACAGCCGGGCGTCGGCCGGCGCCGCGATGATCGCGGCTTGGCGCGCCTCCCAACCGGGGGGCGGCGATTGTTCGGGGGGTGCCGGTCGAAAAATGTTTCGCCACATCAACGCCCAGGGTACATCACCCAATGGGCTGGCGAAAGGCCGGGAGGCTGTGGAAGGAAGGGCATCGATGCATCGGCCACAGACGGTTGAACTGGCCATCTCGGGCATGACCTGCGCATCCTGCGCCACCCGGCTGGAAAAGGTACTCGGCAAGGTCGACGGGGTGGAAACCGCTTCGGTCAATCTTGCCTCGGAACGAGCGCGGGTCGTCTCCTATCCCGGCACTCCGATCGCCGACCTGGTGGCGGCGGTGGTCCGGGCCGGCTTTGGCGCCACCCCGCTCACCGGCCAGGGTGACGAGGAGGAGCGCGAAGAGGCCCGCCATGCCGCCGAGTTCCGCCACCAATCGCGGATGCTGGCGGTGTCGGCGCTCCTCACCCTGCCCTTGGTCGGGCAGATGCTGCTTGATCTGGCCGGCGTGCACGCCATGATGCCGGGCTGGCTGCAGATGGCGGTGGCCACCCCGGTGCAGTTCTGGATCGGCGGCCGTTTCTATCGCGGCGGCTGGGCCTCGCTGCGGGGCGGCAGCGGCAACATGGACGTGCTGGTGGCGCTGGGGACCTCGGCCGCCTATTTCCTCTCGGCCTGGACCGTGCTCCGCGGCCTGGGGCATAATCTGTACTTCGAGGGCGCCACGGTGGTCATCACCCTGGTGCTGCTGGGCAAGGTGCTGGAGGCCCGGGCCAAGCGCTCGGCCGCCGGCGCCATCCGCGCGCTGATGAAGCTGCGCCCCGATGTGGCGACGATCGAGCGCGACGGGGGGCTGGTCGAGGTACCGGCAGCGACGGTGGCGGCCGGCGACGTGGTGGTGGTGCGGCCGGGCGAGCGGGTGGCGGTGGACGGCATCGTCATCGAGGGTGACGGCCAAGCCGACGAATCGCTGATAACCGGCGAAAGCCTGCCGGTGGAAAAACGACCGGGCGACACCATGGTGGCCGGCAGCGTCAATGGCGACGGCATGCTCAAGGTCCGCGCCACCCGGGTCGGCGCCGAATCGACCATCAGCCGCATCATCCGCATGGTCCAGGGCGCCCAGGCTTCGAAGGCGCCGGTGCAGCGGCTGGTCGACCGCATCTCAGCGGTGTTCGTGCCGGTGGTGGTGGCGCTGGCCGCCCTGGCCTTCCTCGGCTGGGGCGTGCTGGGCGGCGATTATACCCGCGCCTTCCTGGCGGCGGTGTCGGTGCTGGTGATTGCCTGTCCCTGCGCCCTCGGATTGGCGACGCCCACCGCCATCATGGTTGGCACCGGTGTGGCCGCCCGCCACGGCATTCTGATCAAGGACGCGGTGGCGCTGGAGCGCGCTCACCTGGTCACCCTGGTGGTGCTGGACAAGACCGGCACCCTGACCCAAGGCCGCCCGGCGGTGGTGTCGGTGGTCGCCGCCGACGGCAACGAGGCTGCGCTGCTGCGCCTGGCCGCCTCGGCCCAAATTGGCAGTGAGCACCCGTTGGCCAAGGCGGTACTGACCCGGGCGGCGGAGCAGGGGCTGTCGACCCAGCCGGTGTCGAGCTTTCGCGGCCTGCCCGGACGCGGCCTGTCAGCCGTGGTTGACGGCCGACCGGTGCTGATCGGCAGCGCCCGGCTGATGACCGAACAGGGGGTGGAGCCGACCGCCCTGGCCGCCGCCGCCGAGGCCGAGGAAGCCAAGGCCCATACGGTGATGTGGGTGGCGGTGGACAACATCGCCCGTGGCATCATCGCCGTCGCCGACCCGGTCAAGCCCGGCGCGGCGGCGGCGGTGGCGGCGCTGAAGGCGATGGCGGTCGGGGTGGCGATGCTGACCGGCGACCATCGCCGCGCCGCCGAGGCGGTGGCGGCGGCGGTGGGTATCGCCGACGTGGTCGCCGACGTGCTGCCCGAGGACAAGGCCTCGGCGGTGACCGTGCTGAAGGGCGAGGGGCGGGTGGTGGCGATGGTCGGCGATGGCGTCAACGACGCCCCGGCGCTGGCCGCCGCCGATATCGGCATCGCCATGGGCACCGGCAGCGATGTCGCCCTTGAGGCCGCCGGCATCACCCTGGTCAAGGGCGACCTGACCCTGCTGCCGGCGGCGCTGTCGATCTCACGCGCCACCACCGCCAAGATCCGCCAGAACCTGTTCTGGGCCTTCGCCTACAACGTGGTGGCGCTGCCGGCGGCGGCGTTCGGCCTGCTCAATCCGGTGATTGCCGGCGCGGCGATGGCGCTGTCCTCGGTGTCGGTGGTGTCCAACTCGCTGCTGCTGCGGCGCTGGCGGGCGCCAAAATAAATGGCCCTGCGAACCGGTCGCAGCTATAACCGGCCGTCATGGTGATTACCGGGAGCTGACACGGGTGGCGCGGCGCGATATTCGATTGATGCTGATGGGGCAGCCCAAGAAGGGCCTGCTGGAGCGTCGCTGGGTGATTGTCACCCTGATGGCGGCGGTGCTGGCGGTGGGATTGGGTCTTGGCATCGGCATCGGCATGTTCAGCGCCAGCCGGCCGTCACCGCCGCAATCGTTGGCGCTGGAGCGGACGATCGAGGATCACGCCGCCGGCCGCCCGCTGTCGCTGCCGGCGACCGAGGATGACGGTCCCGCCGCGGTGCCGTTGGTCGAACCGCCGCCTCCGGCGCCCGCCCCCGAGGCGGAAACCCCGCGCGAATCTGGGTTGCTGGCGCCCCCCAAAGGCGCCGCCGGTACCCCCGCCTGGATCCGTTACGCCGCGCCGAGTCCCAAAGTCTCGGGGCGGCCGATGATCGCGGTGGTGATCGACGACATGGGGCTGGACAAGCGGCGCAGCGAGCGGGTGACCACGCTGAGGGCACCACTCACCCTGGCCTACATGACCTACGCCGAGGACATCGACCACCAGACCGCCCAGGCCCATTCCCGGGGCCACGAGCTGATGGTGCACATGCCGATGCAGCCGATGAGCACTTCATTCGACGCTGGCCCCGAGGCGCTCGACGTCAGTTTGCCCCCCGACGAGTTGCGGCGGCGGATCGGCTGGGGGCTGTCGCGCTTCCAGGGGTTCGTCGGCGTCAACAATCACATGGGTAGCCGCTTCACCGCCGATGCCCCCGGCATGCGGGTGGTGATGGAAGAGCTGAATCGGCGCGGCCTGCTGTTCCTCGATTCGGTCACCACCGACAAATCGGTGGCCGGCGAGGCGGCGCGCCGCTCCGGGGTGCCGTTCGCCGCCCGCCAGATCTTTCTCGACAACGAACAAAGCGTCCACGCGGTCCGCGCCCAGTTGGACAAACTGGAAGCGCTATCGCGCAAATACGGCGCCGCCATCGCCATCGGCCACCCCCACGATACCACCATCGAGGCGCTGACCGCCTGGCTGCCGGGGGTGGAAAGCCGCGGCTTCGTTCTGGTCCCGCTGACCGCCGTGGTTCGCGCCAATACCCGCCAATAATACCGGCGGACCAGTGAGTTCCGAATAGTTCGCCGGTATTCGGCCGCCATTGCGGCGGCGGCCAAGCGCCCGGATGGGCGCGTCCGGCAAGGGGCAATACGGCGAGTCACTTCAGTGGCTCGCCGGTATGAAAGGGGTATCCAATCCTCGGGCGATGACGCTCCGATCCGCCGCTTCCATTTGGCTAAGGAGGTCAACGCCAAAAGGAGGATTCCGATGAAGGCCGTCGTGTTCCACGGCATCGGCGACATCCGGCTGGACGATGTCAAGCAATCGAAAATCGAGCAGCCGGGCGACGCCATCGTTCGCATCACCGCCAGCGCCATTTGCGGCACCGACCTGCACATGGTGCGCGGCACCATGCCGGGGATGAAGCCCGGCACCATCCTCGGCCATGAGGGGGTTGGTCTGGTCGAGGAGGTCGGCTCGGGGGTGCGCAACTTCCGCAAAGGCGACCGGGTGGTGATTCCCTCGACCATCGCCTGCGGCTGGTGCAGCTATTGCCGCTCGGGCTACACCGCCCAATGCGACCACGCCAACCCCAACGGACCCCTGGCCGGCACCGCCTTCTATGGCGGACCCGAATCGTCGGGGCCGTTCCACGGCCTCCAGGCCGAATACGCCCGGGTGCCGTTCGCTGCCCACAATCTGGTCAAGATCGCCCCCGAAATCAGCGACGAGCAGGCGATCCTGTGTTCCGATATCTTCCCCACCGGCTATTTCGGCGCCGACATCGCCGAGATCGAGCCGGGTGACACCGTGGCGGTGTTCGGCTGTGGCCCGGTCGGGCAATTCGCCATCTGCTCGGCTTTCATGAAGGGGGCGCATCGGGTGTTCGCCGTCGATTGCCTGCCCGACCGGCTGGCGACGGCGCAGGCGCAGGGCGCCGAAATGATCAACTTCGCCATCGAGGACCCGGTGGCGGTGATCCGCGAGCTCACCGGCGGCATCGGTGTCGACCGGGCGATCGACGCGGTGGGAGTTGATTCCTGCGGGCCGCCCGGCCATGGCCATCCCGACGAGGTGGCGGTGATCGCGCCCAAGACCAATCCCCAGGGCGACAACTGGCATCCCGGCGACGCGCCGAGCCAAGCGCTGACCTGGGCGATCGAGGCCTTGGCCAAGGCGGGCACCCTGGCGATCATCGGGGTCTACCCGGACGCAGCCAATTTCTTCCCCATCGGTAAGGCGATGGGCAAGAACCTGGTGGTGCGCGCCGGCAACTGCAATCACCGCACCTATATCCCGATCCTGCTCGACGCCATTCGGGGCGGGGTGATCGAGCCGAGCAACCTGCTGTCCCAGGTGCAGCCGCTGACCTCTGTGATCGACGCTTACAAGGCCTTCGACACGCGCCGGCCGGGATGGCTTAAGGTCGAATTGCTGCCGAAAGCGGCTTGACCCCGAAAGCGGCTTGACCAAGGTGGGCCGGTTGCGGGAAAGCTATGGGATATCCGAGCGGGAGATGAGAGTGATGCCCCAGACCTATCACGTGACCGGCATGACCTGCGGCGGCTGCGCCCGCTCGGTCGAGGCGGCGATCAAGTCCGAGGTGCCGGGTGCCGCCGTCACAATCGATCTCGGCGCCGCCAAGGTCACCGTCACCGGCGCCTCCGAGGCCCAGGTCAAGAAGGCGGTGGACGACGCCGGATTCGGGTACGAGGGAGTGGTTTAGGCATATTACGATCAAGGTGCACGGTGCGTGAAAGATCGTCGCTGCGCGCTGTCGGAATGACAATATTTTACGCAACAGCGCCCGACGTCGGAATTAAACCGGCCGCCGGTTGCTCAGCGAGGTGTAGTTGATGGCGTCCTCGGCGACGCGGATCAGTACGCGCGCCTTGTTCATGCACTCTTCGTGCTCTTTCTCAGGGATCGAATCGGCGACGATGCCGGCACCGGCCTGGACGTACATGGTGCCGTCCTTGACCAGGGCGGTGCGTAGCGCGATGCAGGTGTCCATGTTGCCATTGCCGGCGATGTAGCCGATGCAGCCGGCATAGAAGCTGCGGCGCTTCGATTCCAACTCGTCGATACGGTTCCGGCCGGGAAGCCGGCCATCAGCGCGTCCATGGCGTCGCAACCCGCGCGCAGGCGGCCTTCGACGTTGGAGACGATGTGCATGACGTGGGAATAGTACTCGACCGCCATCTTGTGGGTGACGGTGACGCTGCCGATTTCAGCCACTCGGCCGACGTCGTTGCGGCCCAGATCCAGCAGCATCAGATGCTCGGCCAGTTCCTTGGGGTCGGCCAGCAGGTCGGCGGCGAGGTCGCGGTCCTCGGTGGCGTCGACGCCCCGGCGGCGGGTGCCGGCGATCGGGCGGATGGTGACCTTGCCGTCGCGCAGCCGCACCAGAATTTCCGGGCTCGACCCCACCAGCTGGAATCCGCCGAAATCGAGGAAGAACAGGAACGGGCTCGGATTGGTCCGGCGCAGCGCCCGATAGAGCGAGAACGGCCGCAGCTTGAACGGCACCGCCAGGCGTTGCGATAACACCACCTGGAAGATGTCGCCGGCGGCGATGTAGTCCTGGGCTTTGGTTACCATCGCGGCATATTGCTCGGGCGTGACGCCCGGTACCGGGACCGGATCGTGCTCGCCGCGTTCGATCCACTCGCTGGTGTGGGGCAGCGGCTGGTCGAGGCTCTCGACCACCTGGTCGAGCCGCGCCAGCCCCAGGCGGTAGGCGGAATCGGCGTCGATGCCGGGGCGCGGCCGCACCGGCGCAACCACCGTCAACGTGCCGTTGACATTGTCGAACATGGCCATGACGGTGGGGCGCATGAAGACGCCGTCCGGCACCCCGATCTCGTCGGGATTGGCATCGGGCAGCTGCTCGGCCAGGCGGACCATGTCGTAGCCCATATAGCCGATCAGTCCGGCCGACATTGGTGGCAAGTGGGCGGGAATGTCGATCTCGGATTCGGCGACGATGGCCCGCAGCGAATCGAGCACGCCGCTACGCTCGGCCACCGGACAGGGCTCGAAACGGGAGGCGCCCTGGGCGTCGCGGTCGACCCAGGCTTGCTTGCCCTCGCAGCGCCAGACCAAATCGGGGCGCAGGCCGATCACCGAGTAGCGCCCGCGCAGGGCGCCGCCCTCGACCGATTCAAGCAGGAAGCTGTGCTTCTCCCCATTGCCGAGCTTAAGGAAGGCCGAAACCGGGGTTTCCAGGTCGGCGACCAGGGTGCGCCATACGACCTGGGGCCGGCCGTCCAGGTAGCCGGCGCGGAAGGCGGCGAAGTCGGGCAGGGCGGTCATCGTTACTCTTCGCGGGAAAGCTGGCTGCGGTCGATCTTGACGCGGTAGCGGGCATCGAGCGCGGCGAGATACTCGTCGATCAGATCGCCGGCGACCGATTGCGAAATGGTGCGCCGCGCCGTCTGGGCCACTTCGCCGCGGTGAGTCGGATCGAAGGCGACGATGCTGGCGAGGCGGGCGACCACCCAGCCGCCCGGCACCGCGGCGACGGCGACCTGGCCGGGCGCCTTGGCGAACATGTCGGCGACCACGCTTCCCGGCAGGCCCGAGCCCTCGGCACCTTCACGGGTGAAGGGCGGGCTGGTCTTGACCTCACCGTTCAAGGCGGCGGCAACCTGGGCGGTCGGTTCGCCGTCGCCCAGGCGGTGGGCGATCTCGTCGGCGCGCTGATGAGCCAGGGCGTGGCGCTTGTCGGCGATCCAGGCGCTGGCAACCTCGGTCTTGACTTCGGCGAAGGGCCGCGGCGCCGGCGGCGTCACTGCGTCGACCCGCAGCAGGAAGTAGCCGTCGCCGGGGTTCTCGGTCAGCTGGCTTTCACTGCCGGGATCGGCGTGGAAGGCGACGTCGAGCAGGTTGTCGGCCTTGGGCAGCTCGGCCACCGGCTTGCCGTTGGCGCCGTTGCCCTTGGCATCGATGGCGGCGAACTTGTAGACCTTGAGATTGAATTGCTTGGCGGCGTCCTCAAGCGACAAGCCACCGCCCAACGCGTCTTCGACCTTGTTGGACAGGTCGGACAGCAGGTCGCCGGCCTTTTCGTGGCGGATGTCCTGCTCGATCTGGCCCTTGACCTCGGCCAGACCGCGGATTTGCGCCGGGGTGACGGCGCCGACCTTGACCACGTGCCAGCCGAGATCGGTCTTGACCGGCGCGGCCACGGTGCCTGGGGTCTGAGCGAACACGGCGGCGCCAAGGTCGTCGGGCAGCTCGGATTTCTCGACGCTGCCGAGTTCGAACACTTCGGTGCCGGTGGCCTTGGCGATGGCGGCGAGGTCCTTGCCCCCCTTGACCAGGGCGGCGGCCCTGTCGGCGGCGGCCTGGCTGGCCAGCACCACCTGGGAGACCTGGCGGCGCTCGGGGGTGCCGAACTCGTCGCGGCGCTGGTCGTAGGCGTCGCTGATCATTTCGTCGGTGACCACCACTTCGTTGGCCACGTCGACGGTGCGCAGCATCAGGACGGTGAAGGCGCGGAATTCGGGGGCCATGAAGCGGGCGGTGTTGCCCTTGTAATAGTCCTGCAGGGTGGCGGCGTCGGGCGCCGCCGGAGCCGCCACGGCGCCGTCCTTGACGGTGACGGTGTCGGCGATGCGCTGCTCTTCGCGATGGCGCACCAGCGGGGCGACCAGCACCTCGGGGGCGACGACGCCGCCGGACAGGGCGTCGGCCATCTGATTGCGGATCTGGTTGGAGCGCTCGAGGCGCATGAAGCCGTCCTCGCTCAGACCCATGCGGGCCAGCGCCTGCTGAAACTTGGCGCGGTCGAAGCCGCCCTGCAGGGTGCGCATGCCGGGATCGGCGGCGACGGTGTTGAGGATGGCCTGGTCGGAAGCGGCCAGGCTGAGGTCGTCGGCGGCCGATTCGATCAGCAGGCGGGTCTTGATGGTGTCGATGGTGCGTTCCATCACGCCCAGCTTGCGGGCGTCGTCGGCCGACAGCTTGCCGCCGAACAGCGGCTGCATGCGCTCGACCTCGCGCTTGAATTCGGAATTGACCTCGGCGGCCGACAGCGCGGTGCCGTTGACCTCGATCGCCGGGCCGGTGCCGTAGACACCGCTGCGAACGATGTCGCCGACGCCCCAGGCGACGAAGCTCAGCGTCAAGATCGCGAACAGGAGCTTGACGATCCAGGTCTTGGAGTAATTACGGAATGTTTCGAGCATCGCCGACGGTGCCGTCCCTGGAAGACAAGAAGGAAAATACGGCAACCCGCGGGTGGCCGAAGTGCCGGGCATCATACGGAGGGGCCAACGGAGCCGCAACAGCGAATACGCCCCGAGAATACCCCTCTGCCGCCAAAGCCATTTTGGTGGGACACGAGCCCGCATCCGTTGTAAGAATATCTCCCGATCCGTTCCCAGGGAGATGATTACATGAGCACGAGACGGCCGCTGATCGCTGGCAACTGGAAGATGAACGGCGTTGGTGCCGACGCGCTGACGCTGGCGCAAGGAATTGCCGCCAAGCGCAAGGCCGAGCCGAATGTGCCGGCCGACCTGCTGATCTGTCCGCCCTTCACCCTGATCGCCGAAATCGCCAAGGCGGTGGCCGGCTCGGGTGTGGCGGTGGGCGGCCAGGATTGCCATGCCAAGGTGTCGGGCGCCCATACCGGCGACATTTCTGCGGTGATGCTCAAGGATGCCGGCGCCGCCTACGTCATCGTCGGCCATTCCGAGCGCCGCGCCGACCACGGCGAAACCGACGCGGTGGTCAAGGCCAAGGCCGCCGCCGTTCACGCCGCTGGGCTGGTCGCCATCATCTGCATCGGCGAGACCCTGGCCCAGCGCGATGCCGGTCAGACCATCGAGGTCAACCGCAGCCAGTTGCTAGGCTCGCTGCCCGACGGCGCCGACGCGGCCAACACGGTGATCGCCTACGAACCGGTCTGGGCCATCGGCACCGGCCGCGTCGCCACCCCCGAGCAGGCCCAGGAGGTCCACGCGGCGATCCGTGCCGAGCTGACCACTCGCCTGGGCGCGGCGGTGTCGTCGAAGCTGCGCATCCTGTATGGCGGCTCGATGAAGCCGGACAACGCCAAGGTGCTGCTGGCGCTGCCCGACGTCGACGGCGGCCTGATCGGTGGCGCCTCGCTCAAGGCCGACGATTTCTGGGCCTGCGCCAAAGCCAGCGAGTAGAGCCCCCCCCAGCGGCGGGCTAACCCGGTGGCGGATTAACTTTGCACTAGCCTTCCTCGGCGCGCCGGACTAAAAACGCGGTCGAAAGCAGTCCGGCGCCCGGGGGCTTGGCCCTCTGGCGATCTAATTCTTTGGTGTGACGTCTCCATGGATATTTTTCCCATCATTCTCGCCATCCACCTGCTGCTGGCCATCGGCTTGGTCGGGGTCGTCCTGTTGCAGCGCTCCGAGGGCGGGGCCTTGGGCATCGGCGGCGGCGGGGGCGGCGGCGTGCTGAGCGGTCGGGCGGCGGGCAACCTGTTGACCCGCACCACCGGGATCCTGGGGGCGGCGTTCTTCCTGACCAGCCTGGGGCTGGCGATCATCGCCAACGGCCGCTCGGGCGGCGGTTCGCCGTTCGAGCACCTACAAGTGCCGGCGGCTCCCGCCCAGACGGCGCCGGCGCAGCCGACGGAACCGACCGCGCCGAGCGCGCCGCTCGCCCGCTGATCGCGGGACGGGTTTGGAGCGTCCGAAGGGGGGACAGGTCATACCGCCGGGCCGGGGGGCCCGGGCGGGGCGTGAGCTGAAGGCAAGGGGCCAATGACGCGTTTTATCTTCATTACCGGCGGTGTGGTGTCATCCCTCGGCAAGGGCCTGGCCTCGGCGGCGCTTGGCGCCTGCCTGCAGGCCCGTGGCTTCAAGGTCCGCCTCAGGAAGCTCGACCCCTATCTCAATGTCGATCCGGGCACCATGAGCCCGTATCAGCACGGCGAGGTCTACGTCACCGATGACGGCGGCGAGACCGATCTCGATTTGGGCCATTACGAGCGCTTCACCGGCGTCGCCTCGCGCCGCAGCGACAACATCACCACCGGCCGGATCTATTCCGACGTCATCGCCAAGGAGCGGCGTGGCGACTATCTCGGCGCCACCGTCCAGGTGATTCCCCACGTCACCGACGCCATCCGGGAATTCGTTCGTTCGGACATCACCGACGAGGATTTCTGTCTGTGCGAGATTGGCGGCACCGTTGGCGACATCGAAAGCCTGCCGTTCCTCGAGGCGATCCGTCAGCTCCGCAATGAGTTGGGGCGCGAGCGGGCGATGTTCGTTCACCTGACGCTGTTGCCCTACATCCCCTCGGCCGGTGAGCTGAAGACCAAGCCGACCCAGCATTCGGTCAAGGAATTGCTGTCGGTCGGCATCCAGCCCGATCTGTTGATGTGCCGCTCCGACCGCCCCATCCCCGACGGCGAGCGCAAGAAGATCTCGCTGTTCTGCAACGTCGGCTATGACGCGGTGATTCCGGCGCTCGACGTCGACACCATTTACCAAGTGCCGATCAGTTACCACGAGCAGGGGCTCGACGCCCAGGTCTGCCGCCATTTCGGCCTGGAGACCAAGGAACCCGACCTCAAGCGCTGGACCACCATCGTCGACCGCATCCGCCAGCCCGAGGGCGAGGTCACCATCGCCGTGGTCGGCAAGTACACCAGCCTGCTCGACAGCTACAAGTCGCTGGCCGAGGCGCTGGCCCATGGTGGCATCGCCAACCATGTGCGGGTGCGGCTCAACTGGATCGACAGCGAAATCTTCGAGCGTGAGGACGTCGTCCATCACCTGGAACCCTGCCACGGCATCCTGGTGCCGGGCGGCTTCGGCGAACGCGGCGTCGGCGGCAAGATCCAGGCGGCCCGCTTTGCCCGCGAGCGGGCGGTGCCCTATTTCGGCATCTGCTTCGGCATGCAGATGGCGGTGATCGAGGCGGCGCGCAATTTGGCCGGCCTCAAGGGCGCCAGCTCGACCGAGTTCGGCTCGTGCGAGCATCCGGTGGTCGGCCTGATGACCGAGTGGCTGAAGGGCAACATGCTGGAGCGCCGCCGCGCCGATGGCGATCTCGGCGGCACCATGCGGCTGGGCGCCTACGAGTGCGAACTGCGGCAAAACAGCCGGGTGCGCGACATTTACGGCCAATCCAAGATCAGCGAGCGCCATCGTCACCGCTTCGAGGTCAACCTCGACTACAAGGCGATACTGGAAAAGACCGGCATGGTGTTCTCCGGCATGTCGCCCGACGGCGTGCTGCCCGAAATTGTCGAATTTCCCGACCACCCCTGGTTCATCGGCGTCCAGTTCCACCCCGAGCTGAAGTCGAAGCCGTTCGATCCGCATCCGCTGTTCACCAGCTTCATCGCCGCCGCGCTGCGGCAATCCCGTTTGGTATGAGGATGTGATGGCCGCCCAAGTCGCCGTTGGTTCCGTCACCCTCGGCAACGACTTGCCGTTGGTCCTGATCGCCGGTCCCTGCCAGATGGAGAGCCGCGCGCACGCGCTGGAATGCGCCGGCGCGCTCAAGCAGATGGCGGCCAAGGCCGGGATCGGGCTGATCTACAAGACCTCGTTCGACAAGGCCAACCGCACCAGCCTGGGCGGCCGCCGCGGCATCGGCCTGACTGACGCGCTGCCGGTCTTCGCCGAATTGCGCGAAAGCCTGGGCCTGCCGCTGTTGACCGACATCCACGGCGAGGACCAATGCGCCGTGCTGGCCCAGGTGGTCGACGTGCTGCAGATTCCCGCCTTCCTCTGCCGCCAGACCGATCTGCTCGTAGCCGCAGGCAAAACAGGCCGCGCCGTCAACATCAAGAAGGGCCAGTTCGTCGCGCCTTCTGACATGACGCACACCGTGGAAAAGGTTAAGTCCACAGGCAACGATCGCATCTCGCTCACCGAGCGCGGCTCCAGCTTCGGCTATAACAATCTCGTGGTCGATTTCCGCTCGCTGGCCATCATGCGCAAGATCGCCCCCGTAGTCTTTGACGGCACCCACTCCGTCCAGCAGCCCTCAGCGGCAAATGGCGTAAGCGGCGGCCAGCCCGAATTCATTCCGCTTCTCGCCCGCGCCGCCGTAGCGGCAGGCATCGACGGCCTCTTCCTTGAAGTCCACGACGACCCAGCCAACGCCAAATCCGACGGCGCCAACGCCCTCCGCCTCGATCTCCTCAAGCCTCTGCTCGAAAATCTGCTGGAGATTCACGCTGCTGCGAGTTAGCGCGTCGGATACACGTCTATAAATCCGACCCGCAACTCTTCCTTCGGGACAAAATTATTAGCATGAGCGGAGAAGTGTCCAGCGTCGATTTGTACGATTGGGCCGTCCCAACATAAGCTCACGTAATCCGCGAGCGATCCTTTGAAATGCGGACGGTCGACGATCAGCGTGAAATCCTCAAT
>Ga0316222_1002164_pt1 | contig 21691 bp, 22 predicted proteins | sample TBH18011metaG_FD_206008 | JGI IMG/M metagenome (GOLD analysis project Ga0316222, IMG submission 206008) | Freshwater microbial communities from Trout Bog Lake, Wisconsin, USA - TBH18011 | ecosystem: Environmental > Aquatic > Freshwater > Lake > Hypolimnion/Profundal zone | place: USA: Wisconsin...
GAACCAGAGCGCACACAAGGCCGGCGACGCCAGCGTTGATATGCACGACGGTGCCGCCCGCGAAGTCGAGCACGCCCATCTGCGAGGCCCAGCCGGTCGGCGCCCACACCCAATGGGCGATCGGCGAGTAAACCAGCAACGACCACAGCGTGATGAAGATGCACAGGGCGGAGAACTTCATGCGATCGGCGAACGCACCGGCGATCAGCGCCGGGGTAATGATCGCGAAGGTCATCTGGAACATCATATAGACGGTTTCGGGAACGGTCTGAACCGCCGCCGCATCGGTGCCAGCGCCCAGCGTGAAGGCGATATCGGTGCCCTTGCTGATGCCTGCGCCAATGCCGTTCAGCATGACGCGGGAGAAGTCACCCATGTAGGCATTGCCGTTGGTGAAGGCGATGGAATAGCCGGCAACCACCCAAACCAGCGTCACGATGCAGCAGATCGCGAAGGACTGCATCATCGTGGCGAGAACGTTCTTCTTACGCACCATACCAGCGTAGAACAGTGCCAGGCCGGGAATGGTCATCAGCAGCACCAGCGCGGTGCTGGTCAGCATCCATGCGGTATCGCCGGTGTCGATCTTCGGCGGACCGGCGGGGACGGCGGCCGCAGCCGCGGCGGCCGCGGCGGGGGCATCATCGGCGAACGCCGGAAGCGCGAGCAACAGAGCGAAAAACAGCGCGCTCAGTCCCCATGCGAGGTGGGGTTTCTTCATAGTCATATTTCCCTGATAGTTTTTGGTTTACAACGCTTCGGCATCGACTTCGCCGGTGCGAATCCGCATGGCGCGTTCGATATCCATAACGAAAATCTTGCCGTCACCGATCTTGCCGGTGTGGGCAGCCTTGGCGATCGCCTCAATAACCTGATCAGCCAGATCCGCCCCGACCACGACTTCGATCTTGATTTTGGGCAGGAAACTGACGTGGTATTCCGCGCCGCGATAGATTTCGGTCTGGCCTTTCTGGCGGCCAAAACCTTTTACTTCCGACACGGTCAGACCTTGCACCCCAAGCGGGGTCAATGCCTCTCGCACGTCGTCAAGCTTGAAGGGCTTGATGATGGCCATGATGAGTTTCATGTCGGCCGGTTCTCCGATCTGCCGTTGGTGTTATGGGAAGGCTGCATGTCTCGAAATCCTGTCTGTCGTTTGTCACGCCGCCATGGCGAGCAACGGCCAGACGCCAGGATTACTTTTCAACAATCGTGCCAACGTGATTTCGACGGGTGACGGGTTGTTTCCTGGATCGATACCGGACTTCGTGAGGTGAATTTGCCCATTAAGTGAGCAATTGCTCGCTCCTGCCACAGTGTCACGGGATTGAAATAAATTGGGGTTTATCACTGCAGGTTTGAAGCGGCGGACCGGACATAAAAAAACCCCGCCGTTTGACACGGCGGGGTTTCCTGTCGGCCTCGGTGGTTCAGACCGAGTAATACATCTCAAACTCAACCGGGTGCGGGGTGTGTTCGAAACGATACACCTCGGCCCATTTCAGTTCGATATAGCTCTCGATCTGCTCCTTGCTGAACACGTCGCCCTCAAGCAGGAAGTCGTGGTCAGCGGCCAGAGCGCCCAAAGCTTCACGCAGGCTGCCGCACACCGTCGGGATACCCTTCAGTTCGTCCGGCGGCAGGTCGTACAGATCCTTGTCCATCGGATCGCCGGGGTGGATCTTGTTCTTGATCCCATCCAGCGCCGCCATCGTGATCGCCGAATACGACAGATACGGATTGCAGCTCGGGTCAGGGAACCGAACTTCTACCCGCTTCGCTTTCGGGTTGGTGGTGTACGGGATGCGGCACGATGCCGACCGGTTACGGGCGGAGTAAGCCAGCAACACCGGCGCTTCGAAGCCCGGGATCAACCGCTTGTAGCTGTTGGTCGAGGGGTTGGAGAACGCGTTGATCGCCTTGGCATGCTTGATGATCCCGCCAATGGCATACAGGCACATCTCGGACAGATCGGCATATCCGTTGCCAGCAAACAACGGCTTGCCGGCCTTCCAGATGGAGATATGCGTGTGCATGCCCGAACCGTTGTCGCCATAGACCGGCTTCGGCATGAACGTCGCGGTCTTGCCGTAGCTGTGGGCAACGTTATGGACGCAGTACTTATAGATCTGCATCTGATCGGCCATCTTCGTCAGCGTGGCGAACTTGGTGCCAAGCTCGTGCTGCGACTGTGCCACTTCGTGGTGATGCTTCTCGATCGGCAGGCCCATCTCGCCCATCGTGGAAAGCATCTCGGCGCGCAGATCGCTGTCGCCATCGACCGGGGGAACCGGGAAATAGCCGCCCTTGACGGACGGACGGTGACCCATGTTGCCTTCCGGGTAATCCTTCATCGAAGAGCCGGGACCCTCGATGCTATCGACCGAGAAGTGGCCGAAATTGCCGCCGGAGCCAAACTTTACACTATCGAAGATGAAGAACTCAGCTTCCGCGCCGATCGACACGGTGTCGCCGATGCCGCTGGCCTTGACATAGGCTTCGCACAGCTTGGCGGTCGCACGCGGATCGCGGGCGTAGAACTGGCCGGTCGAGGGTTCGATAATGTCGCAGAAAATGATCATGCTGGGCTTGGCCGAGAACGGATCCATTACCGCCGTCGACGCATCCGGCATCAGGATCATATCGCTCTCGTTGATCGCCTTCCAGCCGGCGATGGACGATCCATCGAACATCAGGCCGTCACGGAAGGCATCTTCGCCCATGGTGGAGATGTGCTGTGCTGTGTGCTGCCACTTACCGCGGGGATCGGTGAACCGCAGGTCCACGTATTCCACGGAATTGTCGCTGAGCATCTGGAGCACCTTGCTCACGTCGTCGCTCATCGCTGGTGCTGCGGCTGCTGCCGGCTTCTTCGCCATACCTGTTGTCCCCGTTATCTATCTGGTTGCCGCGCCAAACCCGCCCGTCACGGGACGCGGCAGGTTAAAGTCCCGCAACGTGCGGGACGTCTGGTACCCGGCCCTGTTTTAGGCGGTTACGCCATGGGCCGGAAGTGGAATGAAGTGGATTTTCCCCCAGGCTCGCGCGTTTGGACCGGCGCGCTGTCGGCGCCGGACACGAACGCCAGAACCCTAGATCGCGTCCTCCCCACGTTCGCCGGTGCGAATCCGGATCACTTCCTCAATCGAGGAAATGAAGATCTTGCCGTCGCCGATACGGCCGGTGCGTGCGGCGTTGACGATGGCTTCCACCGCCCGTTCGACCACGGCATCCTCACAGATGACCTCGATCTTCACCTTTGGCAGAAAATCAACGACGTATTCGGCGCCGCGGTAAAGTTCGGTATGGCCTTTCTGACGGCCAAATCCCTTGGCTTCCACCACGGTGATGCCTTGCAGTCCAACCTCGTGCAGCGCTTCTTTCACTTCATCGAGTTTGAACGGCTTGATGACGGCTTCGATCTTTTTCATGTTCATCAAGCCCGGTTTAGCCGGGCCTCCCACTAAGTTCAGTCTGCCCGTTTCGCTTCGATGATGTCAGCGGCATGAACAGTGCCACAGATTTGCATGTGGCGTGCCAACCGGCAACGAGGAAGGTTACGTAGTGACGGCGACACACGATCTTTCGCCCGGCCGCGGGGCGAGATCGTGGTCCGGTTCGTTGTGTTTCGCGCCGTTGCAGGTTGCACGCCTCGTTTTTCCTCAGTGGCAAAGCGTGCGTTGTCCTCCAAGCCTGGCCGGCCCGGCCCGCCGCTGCACCCCGCCCGAACGGCAGCCGTCAGACTGGCGCATGTTTGCGCAGTTGAAATGGATGCAGGTCGCCCGTTTTTTGAGCAGGTGTTGGAGTGATTCTGTACGCCGCGCCGTTCCCCTTCCCACGGACCCGGGTGAACGATATCTCGTGCCGCTTGCGAGTGAATACGCCGGAGTACCATCGATGCGCGGAACCAACACCTACCTGGGGTCAATCGGCACCACCATTTTTTCGGTGATGTCGGCGCTGGCGAACGAGCATCGGTCGATCAATCTCGGGCAAGGGTTTCCCGATACCGAGGGGCCGGCCGATGTCATCCAGGCCGCGGCTGAAGCGCTGAAGGACGCCCGCAACCAGTATCCGCCGATGCCGGGCGTTCCCGAACTGCGTCAGGCCGTCGCCGCGTCGAACCGGCGCTTTTACGGGCTGGACGTGGATTGGGCGACGGAGGTCACGGTCACCTCCGGCGCCACCGAGGCGATTATCGCCAGCCTGATGGCGGTGGTCGATCCCGGCGATGAGGTCGTTTTGATCGAGCCGCTGTACGATACTTATGTGCCGGCGGTGCGGCTGCTGGGCGCGATCCCCCGGATTGTTCGTCTGACGCCACCGCTGTGGGATTTGCCGCGCGCCGAACTGGCCGCCGCGTTCGGGCCGAAGACCAAGGCGATCCTGTTCAACTCGCCGATGAATCCGAGCGGCAAAGTGTTCACCGCGGACGAACTGGGGTTCATCGCCGGCCTGGTGGAGCGGCACGACACTTATGCGATCTGCGACGAGGTGTACGAACACCTGATCTTCGACGGGTTGCGGCACATCCCGCTGATGACGCTGCCCGGGATGCGGCAGCGGACGATGCGGATCGGCAGCGCCGGTAAGACGTTTTCTTTGACCGGATGGAAGGTCGGCTATGTGACGGCGGCGGCGGCGCTGACTCCGTTGATCCAGAAGGCGCATCAAAACCTGACCTTCACCACCGCGCCCAATTTGCAGCGGGCGGTCGCGATGGGGTTGGCGAAGGACGATGCGTATTTCGCCTCGCTGTCGGACGGGTTGCAGGCGCGGCGGGATCAATTGGCGGAGGGGTTGGCCTCGATCGGGTTTGGCGTGCTGCCGGCGCAGGGCACGTATTTCATCACGACGGATTTTACCCCGCTGGGGTTCAAAGGCGACGATGTCGCGTTCTGCCGCCATATCACACAGCACGCCGGTGTCACCGCGATCCCGGTTTCGGCATTCTATGACGGGCCGGATGCGCCTCGGCATTACGCCCGGTTTGCCTTTTGTAAGCGGGAGGAAATCCTGGCGGAGGCGATCGACCGGCTGAAGCGGCATTTCGGGGCCTGACAGGCCGATGGCGATGCGTTAGAGACCGCGCCAGATGCCGGTGGCCCGCAAGGGCTGAAACGGGAACGCCGACAGGCGGCTGCCCTCGCAACTGTAAGCGGATAGCCAGGTCCAAACGCCATTGTCCTCCGGGACGAGAAGGCGGACCCGAGCAAATACCCGCGAGCCAGGAGACCGGCCGGCATCGAGACTGCGCGCGTGCGCCGGGCGAGGTGAACCGGAGCGTCGGGGAGAAACCCGTAGGCGAGCAATCGACACTTGGTCGATGGAGTACCCGTATGCGCCAAATCAGCGCTTTGACGGTTTTAAGCCTGTTATCAACGACGATGCTGTCCCCGGTGACCGGGGCGAGAGCCGACGATCTGTCTCTGACCATCCCCGAAACGGTGGTGACGGCGACACGCATTCCAACCCCGGCTGCGTCCGTCGCCGCCGGGGTCACCGTGATCGACCGAACCGCGATCGAGGAGCATGGTTATAACTCCCTGACCCAGGCGCTGTCCGACGTCCCGGGTCTGCATGTCAGCCAGTCCGGCGGTCCCGGCGGTCAGACAAGCGTGTTCATTCGCGGCAGCAATTCGGACCACGTCCTGGTCTTGCGCGACGGCATGCCGGTGACCGATGCCTCGGAAGCCACGGGTGCCTTTAATTTCGGCACCGACACTCTGTCGGACATCGAGCGGATTGAGATCGTGCGTGGTCCGATGGCCGCTTTGTATGGCTCCGGCGCGATCGGCGGCGTGATCAACCTGATCTCTCGCCGTGGCACCGAACCCGGATTGCATTGGAGCGGCGATCTGGCTGGCGGCTATCCGGCGCTGATTCGTGGCAGCGTCACTGCCAGCGGCATGCAGGGGCCGATCGATTATGCGCTGACCGCCGAATCGCAGTCGCAACGTGGCTACGATTCCAATCCCAAACGGGAGAATTCCTATACCGGCGTCCCGCAAGGATTTCGCGACCGGATCATCACTCTGAACCTGGGTTACACGCCGGTGGAGGGAACCCGTCTGTCGCTGTTCGCTCGGGCGAACACGGCCGATTTCGGCTTCAATACCCTGGGCACCCCGACGTTCGACGAATCGAACTCCAACGGTCGAACCGCCTCCCTGCTCGGGCGGGTCGGCGGCACGACGCATCTGTTCAACGGTCAGTTTGAGAGCAGCGTCTTCGTTGGCCAGTTGCAGGACGACCGGCGCTATCAGGAGCCACTGGCGGCGGCCGATCCGAATCAGACATCGTCCGATGACCGGTATCACTCGTATCGAACCGATGCGCAGTGGAACAATACCCTGCATTTGGACAACTGGCTCACCGTCCCCTGGCTGTCCGACAGCGCGATGACGTTCGGCTATGAATACACCGGCGATACGATCAAAGTGCGCACCAACGACAATTATGGTGGCTACCCATTCGCGCAGGCCGCGGCTGCTTCCATGACCGATCAAGCTGTCTATGCCGGATTGCAGACGACGGTGCTGCAGCGTCTGGCCGTGACCGGGCAGGTCCGGCAGGATTGGGTGGACAACAATGCCCCGGCGACCTGGCGTCTGGGCGGCGTGTACGATCTGAAGGAGATCGCGACGCATCTGAAATTGTCGTATGGAACCGGATACCGGGCACCGTCTTTGTTCGATCGCTACGGAGTGGATTCGTTCGGCTATGTTGGCAACCCCAACCTGAAGCCGGAACAATCGCAGGGCTGGGAGGCCGGCTTTACGACCGATATCCCGGCGGCACAGCGGGCCGATTTCGCAACCGTCGGCACCACGTATTTCGACCAGCGCGTCCGCAACCTGATCGCCGGTATCTATTCACCTGTTGATACCGAGATCAACCTCGGTTCGGCGCATGTGCATGGCGTGGAAACCGAGGCGACCGTGCGTCCGGCGCAATGGCTGGACCTGCGTGCGGCCTATACTGTGCTGGATACGACATCCGTCGGTCAGCCGGCGTCGGAGGGCTCACAACTGCTGCGCCGGCCGCAGAACGAGGCTTCGTTCGATGTGACGGTCCGGCCGATGGCCGGGTTGCGGTTCGTCGGGACGGTTATCTATACAGGGTCGGCGCACGACTATCTGTATGACAACAGCGGCAATGGGATCGGTTACGGGATCGGCCAGCACGGCCTGATCGCCAATGTCGGTGCCAGTTATACTGTGACGTCGCGGATTGAGCTGTATGCGAACGGATGGAATATTTTCGACTCGCGGTTTGAACCGGTGAATGGGTTCCAGACGCCGGGGCCGACGGTGTTGGCCGGGGTAAGGATGAAGTTGTAATTCTATCGGCTTGTCATGGCGGGCCCTCGCCCGCCATGACCTCAGCGAACGCCCGAAGAAAACCCCGTCTCCGCTGAAAGTAATACAAGTTCGCGTTGACATTGACTTCGGGCGGCACAAACCGGGCCAGCCGCCTGATGTTGCCGATGCGGTTGGCGGGGTGACCGGTCGGGTCGGGCCTCGCGTGGAGCGGACTTTGGTTGGACTGACTGTTATTGGTGGGGAGCGGGCAAACGTGCTATAGCACGCCCATGCTCAATCGACTGTATGTCAACAATTTCCGCTGCTTCGAAAATTTTGAGCTGCTGCTCGGAGGACTTTCGTCCGTCCTTCTGATCGGCCGCAATGGCGCGGGCAAAACGACCGTCGGGACGGCACTGGAAGTCTTGCAGGGCCTCGCGCGGGGTGCGAACCGCGTCGGAGACCTCGTCAAACCATCGGATCTGGCGCACGGGCGCGCGGATGTGCCGGTGCGGTTCGAAGTCGAGGTGACATTGGCCGGCAGAAACTATACCTATGCGGTGGCCTTTGATTTCCCGGCGGGATGGCGGGAACTGCGCGTCTGCGAAGAGACACTGGCCGTGGATGGAGAGGCGATCTTTACGCGGTCGTTGGCGGAGGTACGGCTCGCGCGCACCGGGCTGGCCGCGGACGCCGCGTTTCGGATCGATTGGCACCTTGTCGCCCTGCCGATCATCCAGGAACTGAGTCACGATGACCCGTTGGCCGTTTTCAAGCGGTGGCTTGCGACGATGTTGATCCTCCGGCCGGTACCGAGCCTTGCGACAGGCCATTCGGAACCGGCGACGACGCACACCAATGGGCCGGATTCTCAGGTGACGAACATCGGCGCGTGGTTTTCGGACATGGTGACGGCCTCCCCGCAAAGCTATACGCGGATCAGCGACTATCTTGTTCAGGTGATGCCTGATTTTAAGGAAATAACGAATAAGAGTTTCGGCCGGGAGATCAGAAGCCTGGAGTTCCATTTCCGGAAAGACCGCCGCAGTGCGAGGCTTGCTCTTGAAAATCTCTCGGACGGGGAAAAATGTTTCGTTATATTTGCTCTGACGATCGCGGCGAATACGGCGCATGGGCCGGTGCTGTGCTATTGGGATGAGCCCGACAATTTCCTGGCGCCTGACGAGGTCGGGCATTCCGTTACGGCTCTGCGGAAGGCGTTCGCGGACAGCGGGCAACTGATCGTCACGTCGCACAATCCTGAAGCGATACGGCGTTTCTCGGAAGCCGATACCCGGTACCTGTCCAGGCGAAGCCATCTGGAGCCAACGCTTGTGACGCCGGTTGAAACCATGCGGGCCAACGGGACATTTGAGGGCGGCTTTATCGACGCGCTGCTGCGTGGCGACGTTGAGGCATGAGCGTTATGGATAGCGCCCCCTCGCGCGGCGGAAACCACGCCGCGGGTGGCGCGGTTTCATGTTCCGTAATTCAAGGCTTTGACGGTTCCGGATGGATCCAGCGAAATCAACGGCTTGGAATTCCCGCAAGATACAACCGAAACTCGGGCGTAGTTTCAGTCTCGCGGCGTGGCTTTGCCCAGCCCGAGGGTCCAGACGCCCGTGAGCTTCGCCAGAAGCTGGTCGAACAGGCGCGGTGGCAGGAAGCCGTAGGCAAAGCTGCCCGGTGAACGCGGAACAGGCTGGAGGTCGAAACCGGGCCAGCCAAATTCGTTCACCTCGTCGAGGATGACCCACGACCGCTCCCCGTCCAGGCCGAGATGCCGCTTGACCGCCGCGGGCAATTCAAATGCTGTTGCCAGGTTATCGGGCGCGCTATGGGTCACGGGCGCCACCCTGACGATGGTGTTGCCGCCATCAGGACGCAGCACGGCAAGCACGATGACGCACGGGCGGTTTTTCACGCCCTCTTCCCGACCGGCGCGATGTTCGTGATGCCACAGATAAGAATAGGAAAGGACCAGGCCAAGCTCGGGGTCAGGTATGGACATACATCATCACGTAACTGACCACTGTTAGCGGGACCTTTAGCGGATCAGGCGACTATTACGGGATTTTTGCAACAGACGCGTTATTCCTGATCCAGCAGGCTATTGAGGTGATCGTGTTCGGGAGACATGCGGCCAGCCGCCATTTGCTCGATTTCGTCTCCCGTCATATCGGCCACCGCCCTGCTTCGCCGGCCGAACCCCTTGAGGCGCTGCAACGCCTCATATTCCACGGTGGATATGAAATACCCCGTAGCCCGGCCATGACTGGTCACAGCGATCGGCTCGCGCTGGGCGATTTCCCGATACTGGCCGAAGTTGCGAGTGAATTCTGTCGCGGGGACTTCACGCATAACATTCTCCTAAAGACGTATTTTACGCATTTTACGCGAATCTGTCAATGGATCGTCCGAAACGCCGCCTAACCCCATTCATGTCGCCTCGCCACCCCGCCGGTCCAGCCCGGTAACAGCACAAACATCGCTTCAAACGCCAGCGCGCTTAGGCCTGGTAAAACCGTAGCCGTCGCGCGTAGCCGTCGCTACCGCGGCAGGCAAAGCAGGAGGGTCAGAAACGCTTTCTTCCGCTCCTGGCTGGCTCGCCCGAAATGCCGGACCGCGCTTCGGGCGTAGCCAATCGCCAGCGTCGCCTCAGACGAACGGTATCGCGGCTCCGGATTATAGTCCGCTCGGTGCCGCTTCTCCTGAAGGTCGATCGTGGTCCTCGCAAATGCCTGGATGTCGGCCCCGAAGCCATCGAGTGGCAGGTAGGGAGCAAATCGCCGGGGCGGGGTTTGTTTCGCGATATCGCCGCGGATATCCCTCAAAGTCCGATGGTCGAGGCTGCGGTAAACCAGCCCGTACCGGCTGCTGGAGCGTGGGCTGACACCGACGACTTCGTCGGCCAGAGTGGCCATTGTGAAATGGAAGACGCCGTACCAGGCACTCGAAATCGCGCGCCGCAAATCAACCTGCCTCGGCCGGCCCGACGCGGGTACGGCGGCCAATCTGTCGGCCTGATCGAACAGATGATCAGGATTCAGAATCGGCATCCGCGTCCAGTTCGTCTTCCAATTCGGCTTCGGTGGCAAATTCGGTAATCACCGTTCGCTCTTCGCCGGCACGCTCGAGATCGTTGTGGACCCGGACGATGGTGTCCAATGCGGAGTCGCCGCTGACCACTTTCGCCTTGTCGGTGCGCGGCACGATCGTCAGCAGCAACGCGTCGCGTCCATCAGAATCGGTCGTGTATTCGCTGAAGACGCGGCTAAGCCGATCCGGCGTCAGGACAGCGGACGCGGCCAGATCAACGACACGATTGACTTCGTGTCAGGCTGAGCATGCCAGACCATAGCAAATGCGGGATCCGCGGGGAAGGACGGCGGGCTAACCGCCGTAGATCTCCTCCACCGTGATAACGATCCCCGGCGGTGCCATCGTGATCGGCCCGTTAAGGACAATCCGCGTGTCAATGCCGGCGTCCGTCCTGCGGTGATGGGTGACCGTCCGCCGGGTCGGATGCACAATCAGATAGTGCGCGACGGATGGAATCCGAAAATAATCGGCCAGCTTGCCGCCAGTATCGGTCGATGCCGTGCCGGGCGAGAGGACCTCGACAATGATCACGGGGCAGGGGGCCGCGACCGCGTCGTCGCCCATAGGCGCCCCGCGGTTCACCAGGGCGTCGGGTTCGTAGTCGCTGTCGCCGGTTTCGACCGTCGCGCCATCGGGCAATGCCTGGCACGGCACGCCGGCGAGGGTCACCGCGCGGTCCAGCGCTTTGTAGATCGCTCCCTTCACGCGCAGGTGCGCGCCGCGTTCGGGTGCCATCCCCACGATCCGGCCATCCACGCGTTCGTAACGGCCGCTCGGTTGGGCGTCGTACCAGCGCCTGAACGCCTCGCGGGAGTAGTAACCGTCCGTGTCGGGGGACGCGCGGTGCATGGGAGTCCTCCAGGTCCGGTTGGTGGTAGCATGAACGGATTGGCCGGTCATTCGCCATTGATTTGGTGCGACGGTTCTCGATTGGGCAGGCGGGGTCTGGGGGGCCGGACTGCAAAAGGACGTGGATGGCGGGCCTTCTCCCGCCATGACGGGAGTGGCATGACGGGAGTGGCGAGACGGAAGCGGCAAGACGGAAGTGGCAAGACGGTGGTGGCAAGCGCAGCAATGATTCTTGACTTTTTTCCTAAAGTAATTTATCATCAAGGAATGGAAACCTCACCCCCGCCGCACCCGGCCGACGATCCCTTCCCGTTCCTGTATCACCAGCTCATTTATACGCTGGTGGGTCTGCTACCGCCGCCGCTGAATGGCTCGCCTGAGGCACTCCGCGCCCGCGATCATGCTGCCATCGCCAAGGCCGCGGCACTGCTGCCGGTGGGCGCGAATGAGATCGATCTCGCCGCCCACTGCATCGCCGCGCGGGCGCAGGCCGAGGACATGTTGCGGCTGGTCCGGGAACACGAGGGCGACGTCGGGTTGGTGATCCGGCTGAATGCTCAGTACGGGTCGATGCTGCGGACCTCGCTGTCGGTGCATGGCCGTCTGATGCGGGTGCAGGCGATCCGCCAGAAGCGGGAAACCAGCGAGGCCGCGGCGAAGGCGGATTCGTGGACGCAGTTTTTGAACGAGCGGTTGATGCTGGCGGTGGCTGATGCACGCGTCAAACCGGCAGAGGCGGTTCGGCCCGCGGCGGCGCCGGATGTGGCGGCGGAGATTGAGGAGGATGTCTCGGAGGATGGGACAAATTCTCAGGATGTGGCTTTTGAGACGCGGATGAGAGAATACGTTCGGAACGCCGGGGCCGGGGGATCGGGGGTAACGGGTCCGTCCGGGGATATGGCCGGATTGTTTTTGGCCAGAGCGCTTATGGCGGGGCGGGCATCGGCCGCGGAGGGGCGCGAGAGTGCCAGGGCGGGGTAGCCGGGCAGTCTGTGCGCGTCCGTTATGGTTGAAATGAAGACGTGGATCGTGCGCCTTCTTCGCGCACCAAGACGACGCAGAGCCGGTCGATGTGTGTCACCGTCAACGCCCGTTGGTGTCCGAATGCTCGCGCAGTCCGGCAGGCCAGCCATCGGTGTGTACTCCCCATAGAAAGCCGCGGACCGCTCCGCGCCAGGCCTTGCTCAGAGAGAGGATTTCGTCTCGGTATCTTCCGGATCGACCAGCCGGGGACGCGGACGGAACGTCAGGCCCGCGTACAGATCGGAGAGCGGCAGGCGGAAGTCGAACAGCGGCAAATCGAGGGTCGCGTCCATCCCGGCCACTTTATCGCCAGTCCAGCCACGGTCTGGCGCGCGGCGATAAACGCGAACGAACGGATGGTCCGTATCCACCAGCACGATGTATTCCAACGTTGGGACTGTTTTGTATTCTTCCAGCTTCTCGTTGAGATCTATGGCTCGGGTGGTCGGAGACAACACCTCCAGAACAAGTGTGGGTGCGGATGCCTCCATCGACATGTCGTCAGGCGTGCCGCAATCGACGCCCATATCGGACTGGCGGCGGTTCCCCGCTGGAATGGCAACGTAGATGTCGGCGGTAAACGGCTGGCAGCGATGTCCGTCGAGGTGGTTGCCGAAGTGACGGCTGGCGTTGCGCACGATGCGATCATGCCGGTTGTTAGCGCCAGCCATCATCACTGGTTCGCCGTCCACGAGCTCATACCGGCCCTCGCTCCGGGTCAACAGCCACTGATAAAACGCTTCGGCGGTCAGTTTATGATGCGCAGCCTCGCTCATCTCTCGCCTCCTGCCAGACCGTCCAGTCGATCCCCGGCGGCCGAAATGGATCGGCCGCCGCCTAGCTCAATCCACCCCGAGCGGCGACGGGCCACAGGCATTCGACGCGGCCGTTACGGACGCCAACATACCAGTCGAATTTGTCCACCGTCGGATCGCAATGTCCCGGCACCAGCCGCAGCTTTTCGCCAACCTTCGGCACCGTCGTTTCGCTACCGAATTCCAGTTTGCCATGTTCGTCCGAGGCGCCGGTGTAACGCAGATCCGGCCGCTGCCACACCGTCGGCATGCCGGAATCCACCGCCACCGCCTTGTGCCCGGCGTCCAGGGCCGCGACGCCGGTCTGCGCCTGGCTCATCACCGTGGACAGCACGAACAGCGCGTGGCGGAAGGTGCTGACGAAATGGCCGGCCTCATCCAGGTTGCGGGCATAGTCGGCGTCCATGAACACGTAGCTGCCCGCCTGCATCTCTGTATAGACGCCGGAGTGCGACTCGATCTGGAACGTTCCCGTGCCGGCGCCACCGACGATGGCGCATTCCAGACCTTGCTGCTTCAGTTGCTCGACGGTGCGCCGCGACGCGTCGATCGCGTTGCCGATCAGGGTGCGCCGTTCCACCGGCGTGCGCTTGTGCTGGGCGCTGCCCTGGTACGCCTGCAAGCCACCGAAGATCAGATGCTTCGAGCCGGCGATCCGCTTCGCCAGCGCCACCGCGTCCGGGCCGGGCTGCACGCCGCAGCGGGCGGCGCCGACGTCGATCTCCACCAGCACGTTCATGCGAATACCGGCATCGGCGGCGGCGGCCTCGATCGCCGCGACCTGACCGGCATCATCGGCGCACAGCGCGACCTTGGCGATCCGGGACAACGCGCACAGCCGAGCCAGTTTGGCCGCTCCGACGACTTCGTTGCTGACCAGGATGTCGGGGATGCCGCCCCAGGCGAGGATTTCCGCCTCCGTCACCTTCTGCACGCAGTTGCCGACGGCGCCGCGTGCCATCTGCAACTTGGCGATGATCGGGGATTTATGGGTTTTGGCGTGGGCGCGCAGTTTCACCCCTGTCGGCGCCAGCAATGCGGCCATGGTGTCGAGGTTCGACTCGAAGGCATCCAGGTCGATGACCAGGGCAGGGGTGTCGATCTCGTCTTCACGCATGCCGGGAGCGGCGGGGGGCATTTGCAGCATGGGATTCTTCCTTGGAACGCTGGGCGGAGTTTCGTCTTTTGGGCGGGTCGGGGCAACCGGGCGCTGGACAGGGTGTCGGTCCGGCGGCTACCCCATCAGCTTCTTCAACGACGCCGCGATCTCGTCGCCCGATTGATCGGCGCGCACCGGCGCGAGGAACGACCCGTTCGGGCTCATGAGATACAGGACCGAGCTGTGATCCATCGAGTAGTCGTTGGGACCGGTTCCAGTGCGGTGTTCGGCGTAATAAACCCGGTATTCTTTCGCCACCTTGGCGATTTCGGCGTCCGTTCCCGTCAGGCCCAGGACCTTCGGACCGAACGCGGCGGCGTATTGCTTGACCACGGCCGGCGTGTCCCGCTTCGGATCGACGGTGATGAACAGCGGCTGAACGCGGGCCGCTTCAGGACCCAGCTTGTCCATCGCGTCGGCGACCGCGTTCAGTGTGGTCGGGCAGACGTCGGGGCAGAAGGTGTAGCCGAAATAGACCAGCATATACTTGCCCCGGTAATCGCGGTCGGTGACGGGTTTGCCGTCGCCGTCCTCCAGCGTGAACGGTCCGCCGATGCTCAGCGCGCCGTTGCCGCCATTGCCGCCGAGCCACATGAAGGCGCCCGCGCCGATCAGCAGCACCGCGAGCAGCAGGCCCAGCGTCGCATACAGCACGCGGGGCGAAGGGGTTTTTGGATCAGTGGTGGTGGTCATGATGGCCCTCGGTAAGTTGCTTGAGCGGGTGGGCGCGAATGACGGCGATCGCGGCGATCAGTGCATCGGCTGTTGGCCATCCGCCGGGGGTGCCGGCGCGGTGAACGGCGCGCAGCCAGCCGTTGGGATCGACCAAAAAATCCGATCCCGCAAGGGCGTCCGGCGGCGCGCCGGCCAAAATCGCATAGGCTGCCCGGGCCTCCTGATTCGCCGCGGCACAGGTCCCGGTGGCCGGCGTGTCGCGGTCGTTCAGGTCGAGCGTGATCGCATACCGCCGGGACACCGATGGTTCGGCGGCATTGCTGGTCACGACATGCACCGGCTGGCCTTGCAGATCCGCCATACTGGACGCACCGATTCCGTTGCAGGTCACCGGGAAGGCGGGTGCCCGCACCGGCCCATCGAACCCCGTTTCCTGCTGCATCGCCACGCCGGCATTATGCGCTCGGACATAGTCGATCAGCGCCCAGCGATCATCCGGCGACAGGACGGTTCCGAAGCCGGGCATCGCGAGGCCGCCCTCCGGGTCATCGACGCCATGCGTCAGCCACCAGAACATCTCGCCGTCGGTGTGTTCCCAGAGATGCGGCATGGTCAGGTCGGCGGGCTTGATCCGCAATGCGGCGGCGGCCGGACCCTTGCCGTCACCGTTGGGACCATGGCAGGCGACACAATTCGCGTTGAACACCGTTTGGCCACGGGCGATCGAGGTGGCGGCGAAACCCGTCGGCGAGGTCTGAAAGCTGGTCGGATAGGCCAGCACCGTCAGCAGCAACAGCGAGGGGCCGCGCACCACGACTGCCAGCACCAGGACGGCGAGTGCGATCAGGCGAAACCGCTTGCGCAGCAATGCGGCGGCCATGATCAGGATCGAGGCGCCGATGGCGATCAGGCTGACCACGACCTCCTGCCGGAAGTCCGGGTCCTCGGTCACCGTGACCAGGCTGAATTGCCAGGAGAACGGCCATACCGGCGTGCTGTGCGCGGCAGGGACCGATGAGGCCATGAAGGCGGCGGCGGTGACCAGCGTCAGGCCGATGCAGGTCTCGATACCGACCGATGCCAGTAGCACCCGGCGGGCGTTGGGGCTTTGCACTGCGAGGCGATCCGTTAGCTCAAGCCGGTTCACCGCGGCCAGGGTCAGCGCGAGCAGGAACAAGCCGATCTTGAGCAGCGCGATCTGGCCATACGGGGTGCCGAACAGGGCCGGAATACTGACGATCAATTGGAGCGCCTGGGCGAAGCCGGTGCCGGCCAGGACCAGCACGCAGGCCAGTCCGATCGGGGAGAAGCGTTCGCAGACGGCCGCTGCTCCTGTCGGGGGCAAGGCGCGCACACTGAACCAGAGGGGAAGCAGGGCGCCGAGCCAGAGACCGGCGGCAATCAGGTGAAGGGATTCGGACAGGACGAGGCCCTCTCCGGTGATGCCCTCGGCGGCTCCGGCATGTCCGATCATGCCCTGAAGTCCGAGGGCCAAGGCGGTGAGAACGAGGGCCAGGTAGGGTGCAAGGAGTCTCTTTGCCGTGGAGGGCGGGCGGGAGAAAGGCGTGGATGGCGAGCCCCCGCCCGCCATGACGGGCAGACAAAAACGCGCCAACGCTGTTGCAACCAGCAACAACCCCAACCGGATCATCATCGTTATGCCATACCGGGTGTGCACGGCGACCAGAGGCAGTGCGGTCAACGCCTCTGGTATGCTGTCCGCACCGGCGATGGCCGCCGCCTGCAGCGTGAACCACGTGGCCCCCGCGACCAACGCAATGATCCCACTGCCCCACCACAACCGGATCAGCCGGCGGTGCAACAGAGGCGGCACGGCATGTGCGGCCGGCAGCATCCAGACGAGGAAGCCGGCCGTTCCCAGCAATGAAATTGTCGCCGCCAGATGCAGCCCGCGCAACAACGGCATCCAGGTCACGACCGTGTACATTCAGGGCCTCACCGTGAAGGTGAAGTGCCCGTCCGTCTTGTGGGTATCGACCGAGGTAACGTGCCACTCCACCGCGTAAACACCGGGAGGCAGCGGCTTCAGTTTGACCGTCAGGACGCGTCCGTCATCCTGCGTCGCCGGTTTGCCGTCATCAACACGGGTGCCGCTGGAATCGGTGACCCGAATGGTGCTGAACAGAGGCTCCACAGGTTCGGTATAGGTCAGGTTCAGTGCCGGCGGAGACCCTGAAATCTCCGCCCCGACCGCGGGAGATGCGCGTTCCAGGAACGCATGCGCGAACGCCGCCTGCCCGATCAGGCAGGCGGCGGCGGCAAGGGCGATGACGCCTTTCATGCTGTCAGAACCATTCGGCGATCGGTTTGCCGAGGCTGTGCGGATACAGATCGTCAAAATACAAATGGAACTGGGCGATCACGCCCATATGAGAACCCGTCTGCTTGTTGCCCGGGATCAGCGCCTCTACCGACACGGCATAGGTTTGGGCGGTGTAGTTAAGGCCCGCAGCGAACAGGTATTTCGTGCTGTCCTGGTTGTTGGGCTGACTCGCGGTCGAGGTCCAGGCGACCTCAACCAACGGTGTCAGCCGGTTGACGAAGTCCGGGAGTCCATAGTCCTTCACCTGAGACGACAGATAGCGCATGCTGTATTGCAACGACAAACCGCCGGCGAAGCCGTTGTCGCGGCCATTGTTGATCGGCGATCCATCGGTCGGATCGACCTTCAGTTTCGTGTCGGCGACCGTGTAGCCAAACTCTCCGGTCAGTGCGAGTGGGCGGAAAACGCCGATCGGCAGGTCGCCGAATCCCTTGCCGAAGTAAATCAGCGGCGTGGTGGAACTGCTGTCGTCGTTGGCCAGTGTCGCACCATTGCTGCCGTTGGCGCCGGTGCGGGCGAATTGCCGCTGGACACCAACGGACATCATGAACTCGTGCTCCGGGTTCACGTAAGGCTTGTATTTCAGCGTAACGACGAGGTTAGACCAGCCGGTCGCCGTCTTGGCCCCTGGCTGCGTCAGCTGGTTATAACCGTCGTTGATGGCGAAGCCGAAATTCTCGGTGATGCGTTTGTCGAACTCGGTGTTCAACCCATACAGCCCCGGCGCCGGACCGCTGTCGGACGGTTGCGGCAGGTAGGAAAAGGTGGGGAGACTGGCTTCGTCGGCGACGTTGGGGTCGTCGATGATTAAGGTGCTGACGAACATGTGGTCGCCGGCGATGCCGTGCGCATAGGCGTGTTGGGTCAGCGCCATCGATCCGGCGGCAAGCGTGGCAAGCAGGTATTGCGATTTCATGGAGGGACTCCTGAAGCAGATATAAATCGGCTCGTGCGGGACGAACCGGCGGATATGCTCAGGAGTAGATCGGGGGTGCCCTTGGCTGACCGGGCGAACGATGGGCGGCCGGCGGCGCGGTGGCGGGCGGCGGCAGTTCGGGGCGTGCGAGCGCCAGGACCGCCGGGGGTATCAGGACCGGTGGGACGGCCAGCAGCGCCGCGGCCTGAACATGCGACGTGATGCAGAGTGGGCATAACGGACAGTCCGCTGTGTGGGCGGGGGTCTGCGAAGGCGTGCCGGTACTGTCGTCGTCGCTGTGGCAGAGAACGCCTGCGATGCCGACCGGATCGAACCGCGGCACGCTGGCGCCGGCTCCAAGCTGCGCCATCAGCGCCAGCAGCACCGCGAACAGCCCGGACAGGTGGAACCGGTGGCCCGACATCAGCGATGTCTTATAGTGGTTTGTGGCGGAAATGGAATACCGGCGGTTGCGGGTCACGAGGCAATCGAGTGAAACCGCGAAACGGTCTGCCCATCACCGCGCCTGATCCCGATGAGGCTCGGGCGCGCGCATGCGCCCCCGGAATCCGAGGGTGCGACGCAAGTCCGGGAGGATGACAGTCAGGGTGGAGCGGTGGCCAGTAACGGATCGAACGGGTCCGCAATCAGCACCTCGCCAATCATGTATCCCAGCACCTGGCGAACCGTCTCCGGCCCCGGATGCCTCCAGGCAAAGTTCCAGGTGTCCGGCTTCTTGTCCCGCTCTTTCTGAAACGATGTCTCGCGGTGTTCCCGCATTTTAAACAGCGTGGCGAAGCTGCCACCATAGTTGATGAGCGTGTCGGATATCTGGTTCCAGAAGGCGCCGGTGCAAAAGCCGGGAATGACCGCGAGGTCCATACAGATCGAGAGAATGGTGCGGCCGACCGGCCGGCGGCGCACCTCGGCGTCGAGTTCTTCGGGAGTGGGAATGCGCAGATCGTCCGGATCGAACGCGGGGCGCTTGGGCGCCCTTTCGTCATCCCCGGGATCGCCCGGCTTGGGCCTTTCACCCGGGACTTTGCTTGCCACTTTCTCGGAAGCGGCCGGCCCGTCTGGCGGTTCGGCTGGCGGCTTGGCCGGCGTGCGCTCGCGCTGGTACACGAAACCGATCTCGCGGCCTTTTGCGGCGCGGGCGAGCAGGTAACGCTCCAACGCCATGGCGCGCAGGATGCCGCGCTGCAGACGGGCGAGGATGGTCGGCACTGTGTAAGTGCCGCAGACCCCGGCCAGGATGGCGAATTCCACCTTGGCGGCGCGGTTCGGGATGGTCTCAGTGAGGCGGCGTCCGTGGCCGAGCAGGACACGCACGACATGCAGCACGGCGGCGAGACGCTTCGGTATCGTGCGGCCAACCCGGTCCTGTGTGGGATCGGGCGGGGTAGGCCGGGTCATCGTTGGCGCCGTTTGCTCCATGTCTTTTGCTAACATTATAGTTAGTTTGCGTCAAGTCTGGCGCGCAGGCCTCGCGGGGTGATCACCTTTTCTTGATGGACCCGGCGGGCGGTGAAGCGTTGGAAGGACGTATTTTTTGAAGGCAGATGAACACGGATGAGCAGGGATGAACGCGGTATTAGGTAGCAACCGCCACCACAGGATAGAGGCGGCGGCACGGCGGAAAGCCTACCATATGTGGCATGGGAAACACCTTCGTAATCTCAGGTCTGAAACAGAAGCGCGCCCGCATAGACGGCGAACTACGCGCATTGCAACGCAGCGTGGTGCAAAGGACCGAGGAACGTAACATGCCGGACTCTGGAATCCACATGTTCGAACCGGACTGCAACCCCGACATGATCGCGCCTATCCGGCCTGGTTCTCACGGTCTTTTCTTCAGCTACCGGGAGATACCGCGCCTCATGTTGGACTACATGCGTAAAGCGGCCAAGCCGATACGGTTGGAACCACTGACCGAGTACATGATCGCCGCGAAGGGCCTTACCCCCGACGAATGCGCGCGTAAGCGGATCAGGCACAACATCCGACAGGCGCTTACCCGCCTGGAACAGCGCGGCCTTATCCGGCGGATTCTCGAAGAGCCGGATATGTGGTGGGAGTTAGTGCCGTAGGGGCTGATCTGGCGTGCATAAATGGCGGCTTTGGGCGCTGCCGGAACAGTGGCGATCCGAGAAAGCTGGACTCGGTGGCCGATTCGGGGGAACTTACCCTTCGGTAATCTTTTAGCTTTGCCCGATTCGGGCAATAAAATTACAAATGCCGCATATTTTGCGCCCCAAAAGGGCCTCACGCCCCTATCGCTTGTACGGGCGTTCGAATCCTATTCCGTTCTCATGAAAATATCGCTATTGAAGGAACCGCCAAATGAAAACGGTCGCTAACCCCTGGCAGGGCGCGACCGTCGAAATTTGGTTTCGTGCCTATCGGCTTGTTACCCTTGGCGAAGTTAGTCAGTACCAGTGTCCAATTCGCCACGTATCTTAGGCGAATGTGACTGGCTGCGTCAAGGGTTTCCTTAACCTCGCGCTCAAATTCGATGCGCAAATGACGGAGTTTGGATGTGATTACCGCGCAACGCGCTTATGATGTGATTCGTCAGGCGATCATTGATCGTCATCAAATCGTCTGTTTCTACAATGGTTTCCATCGTTACTGTTGCCCCCATACGATAGGTCGCACGAACGGAACCTCTCGCGTTTTGGTCTATCAGTTCGGCGGAAATAGTTCGAGTGGGCTACCCGCTGGCGGAGAGTGGCGCTGCATGGATATCCCGGCGATGACGGGTCTGAAAACCATCTCTGGCCCATGGCACACGGATATGAGGCACAGCAAGCAACAGACCTGTGTCAAGCATGTTGATCTCGATATCACCATGACCTAGGCGGCGATCACCTCGGGGTGAAACACCGCATACTTCCAGCGCGCGTATTCTCTGGCCCGATACTCTGAGGTTGGGCCAGAGAATACCGTTACATCAATACCGCCATCTCCATCAGACCCAACTTCCACACTTTGAACGTAAAAACATAACTCTTTCAGTGCTCTAGGTTTTTTAGGCACCACACCCTCAGTCCGCGGATTAACTTGCCTTTTCTGTCGGCACCTCCTGATAAACGGGCGGCAGGGTGATCCCGAGGGCGCGGCAGAGCGGGTCGATACTCGGGCGTGGTGCGGTGCGCAGCAGGGCGCGGCGGCCGTCCTGTTCGATTTCGACACCACTCAGGTCGGCTAAATCATCAATCAGGCACTGCCATTCCGGCATCGCCCCTTTGCGTGCCGCCAATCGGTCGAGCAGTTCTTTGCGCAGCACCAGGGCCAGGAAAGTGCAGAAGACATGTCCGCGGATCGCTTCGTCGGTGCGGTGAAAGATCGGCCGCGTGGCCAGCAGGGTTTTCGCGGCGAGAAAACTCTGTTCCACCGTCAGCAGGTTCCGGTAACGCAGCACCACCGCCAGGGCTGACATCGACAGGCTGGTACGCAAGACGAAGATACCGTCGAATTGTGCGTCCGCCTCGACCTTTGCCG
>Ga0316222_1002165_pt1 | contig 21681 bp, 19 predicted proteins | sample TBH18011metaG_FD_206008 | JGI IMG/M metagenome (GOLD analysis project Ga0316222, IMG submission 206008) | Freshwater microbial communities from Trout Bog Lake, Wisconsin, USA - TBH18011 | ecosystem: Environmental > Aquatic > Freshwater > Lake > Hypolimnion/Profundal zone | place: USA: Wisconsin...
GGCGGGTTGCTGTTCGGCTCGGTTGCCCTGGTGGCAGACGGGCTGCATATGAGCACCCATGCCGGTGCTCTGCTGATCGCCGCCCTCGCCTACACCTATGCCCGCCGCCACACCGACGACCCGCGTTTCGCCTTCGGCACCGGCAAATTGGGCGATCTGGCCGGTTTCACCTCGGCGGTGATTCTGGCGATGATTTCGCTGTTGATCGCCTGGGAAGCGCTGGACCATGTGCTGCATCCCGGCGTGATCGATTTTAACCAGGCACTGCCGATTGCCGTGTTGGGTCTGGTGGTCAATCTGGGCAGCGCGTGGCTGCTGGGCGGCGATCATCATCACCATGGCCACGGTCATGGCCATGATCATGGGCACGATCATGGCGATGACCATGGGCATGATCATGCCTGCGACGATCATGATCACGATCACCACGCGCACACCCATCACGCGCATAAAGCCCATCGCGACAACAATATGCGCGCGGCGTTTGTGCATGTGATCGCTGATGCTGCCGTCTCGGTGCTGGTGATTCTGGCGCTGTTGCTCGCCCGTAATTTTGGCTGGATGTGGATGGACCCGCTGGCTGGTTTGATTGGCGCTGTGGTGATTGCTTCCTGGGCGTGGACGCTGATCCGCGACACCGGTGCGATCCTGCTTGATATGACGCCGCATACCGGATTGGCCGACAAATTGCGCCAGATTGTCGCCGATGAGGGCGATGATCTGACCGATCTGCATCTGTGGCGACTCGGCCCCGGCCATATGGGCGCGATCCTGGCGGTGATGACCACCAAAGCCGGGCGAACCCCAGATCATTATCACGCCCTTCTTGCCGGAATGGCCGGTCTGTCGCATGTAACGATTGAGGTACGTTCACTGCCCGATCTGTCATAAAAACAGGACAACGTCGATGCTGCCCGATCTGTTGCGCGCCCGCCGTTTTCTGCCGCTTTTTATCACCCAGACCCTCGGCGCGCTGAACGACAATCTGTTCAAGAATGCGCTGGCCGTGCTGGCGCTGTTCAAGGCCTCCGAGGGTGGGCCGGAGATTGTGGCCCTCGCCAGCGGCATTTTTATCGCCCCCTATCTGCTGTTCTCCGCCACTGCCGGACAATTGGCCGATCGTGGTGAGAAATCCCGGCTGATCCGCTTTGCCAAAATCTGGGAAGTGTTGCTGATGCTGGGGGCCACAGCCGGCTTCTTGAGCGGCTCGCTGCCCGCGCTGCTCGCCGTGCTGTTCGGCCTGGGCATACAGGCGACGTTCTTCTCGCCGTTGAAATACGCCATCCTGCCCGCCCATCTGCACGAGGGCGAACTCGTTGCGGGCAATGGGCTGATCGAGGCGGGCACTTTCTTTGGCATTCTCACCGGCACCATCTTGGGCGGCGGGCTGATCCTGCTCGATGGCGGGGTGGGCATTGTCTCAGCACTTGGCTTGATTGTGGCGCTGGCCGGGCTGGCAGCTTCGTGGCGGGTGCCTGCGGCGGCACCGGAGCAGCCGGAATTGCGGCTGGAGTGGAACATCATCGCCGCCAGCTGGGGCGTGATGGTGCAAGCGCGGCGCAATCGGCCGGTCTGGCTGGCGCTGCTGGCGCTGTCTTGGTTTTGGACGTTGGGCGCGATCCTGATTTCGCAATTCCCGGTGATCGGCAAGGACGTCATCGGCGGCGGCTCGGCGGTGGTGACGCTGCTATTGGCGATGTTTGTCATCGGCATCGGTGGCGGCTCGGTGGTGTGTGCGCGCGTGCTCAAGGGCGAGGTGACACCGCGTTATGTGCCCTTCGCAGCCTTGGCCCTGTCGATCTTCGCCTGGGATTTCGCAGCACAATGCCCTGCCCTGGCCGGACATGGCGGCGATCTGACGGCCCTTCTCAGCACCTTCGTCATGTGGCGCGCCCTGGCCGATTTGGTGCTGCTGGCGGCCTGTGGCGGTCTGTTCAGCGTGCCGCTCTATGCGCTGATCCAGGAGCAATCCGCCCCCGGCACGCGCAGCCGGATGATCGGGGCGAACAACATCGCCAATGCGGCGCTGATCGTGGTGGGGGCGCTCGTCACCACGGCATTGGTGCGGGCGGGGGTGAGTGCCCCGCGCATCATCGCACTCACCGCGTGGGTGAACCTGCTGGCGGTGTTCTGGATGGTCGCTGTGTGGCCGCGTGAGACGGCGCGCGGCTTCACCCGGCTGTATTTCGAGATTTTCCATCGCGTGAAGGTGCGCGGCTTGGAAAATCTGGAGGGGCTGGGCGATCAGGTGGTCTACGCCGTCAATCACCTCTCCTACCTCGACGGCGTTCTGGTGGCCGCCTGTCTGCCGGGGGCGACGTCGATCACCTTTGTGAGCAACATCTTCATCGCCCGCAATTGGTGGGTGAGATTGCCGTTCAAGCTGGCCGATGTGCTGCTGGTCGATCCGATGAGCGCCTATTCGATGCGCACGATGATCGGTGCCGTCAAAGACGGCAAACGGCTGATGATCTTCCCCGAAGGCCGCATCTCGCGCACCGGCTCGCTGATGAAGGTCTATGCGGGCACCGGCATGTTGGCCGACAAAACCAACGCGCAGATTGTGCCCATCCATATTGACGGCCCGCAATGGACCCCGCTGGGCTGGCTCAAGGGGCTGGTGCGGCTGCGGCTGTTCCCGCCGTTTACGGTGACGATCAACCAGCCGGTGCGGTTGCATGGGCCAGAGGGTCTGTTTGGCCGTCCGCGTCGCGAATTGCTGGGCCAGCAAGTGCAGAAGCTCATGGAGCAATCCAGCTTCGCCAGCCGCGACATCAATCGTTCGCTGTTCCGCGCTGTGCTGGACGCGAAAGCCATCTTCGGTGCCAAGCGCATTGCTGCCAATGACATCACCTATAGTCCGCTGACCTATGGCCGCCTGATCCTGGGTTCTGCCGTGCTGGGCCGCAAGCTTGCTGCCCTGACCGAACAGACCCTCGCCGCCCCGCTCGCCGCCCCGCCGGAGGAGATGGACCCCGCGCTGTTCGCCGAGATCAACCGTGCCGTGCGGGTGGCGGTGATGCTGCCCAATGCGTCCGGCGCGTTGGTGACGATGATGGCCTTGCAGGCTTTCGGCCGTGTGCCCGCTTTGCTCAACGTCTCGGCGGGTTCGGAGGCGATGCTCGACGCCTGCCGGGCAGCGCGGGCGCGCTATGTGGTGTCTTCGCGCAATTTCATCACCAAGGCCAAGCTGGAGGCGGTGGTGGAGCGGATGCAGGGGCATGTCTCCTTCATTTGGTTGGAGGATGTGCGCGCGAGCCTGGGTTTGGCCGAGAAATTGCGCGGCACATGGGATTCCTGGTTCGCCCATCGCCTGCCCGGCGCCAGCACGCGCCCCGACCTGCCTGCGGTGATGCTGTTCACCAGCGGCACCACCGGCTCACCCAAGGCGATTCTGCTCAGCCATCGCAACATTCTGTCCAATTGGGCACAGGTGAGTTCGGTGGTTGATTTCAATCCGGGCGACCGGGTGTTGAACGCGATGCCGATGTTCCACAGCTTTGGCCTGACCGGCGGCACGTTGCTGCCGTTGTTGATCGGCGCGCGCATCTTCTTCTACCCGTCGCCGCTGCATTACCGGATGGTGCCCGAGGCGATTTATGATTTCGACACCACCATCGTCTTCGGCACCGACACCTTCCTCAATGGCTGGGCGCGCTATGCGCATGTCTATGACTATCACTCGGTGCGGCTGGTGTTCGCAGGGGCGGAGAAGCTGAAAGACTCCACCCGCAAGCTGTATTTTGAGCGTTTTGGCGTGCGGGTGATGGAAGCCTATGGCGCCACCGAAACCTCGCCGGCTTTGGCCGCCTCCTCGATCACCAATTACCGCACCGGCAGCGTCGGCCGCCTGCTGCCGGGCATTGAGAGCCGGTTGGAACCGGTGGAGGGTGTGGAAGGTGGTTCGTTGGTGGTGCGCGGGCCGAATGTGATGATCGGCAGCGTGGAGGCAGCGCATCCGGATGTGATCCATGCGCCAACGGGCGGCTGGTACGACACCGGCGACATTGTGACCATCGATGATGACGGCTTCCTGCGCATTGTCGGCCGCCTGAAGCGCTTCGCCAAACCGGGCGGCGAGCGAATTTCGCTCGATGGCTGCGAGGAGTTGGCCGCTGCCTGCTGGCCGAAGGGGCAGCATGCGGTGGTCGCGATGCCGGATGAGCGCAAAGGCGAGGCGCTGGTGCTCGTGACCACGCAACACGACGCGACGGTGCGCGCGCTGCTGGAATTCGCACGCGGACGCGGGATGTCGGAGATCATGGTGCCGCGTCAATTGCACGTGGTGGTCAAGCTGCCATTGCTGGGCAGTGGGAAGATCAATTACCCCGGCGTGACGCGGCTGCTGGTGGACAACGCGCAGGTGCGGGCGGGATAGCCGCCCGCGCCCTGCCTACGTTTCGGTGGAACCGTCGCGCGCCACCCGGCGCACCCGCACCCTGCGTATCCGTCGCGCATCCGAATCCAGCACGCGGAATTCGATGCCGCTGGGGTGATCCAGCACTTCACCGCGCGTCGGCACGCGGCCGGCGAGGGTGAAGACGAGGCCGCCCACGGTGTCGATATCCGCTTCGCGCTCATCCTCGGTCAGAATCTCGCCCATCCGATCTTCGAAATCCTCCACCGGCAGGCGGGCATCGATATCGAGGCTGCCATCGGCGCGTTCGATGACCATCGGGCCTTGGATCTCGTCATGCTCATCGGAGATATCGCCCACGATGGTCTCAACCAGATCCTCAATCGTCACCAGCCCGTCAATGCCGCCATATTCATCGACGACGAGGGCCAGATGCATGCGCGATTGCCGCATTTGCAGCAGCAGATCGAGCACCGGAATCTGCGGGGCGACCAGCAACGGGCGGCGCAAAATCGCCTCCAGACGGAACGCCTCGGGGCGGCCGACATAGGAGAAGACGTCTTTGATGTGCACCATGCCGATGATGTCATCGAGCTGCTCGCGATAGACCGGCAGACGCGAATGGCCCTCGGCGCGGATTTGCGAGACCGCCTCATCCAAAGTCACGTCATGACGCATGGCGATGATGTCCGCACGCGGGATCATCACGTCATCCGCCGTGGTGCCGCGCAGATGCAGCACATTGGCGATCAGCGCCTGTTCCTGGCGGTCCAGCTCCGGAATTTCGCCCGCCACGTGATCAGCGTCGGCGGCTTCCTGCACCAGTTCGGCGATGCTCTCACGCAAGGTCGGCTCATGCGAGGGGCCGAGCACGCGGTGGCGTAATTTGTCGAACAGACCGGCACGCGCCGCCCGCCGGGCCGCGATGTCGCGGGTGAGACCGCTCATGCTGAGCGCCCAGAATCTGGCTTCCACGGATTGGGGCGACGGAGCTGCGACATCAGCTGCGCCTCTTCCATCTCCATCCGTCGGGCGTCACCCGGGTGTTCATGGTCATAGCCGAGCAAATGCAGCCCGCCATGCAGGACCAGATGCGACAAATGGTCTGACACCCGCTTGCCCTGCGCCTGGGCTTCCCGCAGCACCACGCCGAGTGCGAGCACGAGTTCGCCCGGCGCACCCGGCATGGGTGGGTCGAAGGTGAGCACGTTGGTTGGCTTGTATATATCGCGGTGGCGGCCATTGAGCCTGCGCACATCGCGGTCATCGCTCAGCACCACCACCATCGGCTCGCCGAGCAGAGCGGCGGCGCGCCGCACCACCAACTCCGGATTGCGGACGTGGCTGCGCCAACCCGGCACTGCCACGATGACATCCACATCACTCTCGAACCCCGCATATGCGGGGCTCGTACTTGGTCGGTCTTCCATCTACCTGCCTGAAACCTCTCTGCTGCGGGCCTCGCGCCGCGTGTCCTTTTCGGCCGCTGCGCGCTGATCATATGCATCCACGATCCGTGCCACGAGCGGATGCCTTACCACATCGCGTTTGTCGAAACGACACACGCCAATGCCGGGCAGACCTTCCAGTGTCTCCAGAGCATCGCGCAGGCCGGAGCGGGTGCCGACGGGTAGATCAACCTGTGACAAATCGCCCGCGATCACCATATGCGTGCCTTCACCCATGCGGGTGAGGAACATCTTCATCTGCACCGGCGTGGTGTTCTGTGCCTCGTCGAGAATGACGAAGGCGTGTTTGAGCGTACGACCACGCATGAACGCCAGCGGGGCCACTTCGATCTCGCCAGTCTCCATCCGTTTCTTGAGCATGTCGGCGGGCATCATTTCGCCGAGTGCGTCATAGAGCGGGCGCAGATAGGGATCGACTTTATCCTTCAGATCACCCGGCAGAAAGCCCAACCGCTCGCCCGCTTCCACGGCGGGGCGGGAGAGCACGATGCGGTCAACCTTGTTTTCCATCAGCATGCCAACGGCTTGCGCCACGGCGAGATAGGTTTTGCCGGTGCCGGCCGGGCCGATGCCGAACACCATTTCGTGGCGCGACAGCAAATCCATATAGCCTGCCTGACCCGGCGAGCGCGGGCCGATCACACCCCGACGGGTGCGGATGGCGGGCATGTCAGCCAGCGGCAGGCGCGGATCTTCGATCTCGGCCATCCGCACGGCTGCTGCCACATCCGGCGCTTCCACGCCCTGGCCGCGTTGCAGGCGGTGATACAGCCCGTTCATCGCGGTGGCGGCGGCCTGCACACGCCCGGTTTCGCCCGAAATCGTCGCCTGATTGCCCTTGCAGCGTATCTTCACGCCCAAGCCCTGTTCCAGCGTCACCACATGGCGGTGATGGCCACCATAGAGTTCCGGCAACAACCGGTTATCCTCAAAAGTGAGAGTGACCAGCTTGTGGCTAGGGGCCGAAGCCGGCAGGGCATTGGGGTCGCTCGATGCGAGGACGATTTGGGTCAAGCGCAGGCAGGCTCCTCAATCAGGGTTGCAGTGAGAGAGTTTGGTTTGCCTAGAACGATGCGGACGGGAACAATCCGGCCGATCAGGCTTTCCGACCCGAGCATATGCACGGGTTGGAGCCATGGGGTACGCCCGCCGATCTGGCCTTCTTGCCGGCCGGGGTGCGTGAACAAAACCTCCACGATCTCGCCTTCTTTTGCGGCGTTGAACGCGGCCTGCTGATCGCGCAGCAGCGCCTGCAATTCCTGCAAGCGGCGGTCTTTGGTGTCTTCATCAACCTGGCCATGCGCACCCGATGCGGGCGTGCCGGGGCGGGGCGAGTATTTGAAGCTGAAGGCGGAGGCGAATTGCACGCGACGGATCAGATCCAGCGTCGCCTCAAAATCCGCCTCAGTCTCACCGGGATGCCCCACGATGAAATCCGACGACAACGCCAGATCCGGGCGGGCATCGCGCAGACGGTCCACCAGCCGGAAATAATCCTCCCGCGTGTGCTTGCGGTTCATCGCGGCGAGCATGCGGTCCGAGCCCGATTGCACTGGCAGATGCAGGAACGGCATCAGTTGCGGCAGATCGGCATGGGCGCGGATGAGGTCGTCATCCATGTCGCGCGGGTGGGAGGTGGTGTAGCGAATGCGCTCCAAGCCTGGAATTTCCGCCAGCTTGCGCGCCAGCGTGCCGAGCGCGGACGGATTGCCGTCGGCATCCACCCCATGCCACGCATTCACATTCTGGCCGAGCAGCGTGATCTCCCGCGTGCCTTGCGCCACCAAACGGCGGGCTTCGGCGATGACGGTGGCTTCTGACCGGCTGGTTTCCGAGCCGCGCGTGTAGGGCACCACGCAGAACGAGCAGAATTTGTCGCAGCCTTCCTGAATGGTCAGAAACGCCGTCAAACCCTGTGGTGCGGAGGCTTCCGGTAGATGGTCGAATTTGTCCTCGGTCGGGAAATCCGTCTCGATCACCGCCCCGGCAGCGCGGCTGGCGCGGGCGACCATTTCGGGCAGACGGTGATAGGTTTGCGGGCCGAGCACGATATCGACAAACGGCGCACGGGCGAGGATTTCCGCCCCTTCCGCCTGCGCCACGCATCCCGCCACCGCCAGAATCGGGCGACGGCCGGTGAGCGCGCGGGTTTCCTGGATCACCCGCAGGCGGCCCAATTCGGAGAACACCTTTTCCGACGCTTTGTCGCGGATGTGGCAGGTGTTGAGGATGATCATATCGGCATCATCGGCGGCCTCAGTGGGCGCGTAGCCGAGTGGGGCGAGAACGTCGGCCATCCGGCCTGAATCGTAGACGTTCATCTGGCAGCCCCAGGTGATCATATGGAGCTTGCGGGAATTCGCGGTCAAAGCTGGGTGGCGGCCCCGGCCGCTGAGACGGGGACGAAGCAGGCGGACTGGTGGCTCAACATCACGTCGCTCAAAATCTTCCTTTCGTGCGGCAGCCCTCTCTGGAGTGCTACCTGGCAGGCTTGAGGAATGGGCAACGGCACAACGAAGGTCAAGTCTCCTGCGGGGATTGCATGTCGAATCGCCCCGCTTGGCTGGAGTGTCGCAGCTTCGGGGGTGGGGCTGTCAACAAGAAGCTGCGGTGCAACACAAGGGTCACGCGCAGGGCGGCGTTAAACGAATGCCGGCTTGGGTTGCACGCCAGTCTCAGCGCTGCCATTGCTCGGTCGCGCCGGGCGGTTCTGCCGCAGGGTGGCGGCACCATCGGCCACGATGTCCCAACACGTTGCCGCCAACGCCTTGCGGCTGGGGAAGGCGAGCGGGTCGAGCGGTTGGTGCAGCAGCACGGTGGCGCGCAGACCCTTGTGCTGGGCCAGACGCCAGAAATGCGATCCGATCTCCATATCGCCATACCAGGCAAAGAGCGGGCGTGAGGCGCGGCCCATCGGCAGGCCGCCGAGGCGGTCATAGACCACCGAGATCGGCTGCACGATCGGCGGCAGACCGCCGGGTGTGACCGGCATTTCGGCAATCGACAGGAAGGCGGTGCGGAACGGCAACACGCGCGAGCCGTCGCTGGTCGTGCCTTCCGGGAACAGAATCAGATTATCACCACCGGCGAGGCGGCCATGCATGTCATCGCGCTCACGCCCTGTGCTGGCGCGGCTGCGACGGACGAAGACGGTGCGGCCCAGACGGGCGATGGTGCGGATCACCGGCCAGCTGCCGACTTCTTCCTTGGCGATGAAGGCGGCGGGCAGGCGGCTGCCGAGCACGGCCACGTCGAGCCAGGAGGAATGGTTGGAGACGAACACCACCGGGCGGCCATCTGCGGTCTTATGCGCCACCGCGCCGATCAGGCGAACATCCAGCCCGATGATCTGGCAGACCACGCGCCAATAAATCCCGGAAAATGCCTGCCGCGCCGGGCCGTCGAACAGCACCAGAACGGATTGGATCAGAATGCAGGGAATGGTCCACAGCGCCGTGATCACGCCGCGTCGCAAGGCGCGGAAGCGGCGCATCACTGATCGTTGCCCTGGCAGGGCAATCCCGGCCCAGGCAGAATCATCAATCGGCTGCTCCGGACGGCGCAGCAGCGGGAGGCGCTTGCCTTTGAGGCGCGAGGGCTTCTGGGTCATCCCTGCGTTCTAATCGTCGCCCCTGCGCCGCACAACGAAGGAAAAATGATTCTTTCTTGACAGTCCGGGCGAAGCTGAAAGCGGCTTCGGCAGGGCGCGTCGGCAAGAAACGGGAAGCTCGATGAGGGGATGGGCTGCTATTGCGGCGGTATGAAACGCATCGACTGGCTCCGGCTGCTGATTCTCTCGCTCGTCTGGGGCGGGTCATTCCTGTTCTACCGCATCCTCGCCGCCCAATTGCCGCCGCTGACGACGGTGTTTTCGCGCACCCTGATCGGCACATTGGCCGTGCTGGCATTCATGCGGGTGGACGGCACGAAGCTGATCATCCCGCGCGACCAGTTGCCCAAGCTGGTGCTGCTTGCGGTGATCAACTGCGTGTTGCCGTTCACGCTCTATGCCTGGGGCGAGACGCGGGTGTCGGCGGGTGCGGCGTCGATCATCAATGCGACGACGCCGATGTTCACCCTGCTGGTGGCCGGGCTGCTGTTTCGCAACGACAAGCTGACCGGCGGACGGATTGCAGGCGTGCTGTGCGGGATGGCGGGGGTGGCGGTGGTGGTGGGGCCGGATGTGCTGGTGGGGGCCGACATGCTGGGTGAGTTAGCCTGCCTGCTGGCCCCGCTGAGCTACGGTTTCGCCTTCCAGGTTGGCCGCCGCATCACCGGCATGACTCCGCCTGCTTTGGCTTGCACGCAGCTTGGGATGGCGGCGTTGCTGATCTTTCCGCTGATGATCGGCATTGACCAGCCTTGGACTTTGCCGAACCCGCCACTGTCGGGCTGGCTGGCGATTGCGGGGCTGGGCGTGCTGAGCACCGGGTTTGCCTATGTGGTCTATTTCCGCGTGCTGGCGAGTGCGGGGCCGACGAATTTGTCACTCGTCACGTTGCTGGTGCCGGTCTCCGCCGTGCTGCTCGGCTGGGGCGTGTTGGGCGAGCCGATGGCCCCGCGCGGGGCAGTCGGCATGGCGCTGATCGCTCTGGGGCTGGCAGCCATTGATGGGCGGCTGTGGCAGCGGTGGCGGGGAGCTATTGGTTCGAGCTGACCTCGCCGCACCTCAACGGCCAGTTTTTCAGCACCCCGTTAAACCGGCCGGTCCCCGCAAATCGTCACGCGCACGCCACTGCGCGTCTGCGGGAAGTAATCCCAAATCGCCTGATGCTGCGCCGCGCGGTTGTCCCAGAACGCCACCGCGTTTTTCTGCCAGCGAAACCGGCAGGAAAACTCCGGCGTCTCGATGTGGCGGAACAGCATCGCCAACACGGCGTCACTCTCTTGGCGTGACAGTTCCACGATCCGTGAGGTGAAGAACGAATTGACAAACAGCGCGCGTCGCCCCGTTACCGGATGGGTGCGGATCACCGGATGCACCGCCTTCGGATAAACTCGCCCGGCATCGGTGCTGGTGTAGCGGCCACGATAGAGCATCTCGCCATCATGCACCGCTGTCAGCCCGTCCAGCATCCGGCGCAGCGGTTCGGACAGGGTGTCGTAAGCCGTGTACATATTGGCGAACAGCGTGTCGCCACCGAATTCAGGCAATGTGTGGATGCGCAGAATGGAGCCCATGGGTGGCTCTTCGTCGCAGGACACATCCGAATGCCAATCCTCGCCATTGGCGTATGTCGAATTGGCGTCGGCGTGGATGATCATTGCTTCCGGCAGGCCGGGCAGCGAGGGGGCGGCGGGGTGGATGTGCAGCTTGCCGAAGCGGCGACCGAAGGCGAGTTGCTGCTCGGCGGTGATGTCCTGATCGCGGAAGAAGATCACCAGATGATCCATCAGCGCCTGATGGATGACGCCGAAACTGGCAGCATCCAACGGCTCGGCCAGATTGACACCAAAGATCTCAGCGCCGATGCGCGGTGTCAGTTTGCGGATATCGATGCTGTTCGCCCCCATGTCAGTTGCCCCCCTTGGCGTAGATTTCCGGGAAAAACAGATCTTTCCAATCTGCCGGATCGGTGGAGAGCGAGCCGATGCTGTGCATGAAATGGGCGAATTGCATCACCCGCTTGGGCTGCATCGTCCATTCATTCTCCGGCTTGGCGATGATCTCGGCGACGCGATCAAGCGGGATTTTTGATTTCTCGTTGCGGATATACAGCTCTGCCGCCCGCTTCGGGTCCGACGCGATCAGCTTCTGTGCATGGTCGAGGGCGGCGATGAAGGCTGCGACTTCCTTCGGGTGGGCATCGTGATAGGTGCTGGTGGCCCACACCGCGTTGAAAGTGTGCGGACCACCGAGCACGTCGTAGCTGCTCAGCACCCGGTGAATGCGCGGGTTGGCGAGTTCCTCATACATGAAGGGGGCCGAGCCGAAATGCGCGTCAATCTCGCTCTTGAAGCTCAGCAGCGCGGTTTGTGCGTCCGGGTGGCCGAGCGAGACGGTGAGCGCGTCGTATTTGGCGAAATTGGCCAGCCCGAATTCGCGCGCAGCATCCATCTGCAACACCACGCTTTGAATCGTCACCTTCACGGCGGGCAGCGCAATGCGGTCGCTGTCGGTGAAATCGTGCAGCACATGGATGTTCGGATTGGATGTGACCAGCCAGATCGGCATCGCGTTCAGCGCCGCCACGCCGCGCACTTTCAGGCTGGTGCGGGTCTTGCCCCACAGCGTCAGCATCGGGCCGACACCACCGGAGGCGAATTCAAGATTGCCGCTGATCAGGGCGTCATTGATCGAGGCACCGTTGGAGATCGTCATGTATTCAGCCGTCAGATCCAGCCCGCGCGCCTTGCCTTCAGCCTCCAGCAGCTTTTCCTCCTGCATGACGATCAACGGCAGATAGGAGACGCCAAATTGCTTGGCGATGCGGATGGTCTCGGCCTGGGCTGAAGGTGCCAGCAAATAGGCGGCAGCCATCAGGCCGACCAGAACGGTCTTGATGCGCATCGGTTATCCTCCCCGGACTGCGTTGCTCGCAGTCTCGTTGCACGGGAAGCCTAGGGACTTTGGAGCGGCGACGTCAATCAGCGCCTTGGCGTCGGCCGCCAATCGGGAGGAGCCATTTCGAAGCCTTTGAATTCAAAGGCGGGCGAGACTGTGCATGTCACCAATGTCCATGCGCCCAGACTGGTCGCCGCCTGCCAATGGCCGACCGGGACGAGATGGTGCAGCGATTGTTTGGCCGATAGATCAGGGCCAAGCCAATGCGCGCTTGCATCATGGCCATCGGGCGAGACCGACAGCACCAAGGGTGCCCCGGCCTGCCAGATCCACAATTCGGCGGCATCCACCCGATGCCAATGCGAGAATTGATCGAGTGCCAGCAGGAACAGAATCGCCGTCCCCGCCCCGCGCCCACCATCAGGCCGGATGTCGCGCCACGTTTCGCGATAATAGCCGCCCTCGGGATGCGGGTGCAGGCCGAGGGCTTCGACCACGCGATCCGCCGCAAGCGTAGGGTCGCGCAGGTCGATCATCGGCTCAGGCCGCCAATGGCTTGGTTTGCGCGATGCAGGGCACGAGGCCGAATTGGGAGAACCATTTCGTCAGCTTCGGATGCCCTTCACGCCACGGCTCGTCGCTAAAGCGCAGGGTGAGATAGCCCAGCGCGCAGGCAACCGCGATGGTGCCGATGGTCGGCTCCTGGGTGAGGTTGCTCTCCTCCAGCACATCAAGCGACCGCGCGACGGCGACCTTGTAGCGCGCCTTCAATTCCTCACGGGCGGCTTCGGTGGGGCGGCCCATTTCCATGCGGCGACTGACGGCTGCATCCATGATGCCATCGGCCAATGCCTGCAACTTCAATGCCTTGAACCGCGCCGGACCGGATTCCGGGAACAGCTTGACCGCACCGCCCAGGCTGTCCAGATATTCGGCGATCACCGGGCTATCAAAGAAGGCCTCACCGTCATCGGTGACGAGGCAGGGAATTTTGCACAGTGGGTTGAGCGCCAACAACTCATCCGGCGAGGTTTGCGGATTGGTCGGCACCACTTCCACGCGGTCCGCGAAGCCGAGCGCCAAAGCGCAGGCATAGACCTTGCGCGCGTATGGGCTGGACGGCGAGTGCAGCAATTTCATCAGCGTTTCCTTGGATGTGTTCTGATCTAAGCGTCAAAACTTGTTCTTCGCCTCGCGCAATTGCCCAAGCGTTGCCGCATTGGGGGCGCGGAGGAAGGGATTGCACGCCAGCTCATCGCTCAGGCGTGACGGCACCGTGGGCTTGCCCGCAGCGCGCAGTGCGAAAACCTGCGCGGCGAAGGCGGCCAAAGCGGCGTTGTGCGGATCGGCATGCAGCGCAAAGCGGGCGTTGCTCTCGGTGTATTCATGGCCACAACACACCAAAGTCTGCGGCGGCAGGGCGGCGAATTTGGCGAGGGAGGCGAACATCTCCTCGGCATTGCCTTCCAGGAAGCGACCGCAGCCGAGCGAGAACAGCGTGTCGCCGCAGATCAGCGCGTCTTCTTTCGGGAAGAAATAGGCGATGTGGCCGCGTGTGTGGCCGGGCGTGTCGATCACCTGGGCGATGGAGTTGCCCAGCTTTACGCTGTCACCCTCCACCACCGCCTGATCGAGTGCGGGCAGACGATAGGCATCGGCCTTGGCGCCGACGATCTTGGCACCGTATGTCGTCCGCAACGCCTCAGCGGCGGCGATGTGGTCGCCGTGGTGATGGGTGAGCAGGATCACATCAAGCGTGCCGCCCGCCGCCGCAATGGCCGCGACGCAGGGCGCTTCCTCCGCCGGATCGACGATGCCGACCATGCCGGTCTCCGGGCAACGCAGGAGGTAAGCGTAGTTGTCGGACAGGATGGGCAGGGGGGTGATGCTGAGCATGCGAGTGATTTAACATTGTCCGTGCCGTCTGCAAGACGCAGTGCTGTGACTTGGTGCACGCAGGCGCTTGCGTGATAGGATGCGGCATGTCCACCGGCGCCTCAGCCATCGCGCAATTCTATGCCTCCGCCCAGGGTGCTGTGGTGGCGCGGCTGCTGCGCGCGCGGCTTTGGCAGATTTGGCCTGATCTGGCGGGGCAATCGCTGCTCGGCCTTGGCTATGCCGCCCCCTATCTGCGCATGCATTTCGCCATGGGGCAGACGCAACGCTGCATCCTGTTCACCCCAGAGCCATATGGCCCGGCCAGCTTCCCGGCAGGGGCGGCGAGTCTGTCCTGCACCGGGGAAGAAGAACGGCTGCCATTTGCCGATCTGTCGTTTGACCGCATCGTTATGGTGCATGGGCTGGAGGCGTCGGAGAACACACGGCGACTGCTGCGCGAGGTGTGGCGGGTGCTGAAGGATGATGGCCGACTGCTGGTGATCGTGCCGAACCGGCGCGGGCTGTGGGCGCATGTGGATTCCACACCGTTCGGCCAGGGGCAGCCTTATTCGAGTGGTCAGATCAAGCGCCTGCTGACGGCGGCCTTCTTCCGCATCGAGCAGCACGACACCGCCTTGTATCTGCCGCCCTCCCGCCTGCGCTGGGTGCTGCGCAGCGCGCGGTTCTGGGAGGGACTCGGGCGCTTCCTGGCACCGCAATTGGCCGGGGTGACAATCACCGAGGCGATGAAGGATCTCTATACCATCATCCCCCTGGGTGCTGCCTCCGGGCGGCGGGTGGTGGTGACGGAGAGTTTGTGATTATCTGGATCGACACAGGAACAATTCGGAGGGCCGCGCTGTGACCGTCAACCCGCCCATCGTCTCCGGCATCACCGCTGGGGTGCTGATCATCATGCAATTGCTGTTGATGTCTGGCGTGATCCGCACCCGGCTTTCTGCCAAGCAATCGCTGGGTGACGGCAATCATCCGGTCCTGCTGCGTGCGATACGGCGACACGGCAATTTCGCCGAAAACGCGGCAATCTTCGCTGTCGCCCTCGGCCTGCTGGAGATGCTCGGCGAGGGGCGCGTGTTGATGGCGCTGCTCTGCGGCGGGTTTGTGGTGGGGCGGTTGCTGCATGCGCTGGGACTGTCGCAGGCGACATCGGTGAATGGATTTCGCAAATTTGGCACCATCCTCTCGGCCATCGTGGGCGTTGTCGTCGGTGTGCGCCTGATCCTGATCGGCATTGCAGCCTTGTAGCGGCGGCGGTGGCGGTGGGCGTGGGGATCGATCAAGCTTTGGTATGATCGGCGCACATATTTCCGTCTCCTTCCTTGTCCTTGGCTTTGCGGCCTTTCTTGCCGGTGCGATGAACGCGCTGGCGGGCGGGGGCTCGTTCATCACGCTGCCCGCGCTGATGTTCACCGGGCTGGACGCCAGGGCGGCGAACATCACCTCAACGGTGGCGCTGTTTCCCGGCCAGATCACCTCCGGCCTTGCGGGGCGCACGCTGGTGCAGGGTGTGGGCGGATTGCCGTTTTGGGCGTTGGTGGTGGTCAGCCTGGGCGGCGGGGTGGTGGGAGCCCTGCTGCTGCTGGCAACGCCGCCGCATTTCTTTGCCATGCTGGTGCCCTGGCTGGTGCTGTTCGCCACCAGCGTGTTTGCCTGGGGCAGCTTCTTTCGCAAACCCGGTCAGGTGACAGACAAGCTGCCGCCGCGCGTGGCGGCCACGGTGCAGTTCTTCATCTCGATCTATGGCGGCTATTTCGGCGGCGGGATCGGCTTTCTGATGCTGGCCACCCTCACCTTGGCAGGCGTTGCGATGCGCAATGCCGGCGCGATGAAGAATGCGCTGGCCGGGGCGATGAATGCCTCGGCGGTGGCGGTGTTCCTGTTCTCGCCGGAAGTGGCCTGGGTGCAGGCGGCGATTGTGGCGGTGACGGCGATGGCGGGCGGCTTGCTCGGCGCGTGGCTGCTCAAGCGCGTCAATGAAAAGCTGTTGCGCGGCTTTGTGGTGGTGGTCGGCATTGCGCTGACGATTGGGATGTTCCTGCGCGTCTGACGCCGAGGCACCTCACAGCCGCCGCCACCGTTACGGCACTATTCTATCGCTGTCGGGCCTGCCCTGAGGCTCTGACGGGTTGCGCCCGATGGCCCGGCGGGGCTACTTGGCGCTTGGTTTTTGCCTGAGGAGCCGCGCATGCGCGTGAAGGATGTCAAGAAAGTGGTGCTCGCCTATTCCGGCGGGTTGGACACCAGCGTGATCCTGCGCTGGCTGCAAACCACTTATAAATGCGAAGTCGTCACCTTCACCGCCGATCTCGGCCAGGGTGAGGAGCTGGAACCGGCGCGCAAGAAGGCGGAAATGTTCGGCGTGAAGGAAATCTTCATCGACGATCTGCGCGAGACCTTCGTGAAGGATTTCGTCTTTCCGATGTTCCGCGCCAATGCGCTTTATGAGGGCCAGTATCTGCTCGGCACCTCGATCGCCCGCCCGCTGATCGCTCAGCGCCAGATCGAAATCGCCGAAATGGTCGGTGCCGATGCGGTCGCCCACGGGGCCACCGGCAAGGGCAATGATCAGGTGCGCTTCGAGATCGCCTATTACGCGCTCAAGCCCGACGTGAAAGTGATCGCCCCGTGGCGCGAATGGGATTTGACCAGCCGCACCAAGCTGCTCGAATTCGCCGAAACCAACCAGATCCCGATCGCCAAGGACAAGCGCGGCGACGCGCCGTTCTCGGTGGATGCGAACATGCTGCACTCCTCCTCCGAGGGTAAGGTTCTGGAAGAGCCGGGCGATGAAGCCCCCGAGTTGGTCTATCAGCGCACCATCCGTCCGGAAGATGCGCCGGACAGCGCCACCGTGATCTCCATCGATTTCGAGAATGGCGATCCGACGCATATTGATGGCGTGAAGCTGTCGCCTGCCTCGTTGCTGACCAAGCTGAATGAGCTTGGCCGCGCGAACGGCATTGGCCGTCTTGATCTGGTGGAAAACCGCTTCGTCGGCATGAAGTCACGCGGCGTGTATGAAACGCCGGGTGGCACCATCCTGCTCGCCGCCCATCGCGCCATTGAGAGCATCACGCTGGATCGCGAAGCCGCCCATCTGAAAGATGAGCTGATGCCGCGCTATGCATCGTTGATCTATAACGGCTTCTGGTTCAGCCCAGAGCGCCGCATGCTGCAGGCGGCGATTGATTGCAGCCAGAAGAGCGTCTCGGGCCGGGTGCGCCTGAAGCTCTACAAGGGCAACGTCTCCTGCATCGGCCGCGAGAGCCCGAACTCGCTGTATTCGATGAAGCATGTGACGTTTGAAGACGATCAGGGCGCGTACGACCAGTTCGACGCGCAGGGCTTCATCAAGCTCAACGCGCTGCGTCTGCGTCTGGGTGCGATGGCGGGCCGCAAGGGCGGCGCGCTGTAAGCCTCAGCACGACTCGACAAGAAACGCCCGACTTCCCCCCGGAGGCCGGGCGTTTTTGTGATTAGCCGCCCGGTTTGCCCGCAGGCATGGCGGCCTTGAGATCACGCACGGTGCGTGAGTCGTCGATGGCCTGGGTAAGCGCATGCCCCCAGAGTTCATAGGCATGTGCGGTGTGGTGCTGACCGTCGATGGTCGGCCATTCGCCGGGCTTCTCCAACGCCAGGGAATCAATGAACTCGCACGGTGCCGTCACGTCCTTGAGCAGGTCGTTGAGTTCCTTCACCCGTTTGTAGTTCTTCCCCAACGGCCCGCCCTCGGTGCCCCAGGTGGTGCCGAGCCAGATGCAGCGCACATGCTCGGCCATCAGCCGTTGCACCAGTGACTGCACTTCGGTTTTGACCAATTGCACCGGCAGCTTGTCCATCCGGTAGCCCGCCAGCGTATCGGCAATGCCGACGACGACGATTTGCGGACGGTGCTTGGCTATCAGATCCACCACGCGCCAGGTTTTGGAGGTGTCGAACACATCCTCCTCCACCTTGTGGCGACCGATATGGATGGCGGTGCCACAATAGACCTGGGTGGGTGGGCGCAACCACGCATGCGGCTCGGTGGCGCACGCCCCGTAACTCGCCATCGTGGCCCCCTGGTTCAGCAAATCGTCATGCAGCGTGGAGATCAGATAGCCCTCATGGGCGAACTGGCTGGCACCGATCATGAGGAAGCTGATTCCGGCAAGAAGACCACTCATTGCGCACCCCCATCGTCCCTCGCTCTATACCAAGCGCAAGTACGAACTCACCGCAACTCTTTGATTTTCATTGCGGTTTCGGTGCACCCGGCACCATGCCCTTGGCGAGCATCACGGTGGCGGCCTCGGGCGCGGAGAGCGATTTCAGCAAAGCGCGCGCGGCTTGCTCATGTTTGCTGCCTTTGACGACACCGGCAGCGAACCACGTCATTTTCTGCACCGCATCCGGCACCGGCCCCACCACCGTCACGCCGGGAATGGGCAGCAATTCGCTGATGGTTTGAAAGCCGATTTCGCTGTCACCGCGCGCAACCCCCATGGCGACCGGCTCGGCGGGGATCATTTTGGATTTGCCCTTCACCTGATCCTGAATGCCGAGCTTTTTGAGCATCTCGCCCTCGATGTAGACACCGCTGGCGCTGTCCGAATAGGCGATGGATTTCGCCGCCAGCAGCACGGCGCGCAATTTGTCCGCCGTGCTGATATCGGGCACCGGTGCGCCCTGCTTGACCGCCATGCCGATGGCGGCACCGGCCAGCGGGGTGCGGCTGTCGGCGATTATTTTGCCCTCGGCGATCAGCTTGTCGAGCGCGTAGCCGACCATGATGACCACATCGATGTCCTCACCGCGCGCAATGCGCTGCGGCACCGCATCGACGGTCTTGCCCATTGAGGGACCCCACATCGAATTCAGCTTATTGCCGGTTGCCGCCTCAAAGCGCGGGCCGAGCACCTTGTAGCTTTCGGAGAACCCGCCGGAGGAGACCACATTGAGCGTCTCTGCCGCCGCAGGCAGCGCGGAGCCGAGGAGCGCGGCAAGGATGCAGGCGCGCAGGAATGTGCTGGGTTTCATGGTGGAGTTCTCCTTGTTTTTTTGGAGATCATGTCCCATTGCGCGGCATCCGCACAGCCTTTTTACAGCGGCACCAAAGGCCGCGCCCGCGCGATCCGCTCCTCGCAATAACGGATTGGGGGCAAAGCGGATGGATTTTTCTTGAATTCAGCCAGTGGCTGTGGCGTCTACTGGTCGATGGATCTCACCCCCACCCCCTCCGCGCCTGACATCACCGCATCTTTGCGGACGATCCTGCGCGCGCTGTTGGCCACCTTGGGAGCGTGGCGGATAACGCCGGAGATCGCGGTGCTGGCGCATCGCCGGATCAACGCAAGCTTCGTCCGGATTGAGCGGTTGCTGATGCGCTTCCGGGCCGGGCGGTTGTGGCGAGTGATAGATCGGGCGCGGGGGCGGAGAGCTGGTTGTCAGGCGGGTCATGGACCCGCACTACCGCGCAAGTTCGGCTGGCTGGTCATGGCGGGCGGGCATCAGGCGGCGGGGTTCGGTGCGCAATTGCAGGCCGTGCTGAACACGCAAGCGATGAGCGAATTGCTGGCGGCATCGCCACAGGCAAGGCGGATATTGCGGCCTGTATGTCGGGCCTTGGCGGTGGAGGTGTCGGCCGCTTCAACGCCTGCGCGCATGCCGAAGCCGCGCAAGCCCCGTGTACCCCGCCCGAAGCCGGAACCGTTCCAAATCCCGCTGCCGCGTGGGGTGCTGACCTGGGCACGGCGGGAGGGTTTTGGAAAACTCTGCTAAAGGCGGGCGTGGAGAGGCGTTCGAATTGTTCCGACTTGTTTTCAAATATCACCGTCATTGCGCTCCGCGCGCGATGACGAGGGAATTCATGTTGCGACTCACACCACAAAAAAGCGCGGACACCTTGCGGTCTCCGCGCTTTTTCAACCCATCACACGCGCGCCGATTAGCCGACGCGGTTGTCGATCAGTTCGCCCACCACGCCCGGATCGGCCAGCGTCGAGGTGTCACCGAGGCCATCGGTCTCGTTGGCGGCGATCTTGCGCAGAATGCGGCGCATGATCTTGCCCGAGCGGGTCTTCGGCAGGCCGGGCGCCCACTGAATGGCGTCCGGCGTGGCGATCGGGCCGATTTCCTTGCGGACCCAAGCCACCAGTTCCTTGCGCAGCGCGTCAGACGGCTCAACGCCGGTCTTCAGCGTGACGTAGGCGTAGATGCCCTGGCCTTTGATGTCGTGCGGAAAGCCCACAACGGCGGCTTCGGCCACCGCGTGATGGGCGACCAGAGCCGATTCCACTTCCGCCGTGCCCATGCGATGACCGGAGACGTTGATCACGTCATCCACGCGGCCGGTGATCCAGTAATAGCCGTCCTCATCACGGCGCGCACCGTCACCGGTGAAATACAGGCCGGGGAAGGTGGAGAAATAGGTCTGGATGTAGCGTTCATGGTCGCCGAACACCGTGCGCATAATGCCCGGCCACGGCTTGGCGATGCAGAGCATGCCGTCCGTCGCACCGAGCAATTCCACACCAGTGCTGTCCACCAGCATCGGGATCACGCCCGGCAGCGGCTTGGTGGCCGAGCCCGGCTTGAGGGCGATGGCGCCCGGCAGCGGGGCAATCATCAGGCCGCCGGTTTCGGTCTGCCACCAGGTATCGACAATCGGGCAACGCTCGTCACCGACCACCTTATAATACCACAGCCAGGCTTCCGGATTGATCGGTTCACCGACCGAGCCCAGAATGCGCAGGCTCTTGCGCGAGGTTTTCTGCACCGGAGCCTCGCCGTCGCGCATCAGGGCGCGGATGGCGGTGGGTGCGGTGTAGAAGATGTTGACGTTGTGCTTGTCCACCACCTGCCAGAAGCGGCTGGCATCCGGGTAGCTCGGCACGCCTTCGAACATCAGCGTGATCGCGCCATTGGCCAGCGGGCCATAGACGATGTAGCTGTGACCCGTCACCCAACCCACGTCAGCGGTGCACCAATAGACTTCGCCGTCCTTGTAATCGAACACCTTTTCATGGGTGTAGCTCGCCCACACCATGTAGCCGCCAGTGGTGTGCAGCGCACCCTTCGGCTTGCCGGTGGAGCCAGAGGTGTAGAGGATGAACAGCGGGTCCTCGGCGTTCATCGGCTCCGGCGCGCAGTCCGGGGAGGCGGCGGCGACGAGGGCACCGTAATCGAGATCGCGGCCAGGTTCCATCGCCACATTGCCGCCCGTGACCTTGACGACGAGGACGTGTTTGACATCCGGGCAGGTTTTCAGCGCGGCATCGGCATTGGTCTTCAGCGGCACCGAGCGGCCACCGCGGCGGCCTTCATCGGCGACGATGAGCACCTGAACGCCAGCATCCTGAATGCGCTGGGCGAGGCTTTCCGGCGAGAAACCAGCGAAGACGATGGTGTGCACGGCACCAATTCGCGCGCAGGCCAGCATCGAGACAGCGGCTTCGACGACCATCGGCAGA
>Ga0316222_1002166_pt1 | contig 21670 bp, 17 predicted proteins | sample TBH18011metaG_FD_206008 | JGI IMG/M metagenome (GOLD analysis project Ga0316222, IMG submission 206008) | Freshwater microbial communities from Trout Bog Lake, Wisconsin, USA - TBH18011 | ecosystem: Environmental > Aquatic > Freshwater > Lake > Hypolimnion/Profundal zone | place: USA: Wisconsin...
CGCACGCCGTATTCAGCCTATTTTCAGGGCGCGCAATACGTCCATTTCCTGCTCGGTCCGGCGACGGTGGCGCTCGCTTTGCCGATGTATGCCAATCTGCGCCGCATCCGGCGCTCCGCCCGCGCGATCGTCACGGCTCTGCTCGCGGGCTCCGTGGTGGCGTCTGCCTCGGCGATGCTGATCGCCCGTGCGATGGGCGCCTCACCGGTGATCGTGCTGTCGCTGGCCCCGAAATCCGTCACCACGCCGATTGCGATGGGCATTGCCGAGCAGATCGGCGGCCAGCCTTCGCTGGCGGCGGTGTTCGTGTTGCTGACCGGTCTGGCTGCAATAGCGCTGCTGCCGATGAGCATGAAGCTGTTGCGAATTCACGATATGCGCGCCCAGGGTTTGGCGGCGGGCGTCGCTGGTCACGGTCTGGCCACGGCGCGGATGTTGCTGATCAGTGAGACAGCGGGGGCGTTTGGCGGGCTGGCCATCGGGCTCAACGGCATTGTGACGGCCATTTTGGTGCCGCTGATGGTCACTTTCTTGCCCTGATATCGGGGCGCATTCATCTCAAATTAATCACGCCTCATCATTCTGACCCCAGAGCTTATTCCGGCTGCTGGGCGATTTTGAATGATTCTGTCCAAACTGTTTCCGTCACGTGTGCATCGCCTGCGGGGGAGAAGCGGAACCGCGACGGCTCTGATGCTGCTGTGCTGCGCCAGTCTGATCGCTTTCGACGCGGCCGAGCTGTTTCTGGCGCGCAAGGAACGGCTTGCCCAAGCCGGGCGCGAGGTGAGCAATCTGTCCGCCTCCATTGCCCAATATTGTCAGGGAGCGGTGGAGACCGCTGATACTGCGTTGATCGGCCTACGCGACGAAGCGGCGCATTATGGCACGCATGCGGCCAATTTGGCGGTGTTGCAGGGGCTGATGTTTCAATATCTTGGTGCTTTGCCGTCGCTACACAGCCTGTTTCTGCTTGATAGCCATGGCAATGCGTTGATCAGCACATTTCCAGAGACGCAGCAGGGGCTCAATTTCGCTGCCCAGGATTATTTCCGCTTTCACCTGCTCCACATCACCGATCTGGTCTTTGTCGGCAGCCATGACCACAGCCAGGCCGACAATAACGCGGTCGTCACCGTCACCCGCAGGTTTGATGACACTGATGGCCGGTTCGCGGGGGTGCTGAGTGCCACGCTGAGTGCCGGCGTGTTCAAGCGGATGCTGGACAGCTTCGATGTTGGCCCGCATGGCACGATTACACTCAATGATGATGCCGGGAGGGTCATTGCCCGGGTACCGTACGATGCGCGTTTTGTTGGCCGCGATGTGTCGCATTCGGACGCACATCACCAAGCCGACGTTACGGCAGACGGGCGAGAATTCCGCTTTATCAGCGTGTTGGATGGCAAGGTGCGGCTGGGGGCGTCGCATCGTGTGGGGCGAACGCCGTTGCGCGTTCTGGTGGCCCGCTCAGAGGTCGATATTTTGGCCCCGTGGTGGGCGGAAGTGCGGGTGAATCTGGCCTGTCTGGTCGCGGTGATCGCTGTGGCCTTGTATCTCAGCCGCCGCCTGGATGTGGGGCTGCGCGCGCGTGCGCAGGTGGAAGCCGCGTTGGAAATCGCCAATGCCGAGTTGTCTGCCATTGCGGTGACAGACGCGCTGACGGGCATCGCCAATCGGCGGCATTTCGATCAGACGCTGAGCAAGGAGTGGAATCGCGCCATGCGCACGGCAAGCCCGGTGGCGCTGCTGATGATCGACGTGGACCATTTCAAGACCTTCAATGACCGCTTCGGCCACCTTGCGGGGGATCAGTGTTTGCGCGATCTGGCGCAGACAATTTCAGGTGCCGTGCTGCGGGCGGGTGATCTGGTCAGCCGCTATGGTGGGGAGGAATTTGCCGTCATCCTACCCGATACGCTTGCCGAGCAGGCGGCACAGGTGGCGGGGCGCATCCAACTCAACCTCATGGCGCGGGCGATAGCGCACCCGGATGCAAAGTCTGGCCACGTCACGGTCAGCGTCGGTGTAGCTTCAGCCATTCCAACCCCCGGCAGCACGCCCGATGGCCTGATCGTGGCCGCTGATATGGCTTTGTATCGGGCCAAGGATACCGGGCGGGATTGTGTGCGGATCGCTGAAGCCCGGCTGATACCGCGCGCGCCGGTCGATGGTCGGCAGGCACATGCCGAGTGAGGCGAAGTGGCGGCTGTTTACGTTTCGGCAATCTGGCTTGGGTATCGTCTCAGCCAGTCACGCTCTGACAGAGGTCAATCATGCTTGCTTCTCTGAAGATTGCTCCGAAATTCGCGCTGTCTGCGGCTATTTTCCTCGTGCCGACGGTCTTCGGGATGGGCATGTTGGTGGCTGAACAGAACATCCAGATTGATTTCACCTCGCAGGAGGCACAGGGCGCACGATATTTGCGCGGCGTGGCGGATCTGCATGGTCGCGCCGCACTGGCCAGTGTGCGGCATGACACGGCTTCGGAAGAGTGGCACGCCAAAGTGGAGCAGTTGCAGGCGGCCTATGGCCCTGCACTGCAAACCGACACCCAGGCGAGCGCGGCGGTGCAGGCAATGTCTGGCACGTCGGATCTCGCGGCCGTGCGCGCCACATTGCGTGATCTGATTGTGCGCATTGGCGACCGTTCCAATCTGATCCTCGATAACGTGCTCGACAGCTATTACATGACCGATGCTGTGCTGAATCGTCTGCCGGATTTGATCGATCGGGTGGCGACGACGACACAACTGGGGATGGGAGCGCGCAGCGCGCAACAGCAAGCCGATTTTCTGATCGCCACTGGTGGGCTGGCCGACACGGTGGATGGGCTGGCGGCATCGCTGAACTCTGCCTTCGGCAACAATCAGGATGGCGCGCTTAAGGCGGCACTCGGCACGGAATGGGCCGGGCTGCATACGCAGATCGGCCATTTTGTTGAGGCTCTCCAGAAGGGGGACGCCAGTGCTGTGATGGCGACGTCGCTGTTGAGCAGCATGTCGCATTTCGATGAACATGCCTGCGCGGAATTGACCCGCCTGCTTGATGAGCGGGTGGACGGTCTGGTGGCGCGGCAATGGCGCAATGTCGGGATCAATGCCGTGCTGTTCGGTGTGGCGGCATTGGTGATGTTTCTGGTGGCACGGGCGATGATCGTGCGTCCGCTGTCGCAATTGGCGGCCGCAACCCGGCGTTTGGCCGATGGTGATCTGGATAGCGTGCTCCAGGAGCGCGCGGTGCGTGACGAATTGGGGGATTTATCGCGCGCCTTGTCTGGCTTTCGGGAGGCGTTGCAGCGCAATCGGGCGCTGGAGGCCGAGCGCATCACCGACAGCGCCGAGCAGCGCGCGCGGCAATTGGATCTTGAAAGGTTGGCGCGGGATTTCAACCTCTCGGTCAGCGGCCAATTGGAATCGGTCTCGCGCGCATCAGGCAATCTCAACCAGGCCGCCGTATCCTTGACACAGGGGGCGGCGCGCACCGGCCTGCGGTCGCAGGAGGTGGAGGCCAGCGCCCAACAGGCACAGCAAAATGCCGGCATCGTCGCCTCGGCGGCGGAGGAGTTGGCGGTGTCTTGCCGGGAGATTGCGCAGCAGATCGAGCGTTCCACCGCCACAACCGAAGATCTTGTCGATCAGGCCTTGCGGGCGCGCAAGCTGGTCGATGAACTGACGGATGTGGTGGTGGGCACCGGGCAGGTGATCGACCTGATCAACAACGTGGCAGGCCAGACCAATCTTCTGGCGCTGAATGCCACCATCGAGGCGGCGCGGGCTGGGGAGGCGGGCAAGGGGTTTGCCGTGGTGGCGCAGGAGGTCAAAGCCTTGGCGGCGCAGACCTCGCGTGCCACCGGTGACATCACCGACCGGATTGAGGCTGTGCATCGCTCGGCGCGCGATGCGACGGCGACGATTCAGCAAATGGCCGATCTGGTTCAGGCGGTTGACCGCACCAGCAGCGCCATTGCCGCTGCCGTCACTGAGCAGGTGGCCGCCACGGAGGAGATCAGCCGCAACATCGCCCAAGCCGCCCATTCGACAGATATCGTCTTCACCGGCATCGGCGCCGTGCGCAGCGACGCCGCATCGGCGGAGGGGGTGTCGAATAATTTGCAGCAAGCCGCCCAGGATCTGACCCAGCAGGCGGAAGCGCTGAAGACGGATGTGGATCATTTTGTCGGCGCGATGTCGCGCTCCACCGAGCGGCGCAACGCTGTGCGCTACGCCATTCACCGACGTGTCGATCTGCGGGACGGCAAAAACCCGATCGTGGAGGGTGAGGTGGTGAATATCTCGGAAAGCGGCATTGCAATCCGGGCCAATCTGGCCGCGCGCTGCGGTGATGTGATGGAGATCTCGGGGCTGACCTCGACCGCGGTGCGTGCTCGTGTGGTGGAATATCAGGATGGCATGTTGCGCCTGCAGTTCCAATTCGACGAGCGCACCGAAACGGCGATCCGCCAATTCGTTGCCACCATCGCCCGACAGGCAGCCTGATCGGCACGCCGAAGCCGCGGGCATGGGCAACTGATCTGTGGCAGTCCGCGCTTGACAGGCGATGTTAAGACCTCGAATTTGTGCGCATAAAGGTTGGAATGTGCGCAGCGCGAACGTCTTGCTTGCCGGGCAGAGCGATGGCGATGGCGGTGGTGGCATTCGGCGTTTTCGGGCGAGGAAATATCGGGCGGCTTGGCGCATGCGAATGCGTCGTCGCGCGTTGGGGAGAGGGCCGAGACATGCTGCGTCGTGAACAGAACGAACTCATCACCCGCACCGGGCCGGGCACGCAGATGGGCGAATTGTTCCGCTGTTATTGGTTGCCGATTCTGCTGTCGGAAGAGTTGCCATTTGACGGCTGTCCGCCGGTGCGGGTGAAGGTGCTGTCTGAGCGTTTGATCGCCGTGCGCGATTCTGAGGGCAAACTCGGCCTGATCGACGAATTCTGCGCCCATCGCGGTGCGTCGCTGTGGTTTGGCCGCAACGAGGATGGCGGGCTGCGCTGCCCCTATCACGGCTGGAAATTCGGCGTCGATGGTGCCTGTCAGGAAATCCCCTCTGAGCCCGAGGATTCGGGCATGTGTCAGAAAATTCGCCTGAAATCCTACCCGTTGATCGAGCGTGGCGGGGCATTCTGGACCTATATGGGCAAGCCCGAATTCCAGCCGGAACTGCCGGAATGGGAATTCGCCACCGTGCCCGCCGAGCAGAGCTTCATCTCCAAGCGCTTCCAGGAATGCAACTGGATGCAGGCGCTGGAGGGCGGCATTGATTCGAGCCATGTCTCCTGGCTGCATCGCGGCAATCTGGCCTCTGATCCGCTGTTCAAGGGCGCGGGCGGCAATAAATACAATCTCGGCGACATGAAGCCGGTGTTTGAAGTGGTGGAGAATCAGGGCGGCCTGTTGATCGGCGCGCGTCGCAACGCCGAAGAGGGCAAATATTACTGGCGCATCACGCCGTGGATCATGCCTTGCTTCACCATGGTGCCACCGCGCGGCGATCACCCGGTGCATGGCCATTTCTGGGTGCCGGTGGATGACGAAAACTGCACCGCCTGGAGCTTCGATTATCACCCGGTGCGCGCGCTGCGCCCGGAAGAGCGGCAGGCGATGATCGATGGCTTCGGCATTCATGTGAAATACGCCCCCGGCACCTATCGCCCGCTCGCCAACAAGGACAATGACTACCTGATGGACCGCCAAGCCCAGCGTCGCGGTGACACCTATAGCGGCGTTGCCGGCATCGCCATGCAGGATGCCTCGTTGCAGGAAAGCATGGGGCCGATTGTGGATCGCACGATGGAGAACCTCGTCTCCACCGATAACGGCATCATCATGGCCCGCCAACGCCTGTTGCGGGCGGCCAAGGCGCTTGCGGAGAAGGGCATTCGACCGCCGGGTGTTGACGTGGCGCATCAGAAAATCCGCTCGGCGGCGGTGGTGCTGCCGCCGGATCAGGCGTTCAAGGATGCCGCTGCCGAGGCGCTGCAAGTGCGTCCGGGCGTGCCGCAGACATCGGTCTGACCGCAAAATCATGGGCGTGCGGGTGACGGCCCGCCACCCGCCAAGGGGGGCGCATGACGCTCAGTGAATCCGCCCGCGCGAACTCTGCGCATGAGGCGTCGTTCCGATCGCGTTACGCCCAATCCACCGGGCGTTGGGCGAGCCTGATTGCGCTTGATCCGGCCAGCGAAATCGTGGTGGCGCGGGTCGTGGCCAGTCAGCCTGACCGCCGACGCGCTTTGGCCTTGTCGCAGGATGTGGCGGACGAAGATTGGATCGCCCAATTGCAGGCGCGCGCCCAAACCTTGCTCGATGATGCCGCCCGCGCCGATTTGGTGGTGATGATTGCCACTGCCGGTGCAGATGCCCAGGCCGGTGCGCTGTTCGGCGAAGCCTGTCGCCTGCGTGGCGTGCCGGTGACGGCGCTGGTGATCGCCGCCCCTGACACGCCGGATGCTGCCCTTTCCCGCACCCTCGCCCCCCTGCGCCCGATGGCCAGCATGGTGGTGGTCGCGCAAGGGGCGGATTATGTGGACGACATGCTGCACGCGCTGCGAGCGTGACAATATGCGGCATGCTGTTCAAAAAGAGGCAGCGGATCTGACTAAAATTTGATCATACGATGAAACTCAGATCATTTTGATGCCGATAGGAGGAATGTTTCCGTTACATGACGCGGTCTTCATGACCCGATGTCATGGGCGGTTAACGCTGGCACGTCGTTTGCGAGGGAACTCAGGTTGGCACCGGCTGATGGAGGTTGGTGCCGTAATGAAAGGAACCCGTTGCGATGAAGCGACTTCTTCCCGCCCTTGCTGTTGCTTCCGTGGTGAGCATGGCGGCTGCCGCACCGGCCTCTGCGGAGATCTTCTTCCAAGACACGTATGTCAGCCTGCGCAATCTTTGGCAGGACAAGCAGCCGGGCTATGCGGGTGCGGTTAATGAGACGGCTCTGAACATCTCCTACGCCAACGCCTATACCTATGGTTCGAACTTCGTCAGCCTGGACCTCGAAAATTTTGGTCATCAGGATCCGGCGAACATCATCCATTATCCGACCCAGCGGGCCACGTCCTCCTCGATGGAATTCTACGGCGTCTTCCGTACCACGCTGAGCGGCAATGCGCTGACCCATTCGAAGAAATTCGCCATCGGCCCGTTCTCCGATATCGGCTTTGAAGTGGGCGCTGACCTTTGCACCCAGGACGACGTGTTTGCTTCCTACAAGCGCATGATCGTTGCCGGTCCGCAGTTCTCGATCGCCATGCCGAAGGGCTTCTGGAATGTGTCGCTGCACATCTCCAAGGAATGGAACACCAACGCTTACGCTCCGAAGGGCGCGACGAGCTTCGATGCCGTTCCCGAGCTTGAAACCGCTTGGCTGTATCCGTTCAGCGTCGGCAGCGTTCCGGTGAAGTTCACTGGCTTCCTCAACGTTGTAGCCCCCAAGGGTCGTGGCTATCCGGGCGAAGCGAAGGCCGGGACTGAAATCCTGGCGCACCCCAAGCTGATGGTTGACGTGGGCGCTATGATGGGCGGCAAGCCGGGTCAGTTCGATGCTGGTGTCGGTTACGAATATTGGTACAATAAGTTCGGCAACCAATCCAAAAACCTGGTCGGCACGCAGCAGAATGCGTTCTTCGTCGAAGCCGGCTACCACTTCTAAGGAGGAATCTGATGCATCGTCGCAGTTTTACCCGGCTTCTTGGTGCCGGGGCTACGTTGGCTGCCATGCCGGGTTTGTCCCGGCAGGCGCTGGCAGCTGAACCATTGAAGGTTGGCTTTATCTATCTCGGCCCGGTGGGCGATTTTGGTTGGACTTACCAGCACGATGCCGCCCGCAAGGCTGCCGTGGAAAAATTCGGCGATGCCATCAAGACCACCTTTGTTGAAAACGTGCCGGAAGGCCCGGACAGCGAAAAGGTGCTCGCCGATCTGGCGTCTTCCGGCCACAAGCTGATCTTCGCCACGTCGTTCGGTTACATGAACTACGTGCTCAAGGCGGCCAAGCGCTTCCCGAATGTCTATTTCGAGCACGCAACCGGCTACAAGCGTGATGCGAATATTTCGACCTACAACATCCGCTTCTATCAGGCGCGGTATGTGCAGGGCATCATCGCGGGCGCGCTGTCCAAGACCGGGACGGCTGGTTACGTCGGCTCCATCCCGGTGCCGGAAGTGATCCAGGGGATGAACGCCTTCATGCTTGGCATGAAGAGCATTAATCCGAAGGCCAAGCTGAAATTCATCATGGCCAATTCCTGGTACGATCCGCCAAAGGAAGGCGATGCGGCCAAGGCTCTGATGGATCAGGGCTGCGACATCATCACCCAGCACACTGACAGCCCGGCTCCGCTGCAGGCTGCTGCCTCGCGCGGGATCAAGGCGTTCGGTCAGTCCACCGACATGGCGAAGTTCGCCACTGGCTCGCAGCTTTCGGCCAGCGTGGACGTGTGGGGTCCGTATTACATCAAGCGCATCGGCGATGTGCTTGCTGGCAAATGGACCAGCACCGACACGTGGGGTGGTTTTGACTCTGGCATGCTCGGCATGTCGCCCTTCTCCAACATGCCGCCGGAACTGGTCAATCAGGCAACGGCCGCCGTGGAAGCGATCAAGTCTGGCAAAAACAAGGTCTTCACCGGCCCGATTTCTGATCAGACCGGCGCTGTCAAGGTTGCCGCTGGCGTGACGATGGATGACGGCGCGCTGAACGGCATGCAGTGGCTGGTGCAGGGGATCGAAGGCAAGCTCGGCTGATCTCTCGCCTGTTTCTTCACTATCCCGGAGCGGGGAGGGGATACCCTCTCCCCGCGATGGGGAATTTTGCGAGGACTTTCCAGCATGACCGCTCCACTTCTGCAGTTACGCGGGATCGTCAAGCAGTTCCCCGGCTGCCTTGCCAATGACCATGTTGATCTGACCATCGGTCAGCATCAAATCCACGCGCTTCTCGGCGAAAACGGCGCGGGTAAAAGCACGCTGGTCAAAATCATCTATGGCGTGATGAAGCCTGATGAGGGCGAGATCATCTGGCAGGGCGAACCTGTGGTGATCCAGAACCCGGCCCATGCCCGCAGGCTCGGCATCGGCATGGTGTTCCAGCATTTCTCGTTGTTCGAAGCCCTGACAGTGGCCGACAACATCGCCCTTGGCATCAATGACGCCAAGGATCGCATTGGTCTGCGCGAACGGATCATTGAAGTTTCCAAAAGCTACGGCCTGCCGGTCGATCCAGACCGCACCGTGCATGATTTGTCTGTTGGCGAGCGCCAGCGCATCGAGATTGTGCGCTGCCTGTTGCAGAACCCCAAATTGCTGATCATGGACGAGCCGACCTCAGTGCTCACCCCGCAAGAGGCCGAGACGCTGTTTGTCACGCTGCGGCGGCTGGCCTCGGAAGGCTGCTCGATTCTCTATATCAGCCACAAGCTCGAAGAAGTGCGCGCGCTGTGCGAGGAATCAACCATCATGCGGCTGGGCCGCGTGGTGGCCCATGTGAAGCCGAGGGAAAAGACGGCGCGCGAATTGGCCGGCATCATGATCAGTGCCGAGCTGAAGCCGGTGGGTGATCGCCGTCCGCCGCCGGAGACCGGCAAGATCCGTCTCTCAGTGGACAAGCTGACATTGCGGGCACCGAGTGAATTTGGCACGGCGTTGAAAGACATCAGCTTCCAAGTGCGCGGCGGCGAGGTTCTCGGCATTGCGGGCATTGCGGGCAATGGTCAGGGTGAGTTGATGGACGCGCTGTCGGGTGAAATGCCGGCCGGGCGGCCTGAGACGATTCTGCTTGATGATGTGGCCGCCGGTCATATGGGGCCGTATCAGCGCCGCAAACTCGGCGGCTGCTTCGTGCCGGAAGAGCGCAACGGTCATGGCGCGGTGACAACGATGTCGCTCGCCGAGAACGCCTTCCTCTCCGCCCATTTGCGCGGGGCGTTGGTCAAGCTCGGGCTGATTGACCGCAACAAGACGCAAGATTTCGCCGAGAAGGTGATCGAGCGCTTTGACGTGCGCACCACCGGTTCGAAGGCGATGGCGAAATCGCTCTCGGGCGGCAATCTGCAAAAATTCCTGGTGGGCCGAGAGGTGATGCTCGACCCGTCAGTGCTGGTGGTCAGTCAGCCGACATGGGGCGTGGATGCGGGCGCTGCGGCTGCCATTCATGAAGCGGTGCTGGCACTGGCGGCTTCTGGCGCGGCGGTGGTGGTGATCAGCCAGGATCTGGATGAGATCTTCTCGCTGGCTGACCGCATCGCGGTGATTGCGGCGGGGCATTTGTCCGAGCCGGTGAAGGTGGGCGAAGCGTCGCTGGAAAAAATCGGGCTGCTGATGGGTGGCGTGAAAGCCGAGCAACATCACGGAGAAACCTCGCATGCTTAGGCTGCAACCACGCCAATCCCCTTCGGCGTTCTGGTCCTGGGCATCGCCGATTCTGGCGCTGGTGCTGACGGCGGTGATCGCAGGCGGGATTTTCGCCTTCATGGGCCGTCCACCGGTGCTGACGGTGTACACCTTCCTGATTTCACCTTTGTTTGCGCCGAACGGCATCGCCTCGCTGGCGGTGAAGGCGGCTCCGTTGATCATGATGGGCGTGGGGCTGTCGCTGGCCTATCGCGCCAATGTTTGGAATATCGGCACGGAAGGGCAGTTCACCGTTGGTGCGATTTTCGCCGGTTGGCTGGCACTGTCGTTGCCGGATGCGCCGATGTGGGTGATTTTCCCGGCGGAAATGGTGTTCGGCATTCTGGGCGGTGTGCTTTACGCGCTGATCGTGGCGTGGCTGCGCACGCGGTTCAACGCCAATGAGATTCTGACCAGCCTGATGCTGGCCTATATCGGGCAATATCTGCTGATCTATCTGGTCACTGGCCCGTTGCGCGACCCGATGGGCTTCGGCTTCCCGCAGACGGCGTTGTTCTCCGATGCGGCGGATGGGCCGCGGTTGATTGAGAACACCAATCTGCATTTTGGCATCCTTGCAGCCCCGATTGTGGCGGCAGGGGCGTGGCTGATGCTGGGGCATTCGGTGTTGGGCTTCCAGTTGCGCGTGTTGGGCCAGGCACCACGCGCGGCGAAGTTTGCAGGTTTCAGTGAGAATCGGCTGGTCTGGCTGGCGATGGCGATTTCGGGCGGTCTGGCGGGTTTGGCCGGGATGTTCGAAGTCACCGGCACCCAAGGGCAGCTTTCGACCAATATCAGCCCCGGTTATGGCTTCACGGCGATCATCGTGGGCTTCTTGGGGCGTTTGAACCCGGCGGGTGTGGTGCCGGCCGGGCTGTTGCTGGCGCTGACCTATCTGGGCGGTGACGCAGCACAGATCAATCTTGGTTTGTCGAACTCGATCACCGGGATTTTTCAGGGAATTCTGCTGTTCTGCCTGCTTGGCGCAGACGTGCTGATTTCCAACCGGCTGCTCTGGCGGCGTCGTAGCGTGGCAGGAGGACGGGCATGATCGAGCTTCTTGTCAATCTCATCGTATCGGTGATGGCGGCGGCAACGCCGCTGCTGCTGGCGGCGACCGGCGAATTGATCGTCGAAAAAGTGGCGGTGCTGAACCTCGGCGTCGAGGGCATGATGCTGATGGGGGCGATTGCAGGCTTCGCGGTGGCGCATGAAACCGGGCAGCTTTGGTTGGCGTTGCTGGCCGCCATCGCCGCCGGGATGACGCTCTCCTTCCTGTTCGCCGTGCTGACTTTGACCTTGCAGGCCAACCAGACCGCCACCGGTCTGGCGCTGACGATTTTCGGGCGCGGCTTCTCGGCGCTGGTGGGGGCGGGTTATGTCGGCATTGCGGCACCCACTCTGCCGAAAATTCATCTGCCGGTGCTGTCAGACCTGCCGTTCTTTGGCGCGACTTTGTTCAGCTACGACCCGATTATCTATCTCGCACTCATCCTGCTGGCCGCGACGGCGTATTTCCTCCGCCGGACGCATGGCGGTCTGATTCTGCGCGCGATTGGCGATCAGCATGATGCCGCTCATGTGCTGGGCTACCGGGTGATTCGCATCCGTTATCTGGCGGTGCTGTTTGGCGGCGCGATGTCGGGCCTGGCGGGGGCGTATATGTCGCTGTCCTACACGCCGCTCTGGGCGCAGGACATGATTGCCGGGCGCGGTTGGGTGGCACTGGCTTTGGTCACGTTTGCCGCGTGGCGTCCGTTCTGGTTGCTGATCGGCGCATGGCTGTTTGGCGGCATCATGTATCTCTCGCTCTATGTGCAAGGTCTGGGCGTGCCGGTGCCATCGGCGCTGCTATCGGCGTTGCCCTATATGGGAACCGTGGTGGTGCTGGTGCTGATCTCGCGTGACCGCAGGCGTATCCGGCTGCATCGTCCGGCCATGCTGGGGCGGCCATTTCAGGCGACGAACTGATCATGTCAGAGGTCAACGAGAGCGATTTCGATTTGCTGCGCGAAGCCTTCGCGCAGGCGCAGGCGGCGCGGGAAGCGGGCGATCATCCATTTGGGGCCATTCTCGCCGGGCCGGATGGCAATGTGCTGATGCGCCAGGGCAATGGCTATCGCGCCGAGGGGCAGGACATGACGGCGCATGCCGAACGTGTGCTGGCCACCAGGGCATCGAAAGCGCATCGGCCGGATTTCCTGGCGGGCTGCACGATGTATGTCTCCGCTGAGCCCTGCGCGATGTGCGCCGGAGCGATCTACTGGTCTGGCATCGGGCGGGTGGTTTATGGTCAGTCCGAGGCCGATCTCAAGCGCCAGACCGGCGCGCATGACGAGAACCCGACGCTCGATCTGCCCTGCCGCATGGTGTTTGCCGCCGGGCAGCGCGTGGTTGATGTGGTGGGACCGCTGCTCGGCGATGAGGCTGCGGCCTTGCAGGAAGGGTTCTGGGAGGAAAAGCGGGTGAGCCACGGCAAGCAGGATCTGGCGGTGCTGAACACGCTCACCGTGCAGTCCTTCGTGCAGGTGCTGGGCGGGGTGTTTGAGCATGCGCCATGGGTGGCCGAAGCGGCGGCGGCAGAGCGGCCGTTTGCCAGCATCGACGATCTGCATGCGGCGATGTTCGGCCAGATTCTGGCGGCCCCAGACGCGACAAAACTCGCCTTTCTGCGTGGACATCCAGAGCTTGCGGGCGAGCATGCCCGCCGCTCGACACTGGCCGCGCATTCGGCCTCTGAGCAATCCTCGCTCGGGCTCGATCAGCCAAATCCGGCAATTGCCGAGACATTCGATGTGCTCAACGCCGAATATCGCGAGAAATTCGGCTTCCCGTTCATCATCTGCGTCCGTCGCCACACGCTTGGTTCAATCATCAGCCAGTTCCGCGCCCGCATGCTGCGCGATGCCGAGACGGAGATGACCCAGGCGCTGACCGAAATCGGCCACATCACCCGCCTGCGTCTGGCGGGTCTGGTGGAGGGAAAGGGGGATGACCCGCTGGCTGGCTGGCTGTCCACCCATGTGCTCGACACCGGCCTCGGTCGCCCTGCCGCCGGAATGTCACTGGAGTTGGTGGCGTTGGGAGAGGCGGGTGAACAGGTGCTCGGTCGCTTCGTGACGAACAATGACGGCCGCACCAATGCGCCGATATTGCCCAAGGGCGAGATGCGAATCGGGCTGTATGAATTGCGCTTCGACGTGGAAGCCTATTTCGCCGCCCTGGAGATGGCGACGCCGGAATTCCTCGGCGTGGTGCCGATTCGCTTCCGCGTGTCCGATCCACAATCGCATTATCACGTGCCGCTGCTGGTCAGTCCCGGCGGCTATTCGACCTATCGCGGCAGCTGAACGGCTTCGAAGGCCGTGTGTTCTTTCTGCGGCGGCGGCAGGATTTTCGACATCACCATGCCGGCACCCTCGTGGCCTGCGCGGCGCAGTTCAACGGTGGTGCGGCCATCGGGTGACAGCACGCGAATCGCCGGGCAGCCGAGATCACGCGCCACAACATCCAACTGACCTGACAGCGCGCGCAGCACGGATTGCGGATCAATCGGGTCGGCAGCAACAAAATGCTCAACGAGCAGCACGCTGCCATGCCGCAGATCGTCCAGCAGACGGTAACTCACCGCGCCACAGGGGAATCGGCGCACGCTGCGGCGGGCAACAAGAATCCCTGCCTTGCCGTCGCGACGGCGAGTCAGCTTGGTGGCGAACGCCATCCAACGCGGCAGATCAATATCCGGCTCTGCCAACCGCATCAACGGAAACAGCACCCTAACATCCGCGCGGTTGAACGGCTCCACAATTAGATCAGGGAGGAGCGTCAGACCGGTCATTGTACGTAACCATAACGGATGCATGGAACGACAATTTGATTTGGATCAAGGAAACCCTCCGTCCCATATTTTTTACACGCTTTTTGTGGTGGGATGGGTTTAATATGTTGGAGTAGGCGCGATGGTGCGCGCTCCCCCGGGGAGGGTGGATGAACACTCTGAGTTCGCGACCGGTTATTGTCGCAAAGCCAAGCTCGGCCTCGCACTGTATCGAGTGCGATGCCCGTCATAGAAGCGTGTGCAACGCGATCGGTGAACGCGATCTCGAACGGCTGGCTGCCGTTGCGAATCCGCGCAAGCTGGAGCGTGGGCAAGTGTTCATCGAGGAGGGCCGCCCCGCCATCGACTTTTTCAACATCACGTCCGGTACGGTGAAGCTCTACAAGATGCTCCCGGATGGTCGTCAGCAGATCACCGGCTTTGCGGGCTCTGGGCATTTCCTGGGGCTGGCAGTGTCGGAAACCTATGCCTTCACCGCTGAGGCGATTGAGCCGATTGAGCTTTGCCGTTTCTCGCGCCCCAAGCTGCGCACGCTGCTGGACGATTTCCCGGCGCTGGAAAAGCGCTTGCTTGAGACCGCCTGCAACGAACTCGTCGCCGCTCAGGAGCAGATGCTGCTGCTGGGCCGCAAGACGGCGCGGGAGCGGGTGGCGAGCTTTCTGGCAACGCGGCACGGCGAATCGTCGGCGTGCGGCAAATTGTCTGACCGCATCAGCCTGCCGATGACGCGCGCTGAGATCGCGGATTACCTGGGCCTCACCATCGAGACAGTCAGTCGCACCCTCACCCGCTTCAAAAGCGAGGGAAAGATTGCATTGCCGTCGCGTGACGAGGTGGAACTCCTCGATCCTCATTGGCTGCTCGACGTGGCTGCCGGTCAAGACAGCCACACCGCCTCTTTCGTTTAAGCGTCTGGATTTATCCCATCACCGTCATACCGGTGGTGAGATCGATCCAGACAAGTTGATCCACCACGCCGGTGACACCGGGCGTGTTCTCGGCTGCCACCCGCAAAGCCGCGCGGGCGCGTTCGTCGTAGACAAAGCCATTGAGCGTCACGACGCCGTCTTTCACCGTGACACCCACATTGGACGCGGCACTCCAGCTTGACCCGGCGAGCTTGTCGAACAGCGCCTTTTCGATGCCGGCATCGGTGGTCGGCACCTGGGCCTCACCCGCCAGTTTCTGTGCCAGGGCACGCAGCAGGTCGGCGCGGCTGATGATGCCGACCAGCTTGCCGTCTCGCACCACCGGCACGCGGCGGATGCGCTTCTTCTCCATCAACGCCACCACCTGATCCAATGGTGCTGCTTCCGCCACCGAGACCACGCTGGGTGTCATCAGATCGGCGACCACCCGGCTGTTGGAATGCACGAACTCGTCAGCTTCTTTGCCCGGTCCGATCAGAAAGGTCAGCAGGCGCGAGCGATGACGATCGCCCGTGCCGGTTTCCGTGCGGCGCAGCAGATCCCCCTCTGTGAGAATGCCCACCAACGTGCCGTCATTGTTCAAGACCGGAAGACCACTCACCTTCCGTTGCAGCATCAGGTCCAGGGCGACGTCGATGCGCGTTGACGGCATTACCGTCAGCACGTCACGCGCCATGATGTCTTGAGCTTGCATTGCGTCTCTCCTGTTTCGTCTTACGAACCGCCCTCTCGCACCCCGAGGGGGCTGATCGATCTTGACCTCATTGTGCTGGCTTTGCGCAGCAATTCATTGATCGGCGTCAATCCTGCCTGTTATGCAAGCAGGTGCTGACCACCATCGATGGGCAGAATGGTGCCGGTGATGTGGCGCGCGGCGTCACTGGCCAGAAAAGCCGCCATGGCCCCCACATCGTCGATATCAACCAACACATGCTCCGGCGCGCGGGCGGCGGCGGCGTCGAGCATTGAGTCGAACCGGTCGATGCCAGAGGCGGCACGGGTGCGGATCGGGCCGGGTGAGATGGCGTGGGCGCGGATGCCTTGCGGGCCAAGTTCAGCGGCGACGTAGCGCACCGAGCTTTCCAGCGCGGCTTTGACCGGCCCCATCAGATTGTAATGCTCCACCACCCGCTCCGAGCCATAGAAGGTGACGGCGAGCAGCGTGCCGCCCTGTGGCATTAACGGCTCGGCCAGCTTGGCCATGCGCAGAAAGGAATGGCAGGAGACATCCATCGCTTGTGCAAAGCCCTCCGCCGAACAATCCACCACCCGACCATGCAGATCGGCGGCGGGGGCGTAGGCGATGGAATGCAGCACAAAATCAAGCCTGCCCCAGTTGGTGCGAATATCATCGAACACCGCTTCCAACTGACCCTGCTGCTGCACGTCGCAGGGCAGTAGCAGGTCGCACGGCAGGGTGTCGGTGACGTCCTTGACGAAAGGCCGGGCTTTTTCATTCAGATAGGTGCAGGCGAGGCGGGCTCCGGCGCGGGCGAAGGCGCTGGCGCACCCGGCGGCAATGGAATGGCGATTGGCGATGCCGACGATCAGGCCGACTTTGCCGGTCAGGTCGATGATCGGTGCGTTCATGACAATAATCCCCGGATATGGCGCAGAATCGCCGCCTCCTCATCCGCCGGGATGACCAGCACGCGCAGGCGGCTGCCTTGGGCGGTGATCTCGCGTGCCTGGGCGGCGTTGGCCTCGGCGTCGATCTGCACGCCGATCCAGGCCAGCCGGGCGCAGATGGCAGCGCGCACGATGGCATCGTGTTCGCCAATGCCTGCGGTGAAGATCAGCGCATCCAGCCCGCCGAGTGAGCCGATCAGGGCTGCGGCTTCGCGGGCGGCGCGGTAGACGAACAGATCAATCGCCGCATCACCCGCCGCTGTGCCGTGCAACTCCCGCAGATCGAAGGACAGGCCACTGACGCCGAGCAGGCCTGAATGCTTGTAGAGCAGATCCTCAATGGCGGCTGCGTTCATGCCGCCATGCTGCATCAGATAGAGCAGCACGCCCGGATCGATGCAGCCACAGCGCGTGCCCATCATCAAGCCGTCCAGGGCGGAGAAGCCGGTGGTGACATCCACGCTGCGCCCGGCCTGCATCGCGCACATGCTCGCCCCATTGCCCAGATGCGCCGCGATCACCCGGCTGGTGAACAGCGTGGGTTCGGTGGTCTGCAACAAATGCGCGATGTGGTCGAAGGACAGGCCGTGAAAGCCATAGCGCCGCACGCCCTGGCTGGTGATCTCCGGCGGCAGGGCGAATTGTGTGGCCAGGGGAGGCAGGGTGGCGTGAAAGCCGGTGTCAAAACAGGCAATCTGCGGCAACTCTGGTCGGATGGCGCTGATGGCGCGGATCGGCGCGAGATTATGCGGCTCATGCAGCGGGGCGAGCGGGGTCAGCTTCTCCAGAGCGGCCAGAATGGCGGGTGTCACCCGCACCGGGGCTGAGAATTCCGCCCCGCCATGCACCACGCGATGCCCGACACAGACCAGCCGTGCCGCCCCCAGATGCGCATCGACCCAGGCGAGCAATTGTTCGAGCAGCGCCTCATGTGATTCAGCGGCATCAGCGTGCTGCCATTCGTCGATCTTGGTGTGGCCAGCATCGTAGGCCACGAAATGTGGGTGCACGCCGATGCCCTCGATCTGCCCCTGCACCAGCTTCTTGCCGCTCGCCAGCCGGAAGAGGGCGAATTTCAGGCTGGACGACCCAGCATTGAGCACCAAAGCCGCATTGATGCTCATGCGGTGCGCTCCGCAATCAGAGCTTGCACCATCAGTCGGGCGACGGCGCAGGAGGCGATGCGGGTGCGTTGGCTGTCAGCCCTGCTGGTCAGAATGATCGGCACGCGCGCGCCAATCACCACGCCCGCCGCATCGGCACCGGCCAGGAAGGAGAGTTGCTTGGCGACCATGTTGCCGGTCTCCAAATCGGGCACCACCAGAATATCGGCCATCCCCGCCACCTGCGAGACGATGCCCTTTTGGGCGGCGGCTTCCAGGCTGACGGCGTTGTCGAACGCCAACGGGCCATCGACGATGCCGCCCATGATCTGCCCACGCTCGTTCATCTTGGCCAAGGCGGCGGCCTCGATGGAGGAGCGCAATGCCGGGTTGACCGTCTCGACCGCCGACAGCACCGCCACTTTCGGCAGCGCCACGCCGAGCACATGCGCCACATCGATGGCGTTGCGGATGATGTCGGCCTTTTCTTCCAGCGTGGGGGCGATGTTGATTGCCGCATCCGTCACCAACAGCAGGCGATCATAGCTCGGCACATCCATCGCATAGACATGCGACAGCCGCCGGTCAGTGCGCAGCCCGGTGGCGGTGGCGACGACTTCGTGCATCAGCTCGTCAGTGTGCAGCGAGCCCTTCATCAGCATCGCAGCCTCCCCCCGGCGCACCAGGGCGACGGCCTCGGTGGCGGAGGCGTGGCTGTGGGCGGTATCGACGACGCGGCAGCTGGACAGATCGAAGGCCACGGACGCCGCCGCCGCCTGAATTTTGGCCAGCGGGCCGACCAGGATGGGCGTGATCATGCCCAGCGACATCAACTCCCCCACCGCCGACATCGACGCCAGATCACAGGGATGCGCCACCGCCACCGTTACCGGTCCCAGCGTGCGGGCCTGTTCAATGATCGGGATGAAGCGCGCATGGCGTTGCAGCCGCACATCGGGCAGCGACAGGCGACGCAGGCGTTGATGGGTGTCGGGTGCTTTCACCACGGCCTGCCCGGTGATCACAGTTGTGCCGTCTTGATTGGTGCAGATGCAGTCGAGCACCACACTGCGCTTGTGGTCGTTCTTCTCCAGCACGGTGACGGTGGCGGTGATGGTGTCGCCGATGCCGACAGGGGCGCGGAAATGCAGATCCTGTGACAGATAGATCGTCCCCGGCCCTGGCAGCTTGGTGCCCAGCACCGCCGAGATCAGCCCGCCGCCCCACATGCCATGCGCGATGATGCGATGGAACAAATCGGTGGCGGCGTATTCCGGGTCGAGATGGGCGGGGTTGACGTCGCCGGAGACGATGGCGAACAGGGCGATATCGTCTTCGGTCAACTCGCGCACGACAGAGGCGGTGGTGCCGATTTGGATGTCGTCGAATACCTGGTTTTCAATCCATTCTGATTGATCGTTGGTCAAATCCATCACGGGTCTCCAATGCAACATGCGGCAAACAATCGGGCGGCTGTCACCAAGATGCGATGATGCGGCATCTCATCATGGCGCACCATGATTGATGAAGTGTGACTGTACCTTGCGGCAGGACAAATTTTGTGCGGTGCAGCGAAAATTCACCGAATGGTCAGAATGTGCGGCGATTCTGCTGCGTGGTGTGAGGCGCTGGGTTGGATTATGCAGGGGGTATGATCCGTCTGTTTATCGGCTGCCTCTGCGCTTTGCTTCTTGCCCCAGCCGCGCGGGCGGAAGGGGATTGGGATGCGTATCACATCGCCATGTGGCAGCCGCACACGCCGCAGGCGATGCGGGCGTTGCAGGGCATCGGTATTGATGCGGCGATGCTGTTCGCCAAATCCGGGGTAATCGATGCGGATCGTGCGGCGGCGCTGCGGCAGGCGGGGAGCCGGATGTATCTGGAAAACATCGCCACCGATATTTTCTCGCCCTACCACATGGCCAGTTCCAGCGCCCGCTTCACCGCCGTGCGCGCGGCCTATGCCCAAAATCCGGTGGACCCTTCAGTGTTCATGCGCGATCCGAGCTTGGCCGATCCCGCGACGATGCACACATTGCAAGCGCGGCTTACCGAAGTGGTGGCGCGGATGCGGCAATATCAGCCGCTGTTCTACAATTTGGGTGACGAGACCGGGATTGCCGAGACCGGTTGGGCCTGGGATTTCGACATCTCGCGGCCTGCTTTGGCGGATTTTCGGCGCTGGTTGCAGGCGCATTACGCCTCACTCGCCGCGTTGAACGCGCAATGGGGCAGCGATTTCGCCGGTTGGGATGCGGTGATGCCGATGCTGACCGATGCGGCGATTGTGCGGGCGGATGGCAATTTCTCCGGCTGGGGTGATTTCAAGCAATGGTCGGATGATGCCTTCGCCACCGCCCTGCGCACCGGCACCGAGGCACTGCACGCCGCCGATCCGCAGGCAATCTCCGCCATTGAAGGCGCGCAGATCCCTGGCTGGGGCGGTTATGATTTCGCCCGTCTGGCGCATGCTGTTGATCTGATGGAGATCTATGAATACGGCCACAACATCGAGATCGCCCGTGCCATCAATCCCAAGCTGATCGTCATCACCACCAGCTTTGACGCCTCGCCCGAGGAGCATCATCGGCTGTGGCATGAAGTTCTGCTCGGCGCGCGTGGGCATGTGATTTGGGATGGCGAGAATAATTTCGCCTCGCCGGAGGGCGTGCTGCAAAGCCGGGCGCTGGCCGATGGCCCGACCTATCGCGCGTTGCGAGGCCCGGTCCCGGCGCGGATTATCGCCAGCCAGCCGGAGCAGGCCCAGGTCGCTATCCTCGCCTCGATGCCGAGCTATCGCATAGAATGGCTGCTCGCCCGCAAGGCGGAGACGACTTCCTGGACCAAGCGCAGCGTTGATGACGATTACGCTGACACGCCGTGGCGCTTGGCGCTGGATCGGGCGGCGTCTGGTTTGGCGCATCTGGGAATTCCGGCCACCTATCTCTCGCCGGAGATGCTGGCTGACGGCGTGCCGGAGACGATCCGGCTGCTGATCCTGCCGCAATCTTTGGCGCTTTCCGACGCGCAGGCCGCCGCCATTCGTCGTTTGGTGGCGCGTGGTGGTGTGGTGCTGGCTGATGGCGTGCCGGGGGTGTTCGACTCCCATCTGCGCAGACGGTCGCAGCCCGCCTTGCAGGGTGTGGCGCTGGAGACGGCGTTGGCACCGGCTTTGGCGAAGGCAAGCGTGGTGCCGATGTTCACGCTCAGCGATGCCAGCGGCCAGCCTGTGCATGACGTGACAGCGCGACTGTGGCGGCAGGGCGATGTGCTGCTGGTGGGGTTAGAGCGTGATCTGGATGGCAAACACGTGGCCGCCGGGCCGGAGCGTGTGGTGCTGACGCTCGGCCAAGCGATGCATGGGACGGAGTTGCTGCAGGCGCTTGATCTGGGGCGTGGTACGCATTTCAGCCTCACGCTCGATCCGGTGATTCCTGCGGTGCTAGAGCTACTGCCGCGGCCCGGCTTCTAGCAGATCGAGATTCTGTTCCGCCAGATCGGCCAGTGGCGTGCCGGGGGATAATTGTGTCACCCGCACCCAATCCGCCCGCGCACCACGGGCGTCACGCGCATGTTGACGCAGAATGCCGCGCTCCAGCAGGGCGTCCGGCAGATCGGGGTCGAGCAGCAAGGCACGGTCGATGTCGTCGCGGGCCAATTCCCAGCGTTCCACCCGACGCCATGCGGTGCCGCGCAATGTGTAGGCGTCGGCGCGGCGGGGGTCGATGTCGAGTGCCGCCGTGGTGTCGTCGATGGCGTTCTGGTT
>Ga0316222_1002167_pt1 | contig 21662 bp, 19 predicted proteins | sample TBH18011metaG_FD_206008 | JGI IMG/M metagenome (GOLD analysis project Ga0316222, IMG submission 206008) | Freshwater microbial communities from Trout Bog Lake, Wisconsin, USA - TBH18011 | ecosystem: Environmental > Aquatic > Freshwater > Lake > Hypolimnion/Profundal zone | place: USA: Wisconsin...
TTCAGTGCCCGATGCCAGTAACTGTCCGCCATGAAAAATCAGTGGTGCGCTGGGCGTAAACTGACATTGTTCGACTTCTCCGACAAAGATCACATGATCGCCTTCCGGATAACGGCTGCGGTTACTGCACTCAAACCATGCCGCTGCGCCATCGAGTATCGGCAAGCCCTTTTCAGACAAGGTGTAGGCGACCCCGTCAAACCGGTCTTTAACCGTTCTGGAAAACTGCGCAGCCAGTGCCGACTGACTTGCGGTTAATACATTGATGACGTAGTGGCTGTTCACACTGAACACGGGCATGCTCTTTGCAGCATTGGACAGGCTCCACAACACCAGCGGCGGGTTTAAAGAAACCGAATTGAACGAACTGGCTGTAATGCCCCAGAATCTGCCGTCCGGCAGTACGGTAGTAATCACCGTAACGCCAGTGGCAAACTGAGACAGCGCACCCTTGAAATGGGGTACGTCAAAGTCGGGAGGAGAGGCTGGTTTATTCATTTTTATAGGATATGTTGCCCAAGGCTAACCTATCATACCCGAAATCAAACCGCGCGCCGCTGCAAGACAAAGATAGGCTGAGCCCAATCGGCTTCTTTTTTCTTCTTGCTGGTGATCAGGGTCAGTTCCGAAGGATCATAGACGTCGGTATTATGGGTAAGTGGCGTGGTCATCAGATATTGAGCATCCGTGTTTTTCAAAAACTCTCCGACCAGCTGAATATTGCGGATATCCAGATGGGCAAACGGTTCATCGATAAACACAAACCCGCCGCTGCCATCTTCCGACTTGAGCAATCCAATCAGCAGAATCAGCGACTTCATCACCTGCTGTCCACCGGATGCTTCACCGTCATTCATACCGATAACCGCCTTGCCGTCGAATTTGAAACGCACATGCAATCCGGCCTGAGCCAGCGCCACATCATCATTTTCCAGACGCACCGGATCGGCATGCACTTCAATGCCGGCCAGTTCACCAAGCTGCTTGATATTCTTTGCGTAAATCTTGATGGTGTAACGCAGTCGTTCGATGTACGCACCGCGTGCATTCGATGTCGCCTCCATGGCGCGGTTATTCTGATAGCGCCGTTCTTCAGTTTCAGCCTGCTGACCGGCCAGCTGGTGATGCAAGCGGTGATGCTGATCAACGACCGTGACATCGGTTTCCCACTCTTCACCGGCAATATCCTGATCAATACTCTTGATGCGCAATTCCACCTGACGCGAATTTTCATATTTCTCGACCAGCGAATCAAGATAGCTTTCCTTGCGCCAGCCCACCGGCAGTTTGCTCCAGCTGTGCCTGCTGTCTTTTAACACCTGCGCCTGCGCACTGCGTTCCTGCGCCAGGCGCTGTTCATGGTCACGCGACTGCTGTTCAGACACGGCCAGGTATTTCTGCGCATCCTGCCAGGCGATTTCGGAACGGGTCTTGGCAACAGTGGCCTGTTTTAACAGATCGCCCAATTCACCCAGCCGTCCACCAACTTCAGTGCGTGCTTTTTTCAGGGGCTCGACATTGCGCGCAGCCTCATCAAATTCGTCACGTCGCGCGTGCAGTTCCTTGGCCGCATCAACCCCAGCCAGCAGCGTTTTCAGATTACTGACATTGCCAACCAGTTTGCTGATTTCCAGCGTCAGCTGATCTTCCTGCTGCTCCAGTCGGGGCAGACTGGCCATCAGGGCTTCCAGTCGCTGCGTGCGCCCGGCATTTCCAAAACGGTAACGCGCCACTTCCACAAACACCGAACGTCCGCCGCGGCGCTCACTGTGGAACGCTTCCGGCGTGATCCATTCTTCACTGGCCGCTCGCTGCATGCCGTCGGCAATACTGTCGACGCGCTGAATGCGTTTTAACTGGTCGATCAGCCAACCCGGCACCTTGGCACTGAACTGCACGACGCCGAACAGACTGTTGTCCTGCTTGGCATTGACCTTGGGTGCCTGGATACGCTCGGGCACAATGAAATGCGGGAAGCGCAGTTGTTCGGCCAGTCTGAATGCAGCCGAAGCGTCACCAGACTGATCGAGCAGCAGTACATGGGAAAACCCTTTCAGTATCCCTTCCACCGCCGCCTGCCAGCGCGCATCAACCACTTCCACCACATCAGCGAGCATCACATGATCAATGTTGGCATCGGACAGGGCGCGGCGCATGGCGCGCACGTTTTCCGGATCAGGCACACCGGTTTTGCTTTGCAGCCCGTCAATCGTGCTTTTTTGTTCGGCAATTTTTTCGGCGAGTTCGGCACGACGCTGCTTTTGCTGGGCCAGCAGGGTTTCCTGCTGTTCCAGCTGCTGCGTCGTTTCCGCGATATCGGCACCGGATTCGGCCGCGAGTTTTTCCAGACGCTGTTTTTGATCCAGCAGATTTTCCTGCGGCTTCAACTGCACATTGATTTCAGACAGGCGCTTTTGCAGCGTTTTTTCTTCCTGCTCCAGAGTGCCTTCCTGCTGCAGATTTTCGGAAAATAAACGTGCCTTCCCGGCCAGCTCGCCGCGCTGTGAACTCAGCTGATTATCCTGCTGCTTCAGGTTCAGTTTGGCGCTGCGCAAGTTCTGACTGATCGCCAGAAAATGCTTACGGGTTTCCAGATAGTGCAGGCTGGGTAAAATCTGTTCCTGCAGATCGCGCTTTTCGCGGGTTTTATTTTCCCACTGATGATAATTGGCCACACGCAGACGCAAGCCTTCCAGATTGGCTTTGGCCACTTCCAGCTCGGCTTCAAACTGCTGCAGTTCAATTTCGGTATCGTGCTGATGGCGCTTGGCTTCGTCATAGGCATCCAGCACTTCCTTGTCACCAAACACCTGAAACACCAGATCGAGCAACTGGCGTGGGGCATATTCGCACAGCTTGTCAGTCTCGCCCTGCTCCAGTGCCAGCACCTTGGCCATGGCTGGCGAGAGTCCGGCATTGGCCAGGCGCTTGCGGTACGTTTCCACACCCAGCCAATCGCTCGCATCGACCACTTCCTCGACTTCAACCCGGCCCGGCCGCATTAGGTACTGACGTTTCCAGTCACCGCCGTTTTTCTGGATCTGGCAAATCAGGGTCACTTCGTCTTCACTGAAAAAACCGGAAGAACGAAACGGACGATTTGACAATTGGCGCCCGACCGGCTTGTTATCCACCACGGCGCGAATCCACGCGATCGGTTGACCGGAATGACGTGCGTAATGTTTGTAGGTACGCCCCATCGAACAGTCCAGACCGAACAGGGTGCGCAGTGCATCGAGCAGCGTGGTTTTGCCGGAGCCGTTCTGTCCCGAGATGGTGATGATTTTGGCGTCGAGCGGAATATTCTTGATGCGCTGCCAGTAGTCCCAATGCACGAGTTCTAATGATTTGATATGGAACATATTGTTATTCTTGTTCAGTGTTGGGGTTGATCTTAAAGATGTCAGCCAGCGCGCCATTGATGATGCGCTCTTTCAGAGAATCGGTGTCCATGAGCAGATCGAGCAGCGGTCCCTCCGCGATCAGGTCCCCTTTCCTCTCGATAAACCCGAGCCGGTTCAGGATACCCAGATTCATATCCATCTTGGTTTTCTTGCCGAGCTTGTCGCCGAAGTCAGCCAGCAGCGCACGGTAAGAAATGCCCAGAGACGCTTCTGCAGCGCGCGGCATCGGTCGTTCCTTGCCAAACATTTCGCTCTGGTCCTGCTCGGACAGCAGGTGCAGTGACTGCCGTTCCCGTTTGGGCAGAATGATCATGGCCCACAGCACAACCAGCAGGGCCACGCCGTCGCGCGCCAGTCCGAAATTGTTGTTCTGCCAGGTGTCGCGTGCGCCGAACACTTTCGATTCCACGTCGCGCACCAGTGCCAGCGTGACATGGTCGGCGTAGACGTTGTCGACAAACTTCATGCCGCAGGTCAGCAAACGCGCATCAACGTCGGCACGAAACAGTTCATCGGTCAGCGCCCGTTTCACCAGCTTGTCCTCGCGCTTCAGAGTCTGGTGCGTGATCAGCCGCGCAATAAGAATTTGTGATTCCTGATTCATATCTTTTCTTCTGGGTTGGGAGCAGTACTGCCTGTTTTAACCATTAATTTTGCTTCTGACAGCGCCGAGATTTCAGCGTCTGTGACGATGACCAGATTGTCGGTCAGCGTAAAATGCATCGGCAGATCAGACAACCGGGCCGTGGCACCCTGGCCACTGGACTGATCTTTATCGCCGATCAGCGGCAGCAGCGAAGCGCGATAGGAAGCAATGGCAAAACTGTTCGGCAGCAGCACGTTTTGCACTTCGACGCCTTCAGGAAGACCCTGTTCATTGATACCCTGCCCGATCGCATGCAGGGAAGCCAGCCAGGCATCGAGCTGGGTATACAGGACCGTTTCATCCTGCACCTGGAATTCGGTTTCGAGTCCGGTCGGCAAAGCGAAATTCTGGTTCTGACGTTCGGCAAAAATTTCAGTTTCGGCCACGTCGATCATTTCACCGGGCGTAATGAACAGGGGTGTGACCGGAATATCGATGGCATTTTCAGCCAGCGCCGCCAGATCACTGTGCTTCATCAGCCAGGTTTTGATATCGGTGGTTGACAGACCAGACTGGCCCAGATGCACGCGCTGTCGCTCCACCTGATTCAATGCGCGCGAAAACATGCCCTGCATGTTCAGCAGCGCACTCTGCGCCCGGCCGATGGCCTGGGCTGCGCGCTGGGTGGCGGCGTCGGCATTGCCATCCTGGGTAATCGAATAAATGATTTTGGTGCCTTTTTCGACCCAGTCACAGGCATTGTTCCATTTGCTTTGCGAGGCGCGCAGCCGGTACTCGGAGCCGGAAGCAATCGCATCGCGGAATTCTTCGGTCAGCTCAATGAGTCGACCCAGCAGATGCCCAAGTTGCTCGACGGTGACGCCACCGAGCGCCTGCGCACCGGCGACCTGGGTCATCAGGAAGCCCATGTCGGCGGCATCGGCCTCCTGATCCGACACCAGCAGCGAATCGAGCGCGGACAGCACATTGCGCGCCAGTGGCGACACGCGATACAGCGAGGTGGCCGCTTCCCAGATCAGTAAATGATGCGAACGCAGACGCGCCAGTACCGTATCGAGGCTGTCAGGCTGCAGATACGCCAGTCTGGCGTTGATTTCGGCCCGGGAAAAGCTGGAAGACTGCGCATCGCCGACCAGTTCACGCAACACCAGCAGGCGCACCAGCACGCCGTCGGCGCCACCGTGAAACAGCGCAGTGAACGCCTGCAGAACAGGTTGGGCACGTTTTAACTGAAAAACCTGTTCGATGTCATCAAAAGCGACTTCAGGTTTGAAGTAGGCTTGCAGTGAACTGTCAGCGTCATCCAGTTCCGGGGTATTAGAGTTATTTTGACCATTTTGCATGGTCTGCATTTTAAGGTATCTGACCGCTTTTGGGTGCGTCTATTTCTGTGTCAAAAATTCAATTCTGCGTATTTTACTCATAGAAGTGTGACGAAAAAAGCATTACATTGCGGGGTCAATGCAGCCGACCTGCGTGACTTGAACTTAAACCCTTCCCCACTTTGAACTCCGACATACCATGATACCGATACCCGCATTCAGAGCCATTCAGACTTTATACAGAAACCACACAAAAAAGCCAGACAGTGAAACGATTTCACATGCCATTGCTCAAACTATTCGCCAGGACTTCGACCAGAATCAACAAATCCACCTGGATCCGCTGGAATCGTATTTTGTATATAAATTGGGCTGGACGATTTTATTTTTGCTGACTTTCGGGCAAATTGACCGAGTGCTGCCGTTGTCGACCGCCCAAAACAAATTTCGACACCATGTGCGGGGGTCTGCGCGGGAAATCAGACAAATTCATGATGCAATCGATCATGCCGTGCGCAATTCGATGCCAGGTATTCAAACCAGACTGGCCAACGGATTAACTGTTCAGATAGAAGAAATTCGTGGCTTTATCGAGTGCGAAAGATACGAACTTTATGAATCCAGGTACGTTGCAATCCGGGTAGTAAGAATAACAGGCAACGAAGTAACGAAAATAGAAGGGCAGGAAGTGGAAATTGCGAACATGGGCATGCGTGAGCTAATGCAGTTTATCGACGGTGAAGTGCTGAGCAAACTGCGATAAAGCGCTAAAACATATCCACGTCACTGTTCATGCTGGTTTCCTGCAATTTGCCGGACGCAATCAGATCCTCATAAAACACCGTCTGATTGCGTCCATGTTCTTTGGCGTAATACAGCGCCTTGTCAGCCCGATCCATGATAGTGACTGACAGGTCAGAAGGATTGATGAACGTGGCGCCGATGCTGACGGTAACATGCCCGACCTGCGGAAAGTGATGCGCTTCGACGACTTTGCGAAACCGTTCCATGATGGTCTCAGCCAGAGCGGCGTTGACATTCCTCAAGACCGCCACAAATTCTTCACCACCAACCCGGAACAACTGATCATATTCGCGAAAGGTTTCAGTCATACACTGGGAAAAATGCAGCAGCACTTCGTCGCCAACCAGATGCCCGAAATTGTCATTGACACTTTTGAAGCGGTCAATATCAAACAGCGCCAGACAGTACTGCACCTTGTCGGCATTGCGCTTGTTGTTTTCACCCAGCGAAATAATAATCTGCATCATCTTGTCGTCGAATGATTTCCGGTTCAACAGACCGGAAAGATGATCGCGCTGATTGTCATTGAGCAAAGCCAGATAGTTACGATAAAAGCCGATAAAAATGGATACCATTTCCTGATTCTGCTGGGTCAGCTCCTTGCTCTGTATCGTCAGAAAACCGTTGACACCCTTGGAATTGGAGATGGGGAAAACAGTTTGCCAGATCGGATCGTCTTCCTGAGTGATTTTTTCAGCAATCATTTCACTTCGGTTGATGACGTCCAGATATTGCGGGTAGTTATTGAGCTGCATGGGCTCTGGCATGGCTTCTTCGAAACGATCGTCATAACCGACCCGTACCAGAAATGCCTGAGGGTGATCTGTCGACAATTGTTTCAGGGTACGGATTTCGTACAGGTTGATCGATTCTGCAACGATAATATTACTCAGGGTCTGAATAATGGAAATCTGGAACGCCTTGATCTCTGGCTTTTCGATTAACTTTGCCAGTGAAAGCAAAAGCGTGGATACATCTGAATTTGCCATAAATATAAGTTATCGGTGCCCTGGTCAGGTCGCACTGCGGTGAATGAATATAGTTGGCCATGATACCCGCAAAAGGTCATCTCTCCTTGTCCCTGCCAGTAAATATTAGTTCATGACAACGTTTTTTGCGAGTTCATTTTGTATTTCAAACTAATTATTCAATGCTTTTTCGATATCACCAATCAGTGTATGACTGTCCGGCGTGGTAATGCTCAGATAATGATCAACGATATTGCCCTTGCGATCGATTAAATATTTATGAAAATTCCATTTGGGCGTTGAACCGGTCGCCTTGATCAGCGCAACGTAAAGGGGATTGGCCTGATCTCCCTGCACGGAAGATTTGGCAAACATGGGGAATTTCACGCCGTAGGTGTTGTAGCAGAAATCAGCAATTTCCTTGGAGCTGCCCGGTTCCTGTTTGCCAAAATCGTTGGAAGGAAAGCCCAGCACGACCAGCCCCCGGCTGGCATATTTGGCGTACAGCGCTTCGAGTCCTTCGTACTGGCTGGTGAATCCGCAAAAGCTGGCCGTATTCACAACGAGGATGACCTTGCCGGCATATTGACACAGATCCTGTTTTGAATTGTCCTGAAGTCGGTTGAAGGTAAACTGCAGAATTGCCGGACAGTTTGCATTGGTTGCGGTGGGTACCGTTGAGACAACCGGATCAGGCGCAGCAGTCTGCGCATTGGCACCGAAAAACAACAGGGAAAGAAATGCCAGGCCAACGATTTTAAATTTGATATGCAGTTTCATCGTAGTTCCTTGTTGATAAATTTGAATGGGACACCTTAACATAAGCTTAAATCCATCAGTTCGAATTTTGCGTTCAATATCGAATATCGTGGATAATGCCGCCTTACCTGGAATAATAGCCCCATGCGCATTTTATATACACTGATCTGGATACTGGCTTTACCTCTTGTTCTGGCACGCCTGTACTTGCGCTCACGCAAAGAGCCGGGATACCGGCATCAGATAGGTGAACGATTCGGCCACTACCGCACCACACCCTCAGATCAACCAATGATCTGGATCCATGCAGTCTCGGTTGGAGAAACCCGGGCCGCCGAACCACTGGTGCGACAGATGATCGAAACCTGGCCACAGCACCGCATCCTGCTCACACACATGACTCCCACCGGGCGCGCCACCGGCGCAATGCTGTTTCAGGATCAGTTGAAAAACAACCGGCTGGTTCAGTGTTATTTACCCTACGATATACCGGTTCTGATCCATCGTCTGATCCGGCACTTTAAACCAGCCATCTGCATTTTGATGGAAACAGAAGTCTGGCCAAACCTGATTAATACCTGCCGTCAGCGCGCCATTCCGGTCGCGCTGGTTAATGCCAGACTGTCACCCAAATCGCTGAAAAAAGCACAGCGCATGGCGGGCCTGATCGGGCCTGCGAGTGCGGCAATCAGCTGTGTGGCGGCACAAACCGCCGCTGATGCGCAACGCATTGCGCAACTCGGTGCCCCATGGGTTGTCGTTACCGGCAACAGCAAATTTGATGTCAGCGTGCCGGATGAAAAAATTGCCGCAGGTAAGGCGCTGCGTACGCAATGGGGAACACGCAAGGTACTGCTATGTGCTTCCACGCGTGAGGGAGAAGAAGAACTGATCCTGGATGCCTTTTTGAAAGCCGCGCACAAAGACCTGCTGCTGTTGATCGTGCCGCGCCATCCGCAGCGCTTTGATCAGGTTGAACAGCTGCTGCAACAGCGCCAGATTCCGATGCTGCGCAAATCAAGGCTGGATCAGAATCCATTGCCTGCCAATATCGAGGTTGTGCTGGGCGACACCATGGGTGAGATGGCCAGTTATTATGTCAGCTGCGACCTGGCCTTTATCGGTGGCAGCCTGCTGCGACTGGGAGGACAGAATCTGATCGAAGCCTGTGCCGTTGCCAGACCGGTGCTGATCGGTCCACACACGTTCAATTTTGATACGATCAGTAACGATGCCATCGAAGCAGGCGCGGCAATCCGGATCGCCGACGCCAATGAATTATTCGATGAGGCCGGCATCCTGATGGCCGACGAACCAAAGAGAACTGCGATGGGCGAGCACGCGCTGGCGTTTGCCCGGTTGCACCGGGGAGCCACCGCGCGCACGGTGGCATTGCTTGCCGATTTAATGCAATAACGTATTGACCTGAACCAGATCTTCTTCTTTCAGGGAAGCAGAAGCTGATTTCAGTCGCAGGCCGTTCATGATGGTGTCATAACGCGCCTTGGCCAGATTTTGCTGGGTGGTATATAACTGCTGCTGCGCATTGAGCACATCGATATTGATCCGCACGCCGACCTCGTAACCCAGCTTGTTGGACTGCAGCGATGACTGGCTCGATATTTCCGCCTGCTCATAAGCCCTGACCTGCGCCAGTCCGCTGTTGACCCCCAGATAAGCCTGACGTGCCGCCAGTGCCGCACTGCGCCGCGCAGCCTCATAATCATCCCCGGCCTTGTCTTCCAGAGCAATCGCTTCACGCACTTTGCTGGTGACGGCAAAACCCGAAAAGATTGGCACATTCAGTTGTATTCCTATGGTATTGGCATTGGCAATAAATGCCGGCTGCTGCAATACCGGAATGGCCGAGTTGCTCGAACGACTGACACTGCCAACCAGATCCAGAGTCGGCATATGGCCGGCCCGATTGAGCGCAATGGTCCGTTTGGCGATTTCCTGATTAATCTGGGCGCCAACCACACCGTAATTATTGTGTTCGGCAGCGCTGACCCAGTCGCTGATATTCAACGGCTCAGGGGCCGAAAGCTGCACACCCTTGCGCAACGGTTCCAATGCAGCCGGTTCATGTCCGATGATCTGCTGCAGGGTGCTGCGTTTGATTTCCAGATCATTTTGCGCGGCAAATTCCTGCGCTACGGCCAGATCGTAACGCGCCTGCGCTTCATGCTGATCGGTGATGGTGGTCGTGCCGACTTCAAAATTGCGTTTGGCAAAAGCCAGTTGCTCGGTAATGGCGGTTTTGTTGGCCTGCACCGACTCCAGCGTATCCTGCGCCGACAGCACGTCGAAATAAGCCTGCGAAACCCGTATCATCAGATCCAGTCTGGCCTGACCGAATTGTGCCTCACTGGCACTGACCAGCAGTTTGCCCTGCTCGAATTGCTGCCAGTTTTCCCAGCGAAATAAAGGCTGGGACAATTGCACTGCGTAGTTGCTGTTATAGCTGCGTCCGCCATTAAAATCGATTGGGCCGGTTTTGTAATTCGTATCCGCCATTGAATTGCTTCCGGTCAGATTCACGGAAGGCATTAACAACGCACGCCCCTGCACCGACTTTTCCTGACCGGCCGTAAGCGCAGCCCGTGCACCGGCATAGACCGGATCGTTTTGCAGGGCTTCCTGATAGGTTTGCAGCAGATCGACTGCCTGTGCCCCGGTCGACAGCAATCCGCAGGTCAACAGTGACAGGATTAAAGTTGGATATAGCCCGGTTCTGGATCGGTCAGTTTTGAACATAGTAACGACTCCGCAAAGATAAGTTGCCAACGATGGATTTGTATTCAGGGACAAAGCCCGGCAGGGCTTTTTTACATGCCGTGCACTGTATTGATTTGCGGCCTGAGCAGCCAGCAAAATGCGACCAATTGCGTATTCAGAGGTGTGAATTGCCTAATCCAACTTTAATACGTTGCCATTTCAGGATCAACCTGAGTAGCCCAGGCATGAATGCCGCCGGCCAGATTAATGACGTTGTCGTAGCCGTGCTGATTTAAAAACCGTTTGACCTGCATACTGCGCGCACCGTGATGACAAAGACAGACAATCACGGCCTCCTGATCCAGCTCAGCGAGGCGCGCCGGAACGGTCTGCATGGGCATGTAAACACTGCCGGAAATATGACAGCGCTGCACTTCGCCGACTTCCCGCACATCCAGCAGCACGGGTTGAAGTCGCGTTGGATCAGCCAGCCATTGCGCCAGTTCAGGCGCAGTGATCTGTTCTGGAAGCAGTTCGCTCATTGCTTAAAATGTAAAGGTTGAAACAGCATCAGCGTTGGCGACGGCTGAAACACTGGTATCGAACAAGGGTTTGGTATCGAATGCCGATTCCGAGAGTTTGGTAATCAGGAAGGCAGTCATGACCGGAGCGCAACCCAGGATAACGAACAGTCGTCCGCCGGGTTTGAGCTGCTGCTTTAACTCTTCCGGCAGAATCTGCAGGGAACCGCTCATCACAATCACATCGTACGGTGCGCCATCCGGCCAGCCTTTGGAGGCATCACCCTGAACAATACTGACATTGGCAACACCTTCCCGATGCAGAGTCTGCTGGGCAGCGGAAAAAACGGCGGGAGAATTTTCCACGCAGGTGATGTGTCTGGCATGAAATGCCAGCAGTGCCGCCAGATAGCCGGTACCGGCGCCCACCACCAGAGCACTCTCATGTTTTTTAATTGCGACGTCCTGGACGATGTGCGCTTCAATTTTGGGTGTCAGTGACAGACTGCCGTCTGCCAGCGGCAATTCGGTATCCATAAAGGCCAGCGACTTTTGCTGCTCAGGCAGGAATTTTTCGCGCTTGACGACAGTTAATAATTCCAAAACACCCTTATCGAGTACATTCCAGGGACGAATTTGTTGTTCGATCATGTTAAATCGGGCTTGTTCATTTTTCATTATTTATTCTCGCAATAAGGCAAAAACGTCATTCTACCATGCAACAGCGGGTTTTCCATCGAATTTTCCAGTGTCAGCACAGCAAAGCTGATGTCAGGCCCGTTAATTGATACTTCAGGATTGGAGCAGCGCCAGATGACGCTGTTCCAGATAACACCATTCACCTTCTTCCAGTCCCAGTTCTGACAGAGTCAGGCCGCCAACTGCAATCCGCTGCAACGATGAGCAGTGATTTCCGGCAGCTGCAAGCATACGTTTAACCTGATGATATTTGCCTTGTTCCAGAACAATCTCGCATTGGAATTCCGCCACTTTTTTACAGATCAGGGCAAACAGCGGCTCCGGTTCATCGTGCAACTGCACACCGCCGAGCAGTTGCTCAAGCAGTTGATCGGTTACGGGTTCGTGGGTCGTAGCCAGATAAACTTTGGGTACATGGCGTTTGGGTGAGGATTGCGCATGAATGAAGGCACCGTCATCCGACATCAGCAGCAACCCGGTGGTATCGTGATCCAGTCGCCCCACCGGTTGCACATCGCGCCAGCCGCACTGCTCGGAAAGCAGGGTCAGTACGCCTGGATGATGACTGGGCTTTCTCGAACATTCAAAATTGGCCGGCTTGTTCAGGGCAATGTACACATGCTCACGATACGGCCACACTTCGCCAAACAGTTCAAAACTCAATCCCTCGGTCTGAAACGTGCTGCGATAATCGGTTACTGCCACGCCATCAATTTTTACTTCACCATCGGCAATCAGACTCCGACACCATTTACGGGTGCCGAATCCCTGCGACTGCAGGATACGATCCAGTGAACATTTCGGGGATGTTTTTGTCATGGGGCGAACTGTAGCAGATGTGCCAAGGCTCGGGAAGTCATTCAGATCGATGACTTCCTCCGGTCCACCTGAATATCAGGCGGCCGCGACTTCCATGCTGTCCTGCGTATGATACACAGGCACCGGAGTAGGCTTGCTGCCGATGACTTTGTTGCGGCCATTTCTCTTGGCCTGATACAAAGCCTGATCAGCCATTTCAACCAGTTCATCAAAACTCTGCTGCACTCCACGACGTTCTGCAACGCCGATACTGACGGTAAACCGGTGACCGTCCGGCAACACCGGCAGGGAAATATTGCTGATGGCAATCCGAATCCGGTCAGCGACATCACAGGCATGTTTCAGACTGGTATCCGGCAACATCACCAGAAACTCTTCACCGCCAAAGCGGGCCAGAATATCTTCAGCACGCAAACCACCCTGAATTTTTTGAGCGATGGCAATCAGCACCGCGTCGCCAGCCGCATGGCCATAGGCATCGTTAATTTTTTTAAAGTGATCGGCATCGATCATCAGCACGCTGATCAGCGTTCCGCGCCGGTTGCTGCGCGCGATATCCCGTTCGGCCAACGTAATGAGAGCGCGACGGTTAAACACGTTGGTCAGAGGATCGTGCGTAGCCTGCTGTTGCAGATCCATTTGCAGCCGGTGACTGGTAATGACGATCAGCATAATGGTTTGCGCAAAGCCGAGCACGATATTGACGATCAGAGCGCCGCTGTGCCAGATTGAACTTGAAGTGTGATTTGCATCTGCCAGATAAGAACCAATCAGATGAATGCACAGACTGACTATATAGGCAGCACTGAGAATTGCTACCAGCCGCAGACTGCCACGTAATTCATCGCGTTGTGCAGAAAAGCAGCAGTATATTGAATAACCGAAGAAAACACTGGATGCAATGGTAAATAAGACAATCCCACCAAAACCGTGCAGATCGACCGAATAAGCCAGCGCGTAGGCCAGACAGAACACGATGCAGATGATCCGTAGCAGACTCCACTGGGGACGCTTGCCCGAAACCAGTGCCACACCAAAGGCAATGTGCATACTGCCCCAGATGATGAGCATGTAGGAAAGGATGGTCAGTAACGGAGGGGAAATTACTTCACTTAAGACAACGAGGCATAATCCCAGAGCAATCAGTCCATTTCCTCGGGCCCATTCGGCAACATAAGCAGAGTTGTAATGAACCTGACGCACGTAAAACATCAGCAATGCCTGTGTAATGCTTAGTACGGCCAGCACCAGATAAATTGTACGAACATCCAGATTTGTGAACATCCACTCCCCTTTCAACGCCTTTGATGACTTTTAATAATTATTTTTTACTGTGCTGCCGAAGTAATCCAAAAGTCGATATCAATTTGAAAAATCATATCTGCTACACAATTAGGCTACATATTAGTGTGGTTTAGTTTTCGCTGCGACAACTATTTAACCAAATTCATCATTTTTGCAAATATTTATAACAAAAAGATTATTGATAGTTAAAACTAATTAACTTAATTCAATTAATCAATTTTACTAATTCAAGCCGATGGCCTACCATTCGAACTCCTCCAACCACACAAAGGAAGTCATCATGTCTTTAATTAATACTGAAATTAAACCGTTCAATGCAACCGCTTTTCACAATGGCAAATTTGTCCCGGTCAGCAATGAAACCCTGAAAGGTAAATGGTCGGTGTTTGTTTTTTATCCAGCTGACTTTACTTTTGTGTGCCCGACCGAATTGGGCGATCTGGCAGAACAATATCCAGAATTCAAGAAATTGGGCGTTGAGATCTACAGCGTTTCCACTGACACCCATTTCGCGCACAAAGCCTGGCACGACACTTCCGACACCATCGGCAAAATCACCTACCCGATGCTGGCTGATCCGACTCTGGCTCTGTCACGTAATTTTGAAGTTCTGATCGAAGAAGAAGGTCTGGCACTGCGCGGTACTTTCGTCATCAATCCTGAAGGAAAAATCAAAATTATCGAAGTGCATGACAACGGTATTGGCCGTGATGCCAAAGAATTGCTGCGCAAAGTTCAGGCCGCCCAATACGTGGCCAGTCATCCGAATGAAGTATGCCCAGCCAAATGGACACCTGGCGCGCACACTTTGACACCGTCACTGGATTTGATCGGCAAGATTTAATTTATCGAAAACGGGCATGCCGATCCGCATGCCCTTTTCTACCTATTTATCAGAACAACGAGGAACACCATGTTGGACAGCAATCTCAAAACACAATTAAAAGCCTATCTTGAAAAAGTAGTTCATCCGGTTGAACTTGTGGCCTCGCTGGATGACACGGATGTTTCAAAAGACATGCATTCCCTGCTGGAAGATATCGCCAGCCTGTCGCACCTGATCACGCTCACTGTCAGCACCGAACGTGATGCACATACACCGTCGTTCTCGATCAACCGACTCCACAAGGACAAGGGCGAAGTCAGCATTCGGTTTGCCGGCATCCCGATGGGGCACGAATTCACTTCGCTGGTGCTGGCATTGCTGCAGACCGGCGGTCATCCGCCCAAGGTGGATGAAGCAGTCATTGAACAGATACGTCAACTCGACGGCGACTTCCATTTCGAAACCTATATTTCTCTGACCTGCCAGAACTGTCCAGAAGTCGTGCAGTCGCTGAATCTGATGGCCGTGCTCAATCCGCGCGTGCAATCCGTTGTCATCGATGGTGCACTTTTTCAGCAGGAAGTTGAACAGCGTCAAATCATGGCCGTACCAACCATTTTTTTGAACGGCAAGGTATTTGATCAGGGCCGGCTTTCCATCGAAGAAATTCTGGCAAAAATGGACACCGGAATGGAGCAGCGTACCGCCCAGAAACTGGATGCCAAAGAACCATTCGACATGCTGGTAGTCGGTGGCGGACCGGCTGGTGCTGCTGCTGCGATTTATTCTGCGCGCAAAGGCATTCGCACCGGTGTGGTGGCCGACCGTTTTGGCGGACAGGTGCTTGACACTATGTCGATCGAAAATTTTATTTCCGTCACGGAAACCGAAGGACCCAAATTTGCCGCTGCGCTCGAACAACACGTTAAAACCTATGATGTCGACATCATCAATCTGCAGCGTGCTGAAAAGCTGATTCCTGCAACCAAAGATAACCAGCTTAACGAAATCAGGCTGGCGTCCGGTGCCACCCTGAAAGCAAAAACGGTGGTGCTGGCGACCGGTGCGCGCTGGCGTGAAATTAACGTACCGGGCGAGCGCGAATACAAAAACCATGGCGTGGCCTATTGCCCGCATTGCGATGGTCCACTGTTCAAAGGCAAACATGTGGCCGTGATCGGTGGTGGCAATTCTGGCGTGGAAGCAGCTATCGATCTGGCCGGTATCGTCAGTCATGTCACGCTGCTGGAATTTGGTGCTGAACTGCGCGCCGATGCAGTCCTGCAACGCAAATTGCACAGCCTGACCAACGTTACCATTCATACCAGCGCCCAGACCACCGAAGTCCGGGGTGACGGCAGCAAAGTGACGGGACTGGATTACAAGGATCTGAAATCAGGTGAAATGAAACAGGTGCCGCTTGAAGGTATTTTTGTCCAGATCGGTTTGGTGCCCAACACCGAATGGCTCAAAGGAACACTGGAACTGTCACGTCACGGTGAAATCATTGTCGATGCACGCGGACAGACTTCCATCCCTGGTGTGTTTGCCGCCGGCGACGTGACCACCGTGCCATTCAAGCAGATTGTGATTGCGGTAGGTGAAGGTGCCAAAGCAGCACTGGCCGCGTTTGATCATTTGATCAGGTCATAAAAAAAGGGACGCAAGTCCCTTTTTTTATATCGTTTTTGAATAACGCAACGGCTCTTCTTTCTTGCCCAGATACGCGTCAAACACCATACAGATATTACGAATCAGCAGGCGACCTTTCAGGCTGACCTTGAGCGAAGTCGGCGTCAGACTCAGCAAACCATGTTCCACCATGGAATCCAGATTCTTTAATTCCCTGGAAAAATAAGTCGTGAAGTCGATGCCGAATTCAGCATTGAGCCGCGCATAATCCAGTTCAAAATGGCACATCAGCTGACCGATCAGGTCACGCCGCATCATGTCATCTTTGGACAAAAAATAGCCGCGTGCGATCGGCAGTTCATTGCGGTCCAGCCGCTCATAATAGGCGTCCAGCGTTTTTTCATTCTGGGTGTAGCAGTTGCCCACAGCGCTGATGGCAGACACGCCGCAGGACAGCATTTCGGTTTGGGCATGCGTTGAATAGCCCTGAAAGTTGCGCTGCAATTTACCCTGCTGCTGCGCCAGGCACAGATCGTCGGTCGGTTTGGCAAAATGATCCATGCCGATATACACGTAGCCGGCTTTGGTCAGTTTCTGTATGCACAGGTACAGCATCTGCAGTTTGGATTCCGGATCAGGCAATTCGCTGGCCTCAATGCGTCGCTGCGGTTTGAAGATATGCGGCAGATGCGCGTAGTTGTAAATCGCAATCCGGTCCGGGTCGGCGCTGATGACCTGATCCAGAGTCTGGGAAATGGTGTCAACAGTCTGCTTGGGCAGTCCATAAATCAGATCAACACTGATTGAACGGAAACCCGCATCGCGCGCGGCTTTCATCACTGCCAGAGTTTCCGCTTCGGGCTGAATCCGGTTCACGGCTTTCTGCACCTCCGCATTGAAATCCTGAATCCCCAGGCTGACCCGGTTAAAGCCCTGTTTGCGCAATAATTTGATGCGCTCCGGCGTGACCGTGCGCGGGTCGATTTCGATGGAATACTCGCCAACTTCATCCGACGCAAATTCAAAATGGCTGCGCAACGTAGCCAGCAGATCACCCATCTGTTCGTCGTTGATGTAGGTCGGTGTGCCGCCGCCGAAATGCAGCTGTTCCACTTTTTTCATTCCCTCATACAGTGTGGACTGCATGGCGATTTCACGCTTGAGGTAATCCAGATAAATTTCTGCCTTGCTGCGGTCTTTGGTGATCACCTTGTTGCAGCCACAGTAGTAACAGATCGATGCGCAGAACGGAATGTGTATGTATAGCGACAGCGGCAGATGCTGCGGCAGCGGCTGGCTGGCCAACGCCTTTACGGTGTTCTGATAATCGCTGATCTGAAACGCTTCGGAAAACCGGTCGGCGGTTGGATAGGAGGTGTAACGTGGACCGAGCTGATTGAGCTTGCGAATCAGGTCCGCATCAAATACAGGGGTGGTATCGGCTATCACAGCCTGCGCGGCAAGTGTGGCAGGAGAGGCTTCCAATTCAACGGTTGAATCTGTCATGATCAAAATTCCTGGTTCTGGGCACTCAGAACGAGTGCAGCAAGTTAATGAACGAATTTTAGGATAGGTATCTGCCTGACAACTTGATATTGAACAACTGGATGTAAAAGGTGTCGGGTTAAAAGTACGAAAAATATTGGCAAATTAAACATAAATTGAATAGTAAACATAGTCGCGTGGCAAGATGAACTGCTAAACTGACAGGAATTGTTTCCACTTTTCTTCCATTTTTTATGAATACTCCCCTTATTTCTTCACGCCTGCCTCATGTCGGAAATACCATTTTTTCAGTTATGTCGGCTCTGGCAGCACAATATCAGGCGGTCAATCTGGGTCAGGGCTTTCCGGATTTCGACTGCGATATCGAACTCATCGATTCGGTTACACAGGCCATGCAACAGGGACACAACCAGTATCCTCCCATGGCGGGAGTACCGGTTTTGCGCGACATGATTTCCGATAAAGTGGAAAGTCTGTACCGGCACCACTATGATCCTCAGACTGAAATCACCGTCACTGCCGGTGCCACCCAGGCGATTATGTGTGCAATCCAGTGCTGCGTGCATCCCGGCGATGAGGTCATCGTTATCGAACCGGCATATGACTGCTATCTTCCTGTCATTGAATTAACCGGTGCGCGCGCTGTCACCATTGCGATGCAACTTTCCGAATCAGGATTTTGCATTCCCTGGGATCGGCTGGCCGCATCGATCACCCCCAAAACCCGGCTGATCATTCTGAACACGCCGAATAATCCGACCGGCAGTACTTTAAGCACGGCGGACTTTAATGCGCTGGCGGACATTCTGCGCAGACCCGAACATAAGCAGATTCTGATTTTGTCGGATGAAGTGTATGAACACATGGTCTATGACGGCAAACAACATATTTCCATCTGCTCGCATCCAGAACTGGTGCAGCGTGCTTTTGTGATTTCCAGTTTTGGAAAAACCTTCCATGTCACCGGCTGGAAAGTCGGTTATCTGTGCGCACCGGTAGCGATGAGCGTGGAATTCCGCAAAGTGCATCAGTTCACCGTTTTCACAGTCAATACGCCGATGCAGTACGGGCTGGCTGCGTACCTGCAGGACCCGCAACCATATCTGGATTTATCCGATTTTTATCAGATCAAACGCGATCTGTTTCGCACGGGCCTGTCCAAAACCAGATTCAGGTTATTGCCGGTCCAGGGCACTTATTTTCAATGCGTGGATTACCGGGAAATTTCTGACCTGCCGGAACTGGAATTTGCTGAATGGCTGACGATGGAAGTCGGCGTTGCCGCCATTCCGGTTTCAGCGTTTTATAGAAAGGGAGTGGAATCCGGACTGGTGCGATTCTGCTTTGCCAAACAGGAACAGACCTTGCGACTGGCCTTGAATAAACTGACTCAGATCTGAAATTTCTTAAAAAAATCGGCGCAATCTGCGCCGATTTTTTCATTACCGTTACGACTTATTTTGTCGGTGCTGATTCAACGGCAGCTTTAGCGGTCACTGCCTTTTTGGCGACCGGTGCGACAGCAACTTTGACAGCAGCGGCCGGTTTGGCAGCAGTTACTGCAGGTGCTGCCGGAGTGGCGGCAGAGGCTTTCACTGTGCTCGCAGCAGCAGTTGCTTTGACGACCGGCGTGGCCGCAGTTGAAGTTGTTGCAGGTGTCTGTGCGAACGCTGCACCCATGGCTAAGGTAGCAGCAACAAAAGTGGTGATCAGCTTGTTCATGGTATTTCCCTCTAAGGTTTTTAAGTTAGCGCAGCATATCTGCGCACTTCCATAACGTGATCAAATTCAGACCTGTTGACAGCAGGCTTGCAAATAAACGGAACTATATTTTTTCAAACCATGTCAACCGAATCAAGAAAAAGGCAATGAGTGCATCTACGTATCATCAAAGCCTTGTTTCCAATCTTGGCTTTTCAATATAATCAGCTCCTGCTTTAAAGGAGAACGTCCCATGATTAATAATATTCCACGAGTCCCTGCCACCTTCAGCTCCGGCGCATCGGCAAGTACCGAAAGTGCCAGAGAAAAACCTTCAGCGAGAGAATCCAAAAGAGGTAAAAAATTTGAAACAAATAAAGAAGTCATTGTGAAAAAGCCGTGGTCCTATATCCTGTATCGAATTGATGGTAAATATGTTCTGTCAGTTGTATGTGGCACGGTTGCACTGTTCGACAGAAACATACCGCTCAATCCCGAAGAAGTTGCCCAGGCTCTAGAATCTTCAGAATCATTAGATGCACTGGCTGCGGAAATTTTTAATGGGGGAGATGAATACAGATTGCGACACATTAATATTCGCTGAACATATCCAGACAGGGGAAGCCAGTGCTTTCGAGGGTGGAATGAAATGACTTTCGGTTCACGCTGCATGCTCAGTGCGACCATGCAGCCTGAACCCACCTCACTTGCAAAATAGACCGGCCGGTAGATCAATGCAAAAAGTCATTTCACTATCTTGTTGATCCCCGAATCAATCTCTCTACATATTTCCCTTTTGGAATTTGATCTAATACGGCTTCCGAATATCCTGACGGAATTTTTCCGCCTGGCTTCCAAAACCGATTAGTCCCAATTTCATTGCCTGATGCCATTCTCAAACCAAACTCGTGTGCGTTTTTGACGATAAGATGTTTGATCTTCTTTCCCTGCCAACTGCCTGAATCAAGGCCAATATTTTTTTCAATTTCAACGCAGCTGTCACCGACCTTTTCAAGCATGTCGCGCATCTCATCTCCGCGCATCACGAATACACCGTCCGGTCTGCCAAGCCGAGCACGGCCAAATTCATCAAGTCGCTCCGCCGGCGTCAGGTAATGTGCATCGTATTTTTTGAATTGCACCAAATGCTTTTTTATATAAGGACCTGACAGATATTTTTCAGGTTGAATTCGCAACCCTTGCGGCGTATTTTTTACTCGTTCCAGTACGGTCATCGACCGCGTTGCCATTGTGTGATGCCGTCTAACTAATGAGCGACTCAATGGATGCGGCGATTTTGAAACTGGGGAACTGATCGTTGTTTCTTGCGATTGTTCCAGCCGGCGTTTTCGCGACTTCGACATATTCTTGCCAGCTGATGTGTGGTTTGACATTTTTTGTCGTTCGCCAGCGGAGTCAATCAAGTCTGATTGAGATTTTGTAGACAGACTGGAACCCAACATCGATCCGAGGACAAGGGAGCCCGCCAGTGTTGGGTCCTCGGAATTTCTCTTTTTAGCCGTTGAGCCAACGACCAAATTGGTAATCACGTCATCCCGACGCGGTATTTTTGTTGGCGGTGCTGTCAAGCCGGCCGATTTGGAAATTTGAGTCAGAGCACCTTTTCCTGGTGCTCCTGTGGGTTCAGTGGAACCTGTTTGACTATTTTTTTTGTTTGAAATTGAAGCTTCATCGAAGCGTCTAGAACGCGGTGAGATGTTTGGAATTGGTACGGAACTCTGCATACTACTCTCCTAATTTTGATCCGAGGATCAGTTTCATTAACAGTGAAATCCCGCAGCAGTTTTGAAAAGTATGCTCAGCCCAAACGTCACATCGAATGCAGTCAGGCAGCGCCCCAAAAGCAGGCGCAATATGGAGCCGGGCCAAGCCGTTACTGACAGTGTCTCGGAGATGGGGTTGGTTCGCACTCAGGAATCAAATCGAAACGATATTGTTTCGCAAGGAGCCAACTAGTAGTCAGTCAACCTAATTTCTATAGCTATAAATCGTGTCTTTTTTCGCCTGGCTTCGTTGCTCGTCCTTGCTTAGCTAGCTAAGCGGCGTCCTC
>Ga0316222_1002171_pt1 | contig 21657 bp, 23 predicted proteins | sample TBH18011metaG_FD_206008 | JGI IMG/M metagenome (GOLD analysis project Ga0316222, IMG submission 206008) | Freshwater microbial communities from Trout Bog Lake, Wisconsin, USA - TBH18011 | ecosystem: Environmental > Aquatic > Freshwater > Lake > Hypolimnion/Profundal zone | place: USA: Wisconsin...
CTGATGGTGTAGTTGTCGGTGCTGGCGGCGGTGCTGTTGACATACACCGTATTCGTGCCGTTGCCGTTGGACACAATGCCGCCGCCGCCGCCCGCTGTCGTGATCAGGTTGTTGCTGTTGCCACCCACGTTGATCGTGGTGGCCCCGGCCCCGACCGTGATGCTGTGCTCGCCCGTGCCTACCGTGATGCTGCTGGTGCCGGTTCCGGTGGTGATGGTGGTGTCAAACGCAGTGGTGCCGTTTTGCAGCGCCGTGCTGTTGCCCAGACTCACCGTGTTGCTGCCGGCCGTGTTTCCGAGTGTGATGGTGTAGTTGTCGTCACCACCGGTCACCGACGAGGTGCCGGTCCCGCTGACCGTGATCACGTAGGTATCGGTACTGCCGGACGTGCTGTTCAAGGCAATCGTGTTGGTGGCGCTGCCGCCCGCGCCTGCGGTGATGCTGCCGCCACCGCCGCTGGTGGTAATGCTGTTGGTGCCCGAGCCTGCAACCACGGTAGTGTTGCCGTCGCCCACGGCAACGGTGTTGTTGCCGTTGCCCAGCGTTATCTGATTAGTTCCATTGCCCGACGCAATCGCGTTATTGCCATCGCCCGCCGTAATGGTGTTGTTGCCGTTGCCGTCATACACCTGGTTATTGCCATTGCCCAGGGTAATCGTGTCGTTGCTGCGGCTGCCATAAATAATGTCGTTGCCATTGCCCGCCAGAATAATGTTGGGCTGGTCCTGCGTTGGCAGGACATAAATTTCCTTCGAATACCCATTCTGGTCATAGACCAGCGTTGAGTCCGTCACCTGGCTGGCATTGGTGACATTCATCAGCTGAAACTGGAAGGTCTGCGTCGTGTCAAACGCCACGTTGCGCGTGGTCTCGCCGGTCACTTCCACGCTGATGGTAAATGTGCCTGTGGCGCTGGTGGGATACGTCAGCGAGAACGTGCCCTGATCGATAACGGTGGTGGACGGCAATATCCAGGTGCCGTTGCCCGAGCTGGTGGCGCCCGAAATCGTCATGTCGGCTGGAACACCCGATATCGTGATGTTATTGAGCGTAATGAAGTAGCCGGCGACGTTGAGGGAAAACTCCTTGGTGTAGAAACTGGAGTGGCTGGTTGCCGGGTCTGCGTTGCCCACCAGCGGCCCTTCGGCATAGACCACTACGTTGCCGGTCGTCGCCGTCGTGTCGATGGTGGCTGGCGAAAACTGCAGCGCATTGCGCGGTCCGATGTTCGCCGTTGCGTCCGTGCCGACCGCACCGCCACCGCCGTAGTAGGTGACGTAACCGGGATTGGCCGTCAGGCTGGTCTGCGTGCCAACCATGTTTCCCATGAACAGGGTAACAATCGGCTCCATGCTAATGGGTGGCGGCACGCCGGGCGGCGGTGTGGGCGCCAGCGTTGGCGCGTCGAAGATGTGCGGTGCAACGTAATCAAAATCGGTCTTGTGCAGGTTGTCCTGAATCTTTTGAATATTCAGCGCGAGCTGTTCAATAGAACCCACCGTATTGGCGGTCAGATTGGAGACCGCCTGCTGATCGGCCTCGTGCGCCCGGGTATCAATCTGCGCCGCATGCGCATCGTGCTTGTCCGACGCACTGTGCTTGGCGGTGTCGAGCGTTGACGGCGTATCCAGCAGCGTTGACGGATGGAGGGTGGTGTCGGCCTCGCGCAGCAAAGACGGCGACGACACCGTGCCATCCACCAGCACCACGGCCGGTGGCGCATCCCCGGTGGCGGCAAGTCCGGCACCGACCAGCAGAAATCGTGCGCCCGACTGGAGCGTGACCAGCAAATCAATGTCGGCGATGCCAACGCTTCTGATATCGGACTTGGCAACGCCATCCAGTACGTACCCGGCGGTGCCCTGGAATACCAGCTTGGGGGAGGACTGCGGCTCAGCCATGGACGGTCTCCTACGGTTTCAACGGAACAGGGCTCCGGCTTGCATTCGGATTGGGATTGAGATTGGGGCTGGGGTTCGGAACCTGCCCTGAGGCCTGGGTTGTTGGCATATTCTGATTCAGCATGCGGGCTTGTAGCTGGTTTTGCTGCGACAGCTCCTTGTGCAGCATCCTGAGCGTATCGACCAGGCTGGTAACCAGCGCTGACTGCTCGGTCATATTGCCGGCAATGATGTTGATGAGCGCCATCGAATCCACCAGCTTGACAATGTTTTCCTTCATGTCGTTGAGGTGGCGGCCACCGCTGATCTCCACATCGCGCAAGTCGGTCACCTGGTTGCCCAGCGAGCGCAGCAAGGTCGACATTTCATTGCGCAACTGCTTTTGGGCTTCCACGCCGAGGCCCGATATGCGAACCATTTCGGAGTTGCCTTCCGACAGCGCCTGCATATCCGACTTCTGGTCGGTGTGCGAAGCACGCTGGGTTTCCAGCAACGAAAACAAGGCGCGGCTGGTGCCGGTGTTCACATCAATCAGCGACTGAATACTGCTTTGCTGCTTGTTGTGCATTTGTCGTTGGGCTTCCGACATGGCTTCAATGGCGGTAATAACTTCGCCCATCGTGCGATGCTGCTCCTCTGCCGTGAACGCCATGGCCTTGAGGATTTCCAGTGACTTCTCATTGGTCTCCTTCATGCGCGGCCCCACGCCCATCAACTCATTGAGTTTGCGCGTGCCTTCGCCCTGGGTAGTGAACGCCTGCACCAGTACTTCAATCTTCTTCACGAACAGGTCAATGCTGGATTGAATCGCAATACTGGAGTGCCCTGACGCCAATGGATCGAATACCGGCTGCTGCGCCTGCATCATCATGTTGAACTGGCTCATGCGGCTTTCATTCTGACGCGCTGCCGTGTTGGTCAGATCGTGCATCACGTTGCGCGCGACGGAAATGACGCGGCGGATATAGCGACGCAGGCTGGTCATCATGATGGCCAGCATCAGGCTGGTCACCAGTCCGAACATGGAGGCAGAAAAGGCAATGCCCATACCGGCTAGTGGTTTGCGCAATTCCACCACCAACTTGGCGAACTGCTGCTGCACATCCTCCGAGCCACCCAGCCCGTTGAGCATGCCCGAAATCCCGGTCAGGGTTTCCAGCAGACCGATAAACGTACCCAGCAAGCCCATGGCAATCATGAAGCCAACCAGAAACTGCGGCAGCTCCATGCGGCTTTCGTAATCTTCATTCAGTGCCTGCAATTCACTTTCAATTGCGCTGTGTTCGAGCTGCGTGGACAGCGTGCCTTCGGTATTGGCAATGCGGGCCAGGTAGTGTCGAACATACCTGGCGCGAACCCAGTGCTGCTGCAACAGCTCCGTCATTTCCGCACCTTCGCCGGCCTCCTGACCAAAGCGCACCAGAATGCGCATATCGCGCTGCGCATCCACCATGCGCTCGACAATCAGGAAAACGCCAAACAGTCCCGCCACCATGATGCCGAGGTTGATGGTGATATTGGCTTCAATGGCGGTGACGACGAAATGGGAAAACAGCAGCCCAACCACCGTCACGAAAATCACCGGCAATACCAGATTGGCGAGCGCCACCACATCACGCCGGTTGAGACTTCTGAATGCGGCCAGTATGGCCTCGAAGTATTTCATCGTGGATCCTTGAACATATTGTAGGTAAATTTGGTAACGGGAGACATGAGATAAGCTAGGATGGTGCGCTTGCCGGTTACCACGTCAACGGTCACCGTCATGCCGGGAATAAAATTATTCCGCAGATAAGCGTCGGGTATCACTTTTACCCGGGTCATAACCTGGTAATACGGGTCCGTATGCCCATCCGAGATGGAGTCGGCGCCCACTTCTGTTACCTGGCCTTTGAGTATGCCGAGTTCCCCAGCATCGAATGCCGAGACCCGGATATTGGCTTCCAGACCATTGTGTAAATAACCACGGTCACGCGGATTGACCTTGCCCTCGATCATGATTTCATCGGACTGCGGTATCAATTCAATCAGGTTTTCCCCGGCCTTGATGACGCCGCCGACCGTATTCACCGCGATGCGATTAACCACACCGTCCACCGGCGCCCGCACGTCGGTCCGCTTCATACGATCGGCATCCATGGTCAGGCTTTGCTTCAGGCGGTCAATTTCAGATGTGGTTTGCAGATAATCGCTTTGTGACTGCGAATTGAAGTCCGCCTTGATGGCCTCAATATGCGCCTGCTCTTCATTAATGGACGCCTTGAGTTTTGGAATGGCTGCCGTGGCCTCGCCAATCTCGGTATTCAACCGCTGTTCACGACTTTGCGCTTCCAGCACCTCCATGCGGGATGTTGCGCCACGCGCAGCCATGGTTTTTTCCAACTCCACGCGCTGGTGCGCCGTCTCAATTTCACTCGCCAGACGGTTCTTGCGCTGACCGGCTTCCTCAATATCTGCCGAACGCTGCGCAATGGCCGACGTATGCACCGCGATTTCCTGTTCGAGCTTGTGACGCCGCGCCACGAATAACTGCAACTCGTCCTTGGCCACCGCCAGCGGCGCCAAGTCCGGCGGGAACACCAGCGTAGCCTTGCCCTGGACTTCCGCCTCCAGTCGAATGGCCCGGGCGCGCTGGCTCAGGAGTTTGGTCTGGGTGTCCGTCAGGGTGGCCTCGGAGCGCGTGCTGTCAACCGTCAGCAAAATATCGCCGCGCCGCACATGTGCACCTTCGGTGGTATTGACGGAACTCAGAATGCCGCCTTCCAGGTGCTGAATCTGCTGGCTGCGTCCTGCCGGAATAATCTTGCCCTCGATTCGGACCACACGGTCGATATGGGCAATGTCCATCCACAGCAACAGAACCAACAAAAACCCCAGGACGCAATACAAATAAAAGCGTGGCGATTCAAGCGTTGCAATGAGCTTCTGATGGTTAATGGTGATGGTGTGCAGCCTGAGCATGGTGGTGTCAGCAAGCGCTATTGCACAACGAAGGAAATTTCAACCCGTGGCGCACCTGGGCGCGCGACCTGAATCGTCTTCAAATCGATGCTGGTCGAGGGAATCTGGCACTTTTTCACCAACTGCCCGCGGATATTCACAGCACGGTAATAAGCGTTGCGATTGGCCCCGCTGTAACTTTCATTGCCGACAAAGGATCGTATTTCCACTTTGTAGCTGGGCATGGTGCTGACAATTCCCGACACCGCCGTTTCGATGTCCGTCGCCGCGCGTTCGTCCAGATCGGACACCATGGGTGAAAAATAAACCGTGATCAGGTTGCGTTCGGCCCTCACGCTGGCTTCATCACTGCCCACCGCGTCCTGTGCGTTGATACTGGAAACCACCCGGGATGCATCCTGCGGGTTGTGTGCAAGGTTCTTTTTTTGTTCGTTGTTGACACTGATTTTGAGTTGCTGCAACTCGACGGTCAGTGCGTGCACCTGATTTTTCAATGCTGCATTTTCATCTGCCAGCGCATTGCGCTTGCCCTGGTTGTCCGGTTGAATCTCCTGCAGCTTGCGCTCGATCTTGTTGGAGGCCATGGCCAGCGCAAACACAAAAACCACCAGTACAAATACCAGCGTCAGCACCACGTTGCTCAGTGCATCCACGAAGCCCGGCCAGTAATTTTGTTCCTTGCCACCTTCCATGGTTAGTGACTCCTTGGCGCCATGATGGCGGGCACAATATCGCCCATCAATCGGCGCAATTGAAAAACAGATTTGGAGCCAATGACAATGGCGCGCACCAGATTGAGGCGGGAGTTATAGAGCTGCTCGTACGCGTCAATCAGATCAAACAAGGACCGGGTGCCGTTCAGAAACTGTTCGTCAAAGGACTGCGCCACCCGTGCGTTGGTCTCCACGTTCCTGGCCAGAATGTCGCGGCGTTGGCGTGCCGCATTGATGGCGGTATAAGCGGAGCGCACGCCCTGTTCTATTTTTTCCCGTAAATCCATGGCACGGAAATTCATTTCCCGAATTTTGGCAGAGCCCGCCATTGATCCGGCTGCGGCATTGCCGCCGTAGACCGACCATTGCGCGTACAACATCAGGCTTTGCGTCCTCTGCGTTGGGTAAACACCATCCACCGGGTTGCCATCGGCCGCGCCACCCGCGTCATAGGTGTAGGCGTTGTTGTACTGTATCGACAGTTTGGGCGCTAGCGTGGAGCGTGTTTTGCTCTGTTCGTGTTGCGCCAGCTCCACTTTTTTCAGTGCGCCCTGGTAGGTGCTGTTGTTTGCAAAAGCCATGTCGAGGGCCTCGGGTATGCCGGGCGGTGTGGACGGCGACAGGCTGTCTGGCATGCGCAACGTCTTTGGCTCGACCGCCGTCAAGCGGTGAAACTCCATGGCACTGGTCTGGTACTCGCCCTGCGCGTCAACCAGCGCCGCCTCGGCTTTCATGGTGCGCCCGCGGATGCGGTCGAGGTCGGAAATGGATGCGGCACCGCCGTCCACCCGGACGCGCATCGTATCTTCCAGTTGACGCAGATAGGCGATGTATTGGTCCGCCAGCTGAATGCCAATCTGGGCCTGAATAATTCCCAGAAATGCGCTGGCCGTGTCCATTGCCACACCGTCACCGGCATCCAGTCTTTCGGCCAGTGCAATATCTTCCTTGCTTTGACTGATCTTGATGTCCATGAATATGCCCAAATCAATGAGCGGTTGGCGTATCGTGACATTCACGTCGCTGCGTGGATGGGTGCTGTCCATGACGCGGTTGCCGTTGACATCATTGAAGGCGGCCGGATCCGAGCGTTCGGGACCGGCATCTGCGGTGAATTCGATGGACGGCAAATACTGCCACTTGGCACCGCGGGTGTCCCAGCGGGCACCTGCGTGCTTTTCAATTTCGGCCTGCAACTGCTGGTTGTTCTGAAAAGCCAATCCAACCGCCTCGTCCAGCGCCAGTGGCGGCGAAGTGTCGTCTGCATCCGTTGCCGCGCTGGCGCCCGCAGACGCATTACGGCGAATATCAAGAATATCGGACTTGGTAATGTCGCGCAGCAATTTTGCGTCTTCCTGGCCGAACGGAAACAGTTCTTCGATGGTTTGCGAAGCGTGGTTTTGCGGGTCGGTACCGGGATCTTCGTTCCTGGCTTGCACTGCCTGCACCACCTGCATATGCAGGCAGGCCAACAGGCTCAGCGTTGCCACGGCAGCAATATTCTTGAAACTCATGTTGCGTGACTGATTGAATGCGTAACCATAAAAACCCACGATAAAACCACCAGGCCAATCCCCAATCCCCAATCCCCAGTCCACGGCGCCGCGCTGTTATTGCAGCAAGCGTTGCTCTCAAACCGGATTCGCGGCGGAGTCCAGTGGGTTCCCGTCACAGAAATCATGGAGGTACTGCAACAAATGCACCTTAATGACCACTTCAGGGGCCACTGCAAAACACGAGGCGGCATAGGACGCTTTGGTTTGCGGTCATGGCATGCGCGGCGCAAACTGCAGCCATACCGGGTGGTATGACGGGAATTTGCACTACACAAGACCGTCCAAAGCGAACATGGCCAAACCGCTCATGCGTTTTGCAGCGGGTCCATACAGGCCGCTGCGTATGAACCAGCGCGAAGTTTTACACAAATTTGGTGAGAAATTCACCAAATCTGTCATTTCATTGTGACGATCTCTGGGGTTGTTTCTTTATGGCGTGGTAAGCGCACGCAATATCGTTCCCAGGCGCGGGACGGGCGTTACTTGCCGCCGCTTTCCAACGTAAACCCGGCGTGCTGATCCTGCCCCAGATGGTGCACCAGTTGCGGCAGCGCGACTTCCAGTGCGGCGCGCAGCGTGTGCGGCGGATTGATCAGGAACATGCCACTCGCAGGCAGTCCTGGGCGCTGTACTTCCCCCGCATCGTCCGTGGTGAGCTTGCTGTTCTTCACCGTCAGGGTCGCGCCCAGCCAGGGGCGGTCACACTTGTTGGCCAGTGTCTTGAGCTTTTTGGGCACATCATGCGCCTCCGGGCGCGGAATGATGGGGTACCAGACGGCATACGTGCCGGTGGGGAAGCGCAATAGCGCGTCGCTCACCATGGCTTGCACCCGGGCGTAGTCGTGCTTGATTTCGTAACTCGGGTCACACAGCACCAGTGCGCGGCGTGACGGCGGCGGCAGAAACTTTTTCAGACCTTCAAAGCCGTCTTCGCGCAGGATCGCGACCTGACGCCCGACGTCGAGCTGGGCAATATTGGCGCTCAGGTTTTTCATGTCGGTCGGGTGCAGCTCGAATAATTTGAGCTTGTCGCGCTCGTGCAGCAGATGCTGGATGATGAATGGCGAGCCCGGATACACATTCCAGTGACCGCCACTGTTGAAACTGGCGACCAATTCCACATAATCTTGAATAGCGGGCGCCAGTGGCGTGGTTCCGGCTTGCGCCATCAGGCGCAGAAAGCCGTCGACCGCTTCCGCGCTGGTCTTGGCGTAGTCGCCGTCCAGGCGGTACAAGCCGGCGCCAGCATGCGTGTCAAACACGTTCAGCGCCTTTTCTTTTTGCGTCATATGGCGCAACACTGCCAGCAGGACAATGTGCTTGAGGACGTCGGCATGGTTTCCGGCGTGAAAGGCGTGGCGATAGCTGAACATGGTGGCTATGGTAACGCCTCCCATCAAAAATTCACCAAACTCTTCGAGAGTTTCATATAATGGCAGGCTTCGCAGCGAATTTTTGAGGTTCCGCGGCGAAGCGCGCCCTAGTGCACCGTGGTGAAACCTGGTGTGCCCTGGTGTGATTCCCACCTAAGAGATTCCCGCTGCGTTGTCCTGGTTGCGTTTTGTGCGCGACGAATGACGCGGCAAAAGAAGGAACACCGACCGTGGAAAAGAACCCGCCAAACCTTCTTTTTGAAAAGAGAAACACATGTCAACTTTCAGCGCAAAACCCGCTGAGGTCGTGCATGAGTGGTTTGTGATTGACGCGACCGACAAGGTCCTCGGACGAGTAGCCAGCGAAGTTGCTCTCCGTTTGCGCGGCAAACACAAGGCCATTTACACGCCTCACGTCGATACCGGCGACTTCATTGTCGTTGTTAATGCAGCCCAGCTGCGCGTCACCGGCGCCAAGCCGATCGACAAGATTTACTATAGCCACTCGGGTTATCCCGGCGGTATTTCGTCGACCAACTTCCGTGACATGCAAGCCAAGCATCCTGGCCGCGCTTTGGAAAAAGCCGTCAAGGGCATGCTGCCCAAGGGTCCCCTGGGCTACGCCATGATCAAGAAGCTCAAGGTGTACGGCGGTGCTGAGCACCCGCACACTGCCCAGCAACCCAAAGTGTTGGAAATCTAAGGAGCGCTAGATGATTGGTGAATGGAATAATGGCACGGGCCGTCGCAAATCAAGCGTCGCGCGCGTGTTCCTGAAAAAGGGAACCGGAAAAATCACGGTCAACGGCAAGGATATCGAACACTTCTTCGGTCGCCAAACCTCGATCATGATCTGCAAGCAGCCACTGCTGCTGACCAACCACGCTGAAACCTTTGACATCATGGTCAATGTGGCAGGTGGTGGCGAGTCTGGTCAGGCGGGTGCTACCCGTCACGGCATTACACGTGCCCTGATCGACTATGACACCACACTCAAGCCGGCACTGAGCCAGGCTGGCTTCGTCACGCGTGATGCGCGTGAAGTGGAACGTAAGAAGGTCGGCTTCCACGGCGCTCGCCGTCGTAAGCAGTTCTCCAAGCGTTAATCAAGGGCAACAATTTGTTGCTATTGCAGCAGCCGCAGGGATGTTCATTCCGGCGGCTGTTTTGCTTTTGGCTGCTAGACTCCGCCTTCCATGAGACTTCGCCTGCTTCGTCGCCGTTTGACCATTAGTGCTCCTCGCATGGCGGTACGTAGCGCTATGCCGTGGCCGCTTCGCTGGGTCGTACTGGCGCTGCTGTTGGGGTTTTGTGCGGCCATCGCGTTGTGGGCATTTGATTTTGGCAAAGAGATTGCCGGACTCGATCACGGTGCACGCGAGGAGTTGCAGCGTGTGCGCACGGAGCTGGACAGTCTGCGGGCCGAGTTGGTCAAAGTCCGTGACGAGCGCGACCAGGCGCAATCCATTGCCAATACCGCTGGCACCCTGGTCACTACCGAAAGGGCCGCGCAGGAGAAGCTGGCCGAGCAGGTCAAACAACTGGAAGCCGAAAGCCGCGCACTGCACGATGATCTCGGGTTTTTTGAAAAACTGATCCCGGCTGGAGCCACCGACGGAGTGGCCATTCGCGGACTGCAAGCCGAAGTCCAGAATGGAAATGCACTTCGATGGCAGGTTCTGGTGATACAAGCGAACCGAAATGCGTCAGAATTCGATGCGCTCATGGAATTGACCTTCACCGGAACCATCAATGGCCGCTCCTGGTCCGCTACCCTACCGGGTGGGGCGCAGCGCGTCACCGTCAAGCAATATGGCCGCCTGGAAGGTGTGTTTGAGGTCCCGGCGCAGGTTCAGGTGAAGGGCATGACCGCCCGTCTGTTGCAAGGGACCACCCTGCGGGCAACGCAAACAGTCAAGTTGTAACTCTCCGAAAGATGCACCATGTTCAATAAAAAAAAGCAGCCTTTGCTCAAGAGTCTGATCGGCGAAGGCAGTGAAATCACGGGCGATTTCACGTTTCGTGATGGGTTGCGCATTGATGGTGCTGTTCGGGGTGGTGTGCGCGCGACGGATGAATCCCCCAGCATGCTGGTGATATCCGAGACCGCGGTCGTCACTGGTGCCGTGGTGGCCGACCACATCATCGTCAACGGAAGCATCAAGGGGCCGGTGCACGCGCGGCACATGCTTGAACTGCAGCCCAAGGCGCGCATTGAGGGTGATGTAACCTACGCAGCGCTGGAAATGCACCAGGGAGCCTTAATCACTGGATTGCTCAGCCCGTCGCTGGCCGAAGACGAAAAGCCCACACTGAAGCTAGCGGCAAATAACCAGTGAGAGAATTCCCGAGCATTTAGCTGTACTATTGCGCCCTAATTGCTTTAATGAATTGATCGGAGTAAATCATGAGCGCTGTTGCAGAACGCACGGAACACGCACAGTCTTCGGTGGCAACCATGCCGGAGCCTATTCTTTTTACCGACAGCGCAGCTGCCAAAGTGGCCGATCTGATCGCTGAGGAAGGAAATCCTGATCTGAAGCTGCGGGTGTTTGTTCAGGGCGGCGGCTGTTCCGGCTTCCAGTATGGCTTTACGTTCGACGAAATCACCAACGAAGACGACACCACTATGACGAAGAATGGTGTCTCCCTGCTGATTGATGCCATGAGTTACCAGTACCTGGTGGGCGCCGAGATCGACTACAAAGAAGATTTGCAAGGCGCTCAGTTCGTCATCAAGAACCCGAATGCCACCACCACCTGTGGCTGCGGTTCTTCGTTTTCAACCTGACACGCTGCGGCGAACCTGCTGCGGTGGGGTTCAGCGCGGGTAGATCGCGCCCAGCACGCGCGGGCCGCGTGCGCCCGTTACGCTGCTGCGGCTGGCGGCGTGGCCCAGTATGCACTGGCGTGCCAGCCAGGCGAAGGCGCAGGCTTCCACTTGTTGCGGCGGTAGCCCAAAGGGCGCCGAGTCGCTCACCTGGCATTCGGGCAACAGGGCTTGCAGCCGTTGCATCAACCAGGTATTGAACGCGCCGCCGCCACACACCAGCAGCCGAACACAACCGGGCGCCGCACTGCGTACGCATTGGGCGCAACTTTGTGCGGTCAGTTCCGTCAGTGTGGCCTGGATGTTTTGTGGTGTTTCGGTTTGCAGCCCGTGGCAGTGGGCGGCGAGCCATTCCAGGTTAAACCGATCGCGCCCTGTACTTTTGGGGACGGGTTGCGAGAAAAAAGGGTCACTCAGCAGTTGTTGTAGCAAAGCATGGTTGGTCTTGCCCTGGGCTGCCCAGGCCCCGTTGCGGTCGTAGGTGGCGCCGGTGTGTGCCTGACACCAGGCATCCATTAGCGCATTGCCGGGACCGCAGTCAAAGCCGAGCAGTGCGTCGGGGCGGGCAGCGTCCAGCACGGTCAGGTTGGCCATGCCGCCAATGTTGAGCACGCCGGTAACGCCGCCCAGGCCGCCAAACACCGATTGGTGGAATGGCGGCACCAGCGGCGCACCCTGACCACCGGCGGCAATGTCGCGGTTGCGGAAATCGGCCACGACATCGATGCCACAGCGCTCAGTCAGCAGTGCGGGCTGGTTGAGTTGCAGGGTGTAGCCAATGCCATCCACCGCTCCGGGTTGGTGACGCACGGTCTGCCCATGGGCGCCGACGGCGCGAACCTGGTCGGGACGTACCGCCGTCTGTGCGAGCACTTCGGCCACGGCATCGGCGTAGTGCAAACTTAGGGCATTGGCGGCGAGTGCGGCCCGGTGCAGTTCGTTGCTGCCGCAGCGGTTGAGCTGCAGCAGTTCCTGGCGCAAGGCGGGGTCAAAGGGCAGGCTGGACGAACCCAGCACGCGCAGACGGGACCCGGAAAAATCGGCAAGCACGCAGTCCACGCCATCCAGCGCGGTGCCGGACATCAGCCCTATATAAAATTCCGACAAGCGGGTAGCCTTTGGTTTTTATTCGACGCTGCCCGTCTGCAATTGGGCGGCGGCTGCGAGCTGGGCGCGCACCTGGGTTGCAGCCTGGTTGAACTGGCTCCGGAAAGCGGCCGCCACCGGTTGCGATTCATGCTTGTGAATGATGGTTTGCGGGTCGTGGTGCACGCCATTGACCCGGAATTCAAAGTGCAGATGCGGGCCGGTGGCCCAGCCGGTGGCACCGACCAGACCGAGGTTGTCGCCCTGTGCAATTTTTTGACCGACTTTGACGTTGATTTTGCTCAGGTGGGCGTACACCGTTTCGTAGCTGCTGGTGTGGCGCATCATGACCACGTTGCCAAAGCCGGTTTGTACGCCGGCAAATTCCACCGTGCCGTCACCAACACAGCGCACGGGCGTGCCGGTGGTGGCTGCGTAATCGACGCCAAGGTGGGCTTTCCAGATTTTCAGGATGGGGTGGAAGCGCATCTGGAAGCCACTGGTGATGCGCGAGAACTGCAGCGGCGAAGCCAGAAAGGCGCGGTGCAGGTTTTCGCCGGCCAGCGTGTAGTAGCCGCCTTTGGTCAGGTTGTGCGACGCGCTGAGTGCAGCGGCACCGTTGGAGGCGATGGGTTCCTGGAACCACATGGCCTGGAATGTCTTGCCGGCATTCACAAACTCGGTGCTCAGGACGCGTCCGGCACGCAGCGGTTCGCCATCGCCTTCGAGGGTTTCATAGACCACCGTGAAGCGGTCGCCCTTGCGCAGTGCGCGCTGGAAGTCGATATCGCCGGAGAATATATCGGCGAGCTGCAAGGCCACCGCGTCGGGGATGCGGGCGTCGTCGGTGGCGGCAAACAGGGAGGAGCTGATGGTGCCGCTGGCCAGACGCGACGAGGCCTGCATGGGAAGGGTTTCGATGCGGGCCACGTAGCCGCCGACATTTTGTTCGATGGTGAGGCGCTTGAACATGCCGTCATCGTCCGGACTCCAGCGCGCTTGCAGTTTAACGAGTGCATTGCTGGCGGTGGCTTCGACGGTGACGTTGCGCCCGACATGCCCGATCAGGTTTTGCTGGAACAGCGGATTCATGCGCAGGAACTCGGCAGCGCGGGGATCGAACACGCCCAGGCGACGGAGCAGGGTGTCCGTGGTATCGGTGCTGCGGGTGGTGTCGGAGCGGTACAGGCGCATGGCGAGTGCGTCAACCGTCTCACGCTGGGCTTGCAGGGCCCGGTCCTGGCGCAAGGGTTGCACGGCTTCAATGACGTTGCGCACAGCGACGTTTTGTGGCTCGGGCGGGAGATTGGCGACGGCAAAGCTGAGGCCGGTTCCGGTGAGTAGCAAGGTGCTGACGGTGACAAGTACTTTGCCCGGATGCTGCGCAATTAGCTGTCGGGCCATGGTGCGCGCCTGGGCAAAACCGCGCTGCGCGCTGCGTGTCAGAGCACTGATCAAGATGGGGACTCCGGTGGCTGCAGGTCGACACGACTAAAATTCAGCCGAAAACCCCAGTTCGTTGCACGAAAGACGGCTGAGTATAGCCGTCTTGTGGCGCCACGCAAGCAAAAAACTCCTTATGAATCAAGCATCGCCTTCTGAAATTGTTCTATCCGACCGTGTCCGTGAGGCGCTCGCGGTAACCTTGCGCGGCTGTGACGAACTGCTGCCGCAGGATGACTGGCTGAAGAAGTTGGCGCGGTCAGACGCCACCGGCACGCCGTTGCGAATCAAGTTGGGTCTGGACCCGACAGCGCCCGATATTCACCTCGGACACACCGTGGTGCTGAACAAAATGCGCCAGTTGCAGGACCTGGGGCATACCGTTATTTTCCTGATCGGTGACTTCACCAGCATGATTGGCGACCCGAGCGGACGCAACAGCACGCGCCCGCCGCTGACGGCAGAGCAAATCAAGATCAACGCCGAAACCTATTACCAGCAGGCCAGTCTGGTGCTCGACCCGGCCCGTACGGAAATTCGCTACAACAGCGAATGGTGCGACGCTCTGGGTGCGCGCGGCATGATCCAGCTGGCCTCGCGCTATACCGTGGCGCGCATGATGGAGCGCAACGATTTTCATGACCGGTTCAAGGCTGGCACGTCGATTGCCGTGCATGAATTTTTGTATCCGCTGATGCAGGGCTACGACAGCGTGGCTTTGCGCAGCGATCTGGAGCTGGGCGGTACCGACCAGAAATTCAATCTGTTGATGGGGCGTACGCTGCAGGCCGAGTATGGCCAGGAGCCGCAGTGCATTCTGACCATGCCGCTGCTCGAAGGCTTGGACGGCGTGGAAAAGATGTCGAAGAGCAAGAACAACTACATCGGCATTTCGGAAGCGCCCAACGCCATGTTTGCCAAGGTGCTGAGCATTTCGGACACGCTGATGTGGCGCTGGTACACGCTGCTGAGTTTCCAGAGTCTGGCCAGCATTGCCGCCTTGCAGGCAGAAGTGGCGGCCGGGCGCAATCCGAAGGACGCCAAGGTGGCGCTGGCCAAGGAAATCACGGCACGCTTCCATTCGGCGGCGGCGGCGGATGCGGCCGAGCAGGACTTCATTTTGCGCAGCAAGGGCGGCGTGCCCGAAGAAATTCCGGAATTGACGCTGGCGTTGGCGGTCGAGGGTGGCGTTGCGGGGCCCATGGGCATGGGAGCGCTGTTGAAGGCCGCCGGCCTCGCTGCGTCCAGCGGCGAAGGCAATCGGCTGATTGACGGCGGCGGCGTGCGTGTGGACAGCCAGGTCATTAGCGACAAGGGTTTGAAACTGGGCGCCGGGACGTACGTGGTGCAGGTGGGTAAGCGCAAGTTCGCGCGCGTGACCCTGGCCTGAGGCGCGCACGATGCTGGGTTTGGTGCAACGGGTGCGGCGCGCATCGGTCTCTGTCGATGGGCAGGTGGTGGGCCGCATTGGAGCGGGATTTTTGTTGCTGGTGTGTGCCGAGCCGGGCGACACGACGGAGCAGGGCGCGCAGTTGCTGGCCAAGGTGCTGAAACTGCGTGTGTTCAGTGATGCCAACGGAAAAATGCACCACAGCCTGCCCGATCTGGACGGCAAGGGCACGGTGGGTGGCTTGTTGATTGTGAGCCAGTTCACGCTGGCGGCGGACCTGACGGGTGGCAATCGGCCCAGCTTTCAGGGGGCGGCGGCGCCCGCGCTGGCGCGCAGTTTGTATGACGATCTGGTGGCGCGTGCCCATGCCGCACACTCCGACGTGCAGACCGGTATTTTTGCCGCCGACATGCAGGTGGAACTGCTCAACGACGGTCCGGTGACGATTCCGCTGCGCGTGGCGGCACCCGTCATTGCCGCGGTGGCGTAACGGGCCTGTGCCGTGGACGGCTCCCGTTCGCGGTACGGTCAGTACGGATTGGGGAAGCCGAGTCCGGCCAGGATGGCGATTTCCTGCGCTTCCATGGCGCGCGCGTCGTCTTCCGAGGTTTCGTGGTCCCAGCCCTGGGCGTGCAGGGTGCCGTGCACGATCAGATGGGCGTAGTGCGCCTGCAGCGTTTTGCTTTGTTGCTGGGCTTCGGCGGCAACCACATCGGCACACAGCACCAGGTCGGCACAGACCACGGGTGACTGCTGGTAGTCGAAGGTCAGGACGTTGGTGGCGTAGTCTTTTTTGCGGTAGGCCAGGTTGAGTGCCTGGCCTTCTTCTGTGCCGACGACGCGCACCGTGATTTCGCCTTCGAGCGCCAGGGCGTGGCGAATCCAGCGCTGTACGCCGTGGCGCGGCAGTGCGGCGCGGTGCAGCGGTTTGTGTGCGAGGTCGCCGAATTGCAGCGACAGGGTCAGGGCGGGGAGCATCAGCGCGCTTTCGGTGTGCGGGTTTTGGGCAGGCCGATGCGGGGCAGCTCGGCGTCGACTTCCGGGATGTTGATGGGCGGCAGATCAGCCAGGCGTGCCGCGTCGTAGGCGTCCACAATGCGTGCCACCAATGGGTGGCGCACGATGTCGCTGCTGTTGAGCCGCGTGATGGCAATGCCCGGCACCCGTTTGAGTACGCGCTCGGCTTCCACCAGTCCGCTGATCTGCGACTTGGGCAGGTCAATCTGGCTGACGTCGCCGGTGATCACGGTCTTGGTGCCAAAGCCGACCCGTGTCAGGAACATTTTCATCTGCTCGGGCGTGGTGTTCTGCGCTTCATCGAGGATGACAAAGGCGTTGTTGAGCGTGCGTCCACGCATGAACGCCAGCGGCGCAATTTCGAGTGCCTGGCGCTCGAACGCCTTGTGCACCTGGTCGTAGCCCATGAGGTCGTACAAGGCGTCGTACAGCGGGCGCAGATAGGGGTCGACTTTTTGGTTCAGATCGCCCGGCAGAAAGCCCAGGCGCTCCCCGGCCTCGACGGCCGGGCGTGTGAGCACGATGCGCTGCACCGCGCTGCGCTGCAGTGCGTCGACGGCGGCGGCCACCGCCAGGTAGGTTTTGCCAGTGCCGGCTGGGCCGATGCCGAGGGTGATGTCAAATTCGGCGATGTTGTCGAGGTAGAGCGCCTGGTTCTTGCTGCGCGGCTTGAGGTCGGCCCGGCGCGTGGCCAGTGACGGGGCGTCGGCGCCTGCTTCGCCGTTGCCCGACAGCATCAGTTGCACGGTGCTGTCGGCGATTGGTTTGCCGGCTATTTCATAGAGCGCCTGCAGCAGCTCCATGCCCTTTTGCGCGCGCACCTTGGGGCCCTCCACCTTGAATTGTTCGTGCCGGTGCGCGATGCGGATGTCCAGTGCGACTGAAATGGTGCGCAAGTGCGCGTCGGTCGGTCCGCACAGGTTGGACAGGCGTGTGTTGTTGAGCGGCGTGAACAGGTGTTTGAGAATCAAGCGGATAATTCCTCGAAGCAAATTTCAGATCCCCGCATGATAGGCACAAAATGATCGGCAAGCTCACAGGCATCCTCAGCGACAAGAACCCACCGCAGATTATTGTGGACTGCGGTGGCGTGGGCTATGAGGTTCAGGTGCCGATGAGTACCTTCTATTTGTTGCCGGCCGCCGGTCAGCAGGTCAGTTTGCTGACGCACTTTGTGGTGCGCGAAGACGCGCAGTTGTTGTACGGTTTTGGCAGCGCCACGGAGCGCGCCGCGTTTCGTGAACTGATCAAGATTACGGGGGTCGGACCGCGTACCGCCTTGGCGGTGCTGTCGGGCATGGATGCCGACGACCTGGCGCAGGCCGTGACGCTGCAGGATGCGGCCCGTCTGATCAAGGTGCCGGGCATTGGCAAGAAAACGGCCGAACGCCTGTTGCTGGAACTCAAGGGCCGGCTTGGCGCCGACGCCGGTGTTTCTGCGGGTGCCAGCAGCCACGCCGAGGGCGATATTCTGCAGGCGCTGCTGGCGCTGGGTTACAGCGACAAGGAAGCGGCGCTGGAGGTGAAGGCGCTACCGAAAGAGGTGGGCGTGAGCGACGGCATCAAGCTGGCGCTGAAGGGTTTGACGCGGTAAGCGTTCCACCCAGGAACCTGCGCCCCGAGGCGCTTATTGCGCTTCGCGTATCGGGCGGCCGTTGAGTGGCTGCGTGGGGCGTGTGTTCATGGGGAACAGTTGCGTGAACAGTTTGTGCTGCGCGGCACTGACCGACAAGGGCTGTTTGAACACAATCCACAGCACACCTTCGCTGCAGGGCGGCGAGGTGAGCGAGCCGATGAATTGGAAATAGCGCTGGTCAGTCGGCAGGATTTCAGTCACGTTGAAAAGTCCGTTGGGCATGCGCACGCGGTCGGCAGTGTCCAGCGGCAGGTAGGTCCAGACCTTGTCCACCAGGGGGCTGGCGTCACCAATTTCCAGTTGCACCGCCAGCACTGCCAGTTGGCCGTCGTCATTTCTGTGGATCAGTTGCACGCTCATCGGGGCGCGCTTGAAGTTGATTTCGGTTTCGGCCGGAGCGTGGAAGTTGATTTCCGTCAGGCGGTAGGTTGAGCCACGGATGGTGAGCGTGTTGTCGCCTTCGACATCGACCTCGATGGTGTGGCCGTCATCGACGACGCTGGCCATGCTTGGTGTGTAGTGGAACACGATCGGCTCGGCCGGTCCTTGCAGGGTGTTGCCATCCTGGATATTGATCGGTGACTGGCGTTGGCCGGTGCCACACACGCTGAAGTCAGGTTTGAGTTTGCCCCAGTTGGCCGGCCCATTGTCACCTTCGTAGCTCCAGGTCACGGGCGCTACAGGTCGTGCGCCGAGCTGGATCGGGGTATAGAGCCCCAGCGCCGCCGCACGCGCCTGGCGGTATTGCGCCGCACTGCGGCCTCGCACGGGCTCGACATAGTTTGCAGCGCCTTTGCCGTCGACGACCAGCGTCAGCTTCTTGTGGGGCGCAATGCCGCCGCCCAAGGCTTCACGCAACTGCGCACCCACTTCTTTGGGGTTGGAGCTGGTCGTGGCCGTGATGTCGGCCTTGGTGTTCATATCCACTTTGCTGCGGCGCTCGGACTTTTCCGGTCTTTCGTCGTTGGCTTCTTTGGCTTCTTTGGCTTCTTTGGCCGCCTTGGCGTTCTTGGCGTTCTTGGCTGCTTTGTCGCTCTTGGCATTTTTCGCAGCCAGCGGCGGATTTTCGGCCATGGACTCCATGTCGGCCTTGGTCGGTAGATCCGAACGCGGGATTTTTATCAACGGTTTGTCGAATTTTTTCTCCGGTGCGTCGTCCCCTTTGCTCGTGTCGTCGGCGCGCGCCAGGCCCACCCCAATTCCCGTGAGCAGTAGCAGCGATGCCACTTGCCACAGGACGGTACGCAGTCTGCGGGTGGTGGTGCGTGTGGGTGGTGCGTTCATGGTCGGTCTAAGGCTTGTTCTTGCTATCGACATTTTTCTGTTGGAACTGAAGGACGCATTTGCCCTAAGGATCCTCTGCATAACTCCGGGGAGTCTGTGGCAGCCGGATCGGGATGGGCTGCAAGGCGTCTTTTTGAAGCCAATAGCGGGGCTATTGGTGAGAAAAGCAACGCAGCAGAGCGCCCGAGTCCGGCTGATCACAGACCGCAGGGAGTTATGCAGAGGGTCCCTAAGGGGCCTGAGGCGTTGCAAAAGTCCCCGGCCTGAGAAAACACTGCCCATGAAACAAGCCAGTCTGAAGCTCAATCTGAACGTCAAGAAGACGCGCAAGCAAGTGTTCCTGGAACAGATGGAGCAGGTAGTACCGTGGGCTGTGCTGGTCGAGCTGCACCTTATTACCCTGAAGGTAAGACAGGACGGCCGCCATTTTCCCTGCAAACCATGCTTCGCGTTCATTTCATGCAGCAGTGGTTCACGCTGTCCGATCCGGATGAAAGCCCACATGGGCGCAGACGCAGAGTCGGGCATGGTGCACACGATGGCACTGTTCACACAGGTAATCAATCATGAACATGGCTGGCCACCTGTTGTCGAAAATCCCCTACGTGTCGGCGTGGACAGTTTCTGGCGTAAGGCTGGCAAAGTAAGCAACAGCAAGGCGGCGGAATTACTCCGTCAGGAATTGAACAAGGGTATCGGTGGGATCCTTCGGATGCGATGGGTGACGACGTACGATTCAAGAATTATGGCCTCGCACCGAAATCTGCTGCTGATTTTGCATTTTTGCTACATGGCGTTCACTACCTGAAGCAGGAAGGAACGATGGCTATCATCCTGCCTCATGGAGTGCTTTTCCGTGGCGGTGCAGAGGAACGCATCCGAACAAAGCTCATCAGGGACGGCCACATTGATACCGTGATTGGTTTGCCGGCCAACCTGTTTTTCTCTACCGGTATTCCTGTTTGCATTCTGGTGCTCAAAAAATGCAAGAAGCCTGATGACGTGCTGTTCATCAATGCAGCCCAACATTTTGAAAAGGGCAAACGCCAGAATCAGCTGCTGCCAGAGCACATTCAGAAGATCATCGGCACCTACCAGTACCGGAAGGAAGAAGACCGTTATTCACGGCGGGTGAGTATGGATGAGATCCAGAAAAAAATGATTTCAACCTGAACATCTCCCGCTATATCAGCACGGCCACCACTGAAACTGAGGTGGACTTGGTCGCCATTCATGAGCAACTATCGTCGATTGAAGTGGAAATCGCGTCGGCAAAAAGTAAGCACAACGATTTCCTCAAGGAACTGGGATTGCCGTTACTACCTTGAAATGGGTAGCAAGCGTTGATAGCGTTGATTGCGTGAGGGAGTCGCTGTAGCAGGACGCTTGCCGATACAGGGTGCTCGCGCCCCTGTAGTGATTTTGGCAGCCTTCTTTCAGGAAGGCAGCAATGAAACATGCGCCTGTAATTCGTCCCAAGGTGCGGACAGCTTTCGACCCTCGCGGATCAGCAAGCCGGTTGCTTCCAGAACAGCAACGTCCTGATGCACATTTTTGTAATCACGTGCCAACGCAAGTGCCAGTGCTCTGACATTGCTGGCACCATGTTTGCGAACATGGCGTAGCAGATCAAGGCGACGGGGAGATAGCGTGTCCAGCATAGTTTGGACGTCAAGAAAGGTCACATTGGTTTCGTCAACTTGCTCACCGGCAGCAGCCAGATTCCATGCTTGGGAAAACCTCTTACCCATATCGGCCAGACTGCCCACATTGACCTGTACTTTATGCGTTGCGCTCATTTGTCGCCCTTTCTACATCGGCCAAAAAGTCGGCCACCAGTTTCTCCACGCTCAAAAACCTGTAACGGCTTTCCGCCTCGCCCAAGTGTTTGTGATCACCTTTGCCGCGTTCGTTGTCATACCCCACGATGCGCAATCCGTCACGACCATAAAACAGGCTGTACTTCAGCCCATGCGGTCTTTCCAACGATGGTTTCGGGAGCTGCCAGATAGTCATTTCAACGATGGAGCCATCAGGCAGAACCGCTTTGTCATAAAAAATCCGCTTTGCCTTCATATGGTCACTCTAGCCATAATAAATTGCGGTGTCAATGACCATAATTTTTGGTGGACGTGGCAGCAGGTGTGCTGCTAAAACCTGAGGTGGATGTCATCCATTGAGGTCAACCGCCTGGCAATTGAAGCTCTACAGGCTGTTCCATGGCTTTCACGTGAGGTAACACTCGCTCCAGAATCAAGCGGGCGGCCTGTATGTCTCCACCCCGAGCGGCGGCAATCATTTGCTCAAGAATGGAAGGCACATGCTCGGCAATGGATGCTCTGAGCCTTTGAAGTTCACCAGAGCCAGGCGGCTTTCCTTTAGGGTTGCCGGATTGGCCGGGCTGCCATCCTTTGGGCTTCTTCGCTGTCATGGGTTTGCTCCTGTTGAAATTGCAATTTGTTTGCAG
>Ga0316222_1002173_pt1 | contig 21650 bp, 20 predicted proteins | sample TBH18011metaG_FD_206008 | JGI IMG/M metagenome (GOLD analysis project Ga0316222, IMG submission 206008) | Freshwater microbial communities from Trout Bog Lake, Wisconsin, USA - TBH18011 | ecosystem: Environmental > Aquatic > Freshwater > Lake > Hypolimnion/Profundal zone | place: USA: Wisconsin...
CCCGCGAGCCGGGTGCGCTCTTCAATTTCCTGTTCTGCAGTTTTCATGACAATGTCGCCCTCAAAACCTGACCCAATTATTTTTCAATAGCGCAGCATAACGGAATGCACCTGACGCCTACCTGAGGTGCTTGTACATTTTGGCAGAAAATCGCTCCGGAATACTGATCCGACGCGGTCCTGGATGCAATTCAAAGGACTCACCAGCCCTGAGCGTGCCCACCCGATCCACAGCCAGGTAAAAACCACAAAAGCCACTTTGCGCCATGCATTTGACCGCCTTGTTAAAACCCAGTGCCAGGTTAAATTTAAAACACGGCTCGCGCGGTTGGGTCACGCGCAGCTCGCAGTCCGGGAATGCCAGACGATCACCCACCCAAACCTGGGTTTCCAGCAAACCGGCCAACGTCAGGTTTTCGCCCATGCTGCCCCACGGCAATTGCGCCGTCACAGCAGCCACACCGGCCTGTTCCCGCAGGTGATCCCAAAACGAATAATGCTCCTCAGGATAGGCATACAGCGCCTTTTCCAGCCCACCGTGCACTGCGAGGTCAACCTGTTCGTCACCTGCCAAGCCAAGCAGGCCCACCGATACCGGCCCCGCCACCGGCGTCTTGCGAATAGCCGACAACACGGTGCGTTCATTGACCACCAGCGGTTGCGCCCGTCCCGTTTGAACCGATCGGATTTGCACGCCGACGCTCCGCTTGACAATCAAAGTACCTGCTGGCGCACCACGCCACGCCGCGTCGAATACTTCACGCGCGCATCCAGGGCTTCGACCGCCACGCTCGCAGGACGTTGTCCGTACACGTTTTGCCGCAACCATTCATATTCCGCCGTCAACAGCGCTTCGCTGGCAATACGCGTGTGCCACACACGCTGCTCCGCGTTCCAGCGATAGCCACGCGCTTTCAGCACATCTTTGGCGTCGAACGGCGCCTGGGTAGCCTGCAACGTGAAACTGGGTTGCGCGGCACCATGGATCAACTGCGCTAGTCCGGTGCCGTCGCCCAGCGGCAACGCAGCTGCCAGCACCGCCAGCAACGCGTGGCAATCCACCTCGGCACGGTGCGCGTCATAAAACCAACCCTGCGCTTGCGCCAGACTCTCCAGCTTGGCCGAACCACGCCCCTGCGCCTTCCAGTCAATGTCGGCAAAAGAGCAGGCCCACGGCAACGCGGCAAAACGCGGCAATCGACGCTCCACAAACGGTCGGTCAAAGCCCGCGTTGTGTGCAATCACCAGGTCGACACCGTCCAGCAAAGCGAGGATCTGTGCCTCATCCAGGGCCTGTCCACGCACATCGGCATCGTGAATTCCAGTAATAGCCACCACCTCGTCGGGAATCGGCTTGCCGGGATCTTCCAGTCCGTCATACACCAGCACCGGCCCCACCGGCAGGCCACTGGCGTTATCAACGTCAACACACAGCATGGCCAGTTCAATAATGTGCTCGCGGCTCTGGTCCAGCCCGGTGGTTTCGGTGTCCAGCACCACCACCCGGGTGACGGCGGCACCGACTGCCGCTGTCGGCCACGCCAAGCGCGGTTGCAAGCGGCGCAGTACGCGATAGTCCGGATGTGCCTCCAACTGCTGCGCCATCTCCTCTGGCAACACGGATGCCTGCGATGCCGCACACAGCGCGGCCACCGCTGGCAATGCCCGCTGGTGCGGTGGCGTAGCACGTGGCCCACGTTGACGCACTGGCGCGAACTCGGTGGCCGGTGCCTCCGAAAACAAATCAAGGGTTCGGGGAACGGTATTCACTGCATCACCTGCCACTTTCCAAACTGAGCCAATCGGTATTATTACGGCAATATTACCCCTATCATGTCTCCCATCGCGCCAAGCGCCCATCTGTTGAAAGTTCATGCGTTCATCCACGACCTCACGCTCTGCTGTGCGCGCCCTCAAAGGCGTGCGCATTCTCAGTCTCGCACTCAATTTACCGGGTCCCGCAGCCTTGATGCGCTGCCACGCCATGGGTGCGCAATGCCGAAAAATAGAGCCGCCAGTACCTGTCGGCGCAGAGCCAGGCGCCAGCGCCGATCCGATGTACCAATACAGCCCGCACGCCTATAACGTGATGCACCAGGGCATCCGTGTCGTCACCGCCAACCTGAAAGATGCGGCCGGGCAAAAGAAACTGCACCAATTCCTGGCCAGCACCGACGTCGTCATCGTATCGTTCCGCCCGGCGGCCCTGAAAAAGCTCGGCATTGACTGGCCCACCCTGCGCCAGCGCTACCCGCACCTGTCGATGATCAGCATCGTCGGTGCCAGCGGAGCACGCGCCAACGAGCCAGGCCACGATCTGACCTACCAGGCCGAACACGACCTGCTGACCGGCCTGGAATTGCCCGCCACGCTGTACGCAGACATGGGTGGCGCACTGCTCACCAGCGAAGCCATTTTGCAAGCGCGGCTGCAACAGCTGCAAAACAACCACGGTGTACATCTGGAAGTGGCACTGAACGACGCCGCCGGTTTCCTGGCCCTGCCACGCGCCTGGGGCCTGACACAAGGCGGCACCACGCTCAGTGGTCTGCACGCGGGCTACCAGATTTATCCGTGCCAGGATGGCCGTGTCGCCCTGGCTGCGCTAGAGCCGCACTTCATTGCCGCACTGGGTCGCGCCATTGGACTGGAAAACGCCAGCCTGCAAACCATCGTGCTACCTGAAACGCGCAACGCCATTGCCCGCTTCATGGCGTCGCGCAGTTGTGCCGAGCTCGACGCCCTGTCAGCGCAGCACGACATCCCACTGCACACCCTGGAACCCACCACCAGCGTGAACTGAATCTGGCGCGCGCACCAACGCGCGCTGGGGGATCAAACCGGCTTGCGCGTTCGGCCACCACCGGCGCGCGGCGGCAGGCCGGTATGCTGGGTCAGGATTTGCCCCGGTCGCACGGGCCGTGCATCGGACCGCGCTTTTGCTGGTACAGCAACCGGCGCCTTGACCGGCGCAGAAGTACCACGTGCCTTAGCGCCCATGCCAGCCGATCCGCTGCCCCCCCCCGTGACGCGTCCATGAGGGCGCTTGGCAACACCAGCGGGCACCGTTGCCGATTGCACGCCACCCACCAGCGGCTGGAAAGTGGGAATCAGGTGCTGTTTTCCGTTCCCAATCAAATCGGCGCGGCCCATCGTCTTGAGCGCTTCACGCAGCAGCGGCCAGTTGGCTGAATCGTGGTAACGCAAAAAAGCCTTGTGCAAACGCCGGCGCTTTTCGCCACGCACCACGTCCACCACTTCCTCCTCGTCCAAAGGCGTGCGATGCACGCGACGCAAGGTGTTGCGGCCACTGTGGTACATGGCGGTGGCACTGGCCATAGGGCTCGGGTAGAAGGTTTGCACCTGGTCCGCGCGAAAGCTATTTTTCTTCAGCCACACGGCCAAATTCATCATGTCGGCATCCGACGTACCCGGATGGGCGGCGATGAAATACGGAATCAGGTACTGCTTCTTGCCGACCTCTGCCGAAAACCGCTCAAACATTTGTTTGAACTTGTCGTAGGTTCCAATCCCCGGCTTCATCATCTTGCTGAGCGGACCTTGCTCGGTGTGCTCGGGCGCAATCTTCAAATAGCCGCCCACATGGTGTTGCACCAGTTCCTTGACATATTCCGGGCTGGTAACTGCCAGGTCATAGCGCAGACCCGAACCAATGAGAATTTTCTTGATGCCCTTGAGCGCACGGGCACGCCGGTAAATCGACACCAACGGCGCATGATTGGTGCCCAGGTTGCTACAGATGCCCGGATAGACACAACTCGGCTTACGGCATGCCGCTTCAATCTCCGGCGTGCGGCACCCCAGCCGATACATGTTGGCCGTGGGGCCACCGAGGTCGGAAATGGTGCCGGTAAAACCCTTGACCTTGTCACGGACCTCTTCCACTTCCCGAATAATGGAATCTTCAGACCGGCTTTGAATAATGCGCCCTTCATGCTCCGTAATAGAGCAGAAAGTACAGCCGCCGAAACAGCCGCGCATGATGTTGATACTGAAACGTATCATTTCCCAGGCCGGTATTTTGGTGTCGCCATCGAAGCTTCCGTTGGCATCGGCGTAGGACGGGTGTGGACTGCGCGCATAGGGCAAATCGAACACCAAGTCCATCTCGGCCGTGGTCAGCGGAATCGGTGGCGGGTTGATCCAGACATCGCGCGTCAGCGCACCTTCCCCATGCGCCTGCACCAGCGCACGCGCATTGCCCGGATTCGTCTCCAGATGCAACACGCGATTGGCATGCGCATACAGCACCGGGTCGCTGCGCACTTGCTCATAGGACGGCAGACGAATCACGCTGCGCGCACGCGGTGGTGCGCCACGTCGGCCCACCCGTTGCGGGTTGTCATGAAATTGCACTGTAGACACCGTACTGGCAGCAGCGCTACCCCCCGCTGCTACGGCATTTACCGCATTGCCTGCCTGACCGGCCGCACAGTCGGCACCCGCTTCTGCGGGCGCTGCGCTGTCGCCATACGGACTGACCCGTTGCTCCACCGGGCCGGGCAGGTCCACGCTGGTGGAGTCGATTTCCCACCACGGTTCTGCGGCGCCCGAAGGCGCCAACAGCAGATCGTGGCCGACGTCGGTGCGACGCACAAACGCGGTCCCACGCACATCCGTGATCTGCGCCACCGGCTCGCGCGCCGCCAGACGGTGCGCGACCTCCACAATGGCACGCTCGGCATTGCCAAACAGCAACAAATCACATTTGGCGTCCACCACGATAGAGCGACGCACCTTGTCACTCCAGTAATCGTAGTGGGCAATGCGCCGCAGACTGCCCTCGATGCCGCCCAGAATGATGGGCACGTCCTTGAAAGCCTCACGGCAACGCTGGCTGTACACAATGGCCGCCCGATCGGGACGTTTGCCTGCCAGGTTGCCCGGCGTATAGGCATCGTCGGTGCGGATTTTCCGGTCCGCCGTGTAACGGTTGATCATGGAGTCCATGTTCCCGGCCGTCACACCCCAGAACAAATTAGGTCGGCCCAGCACCTGAAACGCAGCCGCACTGGTCCAGTCCGGCTGCGCAATAATGCCCACGCGAAAGCCCTGCGCCTCCAGCATGCGCCCGATGACAGCCATACCAAAACTGGGATGATCAACATAAGCGTCACCAGTGACCAGAATGACGTCGCAGCTATCCCAGCCGAGTTGCTCCATCTCGGAACGCCGCATAGGCAGGAACGGTGCCGTACCAAAGCGCGCCGCCCAGTACTTACGGTAACTGCCGATCGGCTTGGCCGCGCGCGCAAAAAAGGAAACATCGAGTGGAGCGTTCATCTTCAAGCCAGGAATCTGGCGCCAAGTGTAGTGCCAAGGTGGAGACTTTGGCGCTGACAAGGTCTCTTGGATATCCACAACGATCCTTGACCAAGTGTTCATTTTGGAACAAACGCCGTCACGACCGGGTGGACCACACGGCACATTTCGATACATCTGTCTCCACAGACTTCCTCCGAACCGTCATGTCGGTTAACAATTTATGGATTTGTCAACATTCTTTGATCAACTGCCGCTGGGGTGTTACCGCCTGACACCGGACGCCAGAGTGCTGCGCATCAATGAGGCATTTGCCAAACTCCACGGCTATGCCGACTGCGAAGCGTTTCACAAGAATGTCGGCCAGGAGCCATTCAACCCGTACGCCGACCCTGGGCAACTGGCCCACTTTCAGTCCACCCTCAAATCCCAGGGAAGCGCGTGCAAGCACGCCGCCAAGTGGCTGCGCCATGGCACTGGCGAGGTCCTCTGGGTTCGGGAAAACGCCCACATGGTATGCGACAGTGCACAGACTCCGCTGTACTACGAGGGAACGGTCGAAGACATCAGTACGGAACATTGCGCGATGGAAGAACTGCAGCACCAGGAAACGCTGCTACGCCACCTATTACAAGCCATGCCAGACCAGCTATGGCTCAAGGACCTGTACGGCGTGTACCTGACCTGCAACGAAAAATATGCCTGCGCCGTCGGCAGTTCCATCAGCCAGATTATTGGCACTGTCGACGCCGATCACCCGGCGGCTGCCATGGCGGCACACTATTTCGTGACGGACGAAGCCGTCATCCGTCTAGGCAAACTGGTCAGTTACGAAGTGGAAATACGTTCCGCCGCGCATTGCGGCTACGACACCTTTGAAATCATCAAGGTTCCGCTGCGTGCCAGTACCGGTGCCGCAGTCGGCATACTGGGCATGGCACGCAACATCTCGGAGCGCAAGCTCTCGGAAATGCAGTTGCGCCATTCCAGCGAACACCTGGAACTGGCCATGATCGGCGTCGAACTGGGGCGCTGGGACTATCACCTGCTGCGCGAACGCGGCTACTTCATGGATGCACGTGCCTGGCACCTGCTGGGACGTCCCGCAGAAGCACACACCAAAGGACTGCAATTCGGCGAGTTGGTGCACCCTGACGATCTGCCCGAAACGCTGCGCGCCATGCGCGCCCACCTGGAAGGCCACGGCGGCACCCTGCACGTCGAATTTCGCGCTTTGCACCAGAATGGCAACTGGGTCTGGCTGTGCTGCCGAGGCAAGGTCGTTCAGCACGGTGCCGACGGCAGTCCGCTGCGTATGTCGGGCAGCTTAATGGACATTTCCGAGCGCAAATCCGCAGAGCGAAAACTGCGCGACATCCAAGCCGAGCTCCAAGCCACCTTGGGTGCCCTGCCTGACCTGCTCTTCGAAGTCAGCGCAGACGGTGTGTTTCGCAGCGTCCACTGCATGGACCCATCGCTGCTCGTCATGTCACCGGACTACCTGATTGGCAAATCGGTCCATGACGTGTTGCCTACCGACGCAGCGCGCACCTACATGGACGCACTCGGCGAAGCCACCACCACGGGGCGCTCCCAGGGCCACCAGTACAGCCTGCAACTGCGAGATGAGCAACGCTGGTTTGAATTGTCAATCGTCAAAAAACCCACCGATTCCGATGAGGAAGTACGCCTGATCGTGATTGCCAGCGACATCACCGCGCGCAAGGAATTAAGCGACACCACACACCACCCCGCATTGCACGATGCACTGACGGGCTTGCCCAACCGTCGCCTGCTGGGCGAGCGACTGCAGCGTGCCATGTTGGCCAGTGAACGCAGCAAGCACTACGGCGCGCTGCTGTTCCTGGACCTCGACCCATTCCAGCAGCTCAATGCCAACCACGGCCATGGGGTGGGCGACCGGTTACTGCAAGAAGCCGCTCGCCGACTGCAACAGACCATACGCAAAGTGGACAGCGTAGCGCGTCTGGACGGCGACAAATTTGTGATTATTGTCAATGACCTCGGAACCGAACGTAGCAAGGCCCTGGCGCTGGTTGAAGCGCTGGGACAGAAAGTGCTGAGCCAGCTGCGCCAGACCTACCAACTGGACGAAGTCAACTTTCAGGCCACGCCCAACCTGGGCATCACCCTGTTCCACAGCGACGCGCAATCGTTTGACACGCTGTTGCAACAGGCCGATAGCGCCATGATTCAAGCCAAGGCCGACGGACGCAATACACTGCGTGTCTACGACACCATTTAAGCCGCTGCGGCGGCATCCACCGTGCTCGCCCAACAACTAAAAACACTGATACTGATACAGGCTGGAATCGGCGCACTGAGCGGATGGCTGCTGTCCGCTGTCACTGGCACGCCCCTATGGCCAAGCATCGCGCTGCTCGCCGTCCTGACCCCCTGGGGCCTGTTGTTGCTGCTGTGCCTGTATTGCGCCTGGCTTGCCAGCCCGGACCGGCTCAGCCGCGCTTGGTGGCACGCCTTGCTGGGTGAATGGATCTGTGCCACCCGCCTCAATCTGCTGCGACAGCCCTGGGTTGGTTCATCACCCGGAATCCTGACCGGAACGACAACCGTGCAACGCATTCCGGTCCTGCTGGTCCATGGCAATCTCTGTAACCACAGCGTCTGGAACGAAATGGCGCACCACCTGCGCGTGCAGGGTCACACCGTGCTGGCCATCGATCTGGAACCCGTGCTGGCCCCCATCGACCAACACACCTCCGCACTGGAACAAGCCGTGCAAGCCCTGCGTGCGCACACCGGCACCCAGCAAGTTGCGCTGCTGGGCCACAGCATGGGCGGCCTGGCCATCCGGGCCTGGCTGCGCCAGTATGGCTGCCAGCATGCTGGCGCCATCATTACGCTGGGAACACCGCACGTCGGGACCCAGCTCAAACAGGCCATGCCAACGCCCAATGGCGCGCAAATGCACTGGCACAGTGCCTGGCTTCAAACCCTGTCCAGTCAGGAAACGTCGGCCACACGGGCCCTGTTTCATGTCGCCATCAGTGCCCAGGATGCTATCGTCTTCCCGCAGCACGCACAAACCCTGGAAGGCATTCCCCCCACCGTGTTTGAAGGCCTGGGCCACCTGCAATTGTGCCAAGCCCCGGCAGTGATGCGCTGGGTACAAACCTGCCTGGCAGTGCAGTAAGCTTGGCGTCCCATGCGCCCGACGTCCAAATTCGATTTATTCTGGTCCTTCTCGCTGCTCGCGCTGCAGGGCTTTGGCGGTGTGCAGGCCATTGTGCAGCGCGAACTGATCGAAAAAAAGCAATGGCTGACCAAGGAAGCATTCATGGAAGACTGGGCCGTGGCGCAGGTGCTGCCCGGGCCCAACGTGGTCAACCTGTCACTCATGATCGGCGACCGCCATTTTGGCACCGCTGGCGCACTGGCCGCCATGGCGGGCATGCTGTGTTTTCCGAGCGTCATCGTACTAGCCCTGGTGGCTATTTTTTCCGGACTGGCGGACCTGCCCCAGGTCCAGGGCGCACTGCGTGGCATGGGTGCCGTTGCGGCCGGACTGATCACCGCCGCGGCCCTCAAGCTGATCCCGGCGCTGCGCAAGAATCCAATGGGCCTTGCCGCCTGCGCGCTACTGGCGTTGCTCACGCTGGCGTGTGTCGTGCTGCTGCATCTGGCATTGGTCTGGGTTCTGTTACTGACCGGGCTGCCCGCCTATGGCTGGGCCTATTGGCAACTGCGCCAACGCGCGGCGAAATCTGAATGATGGCGATCGAATGGGGCCCGCTGTTTGCCCACTTCCTGTCGCTCTCGCTCATGGCCATTGGCGGCGCTATTACCACCGTGCCGGACATGCACCGCTACCTGGTCGAGCAACAACACTGGCTCACGCAAAGCCAGTTCACTTCCAGCATTGCCATTGCGCAGGCAGCGCCCGGACCCAACGTCACGTTTGTAGCGCTGCTGGGATGGAATTTGGGCATTAACGCTGCCGCCAGCGGCCAGATCGCCTGGCTGTGGGGGCTGTTGGGCGCCCTCACCACCATGGTCGGCTTCCTGCTGCCCAGCACCGTCCTGACGTTTTTGGCGGCACGCTGGTGCCAGAAAAACCGGGAGCGCCTGGGTGTTCGCGCCTTCAAGACGGGATTGGCACCCGTCGTTGTTGCATTGTTGGTGGCCACCGGCTGGATTCTGGCCAGCACCCCGTCTGCAGCCAGCGCACCCTGGCATCCATGGCTGCTCAGCGCAGCGGCGATGCTGCTGGTCTGGCGCACCCGCCTGCACCTGCTCTGGATACTGACCGCAGGCGCCCTGCTGGGCTGGTTCGGCTGGGTTTAAGCCGAAAACGCCCGCTGGCGCACTGCTTCGTACAAACACACGCCGCTGGCAACCGACACATTCAGGCTTTCCACCGCGCCGCGCATCGGAATACTGACCAAGCTGTCACAGGTTTTGGCGGTGAGCTGGCGCATGCCCTCACCTTCCGCACCCAACACCAATGCCACGGCACCGCGCAGATCGGCCTGATACAGCGTCTGCGGTGCGGCGTCGCTGGTGCCAATGATCCAGATGTTGCGCTCCTTGAGTTCATTCAGGGTCCGCGCCAGGTTGGTCACCATAAAGTACGGCACTGTTTCCGCCGCACCACTGGCCACTTTGGCCACCGTTGCATTAATGCCAGCCGCATGGTCCTTGGGTGCAATCACGGCATGCGCACCAGCCCCGTCGGCCACACGCAGGCAAGCGCCCAGGTTGTGTGGATCGGTAACGCCGTCAAGCACAAGGATCAGTGGTTGGGTACGTTGTTCCAGCGGCAATGCCGCATTAGCCGCTTCCAATCCTTCGAGCAGTTCGTCAAGCGAATGCACTTGTGCCACTTCCTGCACCCGCGCTGCCACGCCCTGGTGACCATGGCTGCCAGCCAACTTGGCCAGACGCAATGCATCGGCCTCGATCAGACGCACACCGCTCTGGGCCACCTTGTCCAGGAACTGCCGCATGCGGGCATCCCGCCGCGTCGGCTCAAAATAAATTTCAACAATGGATTGTGGTGCGGTTTTGAGGCGCACGCCGACAGCATGGAAGCCGAACAGGATTTTGGCAGAAGACATACCTCCGATTATCGGTGGAATGCACTGCACGCCCGGCGGCATTCTTTGGGATTGCGGTTTACGTGTCCTGCAGCACCCGCCCCGCCTCAATCGTGATGCGCCGTGCACAACGCTGTGCAATCGCCGAATCATGCGTCACCAGCAACAAGGTGGTGCCCAACTCACGATTCAGATCGAACATCAGCTGCATCACGGTGTCACCGGTAGCGAAGTCCAGGCTGCCGGTGGGTTCGTCTGCCAGCAACAGTGCGGGCTGCATGACAAAGGCGCGTGCCAGCGCCACGCGCTGCTGCTCCCCTCCGCTGAGCACCTTGGGATAGGCCTGCAGCCGCCCGGTCAGCCCAACACGCTCCAGCATGGCCGCAGCACTGGCGCGCGCGCGCGGACGCGCGTCGAGCTCCAGCGGCAGCATCACGTTTTCGAGCGCCGTGAGATTGCCCAGCAATTGAAAGCTCTGAAACACAAAACCGAGCTGGCGCGCACGCAAGGCCGCACGCGCGTCTTCGTCGACCGCAAACAAATCGTGCCCCGCCAGGCGCACCGTTCCGCTGCTGGGCGTGTCAAGTCCGGCAATGATGGCCAACAAACTGCTTTTGCCGGAACCGGACGCGCCGACAATGGCGACCGTCTCGCGCGCAGTCAGTGCAAAATTGATGTCATGCAAAATCTCCAGGCGCCCGCCCGAATCTGCCACCACCTTGCCCACGTGTTCCACTGAAATAATTGAATCCAACATGCCATTTCCCATCCTTCGACGCCACTGCTTCGGCCTTGCGCTGCTGGCCATTGGCGCGCACGCACAGAGCCCAGCACCCGCAAGTACCTTCGCCCGCATTTTGGTCGTGGGTGATTCGCTCAGTGCGGAGTATGGACTGAAACGCGGCGAAGGCTGGGTCGCGCTGCTCAACACGCGGTTGCTTCAGGAGCATTGGCCCTATCAGGTCGTCAATGCCAGCATCAGTGGCGACACCACGGCCGGTGGTCGTAGCCGCCTGCCCGCGTTGCTGGCACTGCACCAACCGGCCATTGTGATCATTGAACTCGGCGCCAACGACGCGCTGCGTGGACTACCACTTGCCAAGACCCAGGAAAATCTGTTCGACATGGCCCAGGCCGCACACCGGGCCGGTGCCCGCACGCTGCTGATTGGCATGCAGGTGCCCCCCAATTACGGCGTCGACTACAACCGACAGTTCACTGCCGTCTACACCCAGGTAGCCCGGGAACAACACACTGCGCTGGTTCCTTTTTTGCTCAAGGACGTGGCCGATGCGCCCAACGCCAACCAGTTGTTCCAGGCCGACCAAATCCATCCGCTCGCGCAGGCGCACCCCACCCTGCTCGGCAATGTATGGCCCAGCCTGAAAAAAATGCTGAAGAAATAAACTGCGCCTGCGTCAAACGCGCAGGCGCACAACCGATCAGAGGGCGGGTCAGGTTGGGTTGCCTGTCGGCTCCGGTGGTTCGTCTGGCAGGGGCCCCAGGCCATCGCCCTGTTTGCGCTCGGCTTTGGCCTTGAGCTTTTCTTCCTTTTTCTTCTTTTTAGCCTGTTCTTTTTGACGCTTTTCGAATCCGTAGTTTGGAGTTGCCAAGATGTACTTTCAATAGTTCATGGGACTGTAACATCTTGCGGCCATGCTACGGCGCCCCGATAAGCGTGCCAGCTCGCGTGCCCCAGCAGCGGACCAACCAGCAACAGGCCCACGTGCCACGGCAGCCACAGGGAAAGCACCACCAACAACACAATGATGCCACCCCACAAAATCATCACTGATGTGTTTTCAAAAACCACTTCCAAACTGGTAATGGCCGCCGAGATGGCATCGGCATCACGGTCCAAAATCATCGGAATCGCCACCACCATCAACGAGTACACCAGCACGGCAAAAACGCCACCGACCATGATATAGACCAGCACAAAGTCCCAGTTCTCTGGTCGAAAAATGGCGTCTATCACCCCGGTGGACGACGGCATGCCCGTATTAAAAAAAACAGCAAAGACAACCAACGAGGCACGCCCCCAAAGCAACTCCAACACCATCAACACCAGCACCAGCATGCCCATGCTGCCGATGTGACTGCGCCAGCACAATGCGGTGGCGAGCAATGGCGGCGCCAGACCCGCCTCGCGACAGCGGCTCACTTCGTACAGCCCCATGGCAAGAAACGGGCCGACCAGCAGGCAGCCTGAAGCAATCGACATGGTGTATTCAGGACGCGCACGAAAGACCACGTCCAAGGCAACGGCCATCAGCGTAAAGGCGCAGCCATAGAACGCGGCAATCAGGGGATGGGCGCTGACGTCGTGCCACGCCAGCGCCAACCAGGCAAACGGCGCACGCCACCGCAGTGGCTGAATGGTCTTGCGCGGCCCCTCTGGCGGTGGTGGCACATAGGGTGGAGGCGGTTCAAAGGCGGGCAATTCATGCATAGGCCGAGCCTACCCTGACAAGACCCACCTGCCTACCCTGGGGAACTACCAGTGTGCCGCCTTGTATCAGCGCAGTAGCGTGAGCGCCTGGGCCAGATCGTCCTGCAAATCCTGCACGTCCTCCAGACCCACCGAGAAGCGCACCAGCGTACCGCGCGCCAAGTGTGCTGGCCATGCAGTGCGCATCGATTCCAGTTCGTAGGGCACGACCAGACTGACGGGGCCACCCCAGCTGTAGCCAATCCGAAACAGACGCAAAGCGTCACAGAAGGCATCCGTCTGGGCCCGCGAATAGCGCACATCTATCACCACACTGAACAGCCCCGCAGCAGTCCCTGACGCTGTGCCTGACGCGTCCTTTGTACCACCACCAGAGCCCGCGTGCGATCCACACAGAGCAAGCCAGTTCGCGTGGCCAGGTGAGCCCTGCAGCGCCGGATGCAACACCTGCACAAAGGGGGCTTGCAAACGCGCCCACTGCGCCAACTGGCGTGCCGCACGGTCGTGCGCACCGTAGCGCAATGCCATACTGGGCAAAGAACGCAACAGTGTTTCCACATCGTTCATGCCAACGCCCAGACCCAGGCGCATGTGGGTGAGCTTGATGCGCAGGTGCAGTGCCGGGTCCCGCGTCACGATACTGCCCATTAGTACGTCACCGCCGCCGCTCGGATATTTGGTCAGTGCATGCACGGAAATATCAACGCCCACTGCTGGCGTAACACCCGGCAACAAGTCAAACGGTTGAAACGCCAAACCAGCGCCCCAGGTGTTGTCAAGCACCGTCAGGACCTTGCGCCGACGACAAACATCCAGCATCTGAACCAGGTCAGGAAACTCCAGCGTGACAGAACCAGCGGCCTCCAGCCAGACCAGTTTGGTGCGACTCGAAATCTGTGCTTGCAAGTCGTGCACATCCATCGGATCGTAATACTGGTGGGTAATACCCCAGGCCAGCAACTCCGCTTCGGCCAACGCTTTATTGGGGCCGTAGGCGTTGTCGGGAATCAGTACTTCGTCACCGCTCTTGAGCAATGCCAGTGCCACGTTGGCAATGGCAGCCAGTCCACTGGGCACCAGCACGCACTGCAGTCCACCTTCGAGCGTGCACAGGCGCTCTTCCAGCAAATAGGAGGTCGGTGTACCGTGCAGGCCATAGGTATAGCCCGTCTTGTTTTTCCACTCCCGACTGCGCATGGCAGCCACGCTGGGAAAAAACACGGTGGATGCCTTGAACACGCCCGGCTGCGGCGCGGAAAAACCGTCTGGAGCCTGGTACGCGTGGTGAATTAATTCAGTGGTCTTGTTCACACCAGACTCCCGGCCATCCAGACCGTTACGCCGCGTTGCACCACCCATGCGCTTACACGCTCCACTTGGTAATCAACTGCTGCGGACGCATTGAATCGTACCCCTCAAACGGCTGGTGTATCCAGGGGTTGGTCGGCAAAAACTCGACAGAATAATCGGGCGTGAATGTAGACAACTGCTTGGTCCAGATCACGGCGCTGCGCAGTTCGGTGATGGGCGGATAGTTGTTGCGCAGTTGGTGCACCACGGCATTGAGGGTCTTGCCTGAATCGGCCAGGTCGTCCACCAGCAACACGCGCCCGGCGATTTCGCCCTTGGGCGTGGTGATAAACCGTGCAATGTCCAGGTTGCCCTGGCTGGTACCGGCGTCCGCGCGATAGGAACTGGTCGACATGATCGCCAGCGGCTTATCGAACACACGCGACAGAATGTCGCCCGGGCGCATGCCGCCCCGCGCCAAACACAAAATGACATCGAAATCCCACTCCGACTGGAACACCTTGATCGCCAACTTTTCGATCAGGTTGTGGTATTCGTCGTAACTCACGTAGAGGTGTTTACCGTCTTCAGTCAACATTGCCTTGGCTCCTGGTTGAATTGCGGGCACACGGGCTTACCAGGGAGCCGGTGTGTCCGCCGCTGCATACTGGCGCGTCAATCGGCCAAAAACGGGTGGCGCATCAGAATCGTGTGGTCGCGATCCGGGCTGGTCGACACCATGTGAATCGGAACGCCGGTCACCTGCTCAATGCGCTGCAGATACAGTCTTGCATTAACCGGCAGCTTGTCGTACTGGGTGACACCCACCGTACTGTCCGTCCAGCCATCCATGACTTCATAAACCGGCTCGCAACGCGAAATTTCCTCGGCACCCATTGGCAGAATATCGATCTTTTCACCGTCAAGCAGATAACCGGTGCACAGCTTGAGCTCACTCAGGCCGTCGAGCACGTCAAGTTTGGTGACGCACAGGCCAGACAGGCCGTTGACCTGGGCCGAACGCTTCAGCAGCGCGGCATCGAACCAGCCACAGCGGCGCGAACGACCCGTGGTAACGCCTTTTTCGGCGCCCACCGTACTCATGTGGTAGCCCGGCGTACCTGGCTTTTCCCAGTCGAGTTCGGTTGGGAAGGGACCACCACCCACGCGCGTGCAATAGGCTTTCGTGATGCCCAAAATGTAGTGCAGCAAGCCAGGGCCCACGCCCGCACCCGCCGCCGCATTGCCGGCCACGCAGTTGCTCGACGTCACATACGGATAAGTGCCATGGTCCACATCCAGCAGGGTTCCTTGTGCGCCTTCAAACAGCAAATTGGCGCCCGCCGCATGGGCTTCGTTCAATTCACGCGACACATCCGCAATCATGGGTGCCAGCAGGGCAGCATGCTGCATGGCTTGCGCATACACCGGTTCAAACAGGATTTTGCCCTGGTCCATGAACGGCGCGAGCAGGGGACCGAAGTCAAATTTGTCAGCGCCCAGATAACTCACCAGAATGTGGTTGTGCAGGTCGAGCAGTTCTCGCAATTTGGTGGCAAAACGTTCCGGGTATTTGAGATCCTGCACGCGCAGTGCACGGCGCGCAATCTTGTCTTCATAGGCTGGTCCGATGCCGCGACCGGTGGTGCCAATCTTGGCGCTACCACCCTTTTCGCGCGCTGCTTCCCGCGCCAGATCGAGGGCCACGTGGAACGGCAAAATCAACGGACAGGCCTCACTCACGCGCAAACGGGACCGCACTTCCACCCCCGCTTTTTCCAACCCCTCGATTTCTTCAAACAGCTTGGCTGCCGACAACACCACGCCGTTGCCGATATAACACTTCACCCCCGGACGCATGATGCCGCTGGGGATCAGGTGCAACGCCGTCTTGACGCCATTGATGACCAGTGTGTGACCGGCATTGTGTCCGCCCTGAAAGCGCACCACGCCTTGCGAGCTTTCCGTCAGCCAGTCGACCAGCTTGCCCTTGCCCTCGTCGCCCCACTGGGTACCGACCACGACCACATTTCGACCTTTGGTTGTATTCATTTCCATCATTCTCACAGTGCAGCAACCGCCCACACACCGGCCACCAGCCGGAGTTCGCGGTCACAGTCAAATTCATCCACTTCGCTCTCATGTCCAGGCAGCACACACACCACGGTTTCGCCTTGGCGGCGCAGACCGCTGATCGCCTGGCGCAAGGATGCGTCGCCAGCCCAGGGGGCGCGAATCACCGTGCGCTTGGTACCCGCTTGCGCAGCCATCGTCAATGCCTTGATGTCCAGGCTGAACCCGACTGCTGGACGTTTGCGTCCAAACACGGAGCCCACTTCGTCATAGCGCCCACCACGCGCCAACGCGTCATTGGCGGCGCTGGTGTAGATGGAAAAACGCACGCCGGTGTAATACGCGTAACCGGGCAGATCTGCCAAGTCCAAACCAATGGTCACGTCCGGGAAGGCCGTCTGCAACTGCAGCACCAACCAGTGCAACTGATCCAATGCCTGTGTGACTGCGGGCCATACAGGCAATTGGGAGCGCGCCAGTTGCAACACCGTGGCGTCGCCATACAAATGCAGCAAGGCATGTAGGGCGCCAATCACTTCAGGCGGGCAATTGCGCGTCAACTCCGCCAGTTCGGTCGCATCCTTGGACACCAGCGCATGGTGCACTTGACGCTGACTTGCCAGATCCAGGCCGGACTGCTCCAGCAAAGCGCCAACCAAACGTGCGTCACCGAGATCGACGGTGAGCGCGCCCAACTTGGCAGCGCGCAAAGCGTCCAGCGCCAGCGTCAGAATTTCGAGATCGGCTTCAAGGCCAGCATGACCATACAGCTCGGCACCGAACTGCAGTGGCTCGCGACTGGCTTGCGCACCCGCAGGCCGCGTGTGCAACACAGGGCCGCAGTAGCACAGACGCGTCACGCCCACACGATTGAGCAAATGCGCATCAATGCGTGCCGCCTGCGGCGTGCTATCGGCTCGCAGACCCATCATGCGGCCTGACAATTGATCGACCAACTTGAAGGTCTGGAGATCAAGCGCCTCACCAGTACCCGACAACAGCGACTCCAGATGTTCAAGCAACGGGGGCATGACCAGCTCATAGCCATAGCACCGGGCCATGTCTAGCAGATCGCGACGTATTTCTTCAATGTGGCGGGCTTCAGCCGGCAGCACATCGGCAATGTGATCCGGTAGGACCCAGGCAGACATGGTTAGAAATGGAAACTGATTAAAAGAGCGATTTTACCGGTCTTGCTCACCGTATTTCACGGCGCAAGCACCCAAATCAGCACCAAGCCAGCAGAAATGCTGAGCGCAGCGAAAAAACGGATCTGTCCATCGGTCAGGCGCAACAACTGTTCGAACACACGCCGCCAGCGTGCTGGAGATACAAATGGCACCAACCCTTCCACCAGCAGCAGCAGAGCCAACGCCATCCCGATCGTAGTGCTATCCAAGAATCTACCCCGCCTATTTCTTGCCAGTCACCGCACTGCCACCGCTGCGCAGGACCTTGAAGAATTCGCTGGACGAGGGATCCAGCACCATCACGTCACTCTTGTTGGCAAAGCTGGCGCGATAGGCGTCGAGACTGCGATAAAACTGGGCAAACTGGGGATCCCTGCCAAAGGCCTCGGCATAAATGTGCGCTGCCTCAGCGTCGCCTTCACCCTTGATTTTTTGCGCTTCGCGATAGGCATTGGCAATCGTTATTTCCCGCTGGCGATCGGCATCGGCACGAATTTTTTCACCCTCGGCGGCACCGGTCGAACGCAGCTCGTTGGCCACGCGTTTGCGCTCGGCTTCCATGCGGCGATACACCGACTCGGTAATGGCCTCGACGTAGTCCACACGGGTAATGCGCACATCAACCACATCAATGCCCCACGGCTTTTCGCCACGCACCGATTGCCGCACTTCCGACTTGACATCGGCCATCAGCGCCTCACGCTTGAGTGACAGCAACTCTTTCACCGTGCGCTTGTTTATTTCTTCCTGAAATGCGTTGCGCACCACCCGATTGAGCTGGCTGGCACCAGCGGCCTCATTGAGTCCGACATTGCGGATGTAATCACTCGGCTCCGTGATGCGCCAGCGCACATACCAATCCACCACCACGCGCTGCTTTTCTGCGGTCAGCATGGGCTCCGAATCAGAGCTATCGAGCGTGAGCAAGCGCTTGTCAATATAGCTGACGTTCTGGAACGGCGGCGGCAGCTTGAAATTCAGGCCTGGCTCGGTAATAACTTCCTTAATCTGGCCCAGGGCATACACCACGCCAAACTGACGCTGATCGACCACAAACAAGGTGGAGCTCGCCAATGCCAACAGCACCAGCAGAGTAGAAAGAATGAGTCCTATACGATTCATGATGGGCTACTCCTAGCGGGTCTCGCGGTCACGGCTGCGGCCCGAATCGCGGGCACGGGGATCCGTGGACTGGCTGTTGTTGGCACCGGGCAGCATTGCGCCAGACGCCGCAGCAGCACCGGTTGCATCAACCGGTGGCGTGGTCACACTTGGCGTTGCAGGCGCACCGTTGGTTGCCTGCAGCAGCTTGTCAAGCGGCAGATACAGCAGGTTGGAACCTTGGTGGGAATCGACCACCACCTTGGTGACGTTGCTGTAAATTTGCTGCATGGTGTCGAGATACATACGGTCACGCGTGACCTGCGGCGCCTTCTGGTATTCGGTCAGCACCGAACGGAAGCGCTGTGCATCACCCTGCGCTTGCGCCACCACACGGGCCTTGTAGGCGTCAGCTTCTTCCTTCAGTCGCGAGGCCGAACCGACTGCGCGTGGAATCACGTCGTTGGCATACGCTTGTGCCTCATTCTTGGCGCGCTCGCGTTCCTGACCGGCCTTGAGCACATCATCAAAGGAGGCCTGCACCTGCTCCGGCGGACGCACCCCGCCCTGCTGCAGGTTGATTCCAACCACCTCAATGCCAACGCTATAGCGATCCAGGATCGTCTGCATCAGGGCGCGCACCTGGGGTGCAATCTGATCGCGTTCCTCCGACAGCGCCGCATCCATTCGCATGCGACCGATCACTTCGCGAATGGCGGTCTCCGCAGCCTGCACCACAGCGTCCTGCGGATTCTTGCTTTCGAACAAATAGGCGCGCGCATCGCTCAGGCGGTACTGCACGGCGAATTTGATGTCGAGAATGTTCTCGTCCTGCGTCAGCATGGCCGACTCTTTCAGACCGGTTGCTTTGAGCACCGCATCCTGACCAATGTCGACCGACCGAATTTGCGTGACGAACACCAGCTCGTGCCGCTGAATCGGGTAAGGCAGGCGCCAATTGAAACCAGCGTTGACGGTGCGGTTGTAACGCCCAAATTGCGTCACCACCGCCTGCTCACCTTCTTGCACAATGAAGAACCCGGAGCCCATCCAGATCAGGAAAACCACGCCCAGAATGAGCCCAATACCCATGCCGGCGCTCTTCATATCCGGCTGAAAACCGCCACCACCACCGTTGCCGCCACCTGGACGACCGGCACCGCCAGGACCGTTGCCATTGCCGTTGCCGTTGCCGTTACCACCACCACCACCAAAAATTCCGCCCAGCTTGCGGTTGAAATCACGCCACAACTCGTCAAGATCCGGCGGGCCAGCGTGCGGCCCCTGCTGTGACGGCGACGGAGGCCGCTGCGGCGGCTTTTGCGGATCCTCAGAACCCGCGGCATCACCCGACTTGCCGGAATCCGGACCGCCGCCTTCACCTCGCCCCCAGCGCGGATCGTTCAGATTGAACGCACGGGTGCGCAGCGCGCGGAACACTCGCTGTACCAACAGACTCCAGCCGAGCCGAACGGATTGTGTTTTCATTTCATCCACTTCTTAACGAATGCACGCATTGTGCCCAATCAAACGGTCGGCCCGCCATCACCGGGGGCTTCCGCGCGCCCGACAACAGCACCCGCTGCACTGACGATATCCGACAATTGCCCCCGCAACTGCGGCAATCCGACCAGCGTCCTGGCGCTGACAAATATTCTAGGCGTCTGCACGCCATTGATTTCAATGGTGTCCACCTGACGTACCGGCTGCAGCTCAGCTGGCAAGGCGTCGATTTTATTGAACACCAGCAACTGCGGAATATCCTGCGCACCGATTTCAGCCAGCACCGCTTGCACCTGGGCGATTTGCAGCATATGGTCAGGATTGGCAGCATCCACCACATGCACCAGCAAATCAGCGTCAATGGCTTCCTGCAATGTTGCCTGAAAAGCATTCACCAATGCATGCGGCAGATCACGAATGAAGCCCACCGTGTCCGACAGCGAAACCGACCGACCGGCCTCCCCCAGATAGAGTTGACGGGTGGTGGTGTCGAGCGTGGCAAACAACTGGTCCGCCGCATAGGCGCGGGCTTTCACCAGCGCGTTGAACAGGGTTGACTTGCCGGCGTTGGTATAGCCGATGAGCGAAATATTGAACGCATCGTGGCGCTCGCGCTGGCGGCGTTGGGTCTGGCGCTGGCGCTTGACCTTGTCGAGCCGATCCTTGGTGCGCTTGATAGTCTCGCCGATCATGCGGCGATCCAGTTCAATCTGGGTTTCCCCCGGACCGCCCCGGGTTCCAATGCCACCACGCTGACGTTCGAGGTGCGACCAGCGGCGCACCAACCGCGTGCTGACGTACTGCAGACGCGCGAGCTCGACCTGCAACTTGCCCTCGTGACTGCGCGCACGCTGGGCAAATATTTCCAGGATCAGATAGGTGCGGTCATTAACCGGTAGTTCCAGATGGCGTTCCAGGTTGCGCTGCTGCCCTGGACTGAGCGACTGATCAAACAGCACTTCCACGGCACCAATCTGCCGCGCCAACAATTTGATTTCATCGGCCTTGCCAGAACCAACAAACAACGCAGCGTCTGGGGCGCGCCGTTTGCACGTCACGCGCGCCACCGGATGCAGCCCGGCAGTTTGCGCCAACAGACCCAATTCTTCGAGCGCACCGTCAAAATTGGGTTCGCCAAAATCGACACCCACCAAGATAGTGGGAGCAATATACGCAGGGGAGTTCAAAATCGAAACGCCGCGCGAAACGTTGGGCGCAACACCAGCGCACGCTCAGATTGACGCACCACAAAGTTCAGGATGCAGGTGCCTCTTCACTGGCGCAGGTCGAGAACGACACCGCACGCCCAGGAACGATCGTAGAAATAGCATGCTTGTAGACCATTTGCGTTACCGTGTTGCGCAACAGCACCACGTACTGGTCAAATGATTCGATTTGGCCTTGCAACTTGATGCCGTTGACCAAATAAATGGAAACGGGCACATGTTCCCGACGCAATGCATTCAGAAACGGGTCTTGCAAGAGTTGGCCTTTATTATTCACGATATTCTCCGTGTTCGAAAAATTAACAAGAATGCAACCATAACACAATTGAACGTTCCACCTCGCCCGATTGGCAATTGGCGGACATTTGAAGGCACACAGCGAGCGGCAACGCGCTCGCTGCACTTCAGTCCTTATCAGAATAAGGGTTTGTAGCGCTTTTCATTTCAATACGTAG
>Ga0316222_1002174_pt1 | contig 21606 bp, 17 predicted proteins | sample TBH18011metaG_FD_206008 | JGI IMG/M metagenome (GOLD analysis project Ga0316222, IMG submission 206008) | Freshwater microbial communities from Trout Bog Lake, Wisconsin, USA - TBH18011 | ecosystem: Environmental > Aquatic > Freshwater > Lake > Hypolimnion/Profundal zone | place: USA: Wisconsin...
CCGTTATGTTATTAATTCTATTGAAACCCGTTTACCGTAACCACTTGTATGGCAACAATTCCAATTACCAAACGCGGCGCCGAAATCCTCAAGGCTGAGTTGCATCGGCTTAAGACGGTGGACCGTCCGTCGGTTATCGGTGCTATTTCCGAAGCGCGAGCCCAGGGGGACCTGAGTGAGAATGCCGAGTACGAGGCAGCCAAAGATCGCCAGGGCTTCATTGAGGGGCGCATCCAGGAAGTCGAGGGCAAATTGTCGGCGGCGCAAGTGATTGACCCCCGCGAGCTGGATGCGGGTGGGCGTGTGGTGTTTGGCGCCACGGTCGAACTCGAAGATGAAGACACGGGAGACCGCGTCAAGTACCAGATTGTTGGCGAAGACGAGGCCGATTTGAAGCTGGGTCTGATCAATATCGGTTCACCGATTGCCCGTGCACTGATCGGCAAAGAAGAAGGTGACACGGCCGTGGTGCAAGCACCGGGTGGTGAAAAATCGTACGAAATTGTCGCGGTTCAGTATCTCTGATACTCCCATGACGCCGTGGTCTGAACGCATGCTGCAGGTGTTGTCCGTCTGGCTGGCTGCGGTGTGGGCCATGAGTCTGAGCGTCCTGGGCCTGTTTGTGGTGCCCATGCTGTTTGCGAACATGCCCAGCCCGGCCCTGGCGGGTGCTATGGCAGGCCATTTGTTTTCCGTTCAGACGGGTATTTCGGTGGCTTGTGCGCTGGGCAGTTTGTTGCTGCTGCGCGCCCGCGCGGGTGCCGTATCAGCGCATGGTGGACACAGTGCGGTGTTGTTAGCGGGCGCACTGTTGGCGCTGCTGGTTGAATTCGGCGCCGCGCCGCATATTCGGGCGCATGAAGACCTGGCGTTCTGGCACAGCCTTGCCACCTGCATGTATTTCGTGCAGTGGCTTTGCGCGCTGGTGGTGTTTGGACGCTATGCCAACCGCTGCGTCAGCGCGGCTGACACGGTTGTGTCGGCAGGCGGTGGCACCGATGCTTAACCGCCATAGCCGATTTAACTGCTAGGTCTGGCTGCGTTTTTTCAGACTGACCTTGGGCTTTGGTTTGGCGCGCCTGACATTGCCGCCGGCGGTTAGTCGCTGGTTGCCAAGCACCCGCAAGGTTTTGACTTCAGGGCGTTGTCCTGCGCGTTTACTGTACTTGAGCACCTTGAAATCACGGGGGCCAGGCATACGGTCTTCGTCGACCGTACGCACTTGCTCCGGTATCGGGCGCCACAGCACGAGTAATTTTCCAATGTGCTGAATTGGAGCGGCACTCAACTCGTCGGCAAGCGTCAGGAACATGGCTTCGCGCGCCGCCCGATCGTCGGAAAACACGCGGATTTTGATCAGGCCGTGCGCATGGAGCGCCGCGTTGATTTCTTTCTTGACGTTGGCACTGAGGCCGTCGCCGCCGATCAGTACGACGGGGTTGAGATGGTGGGCTTCAGCGCGGTGAATCTTGCGCTGGGCTGGAGTCAATTGAATAAGAGGCATATGGGTATTATCGACGCAATGAAAACTCCAAGCAAAAATGGCAAGGTTAACAAGGCCTGGCTGCATGATCACATCAATGATCCCTACGTCAAATTGGCGCATCGGGAGGGATTCCGGGCGCGCGCCGCCTACAAGCTCAAGGAGATTGACGAGGCGCTGCACCTGATCCGCCCAGGGCATTTGGTGGTCGATTTGGGTTGTGCTCCGGGGGCCTGGAGCCAGTACGTGCGCCGACGCCTGTCGCCGCAGGGTGCCGCCGTGGGGGACCTTAATGGATGCATTATTGGTCTCGACCTGTTGCCCATGGAGGCCATAGAAGGCGTGCAGTTCATCCAGGGCGACTTTACCCAGGATGTGGTGTTGGCGCAGCTGGAAGCGGCGCTGGAGGGGCGCCAAGCCGATCTGGTGGTGTCCGACATGGCCCCCAATTTGTCCGGTATTGCATCGGCGGACGCCGCGCGCATGGAGAATTTGGTTGAGTTGGCCATTGAATTTGCACAGAACCACATGAAGCCGCAGGGGACGCTGGTGGCCAAGGTGTTTCACGGTAGCAGCTACGATATTGTGGTGCGTTTGTTTCGCGATGCGTTTGTGTCGGTCAAGCCGTTTAAGCCCAAGGCGTCACGTGATCGTTCTTCGGAAACCTTTTTGGTGGGGCAGGGCTTGCGGCATTCGGGTTGAAACTGGACGCTTTCAAGGGGTGATTCATTCGAAATAACGTGCATGGCACCTTGAAACGCCTAAAATGGTGCCCACGTACGTGGTGCAGGTTCGCACTTGCCGTTTTTCGCGTACTTTTGTGGAGCTTCGCTTGAACAATCAGTGGTTTTCTAAAATTGTGGTGTGGCTGGTAATCGCCCTGGTGCTGTTTACCGTGTTCAAGCAGTTTGACGCCCGCAGCACGTCGTCTGCGGGCATGCTGGGCTATTCTGATTTCCTGGACGAAGTCCGCAACAAACACATTCGCAGTGCCGTGATTCAGGAGGGCCAGGGCGGCACCGAAATTCTGGCAACCACCACCGATGACCGCAAGGTTCGAACCACGGCCACCTACATGGACCGGGGGTTGGTGGGCGACCTGATCAACAATGGCGTGAAATTTGACGTCAAACAGCGCGAAGAAGGTTCGCTGCTCATGACGCTGCTGGTCAGTTGGGGGCCCATGCTGCTGCTGATCGGAGTGTGGATTTATTTCATGCGTCAGATGCAGGGCGGCGGCAAAGGCGGTGCCTTCAGCTTTGGGAAGAGCAAGGCGCGCCTGCTTGACGAAAACGCCAATGTGGTTACGTTTGCGGATGTTGCAGGTTGTGACGAAGCCAAGGAAGAAGTCAAGGAAGTGGTCGATTTCCTGAAGGATCCAGCCAAGTTCCAGAAGCTGGGCGGGCGCATTCCGCGTGGTTTGCTGTTGGTTGGCCCGCCGGGAACCGGCAAGACCTTGCTGGCGAAGTCCATTGCCGGTGAAGCCAAAGTGCCTTTCTTCAGTATTTCCGGCTCGGATTTTGTGGAAATGTTTGTTGGTGTTGGTGCTTCCCGCGTGCGCGACATGTTTGATAACGCCAAAAAGAACGCGCCATGCATTATTTTTATTGATGAAATTGATGCCGTTGGACGTCAGCGCGGCGCTGGTTTAGGCGGTGGCAACGACGAGCGCGAGCAAACGCTGAACCAGATGCTGGTGGAGATGGACGGTTTTGAAACCAATGTTGGTGTGATTGTGGTTGCAGCCACCAACCGCCCGGACATTCTGGATTCCGCTCTGTTGCGCCCGGGACGTTTTGATCGCCAGGTGTATGTCACGTTGCCGGATATCCGCGGGCGTGAGCAAATTTTGAATGTGCACATGCGCAAGGTTCCTATTGGACAGGATGTCAGTCCGGGCGTCATTGCGCGTGGTACGCCGGGTATGAGTGGTGCTGATTTGGCCAATCTGTGCAATGAAGCGGCCCTGATGGCGGCACGTCGCAATGCGCGTGTGGTTGACATGCAGGATTTTGAAAAGGCCAAGGACAAGATTCTGATGGGGCCGGAACGAAAGAGCATGGTTATGCCTGAGGGGGAGCGTCGCAATACGGCGTACCATGAGTCCGGCCATGCTCTTATCGGCAAACTGTTGCCGAAGTGTGATCCGGTCCACAAGGTCACCATCATTCCGCGCGGTCGCGCATTGGGCGTGACCATGAGCCTGCCAGCGCAGGATCGGTACAGCTACGACAGCGAATATATGCTGAGCCAGATCAGCATGCTGTTTGGTGGCCGCATTGCAGAAGAGGTGTTCATGAAGCAGATGACCACCGGCGCTAGCAACGACTTTGAGCGCGCCACCCAGATTGCCCGTGACATGGTCACGCGTTATGGGATGACCGATGCCTTGGGCCCGATGGTCTATGCTGAAAACGAAGGTGAAGTGTTCCTGGGGCGTTCGGTGACCAAAACCACCAGCATGAGTGAGCAGACTATGCAGAAGGTGGATGCCGAAGTGCGGCGCATTATTGATCAGCAGTATTCGCTGGCGCGCAAGCTGATTGAGGAAAACTCCGACAAGATGCACGCCATGGCCAAGGCCCTGATGGAGTGGGAAACCATCGATTCCGACCAGCTGGACGACATCATGGCTGACAAAGAGCCACGCCAGCCCAAGGATTGGACGCCGCGCGTTTCCTCGGGCGGCAGCGGTGGGGATGGCGGTGGTGCTGCCAGCGTCAGCGCCGAACCGACACCCAAACCGGTCTAGGTATAGCGCGCCAGCAATTGCATTGCTGGCGTTTGCCTTGTCCGCACCGATGTTCCTGTTGTAGCCCAATCAGCGTATGTATTGGCAGACTTCCCGCTTTCTTATTGATCTGCGTTTGCCGCAGGTGATGGGCATTGTGAATGCAACGCCCGATTCTTTTTCGGATGGCGGTGCGCATAGCAGTGTGGTGGCGGCTTGTGCCCATTGCGATCAACTGTTGCGCGATGGCGCGCAGCTGCTCGATATTGGTGGTGAGTCAACCCGCCCAGGTGCCGCAGTCGTTCCGTTGGATGTAGAGCTGGCGCGCGTTCTTCCCGTGGTGCGGTACGCGGTCACCCTGGGTGTTCCGGTGTCGGTTGATACCTATAAGCCTGCGGTGATGCGGGCGGTGCTGGATTTGGGGGCGGACATCGTTAACGATATATGGGCTTTGCGTTGGCCGGGGACCGGTCGGGGCGCAGGGGCTGAGGGTGAGGGTGAGGGTGAGGTCAGCGCGTTGCAGGTCGTAGCGGAGCATCGCACGTGTGGGGTTTGTCTTATGCACATGCACCGCGATCCACAAACCATGCAAATTGAGCCCATGGTCGGAGATGTGGTGCCGCAGGTTGTCGATTTTTTACAACAGCAAGCACAAACGGTGATGGCGGCAGGCGTGGCTGGGTCGCGCATTTGTCTGGATCCTGGCATAGGGTTTGGCAAGACGGTGGCGCAGAATTTTGCCCTGTTGGCCCGCCAGTCAGCTTTGCTGACCTTCGGTTTCCCTTTGCTGGCTGGCTGGTCACGCAAGTCGTCACTGGCAGCCTTGCCTGGCTTTGCAGGCGAACCAGACTGTGTGTTGGAGCCACGGGAACGGGTAGCGCCGAGTGTGGCTGCCGCTGTGCTGGCGGTCTGTCACGGCGCAGCCATTGTGCGCGTGCACGATGTGCGGGAAACGGTGCAGGCTTTGGCGGTGGTAAGTGCCATGCGCGCGCAGGCAACCGCATGACAATAGCGACTTGATATCAACAATCAGCAGGGACTAGAAATGGGTCGACAGTATTTTGGAACCGATGGCATTCGCGGAACGGTGGGGAAACCACCCATCACGCCCGATTTTGTGATGCGTCTGGCGCATGCCGTGGGGCACGTCTTGAAGCAGCAAGAGGCACGCCCGACCGTTCTAATTGGGAAGGATACGCGGATTTCGGGCTACATGCTGGAGAGCGCGCTGGAAAGCGGTTTCAATTCTGCGGGCGTTGATGTGGTGTTACTGGGGCCGCTGCCGACTCCCGGTGTTGCCTATTTGACACGTGCGCTGCGCGCGTCACTGGGTGTGGTGATCAGTGCCAGCCACAATCCATTTGCGGACAACGGGATCAAGTTTTTCAGTGCGACGGGCAGCAAACTGACGGATGAATGGGAACTGGCCGTGGAAGCGGCTGTTGAACAGCCACCGGTGTGGGTTGAGTCTGCAAAATTGGGCCGTTCGCGCCGTCTGGATGATGCATCTGGGCGCTACATTGAGTTTTGCAAAAGCACGTTTGCAAATGACCTGACGCTCAAAGGTCTGAAAATTGTGGTGGATGCGGCGCACGGTGCTGCCTACCAAATTGCCCCCAAGGTCTTTCATGAACTGGGTGCCGAGGTGATTTCCATTGGATGTGCGCCGGATGGCTTGAATATCAATAAGGGTGTTGGTGCCACGCATCCAGAAGCGCTGGTGGAGGCGGTGAAGGCGCACGGCGCTGATTTTGGTGTGGCGCTTGATGGTGACGCCGATCGATTGCAACTGGTTGATGCGCAGGGCCGCCTGTTCAATGGTGACGAATTGCTGTATTTGATTGCGGATGAGCGTTTGCAGCGTGGCGAGAATCTGTGCGGCGTGGTGGGCACACTGATGACCAATATGGCGGTGGAATTGGCGCTGGTGGGCCGTGGTTTGCAGTTTGTGCGGGCCAAGGTGGGTGACCGCTACGTGTTGGAACAGCTCGACAGCAACAAGTGGATTCTGGGTGGCGAAGGATCGGGGCACTTGCTGGTGCTGGACAAACACACGACTGGCGATGGTCTGGTGTCTGCGCTGCAGGTTTTGCAGGCTTGCGTTCGTTCGGGGCAAACGATGGCGCAGTTGCTGGGTTCGGTGCAGTTGTTTCCGCAGACCCTGATTAATGTGCGGCTGGCGCCCGGGCAGGACTGGAGCACGAATGTGGCCATGGAGCAGGCAAAGCGCGCAGTAGAAGCCGAACTCGGGCAGCACGGGCGGGTGTTGATCCGTGCCAGTGGTACCGAACCCCTGGTGCGTGTGATGGTTGAGGCGCAGGATGCCATGTTGGCGCAGTCGTGCGCGCAGCGTATTGCAGATACACTGACCCGCTGACGATAGTTGGTTGGTTGGTGTGGGGCCGGTTGGCGCCGTTGGTTTTCTCTGTCGAGGCTCTGATGACCGATTCGAATAGCGTTGACAGGACTAGCATGCTGGCACAGTTGTTTTCCGTATTGCCAGAGGCGTTGTTCGTGTTTGACGTCGGCGCACGCATTGTGGAGGCTAATCCCTTTGCGTCGCAGTTGCTCGGTTATGAACACGCCGTGCTGCTGGCGATGTCCGTGGAGGACCTTGCGCCAGATTTTGGCCGTGCTGTCGCGCAAGGGCAGTGGAGCGCGTTGCGCGGTGGACAGCAGGCCAACTGGATCGGGCGCGTTCAGCGCAGCGATGGCGAACTGATTCACGCCGAAATTTGCATCGTTTTGATGGAAATGCAGGGTGAGAGGCTGTACGCCGCCTCGGTGCGCGATCATCTGGATCGCCAGGAGTTGTTGCGTGCCCTGCACGAAAATGAAAAGCGCTTTCGGCTGGCTACTGGCGCTGCGCATGTTGGCGTATTCACCGGCAATGTGGCGACCGGCGCTGTGTATTGGTCGCGCGAGTTGCGGTCGATTGTGGGCGTTGCAGAGGACTTCGTCCCCGGTGCGTTGAATGTCATGCCGTCGTTCGTGCACCCGGACGACACCAACACCGTGTGGACGGAAATCACGCGCGTATGCGATCCGGCGGGTGTTCACCAATTCCAATTTGGTTTTCGCATTGTTCGTCCATTGGATGGTGTTTTGCGATGGGTTCAGATCATGGGTCATGTCAGCTTTGATTGGGAAGGCCGACAGCGCCGACCAGGTCAAATCAGTGGCGTATTGATGGATATCACGGAGAGCACGCAACTCAAGCTGGACCTGTCCCAGTCGCAGCAACGATTTGCGTTGGCGTTGTACTCCTCGTCGACCATGGTTTTTGAGCAGGACTTGAACCTGCGATATACCTGGCTGCATAACTCGCAGTTTGGCGTTTCGGCAGAAGACATTCTGGACAAGTTTGACAGCGACGTGATGGCGCTTGAATCGGCCGCCATGGTGGTGGCGATGAAGCAGCAGGTCTTGGATGTGGGCACGCGGGTGCGCTGCGAGTTGGAGGTTCTGTTGCCGGGAATCGGCTCCAAATACATGGATTTTTCGGTTGAACCACGGCGCGATGCCGCGGGGCGCATCGTGGGTGTGATTGGCACGGTTAGTGACGTGGATGAAGCCCGTAAGGCCAAAATTCGCCTGGAGGAATTGAATGCGGAGTTGAAATTGCGCACGCGGGAGGTGGAGGCGGCCAACGAGATGCGATCCCAGTTTTTGTCCATGGTGAGCCATGAGTTGCGCACACCCTTGCACACTTTGCTGGGGTATGTGCGATTGGCTTTGAATGGCAGCCAGGGCGAAATTCACGCTCAGCTGGAAATTGTGGAGCGCAGTGGGCGCCAACTTATGAAGCAAATTGGCGATTTGCTAAGTTTTAATCGCAAGGATCAGCAACTCGGCAGCCTGCAGTTTGAATCGGTTCGGTTGCAGGATTTGGTGGAGCAGATTTCGCGCACGGGACATATGTTGGCGCTGTCAAGCGAAAACCGGTTTTCGGTGCAGGTGCCAAAGGAATTACCACAGGCTGTGCGTGTCGATGTCTACCGCTTATTACAAGTGCTTGACAATTTGATTGGAAACGCTTGCAAATATACCGAGTGTGGCCGTGTGACGTTGCGAATAGAGTGCCAGTGTGACAGTGGTTCAAGCGCTGACAACACCGACGAGCGCAGTCGTATTCAGTTCTGCGTGGAGGATACCGGCATTGGCATTGCCGCGGAGGATCAGGCGCATATTTTTGAGCCGTTTGTGCGTACCAACCAGACCCGGTTTATGCCAGGTCTTGGGCTTGGTCTTTCCATTGCCCGGCAATGGGTGCGGGCGATGGGCGGTGATCTCCACGTGGAGTCGCAGTTAGGGTTTGGCAGTCGCTTTTGGTTTGCGCTGGACCTGCAACATGAATCGGTTGATGCACACGTATCCCGTGGCACCTGTGTGGCCTATGAGGGAACCACCGTCCAGGCGTGGCCGCATAGCGTGCTGGTGGTCGATGATGTGCCGGAAAATCGCACCTTGCTGCGCAAGGTGCTGGAAAAATGGGGCTATCAGGTACTGGAGGCCGAAGGTGCTGTACAGGCGCTTGCCGTAGTTGCGGAGAATGCGACCGTTATCGACACCTTGTTGGTCGATCAGTTCATGCCTGGCATGGACGGTTGGGAGTTGTTGCATCGCGTGCGCATGTTGCCGATCGCGCGCAACGTCCCGGTGGTGATGGTGTCCGCTTTGCCGCCGCAGCGACCGGACCATTTCCCGGCTGATTTGGTGTTTGACCTGGAGTTGGAAAAACCCATTGATTTTCAGCGCTTGGCCTGTTTTTTTTGTAACTTGCATGACCGGGTCGAGCGCACGTCAGCCAACTGCAAATTGTTGAGCAGTCCGGTCAGCGGTGTGCCGATGCCACTATTGCCGCGTGCGGAGATCGACCAGTTGGGCCATTGGTTGAATATGGGGCGTGTGTTTCGAATCAGTGAGTGGGCTCGACAGTTGCGCGAGCGGGATTCTGACTTCACTGCGTTGTCTGATCGTTTGATCGGTTTGGCATTGGCCGCTGATCTGGATGGGCTGAGTCGGTTGGTGAAGCAATTGGAAGCGCAGGTCGAGTCGAATCAGCCAGTCACCTGAAGCGTGCGCTGGCCGATGGTGCGGCAGGGATTGCGCACCAAAATTGTCATTCAAACGTCACTAAATAATCATCATAGTGTTATGTTGGATGTCTACGCTTGGCCTGGTGAACACATCAGAAGACCTCCTCATTGAGTCCTTTGCCACCAGGCCTTCGAGCCTGCGAATTGCCATTGTGACGGAAACGTTTCCTCCCGAAGTCAACGGCGTCGCAATGACGCTGGGGCGTATTGTGGAGGGTTTGCTGCAACGTGGGCACGCCGTGCAGGTGGTGCGCCCCCGACAATCGAGTGAATTGTCGCCAGAGCCGCGTGCCGGGCTCGACCAAGTGCTGTCCAAAGGCGTTCCGTTGCCGTCCTACGGTGAGTTGCGTTTTGGCTTGCCTGCCAAGAATCGGCTCAGCAAGTTGTGGCACGACAACCGGCCTGACATCGTGCACGTGGCAACGGAAGGCCCGCTGGGTTGGTCGGCAGTGGCTGCGGCGCGCAAGCTGCAATTGCCAGTGACCAGTTCGTTTCACACCAACTTTCACAGCTATTCGCAGCACTATGGCATTGGGTTATTGAAGTCGCCCATCGAAACCTACCTGCGCAAACTGCACAACCGCACGCAGGCCACGATGGCGCCGACGCAGGCGATGGTGCAGGAGTTGCGCCAGCGTGGCTTCGAGAATGTGACGCTGGTGGCGCGCGGTGTGGCGACCAGTTTGTTTCAGCCTTCACGACGCAGTCAGGCGTTGCGTGACACGTGGGGTGCAGGACCGAACGACTTGGTCGTGATGCTGGTTGGACGACTGGCCAAAGAGAAAAATGTGTCACTGGTTGTGTCAGCGTTTCAGGCTATTTTGGCGCGCGTGCCCAGCGCAAAGCTGGTGCTGGTGGGCGCAGGGCCAATGCGTGAGGCGCTGGAAACAGCGTGCCCGCAAATTCATTTTGCCGGTGTGCGCAAGGGCGACGATCTGGCGGCGCACTACGCGTCGGGTGACTTGTTCCTGTTTGGCAGTCTGACGGAAACGTTCGGTAATGTGGTGCCAGAGGCCTTGGCCAGCGGTATGGCGGTGGTGTCTTATGCACACGCGGCCGCCAGCGAGTTGGTGGTCAACGACTACAACGGCGTGCTGGTGGAGCCGGGCGATGCGCCTGCCTTTGTACAGGCCGCCGTGGCGCTGGCGCTGGACGATGCCAAACTGGCACGCTTGCGCGCCGCAGCCGCCAGCAGCGTGGCACATCTGGCATGGGACTCGATCTATGACGGCTTTCTGGGCGTGTTGACGCAGGTGCTGGAGCGCAACGGGCACCAGTTTGCGCGGGCAACGCGGTTGCCCGCGTCGCTGCCGTCAGGCGTGGTAGCGCAGTAGCGCTTGGCCCATTTGAATGTGCGAACCCTGGTCCAGGCCTTCGTTCAGGCGGAATGCGGAGCTGGCCAGCATGATGATGGTGGAGCCATGCTGGAACCAACCCATTTCCTGCCCCCGGTTAAAGCTGGCGTTGCATGCGATGGTGTTGGGGCCGTTGTACTTCATGTGAAACAGCACGTCCAGAAAGTGCAGCCGGATACTTGCCACCAGAATGGCCGCTACTGGCACCAGCGCGATTTTCTGCCCGGCCAATGCCGACGTTCCATTCAGACGGGTGCGCAGAAAAGCGCGTTCGTTTTTGCAAAACAGTTTTTCGACCCGCTTCAGTGCAATGGGGTTGACGTTCCAGGTGTCACCCGAGAAGTAACGCACACGTTCCACGGTGCAGTCATGGGGCGCGTGGAAGCGGTGGTACATGCTGGAGGTCAGGCGCAGGGTAACGAAGTAGCCGTTGCGCCAGTCCTGCAGGTCTTCTTGTTCGCCAATCAGGTCTTGCAGCGCGTAGGGGAAGCCTTTGGCCTGGAACACCTGGTTGTCTTCGATGCGGCCGTGGGCGCCGATGATGGCGTCGACCGGACTCGCCATGACTTGTGGATCGGGGTCGACGGTGCGCGCACCGTCTTTCAGCTCGCGCGTGAAGCAGTCGTGCATGCTGGTGAAGCGTGTTTTTTTGGCTTCACTCAGGTCGAGGTCGCTGAAGTATTTCCAGATGGCGATCGATGCGTCGCGGATCAAGGGTTGTTCGATTTTGCTGAAGCGACCAACCATTTGGGTCAGCCAGCGGCGTGGAAGCCGGTTGGTCAGCAAAAAGTTCAGGTCTTCCTGGTTCAGGACGTTTTGGATTTGGCTACGTAAATTCATATAACCGTATTTTTATACAGAATTATTTCAACTTAAAGGCACTTACATGACTGATGCAGTCGCATTGAATACCCTGGCTCTGTACGCTGTTGGCAGCGCCGCCGCCTTTGGCTGCCTGCAAAAGGTGCGCTCGCGCATTGAACTGTCGCTGGCCAAACACCGTTCGCTGGCCGGACACCCACGCAGTGCGCGACGCATTGCGGCGCTGATGCCGGTCTACAGTTACGATGAAACACAGGCGTTGGCGATCGATGGCGCGCCACCCGACGTGGTTGCCCTGCGCAAGGCGGCGTTTGCACGGCTGGTTAGCCAGGCGCAGCAGCGCTACGCCAAGAGCCTGCAAGCCAGTGCAGAGGTGGTGGACTCGCTGGCGGATCTGCAGTTTGTTTCTGCCTATCGGGTGCCGTTTCAGTTTCGCCAACTGGCGGCACAGGGTCTCAAGATGGGTTCCTTTGTACAGTCGACCTCTGGCGTAACGGTGACCGACCTGGACGGCAACGTGTTTTATGACCTGACCGGTTCGTACGGCGTTAATCTGTTTGGGAACGATTTTTACAAGCAGTGCATGGACGAGGGCTCTTCCATGGTGCGCGAGCTGGGGCCGGTGCTTGGCTCCTACCATCCGGTGCTGATTGACAACGTAGCGCGTCTCAAGGCTATTTCCGGCATGGAACAGGTGTCGTTTCACATGTCCGGGACCGAGGCCGTGATGCAGGCGGTGCGTTTGGCCCGCTTTCATACCGGACGCACGAAAATTGTTCGTTTCTGCGGTTCGTACCATGGTTGGTGGGGTGATGTGCAACCGGGCATCGGCAATCCGATGGCGGCACGCGACACCTATAACCTGTCCGAAATGAGTCCGGCAGCGTTGCATGTGCTGCGTCGGCGCACGGACATTGCGTGCATTTTGATTAACCCGCTGCAGGGCCTGCATCCGAATGCAGCCGCACCGAGCGATGGCTCGCTGCTGGACAGCTCTCGCAAGGCACACTTTGATCGGCCGGCTTATACGGCCTGGTTGCGCGAGTTGCGCACCATTTGCGATGAGAAGGGCATTGCCCTGATCATGGATGAAGTGTTCATGGGCTTCCGTCTGGCTAAGGGTGGGGCGCAGGAATACTTTGGTGTGCGTGCCGACCTGGTGACCTACGGCAAGACGCTGGGCGGAGGTTTTCCGATTGGTGTGGTGTGTGGCAAGCGCGAATGGATGAAGCGGTTCAGCGACAAGTCGCCCGCCGACATCTGCTTTGCACGCGGCACGTTCAATTCACATCCGTACGTGATGGGTGCCATGAACGTTTTTTTACGGCGCATTGAGGACGCGGACATTACCGCGCTCTACGCCAGCGCAGAGCAGACCTGGAACCAGCGTGCCACCCGCCTTAACGCCGCGTTGCAGGAGGCGGGTGTTCCGGTGCAGGTGGCGAATATGTCGTCGGTCTGGACCGTGATGTATACGCAGCCAGCTTGCTACAACTGGTTGTTTCAGCATTATTTGCGTTTGGAGGGGGTGGCGCTGAGCTGGGTCGGCACTGGGCGACTGATTTTTAGTTTGAATTTCACCGACGGCGATTTCGAGCAGGTGTCGCAGGCGTTTGTGCGTGCCGCGCGCGCCATGCAGGCGGACGGTTGGTGGTGGAGCGATGGTGCGGCGACCAACAAGACCATTCGGCGTCGCATCCTGAAAGAAATGTGGGCCGCCAAGTTCTGAGCGAAATGTGGCGTGCATGATAGAAGGCGCCCGCTGGTCCGGGCGCCATTTTATTTTGATGTGCAGGGCAAAGCCGTGCGATAGGGATTCCGTACCCTGACGATGAAGCCGATTCGAGATCTGTCACGGGTGCGTGAACATGCGGTCAAAGCACGCCAGACCCTGCCTACGCGCTGGCGTGAATAATCCTGGTTCTGCCACCCTGAATCCTCGGTACAGGTAGGTAGTACAGGTAGGTACAGGTATTAGTGGGCTTGAATCCATTCGCCACGCAGCAAGGCGAGGGGCGCTTTGTGGTAGAGGTAAATATCGTGGAACGGATCGGTCAGAATTTTGCTGGCCCAGACCAGTCCAGCCATGGTGTCTTTGATAAAAAACAGATGCACGGTGCGAATAACGAGTCCGGCCACGCCGATGACCAGCCACAGATCGCCCGTGTGGCGCAGGTAGCTTTCTACGGACGTGTGGGGCGTGAAGAAGCCCAATAGCGTTGGATCAATCAGCAACAGCGCCGGTGCGGTTGCCCACACCAGCAGCAGCACCCGCTTGCGTTGCAGGTTGTAGCCGACCTTGATGGCTTCCTTGTATTCGTTGCTGGCCTGATTGACTTCGTCATAACCCGTTGGCTCAAAAAAGAAGTGACCGCACTGGCGCGTGGTCATGGCGAACAACCAGGCAACCAGTGCTGCCAATGCAGGGTCCTTGAAAAGCAGTGCATAGGCGATCAAAAAACTGATGGCACTGATCAGGTGTAGCGTTTGGTTGATGCGGCTGTGATGGTAATAACGATGGTCATCCCAGCGTTGGGTGCGTAACTGCTCAAGGTATCCGGACATGCAAAAGGTCTCCCGTTAAAGTGTGCGGATGCTAGGTGGCGCCAAAGGCAGTTCGGTGACAACCATGATGACAGTTGGGTTAATTGGCTGCACTGAGCGGATGTTTCACTATTGCCGTATTGGTGTGGCGTTACTGTGACGGTATTGTGGCGTGCGGATGACTTTTGGCTTGTCGATAAAATTGTTGCATCGGTGCTGATCTATCGCAAAATTCATCTAACTTGCACAATAAATTCACCAAAATGTCACGCACAGTTTTTACATTGCGTGGGTGGACTTGATCACAAGCATGTGTGCTTCAGCACGATTGCTTTTACTTGATTGCCTTAACCTGACCCGAGGAGATTTTGAATGAATTCGTTTATGAAGAAAGTGCACCAACTGCAATGGGACGATCACCGTTACTACCATCAGTGCCGCATCAACCAGACGCTGCACCTGATTAGCGCTTTCAGTTTTCTGTTTGCGTATGCGTTGTTGTTCGTTAATCCGGCCGCAGCTGGATTCGTGGGCTGGGTGGTCGGTATGGTGAGCCGCCAGTCGGGTCACATTTTCTTTGAGCCACGTGGTTTTGACAACATCAACCAGACCGATTACGCCTACAAGGAATCGATCAAGGTTGGTTACAACATGAACCGCAAGGGCGTGCTGATTGCCGTGTGGTTGTCGATTCCGGTGTTGCTGTACGTGCAACCCAGCCTGTTCGGTCTGATTGCACCTGCAACCGACACCAATGGCTATTTTCATGACCTTGGCCTGATGTGGCTGGCATTGGGTGTGGGCGGCCTGACGTTTCGTACCTTGCACCTGTTTGTTCTGCGTGGACCAGCCTGGGGCCTGGCATGGGCTTGCAAGGTTCTGCTGGATCCGTTCCACAATGTTGCTGGTTACTGGTCTGCTCCGTTTGCCCTGATGCGTGGCGAACGCTACCAGCCGCTGGTGGTTGCACCGGAAGAAATCGGTGAAGTGGGAATCAAGACGATCTGATTCAAACGAATCGATTTGTTGGTAAAAAAGCGGGCCTCGTAAGAGGCCCGCCTTTTTTTGGGAGCGCCCAGTATGGGCGCGCGCCAGCGCAGAGGATGTTCGCTGATGTGCAGTAGCGCCAGCGCTACTGCCGTGCGTGTGTCATCAATTCTTCATTGTTGTGCCATGAACAGGTCACCGTCACTGCGCACAATTTCCGGCATGAATTCGACTACTGACCATGACTGCCCGCCTGCGCTTTGGCGTAGTCATGGGTGTTTTGTGGCACGCATGAAGGGGAGTTTGAATGCGCGCTTCGCTTGAAACCATGGCCAACGGCTGGGCCGGTGCACTACAGGAACACGGCGTTATGCATGACGACGAAGACAAACCGGCGCTGCGTTACCGCGCTGTGTTTATTTCCGATGTCCATCTGGGAACAGCCGGTTGCCAAGCCGATGCCTTGCTGGACTTTCTCAAACACCACAGCAGCGAATACCTGTATTTGGTGGGCGATATTGTGGATGGTTGGCAACTGCGTCGGCGCTGGTTCTGGCCGCAGGCGCACAACGACGTGGTGCAAAAGCTGCTTCGCCGCGCGCGCAAGGGCTGCCATGTGGTGTATGTGCCGGGCAACCACGACGAATTTGCGCGGGGCTTTGCGGGGCACCAGTTCGGTGGCATTGAAGTGCACCGTGAAACCGTGCACACCCGCAAGGACGGCAGCACGTTATGGATTACCCATGGCGACCATTTCGATGGCGTGATTCAGTATGCCAAGTGGCTCGCCTACGTGGGCGATAACGCTTACGAATTGATCTTGCGCCTGAATCGTTACCTCAACAGTGCGCGCGCGCGCCTGGGGTTGCCGTACTGGTCGCTGTCGCAGTACCTCAAGGGCAAGGTCAAGTCGGCGCTGAACTTCGTGACGGATTTTGAAGTGGCGGTGGCTACCGAAGCGCGCCATCGCGGCCATGGCGGCGTCGTATGCGGACACATTCACCGTGCGGAGATGCGTGAAGTCAATGGCGTGCTGTATTGCAACGATGGTGACTGGGTGGAAAGTCGCAGTGCCCTGGTGGAGCACACCGATGGGCGACTGGAAATCATTGCCTGGGATGAACTGCTGGTGCAGCTGACGCAGGAGAAGGCGCGTTTGGCAGTACTTGAATTGGCCTCTTAATGGCACTTGGTGCCTGAAGTTGCGGATCAGTCTGGTAACTGTTCCGTCGCTGGCCTATAGTAGCGCGCTGCAGGAAAATGAACGATTGCAGTTCGTTACGATCAGGGACTTGAATTTATATGGTGCCATCAGCACGGTCAGTTGCCGTTTTATCCCACTTGGCCAGGCCGCAGCTGTTGGACCGGGATCACAGTATTCTGGCCTTCAATGAGCGGGTTCTGAACTGGGCAGAGCGCGAAGATGTTCCACTTCTGGAGCGCCTGCGTTATTTGTGCATCGTGTCGTCCAACCTGGACGAATTTTTCGAGGTGCGCGCCGAGCCGCACCTGATTGCCAAGCACGCGAACGACGGCAAGGGTTTGTATACAGCGGATAGCTTTGACCGCCTGGCCGATGCCTTGCACACCGTGGTGGAGCGCCAATACACGATCTATAACGAGAAATTGCTGCCGGCTTTTGCCAAGCAGGAAATTTTTATTGTGGCCCACAGTGAGCGCGATGCCGCTCAGCGCGCGTGGGTGCGCTCCTATTTTCACCGTGAAGTGAAGCCGTTGTTGGTGCCGGTGGGACTGGACCCCTCGCATCCGTTTCCGCAGGTTGCCAATAAGTCGCTTAATTTTATTGTCCGTCTCGGTGGCAAGGATGCCTTTGGTCGCGCCAACGAGATCGCGATTGTGAAGGTGCCGCGTGTGCTGCCACGCATGGTTCGTTTGCCAGACAAGGTTAGTTCCGGTGTGGTGGTGCTGGTGTCGCTGTCCAGCATCATCCGCTCGCACCTGACTGATCTGTTTGCGGGGCGTACGGTGGAGCAGTTTTCGCAGTTTCGCGTGACGCGCCATTCCGATCTGGCGGTTGATGAAGAAGACGTCAAAAATTTGCGTACCGCCTTGCGCCAGGGGCTGGTGCATCGCCATTATGGGCAGGCGGTGCGACTGGAAGTCTCTGCGGGTTGTTCTGGCTTTTTGGCGGAAATGCTGCTGGAGCAGTTTGAGTTGCCGCACGGCGCACTGTTTCGGGTACCGGGACCGGTGAATCTGGTGCGCTTGACGCAGATGATCGACCTGATCGATCAACCGGAATTGTGCTTTGTGCCGTACCAGGGTTCTTACCCCCATCAGATTCACGCGGGCCAGTCCATTTTTGAGCAGCTCAAGCATTCGGATATTCTGATTCATCAGCCGTTTGAGCGGTTTGACGGCGTGCTCGACTTTCTGCGCGAGGCGGTCGAAGACCCGCAGGTGCTGGCCATCAAGCAAACCATTTATCGCACAGGGGCAGACTCCGAACTGATGGACCTGCTGCGCGAAGGCGTTCGGCGTGGCAAGGAAGTCACCGTGGTTGTGGAACTCAAGGCGCGTTTTGATGAGGAAGCCAATATCAACTGGGCTGAAATGCTGGAGTCGATTGGTGCGCAGGTCGTGTATGGGGTGGTTGGCCTCAAAACACACGCCAAGATGATGTTGGTGACGCGGCGTGAAGGCAAGTTGTTGCGTCGTTACGGGCATCTGTCGACCGGCAACTACAACCCGCGCACCGCCAAGCTCTACACCGACATCAGCCAGATTACGGCCGATACGGCACTGACGTCTGACATGGACCACGTGTTCGTGCACTTGGCCAGCCAGAGCCGCTTGCCGCGCCTTAAGAAACTGTGGATGGCGCCGTTTAATCTGCACCGCAATTTGATTGCACGCATCGATGCACTGGGCGCGGCCGCGGCTGACGGCCAGCAGTGCCGCATTGTGGTCAAGATGAATGCGTTGACCGACCATGACCTGATTCACAGTCTGATTACGGCTGGTCAACGAGGCGTGCAAATTGACCTGATCGTGCGCGGTGCGTGCATCTTGCCACCGCAGATTCCGGGCCAGACGGACAACATCCGGGTGCGCTCCGTGATAGGACGTTTCCTGGAGCACTCGCGCGTCTTTTACTTCTGCCAGGATGAGGTGGAAGACATGTATTTGTCGAGCGCTGACTGGATGAATCGCAACATGGTGCGCCGTGTCGAACTGGCGTGGCCAGTCACAGATCCGAAATTGCGCCAGCGTATCGTGGAAGAGTGCCTGGTGGCCTATTTGCAGGATCCGGTGGATGCGTGGGAACTGGGCGCGGATGGGCGTTATCAGCGGCTGGGGGCCAACACCCGTAAAAAGTTGTCGGGTGCGCAGGCGGTGTTGATGGCGCTCTACGGCCGCAATATTCTTGTACAACGAAAAGGCTAGAACATGGACCTGATTTTGTGGCGGCATGCTGAAGCCATTGATCTCGACCTGGTGGGTGACGACATGGCGCGTTACCTGACTCCGCGCGGCGAAAAGCAGGCCACCCGCATGGCGGCCTGGCTGGACCGCCAGATGCCCGATGGTGCGCGCCTGTGGTCGAGCCCGGCGCTGCGCGCTGAGCAGACGGCGTGCGCCTTGCAGCGCAAGTTCAAAATCAGCGCGGCGCTGGCGCCGCTGGCAACGCCAGAGCAGTTAATTGATTTGGTGCAATGGCCTCATGGCAAGGGCTGTGTCCTGGTGGTCGGACATCAACCGGTACTGGGGCAGGTCATCGCGCGCGTGCTGGGCTTGAATGTGGCGGACTGTTCCGTGAAAAAAGGTGCGATATGGTGGTTGCGCCACCGTGAGCGCGAAGCGGCAGCCCAGACCGTGGTCGTGACGGTGCAGTCGCCCGAGTTGTTGTAAGCGCGGACAGACGTCCCCGTCACTGTTTGCTGGCCACGGGCGACCTATTTCCCCTGAGGGGAAAAGTATTCGTTCCGCGCTGTGCAGCGGTCTCGTGTGTAGCATTGCGCCCGAAAGGGCCGACCATGCGACACGTATCTGACAGTTTCCGCCGACTGCATGCGGGCATTCTGATAGATGCCTATGACGAAATTCGGGGTACGCGCGGTACGGACTCGCACGCAATTGGCCGTCGTACTTTTCGTTTGTTGACGCGTTGCGGCACAGAATTGAACGTGGCCGCGCTGGTGGCCCGTGATCGCAACCGTGACTGCCGACTCAGTGGCGACGAGCTCGATGGTTTGCTGGCCTGGAGTGACGAAGACGAGGACGGTCAATGCCGCACTGATGCCGTGGTGGGCAGCGAAATAACGATTGTTGTTGTGGCACTGGCGCGTATGGGCTTGCATTGCATCCGTGCCATTGACTATGGTTTGCATACCGTCGGGGTTCAGCCTGCGCCCCAGCCAATGTGGGCTGCTCAGGGGCGTAACTATGCACAATTGCGCCAGGATGACAACGCTTATTTTCCGCTCTGTCGTGTCGCTGAACATGCATGGGTCTGGCTCAGCAGTGAAATAAAAATCAACCAAAGTCAGCCCGATAGCCTGATTGGAACCGACGCCGCCGACACCATGGATGCAGCCAGCTATGCGGCCTATCTGGGTTTGCGCGCGGTGTATTTTGATCTGGCCTTGCTGACCTGCTTTTATGCAGGTGGCGGCAACGACGTGTTTGGTGGCAGCGCGCGCTCTGACAGGATCTGGGGTGGCACGGGTGACGATGTCCTGTCGGGCTATGCGGGGGATGACCATCTTTATGGCGAACAAGGTGCCGATGAACTGCATGGCGACGCTGGCACCGATATGCTGTTTGGTGGCCCGGGCAACGATCGCTTGTACGGTGGCGCTGGCAACGACACCCTCTCTACGGCGGCGCTGGGGATGATCTGTTGGTGGGATTTTCGGTGGAAGGCGAACGATCGACTCCGGCGGATGCACCGCACAGTTTTAATGACCGGCTGTATGGTGGTGTCGGCAACGATGTTCTGAACGGTGGATTCGGCGCCGATTTTCTCGACGGTGGGACCGGTGCGGATCGCATGGATGGTGGTCAGGATAACGACACCTTTGTCGTCAACTGTGTCGCCGACAGGGTTATAGAGCACAGCGACGGCGGCTACGACACGGTTGTCAGTGCGGTCAGTTATGTGCTGCCGAGCCATGTAGAGGCATTGCGCCTGTTGGATGGGCTGGCCATTGATGGAACTGGCAATGCGCTGGACAACCGCATCGTCGGTAACAGCCAGGACAACCTGCTGGATGGGGCTGCGGGTGCTGACGTGATGGTGGGTGGGGCGGGTGACGATACGTATGTGGTTGACCATCCTGACGATCAGCCCCGGGAGAGTCTGGAGGAGGGAAGCGATACGGTCTGGGCCAGCATCAGTCACACACTGGGCCCTAATCTGGAAAACCTCGTGCTGCTCGAATCCAGCGTTCCGCAGCCCGGTGGTGTTGACAGTCACCGACGGATGGTCAACGGCACCGGCAATGCATTGTCCAACTGCCTGGTTGGAAACGGGGGCAACAACCGGCTAGCCGGTGGACGCGGAAATGACTGTGTGCACGGCGGTGCTGGCCACGACACCTACGTTTTTGCGCGAGGCGACGGGGTCGATACTATTTTTAACACCAACAGCAGCACCGACACGGATACCTTGCTATTGACCGATATCAACCTGTGTCATTTGTGGCTGGAGCAGGTTGGCTTTGATTTGCAAATCCGGGTGCTCGGCAGCAGCGACCGCATTATGGTTTCCAACTGGTATGCAGCGGGCGGCGCCGGATCAGACCACCAGATAGAGCGGATACAAATGGCCGATGGGCAGGTGCTGTTCAATACCAGTGTTCATCGCCTGGTGCAGGCCATGGCGGCTTCTGACCAACCTGATTCGGCGCAGACGCTGTGGACTCCAGGGCGTGTCGCCAACACCAGTTGGCTGCAGGCGCTAACCCCAAACGGCGCTTTGCCCTCGCCATTGGGGTAACCCGCGCGGCGCGCTGCGGCACGAGACCGCAAGGCGCAGCCAGTGGCTTATTCGGCTTTGGTCGGACGACCTGTTTTCAGGCTGGGAACCGCACGCAGGGCCGCCAGAAAAGCAGCGTCTGGCAGTCCGGACAGTGCTTTGATGCCGGCACGAATCAGCTCTGTTTTTTTGACTGGGGTCGCCAGTTTCGCCGCACGCAACTTCATTGCTTCCAGCACGACGTACTCGGTTTTCGGGATAGAGATGCTGTCGCGCACCATTTTGATTTTTTTGTCTTTTACCGGCTTGGTCTCAGCGCTGGCTGGCTTGGCCGCTGCGGTGGTGGCTGGCTTTGCTGTGGCTTTGACCACCGGTTTCGCGACGGGCTTTACCGCAGCTTTCACGGCAGGTTTTGCAGTTGGCTTTACTGCCGACTTGGCAACAGGCTTGTCAGCTGGCTTCGCTGCTGCCTTCTTGACCGCTGCCTTGGGCGCGGCTTTGTCTGCGGGCTTTACTGTGGGCTTTACTGTGGGCTTTGCTGCGGCCTGTGTCGTTGCCTTCGCCGCCTTCTTTGGGGCAGCCGCTTTTTCGGATACGACCACCGCAGGTGCTTTGATCGTGGTGTCCGTGCCTGGCGCCGATGC
>Ga0316222_1002177_pt1 | contig 21597 bp, 18 predicted proteins | sample TBH18011metaG_FD_206008 | JGI IMG/M metagenome (GOLD analysis project Ga0316222, IMG submission 206008) | Freshwater microbial communities from Trout Bog Lake, Wisconsin, USA - TBH18011 | ecosystem: Environmental > Aquatic > Freshwater > Lake > Hypolimnion/Profundal zone | place: USA: Wisconsin...
CAGCCGTGTGCCGCTTGCGCGTGACCTTGCCCATATCCCGTCCTCAAACTGGTCGGGATTAGCTTAACAAACTGTCCGAATTTCCGGGACCACCTCTCTTCGCCATCTCGTGGCTTTAGGAATGACAGTGACCGAATCTCCAGGGCACCGCTCGCACACCACGGTCCGCTCACGCGGCTGGACACTCCCGCGACCGCGCGTTTTTGTTGCTGTTTTGGCGTTGATGGCTGGGATTCTGGCCACCGGCAGCGCTCCGGCGATGGCGCAGAACGTCGGCACCTGCAACAATGCTGAAAAACTCGGTAAGACCCAATTGAAGGTCAGCCAGCAGTTCGGCCGCATCCTGGTCGAGATCACCCGTCCGAGCAGTGTCGGGCGCAAGGTGGAGATCGACTACGGCGACGAATCCTACGTCGGACAGTTCGACCGTGACAGCAAGACCCGCATCGGCTTCGCATTGATCGCGGCCAAGAATGATATCGACATCCGCATCGTGGAAACGCCGACCATCTCGTGCAAGATCGACGTTCCGGAGTTCAGCAAACTCTATCGCGTTGTCATGCGCTGGCGCGACCCGGTCCAGGTTGATCTGCACGTGATCGAACCGGGGGCATCGATTGGCGATGTCGGCGATGTCAGCCCCGGACGGCCGAATACCAACCTGTCGGAAGGCCTCGGTCAGTTGGACGTCATCAGCGGGTCGCCCGCCGACGGCGCGACGTCGGAAACCTCGTATGTCATCCACGACAACGCAGTGATCCCGCAAGGCAGCATATTCGATTTTCGGGCGGAATACGTGACTCGCGGAATGAAACCCGCCTTGCCGTATTGTGACGACGGCGCCCTGGCGAGCCCGCCTATCGACCTGATCATCGTCGATAGAGGCAAGGTTACGACATCCTTTCTGAATACCAATCGGCTGCACTGCGGCACCGCGATTGCGGAGAACCGCCGCCTGATGGTGCTGCGTCCATGATATCGCGTCAGGCCAAAGCGCGAGAGATGGCCATGTTTCGACTCTTATCCGAACACGCGACGCATCCGGCCAAGCGATCTGACAGTTTAAGGAGTGTTACTTTGATGCACCGCGTTTCGAAAGTTAGCGCCGGGCTGGCTGTCGTGCTGGGCCTTGGTGGTTCGGCACTCCTGAATCCGGCCGCCGCCCAGATAGCGGGATTGCCCAACGATATTCAGGTGCGTCTCGGCGGAGCCGGAACACTCGGCGGCAAAATGATGCGCGAACTGGCGACCGCCTGGGCCGCCAAGCTCGGTCTGCCGAACGTGCGGGTCGTCGCGGGCGCAGAACCGGATGAGTACGACGTGACCGCCGACCGGGCGGAAAGCAAGCAGAAGCTAAAGGTCTCGGTTTCGGCCAAGGGCACCGGCAACGGCAGCGAGCCGCTGGCGCGCGGCCAGTTGGATTTCTGGATGACGACGCGGCCGGTACAGGAATCCGACCTTGAGAGCCTGCGCCGGAAAGGCGCGCCGAATGTGCCCACCCTCCAGCAATTTACCACTGGCGGGAATGAAAATCTGATCGGGCTGGACCCGATGGCGATTATCGTCAACGGCAAGAATCCGGTCAAAACGCTGAGCTATCAGCAGGTCAGGGATCTTTACGCGGGCAAGATCACCAACTGGTCGCAGTTGGGCGGCGCCAGCCTGCCGGTCGGGCTGTTCACGCTGGATTCCGCGATCGGCACCACCGCCGGCTTCTGCGGCACCGTGCTGGCGATCAACGATGTCAACAAGTGCCTCGATTCCATGGCAAAGCTCGCCGGGCCTCGCCTGACCTCGGTCGAGGACATGGCCGATGCGGTGGGCCGCACGCCCGGCGGGGTTGGCTACCTTTCGGTCAGCGAGCGGAAGAATACGCGTGCCGTTCCCGTGGGAACCGATTGCGGCACTGGTATCGAACCGACACCGTTCCGCGTGAAATCGGATGAGTATCCGATCGTGACGCGGCTTTTTCTCTACACCTATCCCGGCCGTCCGTTGTCGCCGTCCGCACGATCCTTCCTGGATTTCATCCTGAGCGTCCCCGGGCAGGCCGCGGTGGCGAAATCAGGCAAGGCCGATCTTGCCCCCAGCGTCGCGCCGGATGCCTACAGCGATGAGCGGCTGGACCATGTGCGAGACGCTCAGGACGGGGATCATACCCGCATCCGGCCCACCGACGCCCGGGCCTTTGAGGAAGCCATCAGCAATGCCTCGCGGCTGTCGGTCACCTTCCGCTTCCAGGCCGGCACCAACGACCTGGACTCCCGAGGCGAAGCCGACGTCGGCCGTCTGGTTCAGCTCCTGCAAGACCCAGCCTACAAGAATATGCAAATTGTCCTGGTCGGCTTCAGTGGCGCCAGCGGCGACTACGGCGAAGGCCGCGCCCTGTCGCGCGACCGCGCGTCGGCGATCCGCGACCGTCTGCTCGCGACGCAAAGCAGTCTGACGGATACGGTCGCCATCGGCGTCGGACCCGCCGCCGCGGTGGCCTGCAACCTCGATCCCGACACCGCCACATTGAACCAGCGGGTGGAAGTGTGGCTGCGTAAACGGGGCTGACCCGGCAATCCCGAGGTCGCAACGATATCGACATCCGGCAAAGAGGCGCTGCCGGAATTGGGCTTGACAAGCCGCGCCTCGATTGCGTTTGGGGGAACCGTGAAACAGCATCCTTCAGCCCGTAATTTTCGCGGCGATCTTGTGGCGGAACGTTATGGATTGATCCTGAGGGGATTGGAGCGGAAAGAATGAATCGTTTGCTACTGGCCGGTACGGCCGGCCTGATGTTTCTTGGTTTAATTGGTGGCATTGTCGCGTACCGGCAGTTCGTGTCGTTACCCGTGGAACGCGCCAGTGCCGCGAACACGCCGCCTAAATTGTCTTCCACGATCGTATCAAGTGGTCAGCCTCGTGCCCCGGGGTCTGCAAACCATTAATGGTCGCTGCGCGGAGTGCCGGGCGACGGCTGCGACGGTGACGGTATCCGCCGAACGGCCCGGAGGGCCAATGGGCGGCGACGGACCAGAAATATTCGTGTGAGTCGCGCACTCATGTGAGCGGCGGTCTTTGCCACTGCCGACCATACAAGCGCATGACAGCAAGAAGGACATCGTTGATGACAGGCTTTTCGTTGTTACCGACTTCAAGTCGCCGATCGTTGCTGCTGGGAGCCGCGGCCGTCGGGGCGGGCAGCCTGGGTATGCCGTTTATCCGCCGCGGCCTCGCGGCCGGGCCGATCAAGATCGGTGTCATGGCGCCGAATGCGGGGGATCGCGCCTCAGCCGCGGTCTCGGTGGGGGGCGGCGTTCGCATCGCGTTGGCCGTGCATGCGGGAAAGGCGATGGGTCAGCCGGTCGAACTGGTCACGCTCGACGAAAACACCGTCGCCAACGCCCAAACGAATCTGAAGAAGCTGATAGAGGAACACAAGGTCGCGGCTGTGCTGGGCGGCACGGAGACGGCCCAGACACTGGCGATGGCGGTGATCGCGGCGGAGGCGAAAATCCCCTTCGTCGTCCACTCGTCCAGATATGACGACTTGACCGGCAAGAATTGCGGCCCCTGGCTGTTTCGGGTGCCGACGCCCTTTTCGATTCAGTTCCGCGCCCTGGATACCTACCTGACCGGATACGGCAAGAAATGGTTCTTGCTGGGGGTGGATTCGCTGCCGGGGAAGTCGATCCTGGACATGGCACGCCGCGAGATGCAGACCGCCGGGGCCAGCGAAGCCGGCAGCGGCAGCGTCGCACCGGGTGACAAGACGGATTACACGGCGGTGATTCAACAGATCAAGGACGCCAAACCGGATGTCGTTGTCGGCGCTCTGTTGGGGATGGGCCTGACCACATTCCTGAAAGCCTGGCATACGGCCGGGATGACCGACAAAATACCGTTCACCCAGATCGGCATGGCCGACCAGGATGCGTACGCCGCCGGTCAGGACGCGATCACCGGCGTGTATGCCAAGACCTGGCATTATGCCGATCCTGATCTGTCCAAGGACGACAAGGCCTTCGTGGTGGCTTACACCGCGCAATCCAATGGCGTGCCGCCCGGAACCGAAGCGTGGCAAGCCTTTATCGGCATGCGCTCATTGCTGTCCGCCATCGATACGGCCGCATCGATTGAGCCGCCGAAGATCCGCGACGGGCTGCTCGGGTTCAACTATCCGTCCGATAAGCCGGTCCTGCGCTTCCGCGACTCCGATCATCAAATGATGAATCGCGTGGCGGTGCTGGAAACAAAAACCGCAATCTCCGACGCGTATAATTGGTGGGACGTAGAAACCCACTATCCGGAGAAGATCACCGATCTGGACAAGCTATACGGTAATGCGGCGCAGAATGGCTGCATGATGACCGGCAGCTAGCGTATCTTCACGCTGACCCGGAACGATACGGGTAGCCGTCGTTATGGCCGCAATCCGACCATAAAATGCATGGTATCAAGGAAGGCTGCGCTCATGACAGACTTGTCGCTTATTCGGACCACATCACGCCGGACGTTATTGCTGAGTGCCGCCGCGATGGGCGGTGGCATCGCGGCCGGCGGCCTTGGCAGGCCGTTCATCAGCCGCGGCCTGGCCGCCGGACCGATCAAGATCGGGGTTCTGGCGCCGAATGCGGGTGATCGCGCCACGACTGCATTGTCAGTGGCCGCCGGCGCCCAGATGGTGATGGCACTTCAGGGCAGCAAGGCGATGGGGCAACCGGTCGAGCTGGTGACGCTGGACGAGAACACGGTCGATAGCACCAAGACCAACATGAAAAAGCTGATCGAGGACCACAAGGTGGTCGCCGTCATGGGGGGCACCGATGCGGCGTCCGCGCTGGCAATGGATGCCATTGCCGGAGAGGTCAAAATCCCGCTCGTGGTGCATTCAGCCATGTATGACGGCCTGACCGGCAAGAACTGCAATCCGTTTGTATTCCGCGTACCCATCCCGTTCGGGATTCAGTTCCGCGCGTTGAACCCTTACCTTATCGGGTACGGCAAGAAATGGTTTTTGCTGGGTGTTGAATCCGTCCCCGGCAAAGCGATCCTGGAACTGGCGCGGCACGAGATGCAGGGGGTGGGCGCCAGCGAGGTTGGCACCGACAGCGTTCTGCCCGGCGACAAGGCGGACTTCACCGCGGCGATCCAAAAGATCAAGGACACCAAACCGGATGTGGTCGCGGGCGGTCTGTTGGGGACGAATCTGACCGCGTTCCTCAAAGCCTGGCATGCGGCCGGAATGACCGACAAGATCCCGTTCACGCAGATCGCGCTGACGGACGGCGATGCCTACGCGGCGGGGCAGGAGGCGATGACCGGTGTCTATGCCAAGACATGGCATTACTCGGACCCCGGGCTATCCAAGGAAGACAAGGAGTTCGTGGTCAATTTCACGAAGCAATCCAACGGTATGCCGCCTGGTACCATTGCCTGGCAGTCGTATATCGGGCTGCGCTCGCTACTGTCCGCGATCGACAGTGCGGGATCCGTGGAACCGCAGAAAATCCGCGATGGCCTGCTGGCCTTCCGGTACCCTTCGGGCGAAACGGCCCTGCAGTATCGCGAGGCCGATCATCAGATGATGCATCGCGTCGCGGTGCTGGAAACCAAGACCGCAATCTCGGACAAGTATAGCTGGTGGGATGTGGAAACCCACTACCCGGAGAAAATCGCGGACTTGGACAAGCTGTACGGAACCGCCGCGAGCAATGGCTGCGTCATGGCCGCCAGCTAGACCCCTTCCGACAAGGGCATGATGGCGAATGCCATCATGCCCTTGTCGGACCGGCGTATACCGTCCGCAATTCTACGATTGCGGACAATCCTGCGCAGTCCCTGAAACGCTCGCGGACGATCACAGCCGATCGCGAGAGCCATGGTTTTCGGCCCCTGACAGTCATTTCGCCGATAATACCAACCGCCGGCGGCATTGACGTACTGCCATTCCACGGCCGTCATGGCCCGGCTTGGGTGCAAACCGGCCACATGGGTAACACTTCACGCGAATCTCCCAACAATATTGCATTGATACGAGACCCGTTACAGTGGTCAAAAATAGCGGCATGACAAAAGTCATGCCTTGTTCGAGCCTGATGCCGTGCTCGCCGCGGTCAAGGCCGCTCCGCGCCGCCTCCGGTGGTGGCCTGCGGCCAGCCTTGACCGCGGCTGCGCGCGAGGCTTAGATCGTTGCGAAACCCCATGTGTGTTACCCATGTGCCCGGTCGAACCTTGCCCGGTCCACCTGTCGCGGCACCGTCAGGGTATAGGTGGCCCGGACAAGCCGAGCCATGACCATAAGGGGCGAGAGGCGCCAGCAACGGCGGTTGGTATATCGGTATCCGGTTGGATTCGTGTGGCCATGACACGGTGCGGATCGGTTTCTTCTTTCCCGCTGGCCGGATGACGATGGGGACCCGCCCTCCCTTTATCAGAGAGGACGGGTCCCGACGCGAAAGCGTCGGAAGTGAGGCGTTAACTGAACAGCGCCGCGACCTTCGAGAGCGTCATCAGCACCCCCCAAACCATCGGCAGCAGCACGGCTGCCCAGGCCAGCACGACGCCGACGCTCAGCGGCCTGGCAGCGGGGGCACCCAGCGCGACGCGAGCCACTGGTTCCGCGAACGGAACCGGTTGCTCTTCCTCGGCCATGAACCATTTTTCGCCGACCGGACGGACCATCATGTTCGCGATCAAACCGATCACCTGCAGGCCAGCCAGCAAATACAGCGTGACGTCATACACGGACGACCGGGCGACACCGTTGGCGATCGCCGAATCTCGCATGTAACTGACCAGCACCGGTCCGATGATGCCGGCGGTGGACCAGGCGGTCAGCAAACGACCGTGGATCGCGCCGACGAACCGGGTGCCGAACATATCCGCGACATAGGCCGGGGTGGTGCCGAAACCGCCGCCGTACATCGACAGAATGATACAAAAACAACTGGTGAACAGCACCTTGTTGCCGGTATGCGCGGCCCACGGGGCAATGGCGTAAAGCACAATGCCAAGCGGGAAGAACACGAAATAGGTGCCCTTGCGTCCGATACGGTCAGACAATGTTGCCCAGAAGAACCGGCCACCGATGTTGAACAACGACAGCAGGCCGGCGAACCCGGCCGCGATTGCCGCCACCGTCTCCAACTGATTGATGTTCAGATCGTTGAACGATATTTTCGGATGCCCGACCAGGGCGCCGCCGAAGATCTCCTGTAGCATCGGAGACGCCATGCTGAGAACGCCGATACCCGCCGATACGTTCATGCACAGTACGATCCAGATCGCCCAGAACGCCATCGTCTTGTGCGCATCGCGGACGTGAACCTGGCCGCTGGTAATCATCGAGTTGTTATTGCGAGCGGGCGGAGTCCAGCCGGCGGGTTGCCATCCGGGCGGCGGCACGCGATAGCCAAGTGCTCCGCCGGCCATGAAGACGAAGTAGATGACGCCCATGGCGACAAAGGTCTGCCACACGCCCGCCGATCCGGCGGTGGCGAAATGCTCCATCAGCATCTGGGCCAGGGGCGCACCGATCATCGGCCCGCCGCCGAAGCCCATGACCGCCATGCCGATCGCCATGCCGCGGCGATCGGGAAACCATTTGATCAGCGTGGACACGGGCGAAATATAGCCCAGCCCGAGGCCGATTCCGCCCATCACGCCGGTGCCGAGCCAGAGAATCCAAAGCTGGTGCAAGTAGATGCCGGCGCCGCCGACCACCAGGCCGCCGCACCACAGAAATGCCGAGAGCAGACCCGCCTTGCGCGGTCCGACGCGTTCCATCCAGCCGCCCCAGACCGCCGCCGCGACGCCCAGAAACACGATGAAGAGGGAAAAAATCCAGTTTAGGTCAGACACCAGCCAGTCGCAGTTGGTGGCGTAGAGAAAGTTCAGGGCGCTGGAGCCAGCCGGGCACTCCAAAGGTTCCGTGCCGCCGACAGCGCGCGACAACGGCAGCCAAAATACGCTGAAGCCGTAGGCCATCCCGAGGCAGAGGTGGATCGCCAGCGCGGCCGGAGGAACCAGCCACCGGTTGAAGCCCGCGGCGGCCACGATTTGGCGCGGATTGACGTAATTAGCCGGGCGTCCGGCCCTCTTAAAGGTCGTGTCCGTACCACTCAAGATCGGCCTCCAAAATCTGCGACTCAGGTCAGGTTAAAGCGCCGTTGATATAACCCAACGAAATCGTCTCGGCAAATGATCATTCCGCGCTGTGCAACATTTACGATAACACATCGATACGAAATTCGCGACGGCGCCATCGCCGGTCAAGACGCGAATGGCCGGGAGCGTTGGGTGGACGCCAGCCGCCCGGGTTGCCGAGCCGGAAAGCGCGGCCGGTAACCCAACAGGCGGCTCAGTCACGGCGGATTCTAGCCCTTGCCCGGATCCTCAAGGCCGATCGCGCGCAGGCGGGCCCCTTCTTCGTCCCAGCCTTTGCGTTCCTTGACGTTCAGGAACAGATGCACAGGCCGGTCCAGCAGGCCGATCAGGTCCTGCCGGGCCTTAGCGCCGATGGCTTTGATCTTGCTACCCTTGTCGCCGATCAGGATTGCCTTGTGGCCGGAGCGGGCGACGTAGATCGTGACTTCGATCCGCACCGATCCGTTCTTATGTTCCTTGAAAGATTCGGTTTCGACGGTGGCGCCGTACGGCACTTCCTCATGCGTTTGCATGAAGATCTGTTCGCGTACCGTCTCCGCCGCCAGCAGCCGGTCGGGCAGATCGGTCAGATCGTCCTCGGGATACAGCCACGGGCCTTCCGGCACGACCTCGGCCAGAGCGTCGGCCAGACGGCGGATGCCGTCGCCCGTCTGGGCGCTGACCATGAAGGTTTCCTCGAAAGTCGCCAGCCCGCTCAACGCCGCGATCAACGGCAGCAACGCGCCGGGAGTCACCAGATCGGTCTTGTTCAGCACCAGCCAGCAGCGCCGGCCCGATTTGCCAAGCTGAGCCGCGATCTCGCGCACGTCCTCACGCAGGCCGGACTTCGCATCGACCATCAGCATCGCCACGTCGGCGTCCGCCGCGCCGCTCCAGGCCGCCGCGACCATGGCCCGGTCCAGCTTGCGCTTCGGCTTGAAGATGCCCGGCGTATCGACCAGCAGCACCTGTGACTCGGCCCGCATCAGAATGCCCAGCACCCGGAACCGCGTCGTCTGCGCCTTGGGCGAGACGATCGACAGTTTCGCGCCGGTCAGGCGGTTCATCAGCGTCGATTTGCCCGCGTTCGGGGCGCCGACGATGGCGACGAACCCGCAGCGGGACGGCGGTGGCGCGCTCATGCCGATAACCGTGTCAGCAGCGCTTCGGCGGCGAGCTGTTCGGCGGCCCGCTTGTTGCCGCCGATCCCGGTGGCAGCAGCGAAACCGACTGTCACCGTAACGGTGAATGCCGGCGCGTGCGGCGGACCTGAACGATCCGTCACTTCGTAAATAGGCAGATCCTTACCCCTTTTCTGAGCCCATTCCTGCAAAGCCGTTTTCGCATCCTTCGGCGGATCGGCTTGCTCAATCATCGCATCATTCCAGGCTCGGCGCACGAATTCGCGTGCGACCTCCAGCCCGCCGTCCAGGTACAGCGCGCCCAGCGCCGCCTCCAACGCATCGGCGAGAACGGTGGCGCGTTTTGCGACACCGGCTCTCGCCTCTCCCGGGGAGACCGACAAAGCCGCCGCGAGACCGACGGTTTCGGCCACGCCGGCCAGCACCGGCTGTGACACCAGATACGCCAGACGCCGGCCGAGTTCACCCTCCTGTTCACGCGGGAAGCGTTCGGCCAGCCACTCCGCCATGGTCAGGCCAAGGACGCGGTCGCCAATGAACTCCAGCCGTTCATTGGATGCTCGGGTGCGGCCGCGACCGCTGTGACCTTGCGCGGCCGAGCGGTGGGTCAGTGCTTCGCGCAGCAGCTCGGGACGCGTGAAGTCGTGGCCGAGAACGGCCTCGAACGATGGGTCCAACGTCAATTCACGGATTTCAGCAACCGGTTCCAGCGGATCTCGAACGGCCACTGCCAGATTTCCCACCAGGGATATTCGGCGTCGATCGAGAAGAACAGGATTTCCGCCTTGCCCACGAGGTTGTCCACCGGCACGAAACCGACGCCATCCATGAACCGGCTGTCGGCGCTGTTGTCGCGGTTGTCACCCATGGCGAACAGGTGATCCGCCGGCACAACGTATTCCTGAGTGTTGTTGACCCAGCCGTCGTCACGTTCCTTGAGAATCTCGTGCTTTACGCCGTTCGGCAGCGTTTCCATGTACAGCTTGCGCACCATCCGGATGCCGCCCTCGTCGGCCTGATAGTCGCCCTCGGGCTGACGCGGGCACAGTTCGCCGTTGATATAAAGCAGACCGGCACGCACCTGCATACGATCACCCGGCAGGCCGACGATGCGCTTGATATAATCGATCGACGTGTCATGCGGATATTTGAACACCACGACGTCACCGCGCTTCGGCAACGAGCCAAAGATGCGGCCCGAAAACAGCGGCGGCGAGAACGGCAGCGAGTAGGTCGAGTAGCCATAGCTGTATTTCGCCACGAACAGGTAATCGCCAACCAGCAGGGTCGGGATCATGCTTCCGGACGGGATGTTGAACGGCTCAAACGCGATGGTGCGCACGCCGATGGCGATCAGCCCGGCATAGACGATGGTCTTGATATTCTCGACCCAGACGTTGGATTGCCGTCTGGGATTTGCCTTGGTGGTCGCCATGGGGGCAACGGACTTTCAGGTGGTCATGTGGTGGCGCGCGGCGGAGTTTGTCATGCGGCGCGCGCCGGGATTGATTCTCGGGTCACGGGAAGCGGGCGGATCAAGCCCATGCCCCCCTACCCTGTCAAGGCGCGCTGATCTCGGCGGAAATAATCACCTGCGCGTAGGCATATGGATACTCGTCGGTCATGGTCAGATGCACGAACGCGGTCATCCCCGCCGGCGTGATCGCTGCAAGCCGGGCGGCGGACCCGCCGGTCATCTGTAGCGTCGGCTGGCCGCCAGGCAAATTGACCACTCCGAGATTAGAGAAGAACACGCCTTTGCGAAATCCGGTGCCCAACGCCTTGGCGGCGGCTTCCTTGGCGGCGAACCGCTTGGCATAGGTCGCGGCCTGGATGGCCTCCGTCCGGCGCGTCGCCTTGGCGCGTTCCGTGTCGGTAAAGACGCGTTCGAGGAAGCGCGGGCCGTGCCGCTCAATGGCTTTTTCGATGCGCCTGATATCGCAGATGTCTGAACCGATGCCGAGGATCATCGGGAAAAGACCGATCCGGCTTCATCGTCATGGCCCGGCTTGTCCGGGCCACCTATGCCAAGGTGGTGCCGCGACGGGTGGCCCGGACAAGCCGGGCCATGACGATGATGGGCAGGGCCATGACGATGACGGGCAGCGCCATGACGATTGCCGGACGGGGCGGATCTGGCCGTGACGCGGACAGAAATCATCCGCCGGTCGCCCGCTCGACCGTCTTGATCGCCTTCAGCCCCCGCAGCCCGACGATCACTTTCGACAGATGCGCGAGATCCCGGACATCGACATCGACCAGGACCTCCATGAAATCCTGCTGCCGGTTGACGATCTTCAGGTTGGCGATGGCGCCTTCCTGCTTGGCGATCGCGTTGGACACGTCCGCCAGGGAACTTTGCTCATTCTCGGCGATCACGCTGATCCGCGCGGTATGGCCGAAGCCCTTCGAGGCACTGCCGGTTTTCCCGACCGCCTCGTAATTCCAATCGACGTCGATAAACCGCTCCGGCGTCGCCGCGAACGCCGCCAGCATCTGGCATTCCCGGCCATGGATCGTGACACCCTTGCCGGTGGTGACGATCCCGACGATCTCATCGCCCGGCACCGGATGGCAGCAGCCGGCGAAGGTAAACGCCATGCCCGGCACCAATCCGGTCACTGGCATATCGGTGTCGTGCCGAACCGGCAGTTTGCCGCGCGGCAGCATGGGCGGCATCATGCGCGGCCCCCGCGGCGCCTGCCTCAGCTCCGGATAGGCAGCGGTCACCACGTCCTTGGCGATCACATTGCCGTTGCCCACCGCGATATACAGTTCGTCGGCGGAGGCGATCTTCAGCACCTTCAGGGCCGGTTCCAGCGCCTTTTCCGACCCGTCCACGCCGGCCTGACGGAAGGCTTTCAGCAGCTCCACCCGCCCGGCATCGCGGCTTTGCTGGCGCTGTTCCTGGTGGATGAACCGGCGAATACGCGCCCGCGCCTTGCCGGTGACGACGAAACGATCCCATTGCGGCGACGGCGTGCCGCCGCGCGCGGTCATGATCTCGACCTGGTCGCCGTTTTCCAGATGATGGCGCAGCGGCATCAGCCGGCCGTTGACCTTGGCACCGACGCAGGTATCGCCGACCTGGCCGTGCACGGCATAGGCGAAATCGACCGGCGTGGCGCCACGCGGCAACTGGATCAACTGCCCCTTGGGCGTGAAGCAGAACACCTGGTCGGCGTAGAGTTCCAGCTTGGTATTTTCCAGGAACTCGTCCGGCGCCGAGGAATTGTCCAGAATCTCCAGCAGGTCCTGCACCCAGGCGAACCGCTGCACATCCGTGCCATCGACCTTCTTGTCCGGCGCCTTATAGACCCAGTGCGAGGCGACGCCGTTTTCCGCCACGTCGTTCATCTCGGCGGTGCGGATCTGCACCTCGATCTTCTGGTTGCGCGGCTGGCGCAGCGTGACGCCGGTATGCACCGACTGGTAGCCGTTGGATTTCGGGGTGGAGATGTAGTCCTTGAATCGCCCGGAAATCACCGGATAGGACGAATGCACCGCGCCAAGCGCCGCGTAACAATCCGCTTTTGTCTTCACCACGACACGGAATGCCATGATGTCGGACAACTGCTCGAAGGTCACGTTGCGACGGTGCATCTTCTCCCAGATCGAATAGGGCGATTTCTCGCGCCCCATGATTTCAACCGGTTCGACGCCGGCTTCCCGGCACACCGCTATCAACTCGCGCCGGACATCGTCGATGACATCGGCCCCCTGCCCGCGCAGGAAGTTCAACCGAGCCATGATAGTGTCATAGGCGTCGGGTTCGAGCTGCATGAACGACAGGGTCTGGAGTTCGGTTTTCACCGCATCCATGCCGATTCGTTCGGCCAGCGGCGCGTAGATTTCCATCGTTTCGCGCGCGGTACGCTTGCGGCGTTCCGGATCGCGGACGAAATGCAGCGTGCGCATGTTGTGCAGCCGGTCCGCCAGCTTGACCAACAGCACGCGGATATCCCGGCTCATGGCCAGGACGAGCTTGCGGAAGTTTTCCGCCTGTTTGGTACGGTCCGATTGCAGTTCGAGCCGGGTCAGCTTGGTAACGCCATCGACCAGCAGGGCGATTTCCTTGCCGAACCGGCTTTCGATTTCCGACAGCTTGCAGGATGTGTCCTCGACCACGTCGTGCAGCAGCGCGGTGGCGATGGACGCCACATCCAGCCGGTAATCGGCGAGAATATCGGCGACCGCGACGGGATGGCTGAAATAGGGATCGCCATTTTCGCGGCGTTGCGTGGCGTGTGCCTTGCCCGCCAGATCATAGGCCGCATCGATCAGGCCGGTATCGGCCTTGGGATCGTAGCTCAGGATTTTGCGCGTCAGATCACACTGCGCGATGACGCCCGGGCCGGGCGGTTGCGGCAGTTCAACCAGGTCAGCGACGGGGGCCGGCGCCAGCGGGGTGCGGCGAACGGACGCCATGCGGGCGGGAGCCAGACGAGCGGGGGTCGGCGCGGACCGGTTCATTTCGGCGCCGAAACCCCCGTCTTTCATGGGCGGCTACCGATGATCCCGGCCACCGAATTCGGCGGCGAGTTCGGCCGCCAGTTCATCGGCGGACATTTCCTCGGGCAATTCCGTGGGCAGGCCGGCCGCTTCTTCCTCGGCCGCGATATCCTGCAGGCCGAATATGTTCTGGTCGGTCGGGATAAGGTCGAGCACCTCTTCGTCGGCCGGTTCGGGTTCCGGCGAGCGAGACAGCGATCGGATCAGATCCTGTTCGATGCGCGGCAGTTCGATCGTCTCATCAGCGATCTCCCGCAGCGCGACGACGGGATTCTTGTCGTTGTCGCGGTCGATTGTCAGTTCTTCGCCCCGGCTGATATTGCGGGCGCGTTGGGCGGCGAGCAGAACGAGCTCGAAGCGGTTAGGGACTCGTTGAACGCAGTCTTCGACGGTGACGCGCGCCATGCGGCTCAACCTCCGGGTTTGAATGGCGGGGAACCGCCCATTTAAGTGAGCGGCGACGGGTTTGCAAGGCATAAAGGTTGCGGCGCGGCACGGCGCATGCGGACTGACGTTACTCGCCGGCCACGGCCCCCGGGACCGATCCGCCACGCACCGCGACGCGTCCCGCGTGCAACCGCAGCAGCACCGCGCAGGTGGAGGCGATCGCCGCCGTCACGCATGCGAACAGAAATATCTGCCGCGGCGGCCAGCCCAGGCCCAGCAACAACCCACCCAACCAGGGGCCGACAATCCCGCCGAGTCGCCCGATCCCCAGTGCCCAGCCCATGCCGGTATTGCGCACCCGGGCGGGATACAGTGCCGCCGTCATGCCGTTGATGCCCGTCATGCTGCCGGTCGTGCAGCAGCCGACCACAAAAATCGTCACCAGCAGCGCGGTATAGGGAAGCGTGGCCAACCCGACCACGCCGATTGCGACGACCCCGCAGGCGAGACTGACCGCGACCACGCTCTGCGGTTTGAAGCGATGACTCAGCGGCGCGATCAGGAAGATACTCAGCAGCGGCCCGGCATCGCGCAAACTCGCGGCGAATACCGAGTCCGCCGGGGTCAGCCCGGACATGTGCAGCACCGTCGGCAACCAGTAGGCGATCAGATACATGCTCAACAGGTTGGCGAAATACAGGCTCCAAACCAGCACCGTGGTGTGGGCGAGGCCGTCGCGGAACAGCCCTGTCACCGGATTGCCGGCGGCAACATCGACCGCCTGACCGGTTTGTGCCGGATCGATGCCGAGCTGTCGCAGCAACCGCCGGCTGCGGTCGGTCAGCAGGCCGCGCTTGAGCAGGAACCTGGGCGATTCCGGCAGCCAGAACAGCACGACCGGGATCAGCACCAGCGGCAGCGCCCCGCCGGCATAGAAAATCGACGTCCAGCCATAGATCGGCAGCAACTGAGCCACCAACTGGCCACCCAGGAATCCGCCCAACGGCGCGCCGGTAAACACGATCATGATCATGGTGGCGCGGTGCCGCTCCGGCAGATAGTCGCTCGCCAGGGCCACCGTCGCCGGCATCAGCGCGCCGATCCCCAGGCCGGTGACGAAGCGCAGCGCGGCAAGCTGCGGAATGGTCGTCACGGCAACGCAGGCCAGCGATGACACCACCAGCAGGATCAGGCTGACCAGCAGCACCGGTTTGCGCCCTGCCCGGTCGCCGGCCGGCCCCGAGATCAAGGCACCCACCATGATTCCGATGCTCGACATGACAAACGTATTGGCGAAAGCCGGTCCCGACAGATGCCACGCCTGCGACAGCGCCGGCGCGGCCATGCCGATACTGTTCAGGTCGTAACCGTCGAAGGTTTGCGCCAGCATGCAGATCGCCGCGACGCGAAGCTGCAACGGGCCGATCCGTTGAGTCTCCAGCGCGGTTTCGGTGGCTGACAGGTTTATCCCGGCCATCTGTGTGTCCTCCCGGCGGCCGCGTTTCCCGGCCTTGAGCATCGCGGCAAGCTTCCCCCGGCCAGGGCCGGCGCGTCAACACAAAGCCATGGATCCGACAACCGGCACGCGGCGCCGGGCAAGAACTGCCATCAGTCAGAGGCCGCGCCACTTGCCCCGCTGGCGCGCCCGGGGCACTTTCCGGCCCATGCGCATCACCCTGATCCACGCCATGGCGGCCTCCATTCCCCCCATCGAAGCGGCTTTCCACCGGCTGTGGCCGGAGGCGACCGTGATGAACCTGCTGGACAGTTCGCTGGCCCCCGATCTGGCGCGCGACGGCGTGCTGACCCCGGCGATGACCGATCGCTTCCTCGCCCTCGCCCGCTACGCTCAATCCACCGGAGCGGACGCCATCCTGTTCACCTGTTCGGCGTTCGGCCCCTGCATCGAGGCGTGCGCCCGCGCACTGGCACCGATGCCGGTGCTGAAGCCAAACGAAGCGATGATCGAGGAATGCATCGCCCTGACCGGTCCCAAGGGACGCATCGGCCTGATGGCAACGTTCGCCCCGACCCTGGCCTCCATGCCGCCCGAATTCGACGCCGTGGCGCCGAATGCGACGCTGGTGCATTGCCTGGCCGAGTCCGCCCTGACCGCCTTGAACGCGGGCGACCTTGCCGGTCATAACGCAGCGGCCGCCGTGGCCGCGGCGTCGCTGCACGAGTGCGACGTGATCGCGTTGGCGCAGTTCAGCCTGTCGCAGGCCGCCGGTGCGGTCGCCGAGGCGACAGGCAAGCCGGTGCTGACGACTCCCGACAGCGCGGTGCGCAAGCTGCGGCGCCTGCTGCTGCCGGCGCTGGCCGCCTGATCCATGGATATCCAGGCCTTTCGCGCATCGACCGTGGACGGAGCGCCGGACGCTGCGTTGCCGCTGCCGTTGCAGGCGTTCTGGTGGGACGCCAAGGGCGATTGGGCGAAGGCGCATGCCTGTGCCCAGGCTGACGATGGCACCCTTGCCGCCGCCGTCCATGCCTATCTCCATCGCAAAGAACCCGACCTGGCCAACGCTCGGTATTGGTACAACCGAGCGCAGCGGACGCCGTTCGGCGGCGGACTTGAGGACGAGTGGGACGCGCTGGCAACGGAATGTCTGTCCGTGGTTTGACTCAGGTCGGACCTCGGTCCCGGATCCGGCGTTTCTTACTTTTTGATCTGTCATTTTCGAGAAGGCAACGCCTGACACAGACACTCGGTCGGCTGGGCCATGAAGCGGCTGGTTGTACGGGTCAAACGGGTTGGAACGGAGCCGTCATAACCGCCACCGCTTCCCCGCTTGCCATACCCCGGGGATGGCACGATAAGCACATCTCCGAAATGATCATGGTTATCGTTATGCCGGCCACCTTATTGTGTCGCATTGCCGCTGTCTTCGCGACCGTTTCGGTTTGGGGCCGCCCGGGTGTGGCAGGATCCGGCATGGCGATCACCGGTAGGATGAACCGATTCCGGCTTTGCCTTGCCATCCTGTGTTGGGGCGGGCCTGCGTCGGCGCGGGTGTTGGACGTCGGCCCCGGCCACACCTACGCCGCCCCGAGCGAGGCGGCTTGGGCCGCCAAGGATGGCGATACCGTCACTATTGAGCCGGGAACCTATTACGATTGCGCCGCATGGCGAGCCAGCGGATTGATCATCACCGGCACCGGGCCGGATGTGGTGATCAGCGACAGTGCCTGCATGGGCAAGGCGGGCTTCGTCGTGCAAGGTGATGACGTAACGATCATCGGCCTCACCTTTGCGCGCATCCGGGTCCCGGACGGCAACGGTGCCGGAATCCGGGCGGAGGGCGTTGGCCTGACCGTGAAAGACAGCCGGTTCGTCAACAACCAGGTTGGCATCCTGGCCGGCAGGCCGAGTGGAGCGCTGCGCATTACCGACTGCGAGTTCGATGGCAACGGCACCGTCAACGACGAACAGTCCATGCATGCCGTGCTGGCCGGATCGCTGGACCTGGTGCGGATCGAGGGATCATCGTTCCATTCCGCGCGTGGCGGCGGACATATCACGTCCTCCGCCGGCAGAACCGAACTGGTGCACAACCAGTTGACCGATGAGGCTGACCGCATGTCCGGACCCATCGTCCGGATCACCGGCGGCACCCTGATCTTCGAACGCAATACCGTGGATTTGGGCCCCGGTTTGACGGTGCGGCCGGGTGCGGTGCTGATGACCGGGGATGCCGGCGCCATCGTCGTGCGCGGCAATACGCTGCTGGCGCCAGACAAAGCCACGCCGCTTTTGCGGAACTGGACCGGCCTGACAGCCACCGAGGACACCAACACGATCGCCGGCAAAGCCGCCGCCGTGTCGGAGAGCGGCTCGTGGTATCACCGCATGCGCGCCCATATGGCGGCGATGCGTGATGGTCTTCATCATATCGCGGCGCTTGCGTTGCATCTGGTCAAAGGTCTCGTCTGAACCTGACCGCCCGTCGGCGGCGAGGATCGGGCGCATCATACCAATCGGCGTTGACACCGATTGGTATCACCCGCGACGGAGGCCGGTTCCTGATCCTGACGGTTCGCGTTCGTCGAAGATATAAACGCCGAAATTGACCCGCTGCATCGGCGAAGCGTCAGCGCCGGCAGCGGCGTGCGCCGTCAGTTCCTGCGCGCGCCGGTTGACATCCAACAAGGCACGCATCGCGGCCGCGCGGGCGTAGTCACGCAAATCCCGTGCCTGTGTCTCGGTGAGGTTGTCGTAATGCACACTGCGATCCAGGCATAAAGCGGGCCCCGCGGCACTGCCCTCGACACTTATGGTGGCGGCACCGGCAGGGGCGGCGCTGATATTCTCCACGGCGGCCGCGACATGATCATGCAGGTTACGGGCAAAATAAAATAATTGTTCTTCTCCGCCCGGACGGGGCAGGAACGCGTCGGCGGTTAAAAGGACGCGATCCTCGGCGTCGACGACCAGCACACCGTGTTCCAGCAAGTCTTCCAGCACGGCCCGGGGCCGGACGTCGCTGGTGACCGAGGCGACCAGATCGGCGAACGATGGTTCGGTATCCCCGGTTCCGATGCGGAGCAACGGTTTCGGATGTCCCTGGCTGTCGGCGAACGGAGCGCCGCCAATCCAGCGCGCGACGATCTGACTGGCCAGGGTGACGATGTCCGGGGCGTCCAGGGGATCGGCCGGAATCTCTCGCAGCCGCCGGATTTCCTTACGATGCACTCCGGTCAGCAGGCTGATCCTGCTGTCGGTTCGTGTGGTCGGATCGGTCAGGATATCGGTGATGGCGATTTCAACGAATAACCGGCGCAGCGAGTCGGCCAGGACCGGAAACGTCAATCCACTGCGCATCATCAGCCGCACCAGCGGCCGCAGCAGCCGCCGAACCGCTGTCAGAAGGGCGGCGGGCGAAACGGCACTGGGCCGGCCAGGGGTGCCGAAACCGGTCGAGGGAACGTTAGGGAGGGACATCCAGGTGCGACTGATCCTTACCCGAAAGGACCTAGCACAACCGGATGCAGGAGAAACACCCGGCAGATTACGGAAATCGATTGACGTGGGAAACTTTCCCACATATGTTGCCGGGCAGATACATTGCTGATCATATCGATAGATTTCCTTCAGACGAGGCCCAACACCAAACGAATCGGCCATCAGATCGCGCCTTTCGTCATGCCCCGGCTTGTAAGCAAGACTGGCCGGGCTAAATTATTTCATGACGATTTTGGAACGGTGCCGATCCGGCGCGCAATTTGGCGGGTGTGGTGTTAACCTTGTCTTAAGGATTGACCGGTTAAAATTTGTGCGGCCGCCCATAACGGTGTTTCGAGACCCAGAGGTTCCGACATGTCTTACGTTACCAGCACGCTGCCCGGGCCAAACCGTGCACCTGTTATTCGGTCGCAACAGCCGCCGATGATAGCGGCTCGGCCTGATAACATCGGATCGGATACGGCGGCGGATGACCGCGACGTCGATCTGCGCCAGTTGCGCCATCACACCAAAAATACGCTCCAACGCATTTTGTCGCTGATCGCCGCTGCGCCCGGACTGCGCGAGACGCCGGCCGGGGACAAGATGGTGCAGGACCTGGAATACCGCATCGGATTGTCGGCGACGATCTCTGACGCGTTGTTCGGTCTGACCGGTGGACCGGCGCCGATCGGCGAACGGCTGCGCCGGCTGGCCGGGGCGATGGTGGATATGATGCGGGATGCGGATCAGATGATCCGCGTCGGGGTTTCGGTGCGCGGAAGCTGCCCTGTAAAGCTGCGCGAATCGGTGCTGCGCAGCGCGCACGAGCTGATCGGCAATGCCGTCAAGCACGGCATGAAGGGGCGTCCGGCCGGCCGGATCGCGATTCGGCTGGTCAGCGACGAGGACATCACAACACTCACCGTGTCGGACAATGGCTGGGGCTTTTCCGGCACACCGCGCCCCGGCGAGGGCCTGACGCTGGCCCGATCATTCGCGACGAAGTGCGGCGGGACCTTGTCGATGGACGGACGCGACGGCACCGTCGCAACGATCGAATTGCCGCACTGATCGGCGGCCGGTTAGCGGCTCAATCGGCGATACCCGCGAAAGCCTCGGCAATCCGCTGAGCCAGACGGCGGGCGACTTCGTCCTTGCCCAGACGCGGCCAGGTTTCGACGCCGGCCGCGGAGACGATATGCACGGCGTTCTCGGCCCCGCCCATGATGCCGGTTTCCGGGGAGACATCGTTCGCCACGATGAAGTCGGCATTTTTCCGGACTAATTTCCCCTGCGCATTGGCGAGAAGATCGTCCGTCTCGGCCGCGAAGCCGACGACGATACGCGGCCGGTTCGGGCCGGCGGCGGCGATCGTGGCCAGAATATCCGGGTTTGGCAGCAGGGTCAGCGCAGGCGGTGCCGCCCCCGGTTGTTTCTTGATCTTTCCGGTCGCGGCTTGCTCAACCCGCCAATCCGCAACGGCGGCGGCGAACACGGCGACGTCCGCGGGCAGCGCGGACTGGCATGCGTCCAGCATCTGTTGTGCTGTTTCGACGCGGCGGACGGTCACGCCGGCCGGGTCTGGCACGCTGACAGGACCGCACACCAACGTCACGCGCGCGCCGAGTTCCGCGAGCGCGGCAGCGATGGCGGCGCCTTGCCGGCCGGACGAGCGGTTGGCGATGTAGCGGACCGGGTCGATTGGTTCATGCGTCGGGCCGCTGGTGACCAAAGCGTGCCGGCCGGTCAACGGGCCTGCGGCCGCGGGTCGCAGCAGCGTCTCGATCACGGCGAGGATTTCCGGTGGTTCGGCGAGGCGGCCGGGTCCGAATTCATTGCACGCCATGGCGCCCTCGGTTGGCGCAACGACATGGACGCCGCGTTGGGCGAGCAGCGCCATGTTCGCCTGTGTGGCGGAATGCAGCCACATGCGGACGTTCATCGCCGGAGCGACCAGAACCGGCTTGTCGGTGGCCAGCAGCACGGTCGAGGCGAGGTCGTCGGCCAATCCTGACGCCATCTTGGCCAGGATGTTTGCCGTCGCCGGCACCACGACCAGCAAATCGGCGGCACGCGAGAGCTGGATATGCCCCATCTCCGACTCGTCGGTGAGAGAAAACAGATCCGAATAGACCTTCGATTCGCTGAGCGCCTGGAGGGACAGGGGCGTGACGAACTGGGAGCCGTTCTTCGTCAGCACACAGGTGACGCCATAATTGGCGCGGCGGAGCAACCGGACGAGTTCAAGCGCCTTGAACGCGGCGATGCCGCCGGACACGATCAGCAGGATGCGCTTGGCGGTCATGGACGGAACCGCCTGGCCGAGGACAATCTATGGAGGATGAAAACGCTCCCGATCGTCATGGCCCAGCCCCAATCGTCATGGCCCGGCTTGTCCGCATCGGCGTCAACTTAGGCGATGGACGGGGAGGATTTGCCCATTCGTCATGGCCGGGCTTGGCCCCGCCAACACCC
>Ga0316222_1002180_pt1 | contig 21577 bp, 19 predicted proteins | sample TBH18011metaG_FD_206008 | JGI IMG/M metagenome (GOLD analysis project Ga0316222, IMG submission 206008) | Freshwater microbial communities from Trout Bog Lake, Wisconsin, USA - TBH18011 | ecosystem: Environmental > Aquatic > Freshwater > Lake > Hypolimnion/Profundal zone | place: USA: Wisconsin...
GGCGTATGCTGTCATACGCGAGAACAATAGGACCAAACGACCATGAACGATGTCGCTGCGCCCACTCCCACCTCGGCCCTGAACATGCCGGACATCACGGTGGATGTGCGCACCACGTTCGGAATCGACTCCGATCTGCACGTGCCCGCCTTCAGCCTGCGCACCGAGCATGTGCCAGATATTGATCCCACCTATATCTTTGACCGTGAAACCACGCTCGCGATCCTGGCGGGCTTCAGTTTCAACCGTCGTGTGATGGTGCAGGGCTATCACGGCACCGGCAAATCCACCCATATCGAGCAGGTTGCCGCCCGCCTCAACTGGCCGTGCATCCGCATCAACCTCGACAGCCATATCAGCCGTATCGACCTGATCGGCAAAGACGCCATCGTGTTGAAAGATGGCAAGCAGATCACCGAATTCCGCGAGGGCATTCTGCCTTGGGCGCTGCAGCATTCCTGCGCGCTGGTGTTCGACGAGTATGATGCGGGCCGACCGGACGTGATGTTCGTCATCCAGCGCGTGCTGGAAGTGGAAGGCAAGCTGACGCTGCTCGACCAGAACAAGGTCATCCGCCCGCATCCGGGCTTCCGCCTGTTCGCCACCGCCAACACGGTCGGCCTCGGCGACACCACCGGGCTGTATCACGGCACCCAGCAGATCAACCAGGGTCAGATGGACCGCTGGAACATCGTCACCACGTTGAACTACCTGCCGCATGCGCAGGAGACCTCGATTGTGATGGCGAAAATGGGCGTCGATGGCTCCGACAAGGCCGCCAAGAAGCGCATTGAGAGCATGGTGGCTTTGGCCGATCTCACCCGCGCAGGCTTCATCAATGGCGATATCTCCACCGTCATGAGCCCGCGCACCGTGATCACCTGGGCGGAAAACACCAAAATCTTCAACGATGTCGGCTTCGCGTTCCGCTTGTCCTTCCTCAACAAATGCGATGAGGCCGAGCGGTCGACGGTGGCGGAATATTATCAGCGCTGCTTCAACGAGGAACTGCCGATCGGTGGTCTGGTTCGTCGGGGCTAAGGGGTTCCGGTGAGCGACCGCAAGGACAATACCCGCGCCGAAGAGTTCAAAAAGGCCACTGCCGGTGCCTTGCGCGCCGTGGCGGGGGTGGCCGATGTGCAAGTGGCTTATCAGCCCGGCCCGTCTGGTCTGGCAGGCAAACGCGCCCGGCTGCCAATGCCGACGCGCGCTCTGCCGCCGGCGGAAATGGCACGGATGCGTGGGGCGGCCGATGCGCTCGCCCTGCGGCTGAAATACCACGACGACAACATCCACAACGCCCGCATTCCCGCCCGAAGGGAAGCGCGCGAGGCGTATGACGCGCTGGAACAGGCGCGGGTTGAAGTCGTCGGCTCCGAGAACATGTCCGGCGTTGCCGCCAATCTGCGCGCGCGTCTGTCCGAGACCTGCGAGGCTGAAGGCTACGACCGGATGACCCGCAAGGATCAGCTCTCGGCCGCCTCCGCCTTGGCGCTGCTCGCCCGCGAGCGGATGACCGGGGTGAACTCGCCGCGTGAAGCCGGTCGCGTGCTGGAAATGTGGCGTGAGACGCTGGGCGCACAGGCCAATCAGGCGCTCGACGAGCTTGCTGCCAACGCCCACGACCAAACCGCCTTCACCCGCTCCGCCCGCAAGCTGCTGGCCGCGTTGGATCTGGCCGAGGCTGAAGCGGAAGCCGAGAGCGAGCCGTCCGACGACGAGAACGAGGAAGACGGCGAGCAGTCCGGCGCGCAGGACAATTCCGAGCAGGGCGAGGGCCAAAGCCAGTCCGAGCAGGAATCGATGCTCGGAGCTCAGCCGGAAGAAATGGTCGGCGAGGCGTCGGATGATGAAGCCGGTGACGACGCCGAGGATGACGGTGCTGCCGCTGAGGGCGATGACCGTCCGGGTGGTCCGCAGCCGCGCCGTGAAAAGCCGAGCGGTGAGCAGGAAGGCGCCTACAAGCCCTTCACCCGCCAGTTCGACGAAGAAGTGCATGCCGAGGATCTCTGCGACGCGGATGAATTGTCGCGGCTGCGTCAGCATCTCGACCAGCAATTGCAGCATCTCTCTGGCGTGGTGGCCAAGCTCGCCAACCGCCTGCAACGCCGCCTGTTGGCGCAGCAGACGCGGGCCTGGGATTTCGATCTGGAAGAAGGCCAGCTTGACGCCGGTCGTCTGGCGCGGGTGATCATCAATCCGATGTTGGCGCTGAGCTATAAGCGCGAACGCGACACCGAATTCCGCGATACGGTTGTAACGTTGCTGATCGACAATTCCGGCTCAATGCGCGGTCGCCCGATCACCGTGGCAGCGATGTGCGGCGATATTCTCGCCCGCACGCTGGAGCGCTGTGCGGTGAAGGTGGAAGTGCTCGGCTTCACCACGCGGGCCTGGAAGGGCGGTCAATCGCGTGAGCGTTGGGTGCAGGAAGGCAAGCCGCGTTCGCCGGGCCGTCTGAACGATCTGCGCCACATCATCTACAAGGCCGCCGATAGCCCGATGCGCCGCGCGCGCAAGAATCTCGGGCTGATGCTGCGTGAAGGTCTGCTGAAAGAGAATATCGACGGTGAGGCGCTGCAATGGGCCTATCGCCGCCTGCTCTCCCGCCCGGAACATCGCCGCATTCTGATGGTGATTTCTGACGGGGCACCGGTGGATGACAGCACGTTGTCGGTCAATCCGGGCAATTACCTCGAACGCCATCTGCGCGACACGATCAAGGAAATCGAAGATCGTCGCGCGGTGGAGTTGGTTGCCATCGGCATCGGCCATGACGTGACGCGCTACTACAAACGCGCCGTGACGATTGTGGATGCCGAGGAATTGGGCGGCACGATGATGAAGAAGCTCACCGAGCTGTTTGATGAGGATGCAGCGGCAAGTTGGGCACGGGCAGCGGCGGAGCGGTCAGCGTCGGTTGGGTAAGGTCTGACAGTCGTGCTCTAGAAAAATATGATCCTAGAGCACGGTCCGACCGATTGGAATCAATCGGTCAGACGGTCGTGCTCTAGAAAAATGTGATCCTAGAGCAACTTATCTCCGATCAAGGCGAGCCGTTCCGGCTCGATCTGATCGGAGGTTGCTCTGGCAGGCTAGGGCGAAAGAGGCCAAGCCGCCCTACGCCATTACGACAAAAGCTCCCGCCGCACCCTTTCCACCACCCCGCCCCACTCCCCCGGGATCTCCTGCCGAAACACCCGCATGCGGGGATACCACGGCGTATCCTCCCGCCCGGCGAGCCAGCGCCAGCACGCATCGAAGCGGGACATCACCCAGACCGGCACGCCCAACGCGCCCGCCAGATGCACCACCGCCGTATCGACTGAAATCACCATATCCAGCCCCGCCACCAACGCCGCCGTATCGGCGAAATCCTGCATGCGGGCCATCGGGTTGCCGAGCGGCAAGCCGGTGCGGGCAATATCGGCACCACCGCCAATTTGCAGGCTGATCCACTGCACATCCGGCACCGCCATCAGCGGGGCCAGCAGCTCCAGCTTCATTGAGCGGCGCTGATCCATCGCATGCACCAGCTTCATCCCCTGGCGCGGCGCCCCGGCCCAGACCAGCCCGATCTTTCGCATCGCACCCAGCTGTCCCAGCGCCTCTCGCCAATGCGCGGATTGCAGCGGATCAGGGCTGAGATACGGCGTCTCTCCCGGCACAGTGTCCAGTGTCGTGCCCATCACATGCGCCAGGCTGATCATCGGGCAGTGCAGATCGAATTCCGGCAGCCGATCATCCGAACTCACCACCGCCTGCGCCTGAGGAAAGCTCCGTCGCACCAGCCGCACCAAAGGTGCCTGCACGTGCAACACCACACGCGCTCCCGCCGCCAGCAAGGGGCCGACATAGCGGATGAACTGCAGCGTATCCCCATAGCCGCCCTCATCCCACACCAGCAGCACGCGGCCCGCCAAAGGCTCACCCTGCCAGCGAGGCCCGCTGATCGGCGGCGGGGAGAGTTGCCAGCGGGCTTCAAACTCGGCAAACCCCTGCGCCAAATCACCCGCCATCAGCAGCGCCATGGCGCGGTTGGCGCGGATATGCGGGTTGGTGGGGGCGAGGCGATAGGCCTCATTATGGGATTGCAGCGATAATTCCATCGCCTGCATGTCATTCAGCACGACGCCGAGATTAGAGAACGCCTCGGCACATCCCGGATTGGCGTGGGCTGCCGCCACGCTGGTCTGGATGGCCTCCTGATGCCGACCCAACCGGTGCAGCGCTGCCCCCAGATTGGTCAATGCGACGTAATGCCCGGGCACCAGCGCCAGTGCCACCCGACAGGCAGCCTCCGCCCGCGCATATTCCTCGGCCTCATTCAGGGCTGCCGCCGCATCGGCGTAAAAATCCGCCTCAACGGTGGGATTGGTCGGCATTTCGACCAGCGCAACATCCATTGTCATCTGCCGCTCCTGTTGCGCACAGGATGCGGCAGATTGCTGAACGAAGCGTTTATGCGGCGGACTGAATCAGCTCGATCTTGTAGCCGTCCGGGTCTTCGACGAAGCCGATGATGGTGGTGCCGAACTTCACCGGCCCCGCCTCGCGCGTCACTTTACCGCCTGCCGCGCGCACGGCATCACAGGTCGCCGCCACGTCCGGCACGCCGATGGCGAGATGGCCGAAGGCGTTGCCAAGTTCATAGGAATCAACGCCGTAATTATAGGTCAGCTCGACCACCGCCTGTTCGGGGTTGTTCTCATAGCCCACGAAGACGAGCGTGTATTTGCCTTCCGGCACGTCGCGGCGGCGGAGTTCTTTCATGCCGAGCACGTCGATGTAGAACTTCGTGCTGCGCTCAAGATCGCCCACGCGGAGCATGGTGTGCAGAAAACGCATTTTGATTTCCCCCTCGGATTTAACCCTTACCCGGCTCCACCCCCACCAGAAACAGCCCCGCTGCATTGGCGGCGGCCACAGTGGCGGTGCGGTCGGTGATCAGTGTGCCTTCGGCTTCAAACGCAATGCCGCGCAGACCGGCTGCATGGCAATTGGCAATCGTTCCCGGCCCGATGGTCGGCAGATCAGCCCGACGATCCTGACCCGGTTTGACGAGTTTGACCAGCACGCCCCCCGGCCCCGGTCGCGCCAGCCCCTGCGCGCGGGCCAGCATGGCGTCGGTGCCTTCAATGGCTTCCACCGCCAGCACGATGCCCATCTGCACCACACAGCCTTGGCCGACATCCACAGCCCCCAGCGCCCGCACCACCGCAATCCCGCGCTCGATATCGGCGGCAGCCTGCGAATCTGGACTGGCCTGAGTCAGCAGACCACGCGGTGCTAAGGCCTCGGTGAGAATTTCATGGGCGCCGAGCACCCGAAAGCCTTCCTCGCCCAGCACCCGCACCACAGCCGCCAGCAGCCCGTCATCGCCCCCGAAGGCGGCACGACCGATGCGGCCCATCATCCGCATGCCCTCAGCATCCGGGCGCAGATCCAGCATGGAAGGACGCCGCACCGGCCCCACGAGCACCAGATCCATCACCCCCTCACGCCGCAGGGCAGAGAGGATGGTGCCGAATGCGCCCAAACGCGCCATGTCATGCGGAAAACCTGTCAGCAACGCGCGATCGGCATAGCCGTCAAGGCCGACGAGAAACACCTTACGCCCCGCCGCCATCGCCGCTCGCGCCACCTGGGTCGGCAGCGGGCCGCCACCGGCGATGATGCCCAGCGTGCGCGGAAGCGCGGCGTCGCTCATGATCTGGCGGCCTTAGGCAGCCTCGTCATCATTGCCCTCAACGGCTGCGTGGATCAGGCTGCGCTTGCCGCAACCAGCGATGAATTCAAGCATTTCGGCCACCAATGATTGATCGCCAAACTGCACGCGCGCCTCTTCAACGCGGTCGTTGAACACGCCCTGGCCGAGGAACAGCAGCCGATAGGCCGCCCGCACGGCGTTGATCTGGCTGCGATCATAGCCGCGACGACGCAGGCCGATAATGTTCAAACCCGCCAGATAAGCGCGATTGCCGATCACCGTGCCGAACGGGATGACATCCGCTGCCACACCCGCCATGCCACCGATCATCGCCGCCCGGCCAATGCGGGTGAATTGATGCACCGCAGCCCCGCCACCCAGCACCGCGAACGGGCCGATATGCACATGGCCACCCAGCAGCACATTATTGGCAATCACCACGTTGTCGCCGAGCTCGCAATCATGCGCCACATGAACGCCCGCCATCAGCAGACAACCATCGCCCACTTTGGTCAGACCAGAGCCGGTGACGGTGCCGCGATGCACGGTGACATGCTCACGCAGATGGCAGCGCGCGCCAATCTCGGTGCGTGTCGGCTCGCCTTTGTATTTCAAATCCTGCGGGGCCATGCCGACGGTGCAAAACGGATACAGCACCGAACCGGCCCCGATGCGGGTGATGCCGTCCACCACCACGTGGCTGATCAGATGAGCGCCATCCTCGATCACCGCCTCGGACCCAACGGTGCACCAGGGGCCGATGGTGACATCAGCGCCGATCTGCGCACCGTCAGCGACGATGGCGGTGGGATGAATATTGCTCACGCCTGACGGTCCCGGATCATCGCGGCATAAGATGCTTCGGCGACAACTTTGCCATCCACACGGGCGACGCCCTTGAACTTCCAGACATTACCGCGACGCGCCTCACGCACCACCTCGATGCGCAACTGATCGCCCGGCACCACCGGGCGACGGAATTTCGCACCCTCGATGGACATGAAATAGACCAACAGGCCAGCGGCATCATCGCCCAGCGATTCCACCACCAGCACGGCCGAGGTCTGCGCCATCGCTTCCACGATCAGCACGCCCGGCATCACCGGCTGTGTTGGGAAATGGCCCTGGAAGAAATGCTCGTTGATCGTGACATTCTTCACGCCCACCGCGCGCTCATTGGCGGTGATTTCTTCCACGCGATCGATCATCAGCATCGGGAAGCGATGCGGAATGTCGCGCATGATGCGTGCGATATCCGCGTTCGCAATCATGCGCGCCTCGGGCGTCGCATTGGCCTGATTGTTCTCGTTTCCGTCCATGACCACTCAGTTCCTGCCAGTCTCTGCGGAGGGCGCGGGTGCTGCATTCTGCGCCCCAGCTGCTCCGGCCTCATCTTGCCCACCGGCTTTGCGCGCGGCGAGACGTTTCAACAATGCCACCTGACGCAGGAAGGCCTTCGCCGGTTGCGCCGGCATGCCCATATAGTCGGCATTTCCAGCCAGATCGCTGATCACCCCGGCCTGCCCCGCCACCCGTGCCCCGCGACCGATCCGCAGATGTCCAGCCACACCCACCTGACCGGCAAGGACCACGAAATCCTCCAGCACTGTGGAGCCGCTGATCCCCACCTGTGCGATAATCACGCAAGCGCGCCCAATGCGAACGTTGTGCCCGATCTGCACCAGATTGTCGATGCGGGTGCCCGCGCCGATCACGGTGTCCTGCGCCGACCCACGGTCGATGGTGGTGTTCGCGCCGATCTCAACATCATCTTCAATCAGCACACGCCCAAGCTGCGGTACGCCGACATGGCGCGGGCCGGTGGGCGTCATCGTGGTGGCGAAGCCGAAGCCGTCCTGGCCGATGCGCACGCCGGGCAGCAGCACTATGCGCTTGCCGAGGATGGCGTGTGAAATCGTGCAATTCGCCCCGATCCGGCAATGTTCACCCAACACCGCGCCGTCGGAGATCACACAAAGAGCCCCCACCCGGCAGCCCGCCCCAATCTCCACCCGCGCACCAATCACCACGCCGGGTCCGATCTCTGCCGTGGCATCAATCACAGCCGAGGGATCGACACAGGCGGAGGGATGCACGCCCGGATTGACCGGCGGCAGCGGATGGAACAGCGCCGTCACCGCGCCCCAGGCGAGGTAAGGCTCGCGCGTCGGCAATGCCACACAGCCAGCGGGCACGCGCGTGCGCAGGCTTGGATGCACAATCACCGCACCGGCGCGGCTCTCGGCCAAAGCGGGCAGGTATTTTTTGTTGTCGAGGAAGCTCACATCCTCCGGCCCGGCAATCTGCAACGGGGCCACACGATGCAGCAATCGATCCGCCGCTTTGGCGGGCGGATCGATGCCCATCACCTTGGCCAGTTCGGCCACACTGAACGGCCCGGCACGCTCGAAGAAGCGGAGATCGCCCGGTGCCGAAGCAGAGCTATGTGCGTTTGTCGTCGCCTGTGACACTTCTTCAACCCAACCGAACTAACTGACCCTTCACGAGCCCTATCAGGGACGTGGCCCCGCCGCCGGAATCGGCGCTGTCGCACGCGGCCCCGCATTGGTCGGTGTGACCACCTGCGCAGGCTGCGGCGGCATATCCGCCAGCGCCATACCATCCGGCGGAATAACGACAGACGGCAGAACCTTGTTCAACTGCGCCACCACTTCGTCGGTGATGTCGAAATTGGACACATTCAGCGCCACCTGCGAGCGATGCAGCACCAGATTCATGCTGTGGCTATCGGCAACCTGACGGATGACAGCAACCAGCGCGCGCTCGATCTGGCTGACGCCATACTGGGCGGCCTCCTGAATGATGCGGGCGCGGTCACGGAACTGCTTTTGCGCGGTCGCGATGCGATCCTGCAGATCACGCTCCTTGGCGCGCTTCTGCTCGGGTGACATCGTGCTCGACTGCGCGGCCAGTGCCTGCTGAAGTTCACGCCATGCGGCCTGCTCCTTCTGCGCGTCTTCGTTCAGCTTTTCCCGGCGCGAGCCAATGGCTTTGTCCACCGCTTGAGCGGCGATCGAGGCACGCATGACTTCCGGCACACCGATCACGCCGATCGATGCCGCTGGCGGCGGATTGGCCTTGGCTATCGGGGGCAGTTCCGGCATCGGCGGCAGCGGCGGCAACGGAGCGGCAGGTGCGCCATCGGCATCAGCGGGACCGGCCGCGAAGGACGGCTCGGCTGCCATTGGTGCCGGACGCGGAGCCGGACGCGGCGCAGGCTGAGCGGCCGGTGCTGGGGCGGCTTGCCGCTGCTGGCCAGGAATGAAGAAATCCTCAGCCGAAGCTGCAGACACGCCAAACGCCAGCACCACTGCGCAGGCGGCAGCGAAATAATTCGAACGACGCATTGCGATCAGAACCTCGTGCCGAAGCTGAATCGGAAGAACTGGCTCGTATCATACTTCTGTTTGATCGCGACGGGCGCGAAATCCAGGTTGATCAAACCGAAAGGCGTCTTCCAGGAAATACCGAAGCCCGAGCCGATACGCGGCGCGGAGGAGTCGGAAATGGCAATCGGCGTGCCCGTGCGCGTCTTGTTAGACGCCTGCGACAGCGCGCCGATATCGACGAACAGGCGACCAGACAGCCCCAAATCCGCCGAGACCGGCAGCGGGAAGCGGAATTCCGAGCTCTGCGTCCAGATGAACCGACCACCGAGGGAGTCGCCGCCATTGATGGCATGCGGACCCGCACCGGCCGTTTCAAAGCCGCGCAGATTGTCACCACCGAGGAAGAACCGGTCGATGATGCGTTCCTGCTGGCCCATGCTGAACATGTAACCACCACCCGCCGAGAAGGAGAGCAGATAATCCGGATCGCCAAAGAAGCGCTCCAGCGGCACCAGATAATTGGTATCCACCTTCACGCGGGCATAGCGCACATCACCGCCAACACCGGCGTAGTCGGTGCCAAGGCGCACGATGAAGCCCTGATGCGGGTCAACCCGGCTGTCGCGATAGTCAAGGCTGATCGACTGGCCAATCTGCGAGAGCAGCGAGCTGCCAGCTTCATCGAGCACGTAAAGGCTGGCCGTGCTCTGCACGTTGTAAATCTGACGTTGAACGAGCGAGTAGGTCCAGTTCTGACGCAGATGCTCGTTGATCTCATAGCCCAACGACAGTGCGGTGCCTGCACGGCGCTCCTGATAGGCTTCGTAGCTCGTCAGATTGCTCTGAATGGCGAACACGTCAGCCGAGGCGACCAGATTGCGGTCCAGGAAATACGGATTGCTGAAGCTCAGATCGATCTGCGTCTGCTTCTGCGCCAACACACCGCTGATGCCAGCTTCCATGCCGGAGCCGATGATGTTGTGCTCATGCAGACCCAGGTTCAGCAGCGCGCCGATATCGGTCGAGTAACCGCCACCGACGGTGAGTTCGCCGGTCGATTTCTCTTCCACGGCGGCGTTGATCACCGCACGGTCCGGTGCCGAACCCGGAGCCGAGGTGACGTTGACTTTGCCGAAGAACTGCGTGTCCTCAATGCGCTGGCGCGAGCGGCGGATCAGTTCGGAGTTGAACGCATCGCCTTCCGCCAGACGGAATTCACGACGGATCACCTTGTCTTGCGTGCGCACGTTGCCGGTGATGTCGATACGCTCAACATACACGCGCGGCGCTTCGCCTACGGTAAAGGTCAGGGCGATGGTTTTGGTGGCCGGGTCGCGTACCGCATTCGGCTTGACGTCCACAAAGGCATAGCCGAGCGCGCGGGCGGCATCGCCCAACTGGCCGGAGATCGTCTCAATCTGGCTGCCGTCGTACCAATCGCCTTCGGTCATATCGACCAGCTTCTGGAACACCGCCGGATCAACACTGCGCAAATTGCTGACAACGTTGACCTTGCCCACGCGATACCGGTCGCCTTCCTTCACGGTGAAGTTGACGAAGAAGGCCGAACGATCTGCGGCAAGTTCAGCGGTCGGATTGCTCACATCCACATCGACATAGCCGTTGCGCAGATAGAAGCGGCGCAGCAATTCGCGGTCGTAGTTCAAACGATCCGGATCATAGCTATCGGTGGAGGACAGAAACCGCCACCAAGCCTCTTCGCGCGACGAGATAATGTCCTTCAGCTTGCTCTCGCTGTAGACATGATTGCCGACGAAGTTGATGTGGCTGATATAGGTATCCGAGCCCTCATCGATCTCGAACACCAGATCGACGCGGTTATGATCAAGCTTGATCATCTTCGGCTCAACGCGGGCACCGAAGCGGCCCTTCTTGGCGTAGTCGTCCAGGATGCGCTGACGATCCAGTTGCACCACTTCCGGGGTATAGACCGCGCGTGCCTTGAGCTGAACAACGCCGTTCAGATGCTCATCGTTGGTCTTCTTGTTGCCCTCATAGACCACGCGATTGATGATCGGGTTTTCAACCACCCGCACCACCAACGACGCCCCATCGCGCGAAATCGCCGCGTCGGAGAACAGGCCGGTTGCAAACAAGGATTTCAGAGAGCGGTCAATCTGCTCCGGATTGAAGCGATCTCCCTTCTGGACCACCAGATAGGAGATGATCGTACCGGCTTCGATACGCTCATTGCCCTGCACCCGGATGTCGGCAATCACGCCGCCGGGCTGGATCTGCGCCAAGGTGGTGCCGCGCGCGGTTTGCGCCGCAGCACTTGGCACGAGGGAGGGGGTTAATTGAGCCAGTGAAAGTCCGAAGACCGAGACCAGCAGTGCTGCACGCATCCGAACCAAGACATCCTCCCCATCGGGCCCGACCAACGGGCCCGAGCATCAGACCACGAGCCTTACCGATCGCCGTGATCGGTTTGCGTCGGCTTAGAATACAAGTCCTCCCCTTACAACAGCGCAAGCCCGTTGAAATGCACCATCACAGCCCGCGTTGGGTGAAGACTCGTCACAAATATCAGATAGCGCCTTGTTTTTGGAGCATGAATCTGCACGCACCCACAAATCGGCTCGGTGATTTCAATTGGTTGAAATCACTGAGGGTGCCAGGGCAGCCGCTTTGGCAGCCGGATGGGAGGGGTTGCGGAATCGGAGTTCGCCATCGCCGGCGGCATCCGGCGCACAGGCACCGAACAATTCCAACCGCGATGCGCAGGTGACGGCGACCACGCAGCGCGCTTCCGGATGCGTCAGAAACTGCCGCGCCTCTCCCTCCAACTCCAACTGATCGCGCAAATAGCGCCATTCGGTGCGGTCGGTGGCTTCAACGAACATCGCCAGAATGCCCGGATGCCGCCCCGATAGCCGAGCGGGTGCGATGGCGGCCATCCGCCTGCGAATGGCCACCGCCACAGCATCCTCCCGCGCCGCCCGTCCGGCGAGCACCACCACGCCCTGCCCGGCACTGGTCACGGCCAGATGCGCCTGATGGCCGAACTCCCTGCGCAGCGAGGAGACCAGTTGCGGCTCATTGCGTGTCATTCCGGCCTGGGCTGCGGCGAGGATCAGCGGATCGAGCCGCAAGATGCAGGCTTCGTCATGATCGGCGCGGCGCTGCTCCTGCAACATGCTGCGAATCCGACCATGCAAGGCGTCCAGCTTGGTCTCCTCCGCATTCAGCCCCATCGGCAGCGTCAGCTTGAGCAAATATTTGCCGGGATGGGCGGACAGCCAGGTTTGCAGATCAGGGTCGATGCGGTCGATCAACTGCGCCCAGGCACCGCGATGCACGTCGCGCCCGTCTTCGGCAGAGACCACCTCGCACACCAACTCCGCCACCACGCCGTCGCGTTCGAGCAACAGGTCATGCGCCGCGTCGTCCTCGAAGCCCGCGTAGCGCACGTCAAAGCCGCGTGAGCGTTGCAGGGCGGCGGTGCGGAACAGATGGGCGAGCGGCACCAGATTTTGCTCCAACCGCATCGCCGCCTCCAACGCCGTGCGCATGCGGGCGCGACCGGAGTCGGAGAGGCAAGCATGGGCAAGGCTGGCTTCATGCAAAATCGCCAATATCGCCCGCTCGGCCGGGGAGCGGTCGCTCACCTCAGGGTGGCGACGCAGGCGCTCGATGGCGACCTCGACGGCATGCCACTGGATCAGCGCCCGGCCCACACGCTGACTGCGCGCCACCTCCCGCCCGATCTCCGCCAGACGTTGCGCCCAACGCTGCGCGCCCACGAAGCCGATAAATCCTTCGATCACCTGCTGGTCGCTGAGCAATGGCATGGCCTGAACACCCCCTCACGACGGCAGCGCGTAGGACACGCGACCGCATCTGCGCCCCGCGCAGCACATATTCGTGTAGATTGGCATTCAAACCGAAAGTGACAAGAAGTGTTGACACTCTTGCCACCGATTAATTCGGTCTAATTTCTCGGCATCACCGCGCTCATCGGTGCATCCGGGTTCTGTGCGCGGTGGCGCAGCAAATGGTCGGCGAGCACAATAGCCATCATCGCCTCGCCCACCGGCACCGCACGAATGCCCACACAAGGGTCGTGACGGCCTTTGGTGAACAATTCCACCTCCTGCCCGAAGCGATCCACCGATTGGCGCTTGGTCAGGATTGAGGAGGTTGGCTTGACCGCAAAACGGGCCACCACCGGCTGTCCGGTGGAAATGCCGCCAAGGATGCCGCCGGCATGATTGGCGCTGAAGACAACGCGGTTGCCGTCCATGCGCATTTCATCGGCATTCTCTTCGCCGGTCAGACACGCCGCCTCAAAGCCCTCGCCGATTTCCACACCTTTGACAGCGTTGATGCTCATCAAAGCCGCTGCCAGATCGGAGTCGAGCTTGCCATAGATCGGCGCCCCCAGACCGGGCGGCACGCCCTCGGCCACCACTTCAATCACCGCACCACAGGAGGAGCCCGATTTGCGGATGCCGGCAAGATAGCTCTCCCACTGCACCGCCGCCACCGGATCGGGGCAGAAGAACGGGTTTTCGTCGATCTGCGCCCAATCCCATCGGCTGCGGTCGATCTTGTGCGGACCGATCTGCACGAGGGCACCACGGATTCGCACGCCCTCGCCGAGCACCTTGCGCGCCACACCACCGGCGGCGACTCGCATCGCCGTCTCACGCGCAGAGGAACGCCCGCCACCGCGGTAATCGCGAATGCCGTATTTCAGCTCATAGGTGATGTCGGCATGGCCAGGGCGGAATTGCTGGGCAATCGCGCCGTAATCCTTGCTGCGCTGATCTACGTTCTGGATTTCCAACGCAATCGGCGTGCCCGTCGTCATCCCCTCGAACACGCCGGAGAGGATACGCACCTCGTCCGGCTCCTGCCGCTGCGTGGTGAACTTAGACTGACCGGGACGGCGCTTGTCGAGCCAGGGTTGCAGATCCGCCTCGGTGAGCGGAATCCGCGCCGGGCAGCCATCGACGACGCAGCCAATGGCAGGCCCGTGGCTTTCGCCCCAGGTGGTGATGCGGAACAGATGCCCGAAAGAATTATGCGACATTAATCGTGCTTGACCGAAATATCCGGTGCATCCGGGTTCTTCATGCCCACGGTGAAGTAACCGCTATCGACATGATGCACCTCACCCGTCACCCCGCTGGACAGATCGGAGAGCAGATACAGCCCTGCCCCGCCAACATCCTCGATGGTCACGTTACGACGCAGCGGCGCGTTGTATTCGTTCCACTTCATGATGTAGCGGAAATCGCCGATGCCGGAGGCGGCCAAGGTGCGGATTGGGCCCGCGCTGATCGCATTGACGCGGATATTATCCGCGCCCAGATCGGTTGCCAGATAGCGCACCGATGCCTCCAGCGCCGCCTTGGCCACGCCCATCACGTTATAGTGTGGCACCACACGCTCTGCGCCCAGATAGGACAGCGTGAGCATCGCCCCGCCCGAGCGCATCATCGCCGCCGCCCGTTTGGCCACGGCGGTGAAGCTGAAGCAGGAGATGTCGAGCGCCTGGGCGAACACGTCACGTGGCGTGTCCACATAGCGGCCCCGCAGATAGGCCTTGTCGGCGAACCCGATGGCATGGACCAGGAAATCGATCCCTTCCGGCCAGGATTCGGCGAGTGAGGCAAAAGCGGAGTCGATGCTGGCGTCGTCAGAGACATCGCAAGGCACCACGATATTTGCGCCGATGCTGTCCGCCAACGGACGCACGCGCTTCTCCAGCGCCTCGCCCTGATAGCTGAACGCCAATTCCGCGCCCTGCGCTGCACAGGCGGCAGCGATGCCCCAGGCGATGGAGCGATCATTGGCCACGCCCATGATCAGGCCGCGCTTGCCTTGCATCAGCGTTCCCTTGGCAGGTTGGCTGCCGGTTTCGCCTTCGGGCATTGGTCACTTCCCTCGTTGCTGAACAATGTGTCGTGTGTGGTGGCATGGACCGAGGCAGATCGACAAGAGGGTGTTGCGCAACCCGCATACCGCGTAATCTGACACAGGGTGCGAGACCGCTGTTGATGGAGCCGATTGATGACCCTAGCCGCCGACCCTCATGCTACTCCTTCCGGCGCTCAATCGCCCCAGGCCGTCACTGAACGTGACCCGTTTGCGCTGTTCGCCACATGGTTCGCCGACGCCACTGCGGTCGAATTGAACGATCCCAACGCCATGACCGTCGCCACCATCTCCGCAGATGGGCTGCCATCTGCGCGGATTGTTCTGATGAAGGATTGGGATCGCCGGGGCTTTGTCTTCTACACCAACAAGGAAAGCCGCAAGGGAGACGAGCTGAAAGCCAACCGTCAGGCTGCCTTGCTGTTCCATTGGAAAAGCCTGCGCCGTCAGATTCGCATCGAGGGTGCGGTCGAAGATGTCAGCGATTCCGACGCCGACGCTTATTACAATTCGAGACCTCGCGTGTCGCGCCTGGGTGCCTGGGCGTCGATCCAATCCCGCCCGCTCGCTGATCGCACAGTGTTGGAACAGCGCGTGGCTGATGCCGAAGCGCGCTATCCGGGCGAGTCGGTGCCACGTCCGTCCTATTGGTCGGGCTATCGGGTGATCCCGGCGCGCTTTGAATTCTGGCAGGACATGCCGTTCCGTCTGCATGACCGCACCATTTTCAGCCGCGATGGCGACGCTTGGACCAGCGGGAAGCTGTTCCCCTGAGCATCCCCACAGAACAGCAGCCGATTGCCGCGCTGTTGTCGCGGCTGTCCGGGTCTGCGCCGATCGAAACCCCGCTCTCGGCTGTCTTTGTCGGCGCGGACACGGCCTGGAAGCTGCGCAAATCCGTGCGCCTGCCGTTCATCGATTTCACCGATCTGCCCACCCGCGCCCTGGCGGCGCAACGCGAGTTGGAACTCAACCGCGCTTGGGCACCGACGCTGTATCGCGACGTCATCGCCGTCACTGAGGGGGCACAGGGGCCGGAACTCGGCGGCAGCGGGCGGGTGATCGATCATGTCGTGCGGATGGCGCGGGTGGCGGAGGGCGACTTCCTTGATGTCCGCGCCAGCCATGGCGGTCTGTCGCCGGAATTGCTCGACGGGCTGGCCGATATGGTCGCCGCCATGCATGACGCGCTGCCGCCTGCTGAGAACAACGACCTGGAGGCATTGCTGCGCGTCACCCGTGGCAATCTGGCCACCGCGCGCGTCGCCGGTTTGCCGGAAGACCGGATGTCGGCGTGGGAGGCAGCGGTGGAAGCACGGCTGACAGCGCATGCGGGCGATCTGGCGCAGCGCGATGCGGCGGGATTCGTGCGGCGTTGTCATGGTGATTTGCATCTGGGCAATCTCTGCCTGTTCGAGGGCAAGCCCACCGCGTTCGACGCCCTCGAATTCAGCGAAGACATGGCCACCATCGACACCGGCTATGATCTCGCCTTTCTGTTGATGGACCTTGATCTGCGCCTGGGGCGTGCAGCGGCCAATCGGGTGATGAACCGCTATCTGGCACGGCGGCCGGATTTCGGCATGCTTGCTTTGATGCCGATCTTTCTGTCGCTGCGGGCGCTGATCCGCGCGCATGTCTATGGCAATAGCGGGCGCGATTGGCGGCCCTATCTCGATTATGCCGAAGCGATGCTTGCACCCGCTCCTCCGGTGGCTATGGCGATAGGCGGGCTGCCGGGCAGCGGCAAAAGCACCATTGCGCGTGCCATTGCCCCGCTTCTCGGCCCGGCGCCTGGGGCGGTGGTGCTGCGGTCAGACGAAATCCGCAAACGCCTCGCCGGGGTGCCGCCCGAGCAGCGTCTGCCGGAGAGTGCCTATACCAAGGCCAGCAGCCGCGCGGTGGCTGAGACCTTGGTTGCCAATTTCGTCACTGTGCTGCGCGCAGGCCACGCGGCCATTGCCGATCAAACCTTTATCGACCCTGCCACCCGCGCTGCCGTGCAGCAGGCGAGCGGCGAAGTGCCGTTTTTCGGCTTCTGGCTCGCAGCCCCTCCGGACGTGCTGCGGGCACGGGTGGCGGCACGGCATGGCGATTCATCCGATGCCACCGTGGCCGTACTCAATTTGATGCTGCAATCAGCGCCAAATGCCGGTAATTGGCAAGAAATCGACAGCACTGATCCTGCTGCATCTCACTTGATCGCAACGAGCCTCCCGCACTGACACAAAATCGTGCTAGATAAGCGGATAGAGGCGAAAGGACTATGCCATGGCGATTCGCAAACTTCTGCTGCCGCTCACCGGAACCACTGCTGGTGAGGCCGCTCTGGCAACCGCGCTGATCACCGCCCGCATCTGGAACGCTCATGTGACGGCGCTGCATGTGCGTGTGGACAGCCGCGACGTTGCACCGCTGGCGGGTGAAGGCCTGTCGGGCGCGATGATCGAAGAAATGATGACCGCCACCGAGCGCGAAAGCACCGACCGTGCCCACGCCGTGCGCGCGATGTTCGAAAAATTCGTCGCCCGCGAAGGCGTGGAAATTACCAGTTCCCATCGCGGCATGGCCATTCCCACCGCCAGCTTCGCCACCGTCACCGGTCGCGAAGAGGATCTGGTGGCCCAGCAGGCCCGCCTGGCTGACCTGACCATCGTGCCGCATCCCGAAGCCGGAGAGGACGTCTCTTCTTCAGACGCGCTGCATGCTGTGCTGTTTGATTCCGGTCGTCCGGTGCTGATCGCACCACACATCGCCCCCGCAAGCCTGGGCAGCCGCATCTGCGTCGCCTGGAACGGCACCGCCGAATCCGCCGCCGCCGTGCAGGCAGCCTTGCCCTGGATGCAGCGCGCCACCGCCGTGCGGGTGCTGCGGGCGGATGAATATCATCGCCGTGGCCCGCTCGCCGCCGATCTGATCGACTATCTCGCCTTGCACGGCATCTCTCCCGATGTGGCGACTTTCCGACCGGTTGACCGCGAAGTTGGGGCTGGCTTGTTGGCCGCCGCCCATGAATTCGACTGTGACATGCTGGTGATGGGTGCTTATTCGCATTCCCGCCTGCGCCAGTTGATCCTCGGCGGTGTCACCCGACACGTGCTGGAGAAGGCCACGATCCCCGTTTTAATGTGTCGTTGATAAAGCCATGTTCGGAATTGATGACCCAGGCGTTCAAACCGCCGTCGCCGCCTATGTGAAGCTGCACCGTGCCGTGCACGCGATCAGCGATTGTGTTGCCATCCGGCTCTCAAGCGCCGGTCTGACGCTCACCCAGCTCGGTGTGTTGGAGGCTATCCTGCACAAAGGGCCGCTATCGCATCGCGAACTCGGCCGCAAAGTGCTCACCAGTGCGGCCAACATGACCGACGTGATCGACAAACTTGCCGCTCGCGGATTGGTGCAGCGCGTGCGCTGTCCGAGTGACCGGCGATTGGTGAAGGTTGAACTCACCGATGCCGGGCATTGCATGATCGAAGCCCTGTTCCCCAATCACGCCCGCGACATCGCCGCCGCCATGTCAGGCCTCTCCAGTGATGAACTCCGCACACTCGACAGCCTGCTGCGCCGCCTCGGAATGGCTGCTGTTCAAAGCTGCGAAGCCAAGTCCGCCGAAGAAAGACTTGCAAACGCCGAGTGATCGCCCCATCTCCGTGTCAATCGTTCGATATCGAACGTTATAGCTGACAGGAGACAGACGATGATCGAGGTTCAGCCGTTTGAGGCGCTGGGGCGGTTTCAGAATGATTGGCTCAACGCCCGTCATCATTTCAGCTTCGGCCATTACCACGATCCTGCGCGGATGAATGTTGGCGCGCTGCGGGTGTGGAATGATGACGAGATCGCCCCCGGCACCGGGTTTGATCCGCATCCGCATCGCGAAATGGAGATCATCACCTATATTCGCGAAGGCGCGATCACCCACAAGGACAGCCTGGGCAATGTCGGCCGCACCGAAGCGGGTGATGTGCAGGTGATGCATGCGGGCACCGGCATCGTGCACGCCGAATACAATATGGAAACCACGCCCACCCGGCTGTTCCAAATCTGGCTGGTGCCAAACAAGGCGCGCGTCGCACCTGGTTGGGGCACGCGGGAATTCCCCAAAGAGCGCAGCAACGCCTTGCACGTACTCGCCGATGGCCGCGACAAGGCCGACCCGACCGCTCTGCCGCTTTATGCCGATGGCGCTGTGCTGGCCGGCACCGTCCAGGCCGGGCAGAGCGTGCACCAAACCATCGGCCGCGACCGGGTTGCCTATCTCGTCGCCGCGACTGGGCGTGTGCGCATCAACGGCATCGAAGTCGCCACGCGCGACGGCGTGACGGTGCGCGGCGAGGAGGCAATCACCATCGAAGGCGTGGAAGATGCCGAGATCGTGCTGGTCGATGTCGCTCCCTGATACAGCACGAATGGATGTTCATGCGGAAGTTGTCGACGATGCCGCCGTCAACTTCCGCGCGTTTCTGCCCAAAATCCTCACACTCCACAGCAAGCTGCATAGGAATTCGAGAGGGAACGGCCGGTTTTGCCTAATCTGGCGGCGAACGTCAGACGTGCTCCAACAGAATGCGCTTTTTTAGTGCATTTTCATCGAACCCCTTCAATTGTGCGGGCGCAGCACTTCCGCGACCCACGCATCTCTACGTCTGGCATGGTTCTTGGATTGGGCAGGATGTTCGTAAGGCGGATTTGCAGCCTTACCCGTACAAAAGTGACAGGAACGATATCGATGAAGACACGCACTCTCGTCGCCGCCGTGGCGCTCGCCATGCCGCTCGCTGCGACCGCCGCGTATGCCGCTGATGCCCCGGCTGCAGCGCCTGCCGCTCCGGCTGCCTGGGCGGACACGCTGAAGATCGGCGCTCAGCTCGAAGCCGGCGTGATGGGCAACCTTGCCTCCCCTAAGGACAACCTGAACTTCGGCCAGCTCTACACCGACCGCGCCAACGCGCCGGTGGTGAACCAGATGCTGCTCTCCATCGGTCGTCCGGTTGACCCGAAGGCGACGGATTATGATTTCGGCTTCAAGTTGCAGGGGCTCTACGGCACCGATGCGCGTTACACGCATTTTGCCTATTTCCTGGACAAGACACTGAAAGGCCAGATGCAGGCTGATGTGCTTGAAGCCAGTGTCAGCGCCTTCACCCCGTGGCTGACCGATGGTGGTATCAACTGGCAGGCTGGCATGTGGCCGACCCTGTTGGGCTTCGAGACCATCGACACCTCGACCAACCCGTTCTACTCGCACAGCTATATCTTCAACTTCGGCCTGCCGGTGAAGCACACCGGCGTGAACGCCATCCTGCACGCAACCGACACGGTTGACCTGTATGCGGGTGTGGATGCCGGCAACCAGACCATCTACGGCAAGGACAACAACTCGTCGTCGTCGTTCCTGGGTGGCGTGAAAGTGTCGCCGAGCGACAGCTTCAGCGTGCTGGCCCTGATGCATTACGGCCCGGAAGATGCCCAAAAGGCGATGCCGAGCGGCTACAAGGCCAACAAGTATAACCGCACCTACACGGACGGCATCATCACCTACAAGGTGAGCGATGCGCTGACGCTGACCACCGAACTGAACTATGCGAAGGAAGATTTCGGTCTTCTGGCTGGCACCAAGGTGAAGTCGGCTGAAGCTGGTGGTATCGCTCAATACGCCGCCATCACCCTCAACGACACGATGACCCTGAACCTGCGCGCTGAAGTGTTCTCCGATACGCGCGGCTTCTTCGTGGCCGCCTTCCCGAACGCGCAGCTCGCTGTGCAGAGCCTCGAAGGCGTCAACACCGTCGCTCCGAACGGCTTTGGTGGTCACTCCACCTATGGCGCTCTGACCGCTGGCGTGACCTTCAAGCCGACCATGCCTGACGACCTGAGCGCGCTGACCCTGCTCATCCGTCCGGAACTGCGTGTTGACAACGTGCTCGGTGGCACGGGCCGCTTCAACAACGGCAAGGACGAAACCGCTGCAATGGCGTCGGTGGACTTCGTGCTCACCTACTAATCGTTGCGCCGAATTGCACACAAAATGGTCAGACCGGCGACGGTCTGGCCATTTTTTGTTTTGCATTTCGCAAGCCAACAGAAAATTACGATTTCAGCGCCAACCATCCCCTTTCAAAAAGACCACGCGCCGCCTGCCGCCGCCGGTCCTCCACCCAAAGCGGACCAAGACGCCGATAAAACGCAATCGCGCTGTCAGACATTAGCCCGCCTGCAACTGCCAGAGTGTCACCACCCGCTCCGGGCGATCCTCCAACTCCATCGTCGTCTGCACCGCCACCCGCTCCATCGCCACCATGCCCTCCCGAGGCAGATAAGCGCGGCCGGGATCGGCGACCCAAACCTCGGCAGTGCGGGCAAGAGCACGCAACCACGGCAGAATATGCGCGGTCATCGGCGCTTCGTAGCAAACATCGCCGCACAGGATCAGATCCCAGCGACATGCCTGTCCCACCACATCGCCCAACACCGTCACCTCCACGGCATTCAGCGCGGCGTTCAGCGTGATCGAGGCGCAGGCGAGCGGATCGATCTCCGCCGCCTCCACCGAGGCTGCCCCGGCCTTGGCACAGGCAATCGCCGCAAGCCCACAGCCAGCGGCGAAATCAAG